>Ga0157370_10001247_pt1 | contig 31766 bp, 22 predicted proteins | sample C35metaG_FD_113463 | JGI IMG/M metagenome (GOLD analysis project Ga0157370, IMG submission 113463) | Corn rhizosphere microbial communities from Kellogg Biological Station, Michigan, USA - C3-5 metaG | ecosystem: Host-associated > Plants > Roots > Rhizosphere > Soil | place: USA: Michigan...
AAGACTGGCCAAAATTGTTTGAGATGAGGTTGAATCACTGATGTACACTTTCTATTATATAAATAACCGAACTGCACTTCTCTTTTGTAAAAAAAACTTTCAGATTAGAAATAGTGCCAATTAATACTGCGCGCAAAATGTTAGTACTTCCCGTTTTGTATTTTTCGCTGAGCATGCTTACATAAAAACTGTCATACCACATTGGTCTCAGCGCCACCACTTTCATTTCGTGAAGAGTCATCAATGTATAAAAAGATTGCGGTGAAAAATGATATAAATGCCTGGGCACATCATAAGCGGCCCAATATTGCTTATAAAATTTTTCATCATAACAAGTATAATTCGGAACAGCAATGATAAGTTTTCCGCCCGCCTTTAATAACTCTTTCAGTTTATCCAGGTATTCATGAAGCTGGTGCACATGTTCCAACACATGCCACATCGTTATTGCATCAAAACTTTTACCGGTTAATGAAAATAAATGTTCAGGATTATTTAACGCTACATCGTAAAGTTCTTTCGCTTTTGTTCGGGCAGTAAGGTCCGGCTCAAGTCCCGTAATTTTCCAGCCAGCCTCTTTCATTACATTTATAAATGCGCCCGTACCGGCGCCTATGTCAAGTATAGCACCTTTCTTTTTCCCGGTTATATTGATGATTAATTTTTTCTTTTGTAAAAGCGTATGCCTTCTCACTTTGTGATACATTTTATTAATAAAACCTTGCGCCGTATCACTATGCGAAATATATGCTGATGATTGATAATATTGGCCTATCTCTTCCTTGCCCGGAGCGTTCTGGGTAAATCTTATATGACAATTATCACATTGCCATATTTCAAATTGTTTTTTGCTAACGGTATAATCAATCGCTGATAAAGCAGCATGAATAGTGCTTTTGCCGCAACAGGGACATGCTTTGTACAAAATCATTTTTTTCAATTGGTGCAAAGAAAACATAAAATCTGCAATACTGTATTTTCTGCACGCCGGTTATAAAGATTTTGTTTTTCTTTATGTGGATTTTGAATCAACTTTACCAGCATGAATATTGCCGCCATCAGAGAACGGGTAAGAAATATTGGATTTTATATGCCGGTGCGCATTCACTTCGTGCTGCTTATTGTAGCATTAACATTAGCTTATCGCTGGCTCAAAAAAAATAATGCCTTACCGGAAACTGCAGAAACGGCCATTATCAATTTATTTGTTACCATCACCTGCTGGTTTGCATTGGGCGTGCTTGTTATTTCTTTTCTCACTGCATTCATTCCATGGATAAGTTTTTTAATCAGTAAAAAAAATAACCGGAGTTCTTTACAAATAAAAACCGATTCCGCACACGACATTTCAACAAATCAAATGGTCGATATTTGTATTTCTAAAATCATTAAACCATTATTCGGTTACATCCGTCTCCGTCTTTGTTACGACGGAGGTAGCATCTCTCCGAAATTTTCGGTAATAAAAGAATTGAAACAACGTTTTTTTGCATCACAAATTCATGGCATTTACCACTGGCCTGTGCAAAATATTAAAGAGTATGATGTAACAAGCGCTATTATTTATTTTGAAGATTTCTTCCAATTTTTTTCTTTCACTTCTTCATTAGATACGAAAAATAATTTTTATACTTATCCTTTGGAAGCCGCTACAGAAAAGGTCTCTGTTCAGCCAAAGAAGACGGAAGATACTACTGTGCGGATAGATGAAATAAGAAAAGTGGAAGGGGAATGGTTAAGTTATAAAAATTTTGAAGACAGCGATGATGTAAGAAGAATCGTTTGGAAAATATATGCTAAAAATAAAGAACTGGTGGTTCGCATTCCCGAAGTGAATGATCCGTATGCATCGCATATTTACTTTTATGCATCATTTTATAATGCCATCAGCAATGAAGTGTATGAGGAATTCAATACGGTGTTCCTCGATAATTATAAAACAATTTTGTGGAATATGTATGAGCAGTTGTATCGTCAAAATGAACTTACGGTATATATTCCCGATCAGCCAACAAAAACTTTTTATGCAGATGATGTAATGCAAAAAGTAAAATATATGGTTAGCACATCCGTATGGCAAAAAAGAAATGATCTCGCAAACTATTTTAATAATAATCTCGGATCGGTACTTTGCATTTCATCATTGTCCGATGCAAAACAGGTGGAAGATATTGTTGCGAAAAATAGTAATCTCACGATTATTATGGTAGAATTGAGTAAAAGTTTTTTATCAAACAAAGTAACGGACTGGCTTCATTGGATCTTTGTAAACGCTGCACGAAAAAGCACTGAAAAATTACAAAGAGCATTTAACTTTTCACCATTGAAACACAGGATAACAGAAAATGAAAAACACATCAGGCGAATACTCCAGAATTCAGCAGGAGAATTCATGATTATTTATCCGGAAAATGTATAATAAAATTGAATCGTATCGCAAAGAAATATAGCGAGAAGAAGATTATTGCAAAAATTATTTTGCTGGTGGTGCCTGCTGCTATCATCGGCGCTTACATTCTCTGGCATCTGAATAACTATTATGGTTTGTTGGAAAATGTGTGGATCACCGAAAGTATTTTTTTGGGCGTGGGAATATTAGCCGGTTGTATATTTTATAGTTTTCGTTTCAGGTTTGTTACTACTACTTTACCGTTGTTATTATTGCTGGCAATAGCAGGAAAAATAGTAAGCAATATTTACACCGGTGAGTTCACTGCATTTTACGCCATCACAAAGTTTTATATTTTTTCATTTTTATTTTTCGTGGGATGGCTTGCCGGGTGGGGCTTTGCGCGGTTGCGATGGTTTCCGGTGGTGCTTGCTGTATTGTTGCTTATATTGCAAATTGTGGTGGTAAGCACTACTACCGATATTACTGCAAGGAAATTAATGCTGGCATTTGCGCCTGTATTATTATTTTCATTTTACATCATTTACACCACAGAACTGGTAAGAAACATGAATGATGATGAGCCGGTTTTTACATGGTTCATTTTTAAAAAACTTATCGGCTTCGGCATCGTAACAGGAATTATTGTATGGTTATTATTTTCTTTTTATAAAAAAGATTTTAATGCAATAGAAAAGCAATATGGCGGAGCAGGCAAGCAGCAAGCGCCCAACAAAGAAAGCCTTACCAAAGAAAATAAAGATGGCACCATCAGCAACAGGAAACAAATGGGATTGAGTGGTGGAAGAAGTTCATCAAAACAATTGGTGTTTGTGGCAAAGCTCGATAATTATTTTCCGAATACAGATATTCCCAATCCTCTTTATTTCACTTATGATTATTATACAAAATTTGATACACTCACGCAAACGCTGGAAACCGACAGCCTGATGCCTTCTAACGATTTGTTTCAACCCGATCCTTCAAAAATTCCATTATACTTTACCAAAGTTGATTCAAATGCAATCATTAATGGTAAAGGCAATTTGTTCAGAAGGGTTGCCAGCACTGATGTATATAAAGTGGCGTTATCGCCCAAAGAATTTTTGGCGCCTTCCACTGCATTTTTTTGTCAGCCCATTGCAGTGGATAAAGAATACCAGCAACAATTTAAAAGCGCGTATCGTGCTAAAATGTATGTGAGCGATTTGAACAGCGCTTATTTTGTTTACAATCCTGCGGGCAATAAAGAGCTTGAAAAATTTCAGCAAGAAAGATATAATGAGCTAAGAAAAATAACGGGATGGCAACAGGTAGATTCAAATTTTATTAAGTATTACACTTACGTACCCAATGATGAAGACTTTGATTCTATACGATCGCTTGCTCTGCAAATAACAAAGAATGCCACTACGCCTATTGATAAAATTATTGCAATAAGAAATTATTTTTTGAGCACTGATGAAACCGGTCAGCCGCTTTTCAGATATACCGATAATCCCGGCATACCCGGCCTGCCAAGCGCCAGCAAACTCAATTACTTTTTATTTCAAAACCGCAAAGGCTATTGTGCTTATTTTGCAGGAGCCACTCTTTTTTTACTTCGCTCACTGGGCATACCAAGCAGGGTGGCTACAGGTTTTTTAACTATTGACAGAAGCACTAAAAACAAAGGCTGGTATTGGTTTTATAATGATCAGGCTCATGCATGGACACAGGTATATTTCCCCGGTTATGGCTGGCTTGATTTTGACACCACTATCCCAAGCACTGAACAACAACAAGCACCTGCGCCCGATGGAACGCCGCCAATAACGGGGCAAACAGCACTGTTCGTTGCTTTTGGAAAAGTAAATGAAACGGATACCTTAAAAAAGCGTGTAAGCATGACCGTTAGTAAAATGATTTATCATGATAAAACATTTAATCTAAAGGATTCACTGCCATTAACCCTGGACGTATCATTAGCCACTATTATGGAAGATAGCGGGGAGGTACCTCTTTCTGCATTGCAAAGAGGCATGAACATAACTGCCTTATCATTTTCTGAACAATTTAAAAACCTGAATGTAAAAGACAGCAATGATTACAAAGAAATTTTTGAAAAAATTCCTTTGCCGGCTCCTATTGATGAAATAAAAATTGTTGACAGCACCAAAGAAAAACCACAAATAACTAGGCCGGTAAAAAAAGAAGTAATGAGCCTTGCTTCGCTCGCATGGATAGCAGCAGGTAGTTTGCTTTTATTGGCAATTATTATTTTCAGCATGCCCTGGCTCATATTTAACTGGTATCATTATAAAGCACGTAAAAACATGTCGCCTGCCGGAAAGGCTTACTGGTCGTACACTTCGGCTACCTACTATCTCAATCAATTAGGATATTCCAAACAACAGCTTTCGCCGATGGAGTTTGCCAATGAAAAAATAGATGCACGGTTTAAAACGAACTTTGCTTCATTCATGAAGGTGTATTTGAAATCAAAATATTCAAAAGAACCATTATTGGTATCAGAACAAAAAATTGCAGAAAATTTTTATCAGCCATTTTATAGAACCATAAAAACATCTATATCATTCAAACAACGTTTTTTAAAATTTTTAAACATATACAGAACCATCAACTTTTTTTCAAAACCCAAAATATAAATGAATGGAAACAGTGAATTTAGAAACTGCTTTACAGAATATTCAACGCCTCACCGGCAATATAGAAACCGTAATAAAAGGAAAGCATGACCAGATAAAATTTGTATTGACGGCATTGCTTGCAAAAGGGCATATATTGTTGGAAGATAACCCGGGAACCGGCAAGACAGTAATGGCAAAGGCACTTGCACACAGCATTTCAGGCAGCATGGGGGGTGATGAGGTAAGTTTTAAAAGAATTCAGTTCACTCCCGATTTGTTGCCCATGGACTTATTAGGCTCTCATATTTTTGATGATGTAAAAAAGGAATTCATCTTTAAAAAAGGCCCGCTTTTCACCAACATTTTATTGGCAGATGAAATTAACCGCGCATCACCCAAAGTGCAATCTGCATTATTGGAATGTATGGCGGAAAATCAAATTACCATGGGCGAGGTTACTTATAAACTCAGCAATTTATTTTTTACAATTGCCACACAAAACCCTGTTGAAATGGAAGGCACTTATCCGCTTCCTGCTGCGCAACTCGACAGGTTTTTTATCAAAATCATTTTTGGTTATGTAGATGAAGAAACAGAACTGAATATTTATAAAGATTATCTCGGCATTAATCAAAACCTTGAAAACATTAAAAGAGTTTTGGGCATTGATGAAGTGTTGTTTCTTCAAAAACAATGTGAGCAGGTATTTATTCATGATGAGATAATAAAAGCAGTAAGAAATATTGTGTGGGCTACCCGAAGAAATAATGATATTGTTCTTTCCGCATCTACGCGAAGCGGCATTACTTTTTTAAAATGCCTGAAAGCATATTCACTGGTAAATGGCAGAAGCTATGTGATAGAAGATGATGTGAAGGCGCTGGCACAGCCTGTATTGCATCACCGGCTCATTTATCGCAATAAAGAAGCGAAGGCTGCTGCGCTCAATAATATTGTAACTGCAGAAATGGATCGTCTTTCCAAATTAAAAATTACCCGGGGCTGATGCGTGTTGCGTTGCGATATGTATTTTCGTTTATGCTTACCGTTAGTTGGTGGGCTGCAACGGCTCAGTATAATGCGGCCCGTTATGAAATTGATGCCAAACGGCTTGGCGTAAATTTTTCCGATAAAGATGCATTGCCCCGCAGCCGCGAATTCATACGGCTCGACAGCACTTACTATGTGGGATGGTTGTACGAAGGCATGTTCAAATACGATCGTGCAGCAGATTATCTCGGATATAAAAATTGCATAGCACCATTACGAAAAGCATTTTTTCTTTTTGAAAAAGATTATCGAAACAATTTCAAAACAATTTTTTCACGCGGGTATTATGGATTTGCACAAAATGATATTGTACAACTCTGCAATGCGCTTTATGATAGTTACTCCAATGTGGAAGAGCCCGATAGCGCAATGTGGCTGCTCAGCCGCATACAAAGCTGGAATACGGGTATTGATTTTATGGAATATCATATCAAGGCTGCATGGACAATTCATCGCAACCGGTATATTCTGCATAAATATTCTTTTTTGGAAAATACGGTGGAGGGTAATGAACAACTTGCCCTGCATCATTTATACACCGCACTTGCAGCAGGGGATGGGAACGCCGTTTTTTATCTTGCCATCATTCATAATTATTTATTGAATATAGATTCAGCAGCGATTTATTATGATATACTTCGCCAAACAGGCGGGTTTTCTTATAACAATTATGCGCACTTTCAAAACACACAGGGAAATTTTGCAGCCGCTATCGAAAATTTTGAAAATGATAAATATGCTTTGGATAAAAGATTAATTGAAGCATATTATTTTCTCCCGACTCTTTATATAATGAGTGGCAAAAGCAAGTATGCCATTGATGAAACAAACGGGATAATCAGTGCAAATGGCTCTACGCCCGGGTTTGGATGGTATAACATTGCACTGGCAAGAAGTTATTTGTATAATGGGCAGTTGGATAGTTGCCAAAATGCAATTGACAAAGCAGCACAGTTTAAAGAAGTGCACATTGGCACTACGCTGGGCCAGGCGCAATACGATTTTGCAGTGAATGTGATAAAACTGTTGTTGATAAAAAATAAAATTGAACGAATAAAGTTTTTGAACAGCGGATGGTGGTATTCATTAAAAGATTTATCGGAGATAAGTGCGCTAACGGGCGAAGAATTTCTTTTGAAGTTTGCATTGGTAAGCGAACTGGCGGATAACCCTGAACGGTCTTTGGTGATTTATAACATCTTTACCAGCGAAAATGTAATTGGCTTTGATGAAATACTGACGTTGCTTAAAGATATAAGTCCCGCTTACTTTGAACAAATTTATAAGCAAAAAGAAGCCACCGAAACAAGGAAAAATATTATTCGTTACATGCAACTTTTTTATGGCGAGTTTGCTTACGAAAATCATGATTATAAAGAAAGCATGCAAACATTTCAAAACATTTTGAACACGGCGCTGGTGGATACTGCGCATGAAAAACTATTTATTGCAAGGCTTTATCAAAGCCTTGCCAGGAGCTATTCCCACGATGGCGAAAAAGAAAAGACTGCAGAAATGAAATATAATTTTTTTAAAGAGTATCCGCAATTACTGCCCTTCAGCGGCTTTACCATAAAGATGAATCTTTCTACAAATGCAGATAATGATATTGAGAAAAATATCATAAAAGGTTTGAGAAATTGTGCTATTGATTTTACCAATGAATCCGGAAGTAATATTGGGTATGCAACTGTTAACTTTTCCTGGCTGAAAACAAAATATGAAGTAGATTATAAAGTAACCGATGCAACGGGAGCAATCATTGTTCCGCAAAAAAAAATGTATTTCAGGAAAGAAACCGGGGTGGGTAAAGAACTTGCACTGCGTCTTTGCGGAGTTGACGGGCCAGTAGAATTTGATGCAGATTAACGGAATTGTTGGATATTTTTTTAAATTTTGCTTTTAGAATAATTACACATTTCAAAGAACGATTTTTTGCTCTGCAGCAATCTTTATTAACCTGCTGCCTCATTAATTATTAAAATACAAAAGCTACTATTCTTTGGTATCGGCTACACAACGGAAACCTACTGTGGCATTACGTTCAAATCCCTGGGAAACTCGCAATAGATATTGTCTGTAAGTGAGCGGTCTTGGCCCTCCCTGCACATACCACCAGCTTGAAGAAGGATTAAAATAACTTCCCCCTTTCATAATGATGTACCTGTAGCTGTCGCTTTGGTATTCATCATTGGTCAATTGCCAAACAGAACCTACTAAATCATATAGGCCGTAAGGATTCGCTCCTCGTTTGTATTTTCCAACAGGATATAATTGTCCATTTCCAAGATTGCACAAAGTAGAATCGAGTCCCTTTGGTTTCATTACAGTCAGAGTGTTGGTGATTGTTTCGGACTCCCAGGTCACTGGCCTCTTTTGCTTCCATGGCCATTCATTTAGCTTGGATGTCTGCGCCGCATATTGCCATTCAACTTCTGTGGGAAGACGTTTACCAGCCCACGTTGCATAAGCTTTGGCATCTTCATAAGAAACATACACTACCGGAAAATTTTCTTCACCAGCTGGGAAATTTCCATGAATCCAATTCTTCAAAAAATTAACTGTATCAGCAGGCTGATAATGGGTGGCATTCATAAACTTTTTAAAGTCACCGTTTGTTACGGGAAATTTATCTATGAAGTAAGATGACATCATATAAGTGCTGTCTTCATTATAATCTGGATAAGAAATGAAATCGTCACCGTGTGTACTGTGAAATTTAAAAGCACCTCCGGGAATTTTTACCATTCCTTCAAGATTTTTTTTATATCCATCCATTGGTTTTGTTTCACTGATAAGGAGCGGAGTTCCCGGTTTAATTTCGAAAATGCGTTCGTCAATAATTTCGTCACCATCAAAAAGCTGGAGTACAAATTTGCCTTCATATCTTCCAAATAAACTCGTTAGTTGAACCGAATGATTTCCCGGTCTAAATAATACCGGTGTTTTTTCATACAAAGGATCTCCCGCCCACAGTTTTATTTGCGTTCCTTTACTTGCATTGAAACTTAGTAAATTTCCCGAAACGTTTGAAGTCAGTAAAACCGGAAATTTAGCAATACAGTCCACGTTTCCTTCGTTGTTAGTACCCAGCCTTGATGCGTTGAAGGCATCTGTCTGAACCGGGATATTCAATTCTCCATTGCTATTAGTTGTTGACAATTCCTTATGATGCCAGATGTCCACGAAATGAAAATTATCTTCAGCTTTTACTTTAAATAAATTCCCATTAAAACCTTGTGGAATGGCACTATAAACAGTAAAAATAGTTTTTGAATCGGATGGCCATTCATTCACCCAAATACTGTCTCTGTTAGTTTTTATCAATGGAATAAATTCTTCGGCAGTAAAATTGGATGTGTTCTCTCTCAGAATTCGGGAAGTGCGGCCAAGATACCTGTACTCATCATCCATATTAATAGGAATACCCGGGGCGAACATATTAATCTCAGTGCCATATCCATTAAAAAAAGCTACAGAGAATTCCCTGAGAATTGGTTCTTTTGCTACTTCCGTTACTCTGAAGATTGCAAAATCCGGTTGTATAAATTTATTCAGATTCAACATAGGCGGATAATAAATGGCATTGTGTACCCGGCCTGCCAATACACCCTGCATATCTTTAGGTACGGCCATTCCTTCAGGATACATAATGATACCGGGCTTTACACTATCAGCGGTTGACTGTAAATCATGTGAAGAGGCCCCTTCTGTATCCAGTACCATTCCATCTGCATTAGTTTCTTTTAAAATATCATACAATCCTTTAAGATGACCTTCACCTCTCGTGCTCTCATCCCATGGATTGTAACAAAGAAACATATAGCTACCCATGCTATGCATACTGTCAGCGAGTTCTTTTATTTTAGTAAGCCCTCCCGGCAAATCCCGAAACAAATCAAACTGATTTCTTTGATCAATTCCAAGTGATGGCCACGTTGGCCAGATGCAAACCGCATCATCACCTCCAAAAAGTTTTTTTCCATATCTCAAAAAGTCAAGCAGGTGATACCGATTATCCTTATCGTCGTACAACTGCCCGTCCCATGCCATCAATGCATGCATTACGTAAGACTTTCTAATCCATTCCAGATCTTTTCGCTTATATAAACTATCATTGAAATTCCGGACATCATATAATTTTCTCTTTTGGAAAATCTCTCTTAAACCTTCCTGCCAGCCACCCGAATACAAATCAGCATACAAATTATAAGACACTTTACCTCCGGGATAAAGTACAGTCTCAAACCGGTGTAATGAACCATTTTCTAAACTTTTACCCGCTCTCCTGGCAAGGGCGCATAAAGCCAGGGAATCATTCACACGCGTTTCAGAAAATCCGAGTTCCCAGGCATTGTCCGGTACAATCACATTTACCGGTTGTCGCCCGGGAAGGAATAAATGCGTACGTGAAATACTGTTCTTTCCTTTTCCTGTAATGAAAACTTTTTCTGAGGACCTTCCAAAAGGAACCACATTCGCAAGCGTGATTGTGTCTTTTGATTTGTTAATAAAGGTGATTAGTCCTTTCACTCCGGGAGAAAAGTTTTTCTCTGAACTGTATTCAATACGCATTTTCTGGGCCCATCCAGAATCAGGGGCAGAAGTACTCCACAATATTCCATCCAACTCAAAATCAACTAATGGATATGGTTTTTCAAAATGATATAATTGACCCAAGTCGTCTTCTGCCTTTAGCAGTAACAACCTGTTTATTTCAATACTTTTTAGCTCTGCTCTCTTCTGAGCAAATACTTCCTGAATTAGAGCAATTGGGAAAATCAAAGTAAATAAGAGAAAAATTTGAACTTTTTTCATTTGGTATCTCTTTTAAAATAATTTTTTAGAATAATTAATTTACACAGCATAGTCAATGAGTTGCTTAAGGTATGTGTTTTCGTTTTGGCCACTCTTAGCATCATTCTTTAAAAATGCCTTGTTCTGTATTCTTTCGGTTTGATGTGAAGCAATATTCATTGAGATATTTTTAATAATGCTTTTGCCGTATTGATGATGAATACTTCTTTTCCAGCTTTTCATGTTCATAATTTGCCGAGGGACTGCAGGAAATAATTTTTCCACATCCCTGTTTCTTGTGTTGCTTTCTATTTTGCCTTTAGCTTGGGTATTCATCAATATGAATTTCTCCGATCCAAGAATGTTTACCGCTCGATTGCATAAGTTGTTGAATTTTGCAATGAAACAGCCATGCTGTTGGTTGGCTTATTCTTGTTTCTTTGGCAAGGTCATGAGAAAAATGTTTTTCTTTTTTCAATAACGAGAGGTACCATAAAATACTTTTGTAGATTGAACTTGAGATTATGGAATAGAGTGTGGCAGTTGCCGATTCATCATAACGACAAATTTTATATCTCCAGGCAAATGGGTGATAGCGTTTTGTGTATTGTTTATAACCACGTTTGCAGTATTGGTAACCATTCTTCCATTTGATTTCTATCAAATAAGATAGGTAACTGTTTATATTGGTAAACTGCGACTGCAATTCAAATACACTTAAGGTTAAAAAAATGACCAAACATTTTAGTTAACAATTACCAATATAATTTAGGTATTTCAAAGAACTATTTTTGCTTTTCGGTTAATCTTTATTATCCTATTTTGCCCTATTAAAATAATCCCTTTTATACAAGGAATAAGTTACTTTGCTAAATATTGATAGGTAGGCGCCGGTTGTTTTATATCAAATGTTTTTTGGTTGCTGATGCCTTTTTCTGAAAAAGAATGAGTACTGAAATAAAAGATTAAAATTAATACAGCCGCGATACCTGCTACCAGTGCGATTATCCGCCACTTGTCTTTTTCCTGAGGAACTTCTTCCCGATAAAATTCATTCATGGCAGAAGAGGTGGTTTCTTTATCTCCCACAAGTACGGTATGTTCTGCATCCTTACGTATTACCGGCTCTGCTTTTACGGGTTCATAAAAAATTATCCCTTTCTTTTTTTTAAAAAATATTTTCCCGGAAGCATCTGTGCGAATTGTTCCCAATGATTCAAAAACTAATTCGCCATTATTATCCAAAATCATCCTTTGATTCAAACACCAGGTATTAATTTTTTCCTCCGCTTCATTAGTGCTGATGTTTTCCACTGATGAAACATATTCGGTAAGTGTTGGTGAAAGTTGACCGGAGGATTCATTAAATACAATCTCCTCTGCAGGAGGTGACAATTGCTTGTCGGCAATATCCAGTACCGCATGATGTCTTATAAATTTTAAACTTCCCAAATGGGGAAGCGAACATTCTCTTTTTTGAATAATATATGAAGTGATAATGCTCTGCATACCGAACCACAAATATCCTTTTATTACAGGAATTAAAAATTAAAAATGTTTGACTATTGACAAATGACGATTCACGTTTCACGATTGACATTTTTTATTCGAAAATTAACCGCAAACGACTGTTAAATCAACCAATCAAAAATGAATCAAGACACCACCGAGTATTTGCAAACCATATACCGGGTAATTATTCCAATATTGATATTTACTGTTCAGAATATTATCCAGGTCGAGCCATGCACTGAATTTTTTATTGATTTTAAATTCAACACCGGCGCTCAGGTCAGTGCCACCACTCAGTGATTTTTCATAAGGATTATTGGTATGGTAAGTTACTAATGCTTTTGCGCCTGAAAATGCTGCCACATCTGCTTTGAAAAGAACTTGTTTAAATGCATTCCAGCGCAGCGATCCTGTTAACTTCAACGGATATAATCCCCATGCTTTATCATTATCCAGCAAACCGGTATAAGTATTCAAATCAAGCGCACCGGTAAGTGTGAAGATATCCTGGTTTACATAATTAAAATCACCGTGAATCTGGAAGTCGTCAATTCTTCTTTCATTTTTTATATAAAAACTTTTGCCATCAATACTATCGTTTATAAATAATGGCTTGTTGTTATATACAATAAATGCAGCGCGTGCATTAAAGCTGAAATGGTTGCCCACCGTGGCTTTGATGCCTCCATAATATTGCGTTTCCCGGGTATTATTAAATGTATCTGTCGGGTCCTGCATATAAGGATTTTCTCCGCTCATAGTCCGAAAACTATTGGGAACATAATGACCAACCCATCCTGCCTGCACAAATAAAATATTCTGCTGCAACTGCGCTTCGCCATAAATGTTTGGGAAAAGTTTTACATCATTATTATTCCACGCCGGCGTGATGCCGCCATGAAAAGTAAACACATCGCTGTAATAAACAAATTCAGGCGATAACTCGAAAAGATTATTTTTTACCATAAAAGAAGAATTCTTTAGCTGGTATTTATCAAAATTGCCGAGGGCAGTAATTTTGAATGAAACGTTATCGCTAAACTTTTTTTCTGCAGGAAGGTTTAAGATTAACGTGGTTTCTGTTGCCTTGTTTTCTCTTGAAAAAGTGTGTAACTCAAGATGCGGATTATAAATCACCTTCAGATCATTTGTTTCCGTATTTCTGAATCCAACGCCCGCAAAAAAATCGTGATAAGTTCTTCGTATTTGCGTTTTGCCAAAACTATCGAGTGTATGATCATAACCATATTGGTAATATTCATGCTGCAGGAAACCTGCATTTGCATACACCTCATTTTTCTTTTGTGTAAAAATGCTTCCATCAGCTTTTATTCCCCATTCACTAAAATCCTGGTTTTCGATATTACCGCGCGATGAAATGTAATTGCCATAAACGTTCAATAAATTTTGTTTGCCATTACCGAAGCTGAATGCCCCTGCAATGTAAGGCGTGCTGAAACTTCCGGCACCCACCTTTAATTGATTCCTGTCGCCAAGTTGCAGGTTTGTATCAGCCTGCAGCGCTAAAGGTTTTAATGAAATGGGTTGATAAGTAAAAAATAAATTTTGCGGAGGAATGTTATAACTAAGATGTTTCCTGGTGGTATCTGCGCTCAACGGAGTTGCATACAAATTTATCTTAACTATATTACGCAACGCAGGCTTGTACGACGAAGTAATTTCAATAGTTTGCCTTTGCGTGGTATCCTGCGCAACTGCAGGATTTTGTAAGCAAAAGATTATTATAGTTAAATAAATGATGGACCGGAGTTGCTGAACGAATTGCATGGGCATTGGCTATCGGGTTTAAAAATTTTATTTACTATCGCTTGGCGATTCAACTTTTGAATTTTGTTGTTCTTCGGCAATTGCTGCATCTAATTTTTTTTGCGCTTCCTGTTTTAATTCAGGAATAGTTGCATTCTGTGCCACACTTTGATAAGTTGCTTTTGCATTAAAATAATCCTTCTCGCGCAGGTACACATCGCCTAACAGGATGTATGCTTTTGCCACCCAGTAATCATAACCGCTGGTTACTTTAACCACTTCCATTCCTGCTTTTTCTGCCTGCGGCAATTGATTTAAGGTGAGATAACAATTTGCAATTTCATATCGCGCCTCTGCTCCCCATTCAGATTTATTCACCGCAGCCACTTGCTTAAATGCTGCAATAGCCTGGTCGCATTGATTGGCTAACTGCAATGATTTTCCTAACACAAGATTGGCGACGGCTTTGTCGTCAGTGCTTAGCCCTTTCTTCGTAAGTAAATCTTTTGCGGCATCATTTGCCTGCGCATAATCTTTATTTTGATAATAACTTCTTACCAATCCACGTAATGCTTCCAATTGGTTTTCGGGAGTAGTGGCAAGGTTTCTTAATTTGATAAAATACGTTTGTGCATTTACGTAATCCTGTGTTTCGAAATAACAAATGTGTGCTGCTGCATAAGCCGCTCTTTCTGCAAATTTGCTGCTTCCTGCATTTACCACGGCATCATAACCTGACAAGGCATTTTTCCAATCTTTGCTTTTTGCATAACATTCGCTGCGGTAAAATGTTGCTGCCAGTACGTTTCCGCCTTGGGGATATTTGGATAAATAATTATTGAATGCATTAATAGCTCCTGCGCAATCATTGCTGTTATATTTTAACTCTGCAGCTGCATAAGTGAGGGAATCCGCTTCAGATATGCTGATTACCTTTCCCGACTTATTCATAAAGTCAACATAATCGTTGGGACGGCCGAGTTCTACATAAATGTTTTTCATGTTATCCAGTGCTTCATTCGCTTCCGCAGATTGCGGATAAGTAGAAACTAATTTTTGATAATCTTTTAATGCTTCCTCATTATTGTTCAGGTTGTAATTGCACAAACCAAGTTTCAGCAATACTTTAGGATATTGACCACTGGCTTCATTTATTTGCAAAATATTATTGAGATACGGAATAGCGTCTTTAAACTTTTCTTCCGCCATGTATGCATTGGCAATTTGCATATACGATTCCGTTACCAAGTCACTTTTCGGATAGCGTTTGATAAGAGAATTAAAGGTGTTAATCTTTGCGGAAGGATTACTAATGCCATTTATCAGTGCCGTCTGGTACAATGCATAATCACTTTGAGGTAACCCATTATCTATTACATTCTGATATATCTTTTTTGCCACTGCAAAATTTTTCTGCATGAAATAACAATCTGCCGTGCGGATATATGCATCCTGTTCCATAGATGTTGCCTGCGAATTAATGCGCGGTGCCACATCCCTGAAATTGGATAACGCCAGTGCATAATTTTCATTTTGTAAATAAGCGTACCCCAGCACATACCTTGCTGCATCTGCATTAGCTTCGCCCTGCGGCCCGGCGCCTGACAAGAGATATGCATTCATATATCTTATTACATCGTCATAACGGCCAAGCCTATACGAAACTTCACCTTTCCAGAAATTGGCATAAGGCAGCACGGGCCCTGCATTCGGGTCATTGATGATTTTTGTAAGCAATGCATCTGCATCGTTCAATTGCTGGTTGTTGATGTAGTCGGTACTTTCCCCAAACAAAAGTCGCGGATATACTTTTTGCATCGTAGGGGTGGGCTTGCCAAAAGATGCATACAAAGCCAGCGCTTCTCTATAATTGTTGGTATTTGCCAAAAGACTGATCAGAATTTCTTTGGCTTCATCAGCATATTCGGAATTAGGATAGAGATCAATAAATTTGTTTAATTCAGTTAATGCTACATCCTGGTAACCGAGTTCATAAGATAATTTTGCATAGTTGAATCTTGATATTTCCTGTTGTTTACGGTTGCTGTTGTTGTTGGCGCTAAATAAAAATGCATTCCGTGCATTTTCTTTCTGGCCTGTTCGCAGGTAAAGGTCTCCGAGCAAATACATGGAGTTTTGCCCCATAGAATCTTTTTCATTACTCAATTGTTTGAAGCTTTCAATGGCTTTGTCCACCTGGTTTTGATCATAATAACAATAACTCAGCTCATACATTACTTCCTTGGAAACTTTGTCGCTGTTATTCACATAATCTTTCAGGTAAGGCAATGCTTTTGCAAATTGTTTTTTCTCAAAATATAATTGGCCGGTTAGCAGGTCAAGATCATTCCGGTAATAAATATTTTTGTTGTTAAGCGCTTCCTCGCCATATTTCAGCGCCTGGTCTTTCTGCCCGGAGAAGTAATAAATCTGCGCAATGTAATAAGGAACGATGCCTTTAAATTTATCGCGGTCCTCCACTTTTTGAAAAGCGCTCAATGCCTGGTTATAATCTCTGTCGCGATAGCAGATATAACCATAATAATAATTGGCATCGTAATAATATTTGTTTTGCGGCAATTGATGTATTTCATTGAACAATGGTTTTGCCTTAGCAAATTGTTTCAAATTAAAATAAGAATAAGCCAGTTCAAATTTTGCATCGGCAATTTCTTCATTACTTAAATTATCATAGCCTGCTCTTTCATAAAATACTACTGCTCTCGCAAAATCATTCCTGGTAAAATAATATTTAGCGAGGTGATAGCTCATCATTTGCTGGCGCGGCTCATTATTGGCATTATCAATATAGCGATGCGCTTCATCTTCCGCAACCGACTGGTTCATTTTTAAACCACAAACGATATAATAATATTGTATATCCTGGTTCAGGTAAGCATGGCCGCTTTGCATGTTTTCAGGATATTTATCCCGAAGGTCTTTCAGCAGCGGGTAAGCAAGACTGTATTCCTGTTTAATAAAATATTCTTTTGCTTCTTTAAAATCTTTCTCAGGGTCGGTAACAAAATAATTAGCCTGGGAAAATACGCGGCACGAACATAAAAACACCGCAAGTGGCAAGAGGATACTTTTCATTAATAATTCAATTTAGTTTTTCAAACATGATACTGTTTCGAAAAATGGGTATAAAAAAATTCCGGCGCAAAAATACAAACACCATCGCAGCAATACTTGCTTTGATGAAATAAAACACTTTAAATTGCATCAATCTTTGTTAACACAATTGTAAAAAATTTTATGAAGAAATTTCTTTCAACCAACTATTCAGCCGGGGGATTCAATTTCGGGATATTGATATTGCGGCTTGTACTGGGTATTTTGATGCTGCATCATGGCCTTGAAAAGCTCATGCATTTTTCATCTTATAAAATTCATTTTGTAAACTTTCTCGGGCTTGGGTCAACCTTATCATTGTCGCTGGATATTTTTGCAGAATTTTTTTGTTCCATGTTTGTGATACTTGGATTATTTACCCGGTTGGCGGTAATTCCGATTGCTATTGCCATGAGTGTGGCTTTATTTAAAGTTCATGGCGCCGATTTTTTTGGTGCCGGAGAAAGAGCCACCATTTATCTGGCATGTTGTATTGTTTTGCTTTTCGTTGGCGCAGGAAGAATCAGTGTGGATAGAATGATAGGAAAATAATGTAAAATTAAAAGTGTAATTTTTTTAATCTTTAGTTGCATTTTTTATTTTGCATTTTTTTGGAGCTTGGATTTTGCGATTTGATTTTTGATGTGCTAATTTTTTGACTTTTGACTTTTTCATTTTACATTTTTAATTCAAAACTTGTTTACTCACAAAACACAAATAAGAATTCACTACGCACTAACCGACCAGATGGGGTTCGTGTATCATGGCCACTATGCGCAGTTTTATGAAATTGGAAGAACGGAAGCGCTGCGAAGTGCTGGCGTTACTTACAAAGATGTAGAAGCCATCGGCGTTATCATGCCTGTGGTGGAGATTCATACAAAATTTTTACGCCCGGCAAAATATGATGACCTGGTAACGGTGGTAACTACAGTAAAAGAATTACCCGTTCATTCCAAAATTATTTTTCATGGAGAAATATTTAATGAACAAAATGAATTGCTCAGTTCCGGCACCGTTAGCCTTCTGTTTATGGATGCAACAACTATGAAGCGATGCGACATGCCGGAGATGATAAAAGAAAGGGTGAAGAATTTCTTTTAATCTTATTGCCGGAATATTATTACACGAATTTTATACATGTATCCAATTGTTTCGTTTAATTTTTCTTTGGGGCATTTTATAACATTAGTTTAAAAAAAGAAAGGGGCCGGATAAAAATCCACCCCCGTTATAATCCAATATCCTATGAAAAACCGAGTTTGAATCTGCCGTAGCATGATTCGTAATATTTTTTTATGGCATTACCATGTTGTTTTAAAGTTTGCATTAAAAGACTGGAAGCTTTCATTTTTATAAAACCCTTCCCCAAAATATTTCAACACAGGCTCCAGGTCTTTTGGTTCTAAAAAGCCTTCCAGCGATGCAGGATTGCTTGCCTCATCAGCAAAAATAGCGGTGGTGGGAAACCCCGGCTGACCGGAGGTTAAATACATTGCAAAATCATTTATTTTATAAGTTTCATTATAATTAAATGATTTGTTTCCCCATTCAATCGCATCTTTTGCTTCCGCATTTACTTTCACTGCATAAAAGTGATCGTTGATATACGCAATCACTTTTGGGTTGCTATAGGTTTTTTTATCCATCACTTTGCACCAGTAACACCAGTTTGTGTATAAATCAATCAATACAGGCTTTGGGTCTGATTTTATTTTTGCTTTCAACTCGGTTATGCTAATCCAATTCAGTTTGTCGTGCCCGGTTGGCGTAACTTTGGCCGAACTGAGGCAAAAAAATAGAATTACTAAAAGGAATTGTATTTTTTTTGCCATACAAGAAGTCATAAACGAGTAAAAAAATATTTTATTGAGTTTGGATAAGATAAAATTTCTACAATATTAGATTATCTCATATTTAAAAAGTTTATTTTGTTATTTAATTTTTCATTATGTCTAAAATAATAGTTGCCATCACCGGTGCCAGCGGATCTATTTACGCCAAAATTTTGCTGGATAAACTTCAACATGTCAAAGATCAGTGGCAATCACTTGCAATTATAATCACAGATAATGCCAAACTCGTTTGGAAGACGGAAATAGGTAAAGAAAATTTTAATATATACCCTGCAGCGTATTTTTCTGTAAATGATTTTATGGCGCCTTTTGCTTCGGGGTCGGGCGCGTACGACACAATGATCGTAGTGCCTTGCAGCATGGGCACTTTGGGAAGAATAGCCAGTGGCATATCGAATGACCTGATTTCGCGCGCTTCAGATGTAATTTTAAAAGAAAGAAAAAAATTAATTTGTGTAGTTAGGGAAACACCGTATCATCTTATCCACATTCGTAATATGGAAACCATTACGCTTGCCGGTGGAATCATTTGCCCCGCTACGCCATCATTTTACAGTAAACCCGCAACTATTGATGCACTTGCTTCCACCGTAGTTGACCGGGTATTGGATTTGGCGGGTATAAAGATTGATACGTTCCGGTGGGGAACAGACAGCATTTGATGTCTACCTGAGATCAATCACTTCTGCTTTAGGATAATCTTTTGCATTAAAAACAAATTTACTATCGGCAATCGGGCTATTTGTTTTGATGCTCACAATAGAGTATGTATAACGGTCGCCGGTTTTTTCAAAAATTTTAGTGCTGGTAATCGTTTGTGTTTTTTTGTCCACATCTACTATCACTTTAAAAAAGTTTTTTGATTTATCAACCGGTGTCAGTTCTATCTCCTGTATTATTTTATTTCCTTGTTTTGATTCACCATTTAATTTATATAAAAAATCTTTATCGTAAAAGTTAGTGAACATTTTATCGGGAGTAATCGTATTTGCTGATGGATCAAATTTTGTTATTTGCACTTCGTTGGCAGATTTATCATACGTCCAGATGTTCGTTCCATCGCTGTATATTTCCTGCCCGGAAACGCTGATTCTATAGTTGGAACCTTTCATAAAAAGGCTGCCTTTTTTTGTTCCCATTGTTTTGCCGGAAGCATTTTCTATTTTAAGTGCAAAGGTTAGTTGCACGGTCTTAAAAGTTTTGAATTTGGCACTTACTTTATCCAGTATTGCTTTTGCATCGGGATCACTTTTGCCCAGTGAGTTGCTTTGGGCATAAGAGGTGATCGTTAAAAAAGATAGTAATGCTGGTAGTAGTCTTTTTATCATGGTAATTTATTTAAATACATCCTGGCAAATTAGGTTATAGACGACGCCTTATTTATTGATGTTTAAAAAATATTTTTAGCAAACTGTTAATATTGATGAATAACAAAGAGCATCGCGATAGTTTGTGTGTTTAAATTAATTGTGTGCAAATTAAAAAGAGAATTTTTAATTGCTCATTTCTCCATGCATTTTTGTTACTTCAGCAGCATTTTTCTCGCTAAGTTCTTTTGCTGCCTTTATAAAATTAACAAATATAGGTTGCGGATTTTCTACTGTGCTCTTCAGTTCAGGATGATATTGCACGCCAATAAAAAATGGATGGTCAGTCAATTCAATAATTTCAACAAGGCCTGTGTCCGGGTTAATGCCACTTGCTATCATTCCTGCTTCTTCAAAAAGGCTAAGATATTTATTATTGAATTCCCAACGGTGGCGGTGCCTTTCGTGAATTAAATGAGTTTTGTAAATATTGTAAGCCAGGGTGGTTTCTTTTATGGTGCATGGATAAGAACCCAGACGCATGGTTCCTCCTTTCATGGTAATTTTCTTTTGTTGCTCCATCATATCTATTACCGGGTTGGGCGTATCCGGCTGCATTTCGGTAGAGTTGGCATCTTCAATCCCAAGCACATTTCTTGCAAATTCTATTGCTGCCATTTGCATGCCAAGGCAAATGCCAAAGAAAGGAAGTTTGTTTTCGCGGGCATATTTTACTGCAATTATTTTTCCTTCTATTCCGCGAAACCCAAAGCCCGGTGCTACCAGCAACCCATCAAGCCCATGCAGTTTTTCAGAAACATTTTCCGGCGTAATGAATTCGCTGTGCACATTTACGATCTGGACTTTGCAATCATTCATTGCTCCTGCATGAATAAATGATTCCAAAATCGATTTATAAGCATCCTGCAACTCTATATATTTACCAATGAGCCCGATGGTAACTTTATTTAATGGATGGCGAAGTTTATCAAGAAATTCTTTCCATTTGCCCAGTTCCGGTTCATTATAATTGGTAATGTTTAATTTTTTAAGCACCGTCAGATCAAGTTTTTCGCGCAACATTAAAATGGGCACTTCGTAAATGGTGGAAGCGTCAGCAGCTTCTATTACTGCGCCCTGTTTTACGTTGCAAAACAATGCAATCTTTCTTTTGATATCATCCGTTAGGGGCTTTTCTGTTCTGCATACAATTATGTCGGGATGAATGCCATTTTCGCTCAATAGTTTTACACTATGCTGGGTTGGTTTTGTTTTTAATTCTTTTGCTGCTTTTAAATAGGGAATTAAAGTAAGATGTACAATGATGCAATCTTCTTCGGACATTTCCCATTGCAATTGACGAACTGCTTCAATAAATGGGAGGCTTTCTATATCGCCCACGGTGCCGCCTATTTCAGTAATAATAATATCGTATTCATTTTTTTCACCGAGCAAAACCATTCTGCGTTTTATCTCATCGGTAATGTGAGGCACTACCTGCACAGTTTTCCCGAGATAGTCGCCGGCGCGTTCTTTGTTTATTACCGTTTGGTATATTCTTCCGGTGGTTACATTGTTTGCCTGTGATGTATAAATATTCAGGAATCTTTCATAATGGCCAAGGTCAAGATCGGTTTCGGCGCCATCTTCCGTTACATAACATTCGCCATGTTCGTAAGGGTTGAGCGTTCCGGGATCCACGTTAATGTATGGATCAAATTTTTGGATGGTAACGCGCAGACCTCTTGCCTGTAAAAGCTTTGCAAGGGATGCAGCTATGATTCCCTTACCTAAAGATGATGTAACACCGCCGGTTACAAAGATGTGTTTGGCCATTGTATAACATTTTTAAAAAAATAATTCACCATTCAAACCAGGAATAAAACTTTTTTTGAATGATAAAAACTGACCAGCGGAAGCGTTGAAAAATTAAAATCCGTGAGGTCGGGTAAAAGTACAGAAAATTTTTGTGTATGACGAGTAAGGTGTTTTAATTTTTTCAAAAAAAGGAATTTATACATGGCGCAGCCAGGGATTGGGAAAATTTTGTTGATAAATTTTGAAATATTTTCCCGGGTATATCAAATTGGTTCAATAATATTTTTTGGGAGAAAGATAATTTCTCACATAATCATTTACTCCTTCTTCAAGCGAATAAAGTTTTTTGGTGTAGCCGGCGTTTTGAATTTTTTGCATTTCTGCACGGGTGTAATATTGATAGGTATTTCGTATATCTTCAGGCATGTCAATATATTTTATGCGGGCATCCTCATCAAGCCCTGCAAACGTGGCTTTTACCAAATCATTAAAAGTTCTTGCAACGCCCGTTCCTACATTAAATATTCCGGAAGGAAACTGTTTATGCATGCTCCAGTTTTCAAGAAACCAATAGCAAATGCTGATCACATCTTTTACATAAATAAAATCTCTCAGTTGTTCGCCATCTTTAAATCCTTCTTTGTGAGATTTGAAAAGTTTTACAAATCCATTTTGTTTTATTTGATGGTAAGAATGAAAAATAACGCTGGCCATTCTTCCTTTATGATATTCATTGGGGCCATACACATTGAAAAATTTTAATCCTGCATAAGATGGCGGAGTTTTTGTGTTCATTGAGTTTTTATCCTGAGCTTGTCGAAGGGCCCATTTATCAAATTCATTTTTTGAAACTCCATAAGGGTTCAATGGTTTCAGGTTGTTGATCAAAGATTCATCATCGCTATAACCCATTTCTCCCGAGCCATACGTAGCAGCAGACGATGCATACACCAGCGGAACATTATTGGCAGCGCAATAATTCCATATTTTTTTGGAATAATCAACATTTAAATGTTCATGAACTGAATAATCAAACTCGGTGGTATCCGTACGCGCCCCAATGTGATAGATAAAATTAATGAATGGCTTGCGAGTTTCTAACCAGTCAAAGAAAACTTCACGTTCTACTTTTTGTAAAAATTTTTTACCGGCAAGATTTGCTTCTTTTTCATTGTCAGAAAAATCATCTACCAAAAAAAGATTGTTATACCCCGATTGATTTAAAAAAGAAACTAGACAACTGCCAATAAAGCCTGCAGCGCCTGTTACCACAATTGTTGTTGCCTTATCCATTTATTCAGGTAAATAATTTTGAAAATAATTACCAATGGCATTGTCGTATTTATCCCGCCATGATTGAATATTGCCCCAGTTTTCTCCATTTAGTATTATTTCACCGGCAGTTACTGTTCCTATTCGTTCATAAGGAATATTTAATGAAGCTTCAAACCTGTGCGTATTTTTATTTTTTACCGTCACTATCACCCTTCCCTGCGATTCACCAAACCAAAATGCATCTTTACGTATTTTGTTTTTTTGCGTCACATCAAAACCCAAGCCCCTGTTAAATCCGCTCTCAGCAAGTGTTACAAATAATCCTCCTTCGCTTACATCATGGGCAGAGACTATTAAACCCTGTGCAATCAATTTACTAACGGTGTCGTGTACACGAAATTCTTCTTCGAGGTTAAAATACGGGACGGGAGAAAATTCGGCGCCACATATTTTATTTAAATATTCGGAGCAGTTAATATCATCTGTTATTTTTCCCAAAAGATAAATCACATCTCCAGGTTGCTTAAAATCGAGTGTCATTTTACCGCTTGCATTTTCAATAAGGCCAACCATGCCAATGGTAGGAGTGGGGTACACTGCTCCCGAAGGCGACTGATTATAAAAACTTACATTGCCTCCCGTTACGGGTGTATCAAATTTTTTACAAGCTTCACTCATTCCTTTTATACTTTCTACAAATTGATAATACACTTCAGGATCGTAAGGATTGCCAAAGTTTAAACAATTAGTAACACCCAATGGAATGCCGCCACTGCAAACTATATTTCTTGCTGCTTCACTTACCGCAATCATACATCCGATACGAGGATCAGAAAATACATAGCGGCTATTACAATCCGTTGTTAATGCCAATGCCTTTGAAGTATTTTTAATGCGTACGACTGCTGCATCAGAAGGTGCATTAGTGCTCAGGTTGGCGGCACCTACCATGCTATCATATTGAGTATATATCCATTTTTTAGACGCGATATTGGGAAGTGCAATAATCTTTTCAGCTATTTCTTTCAGGTTTTCAGGAATGGGAATTTTATTGGGATCAAACTCTTTTATTTTCTTGGTATATGCGGGAACGTTATATTCGCGATCATACACCGGAGCGCCACCGCCTAATACAAGGCTTTCTGCAGGTATTTCTGCTTCTAAAATATTATTCACATAAAAGCGAAGTGTGTTGCCTTTTGTAACCTTACCTATTTGCGAACAGGGAAGATCCCATTTCTGAAAAATGTCTATTACTTCTTGTTCTCTTCCTTTTTTTACAATCAACAGCATTCGTTCCTGGCTTTCGCTTAGCAATAGCTCCCATGCTTTCATATTCTTTTGCCGCGTAGGCACTTTATCCAAATGAATATCCATTCCAACTTCACCTTTTGCACTCGTTTCCGAGGTAGAGCATATAATGCCTGCTGCACCCATATCCTGCATTCCTACCACCGCCTCTGTGGCAATCACTTCAAGGCAGGCTTCCAATAATTTTTTTTCCTGGAATGGATCCCCCACTTGCACAGCAGGTAAATCTTCAATACTATTCTCCGTTATATCGGCCGATGCGAATGCTGCACCACCCATACCATCTTTGCCGGTAGCACTGCCTGCAATGAAAACCGGGTTGCCTTCGCCAGAAGCAGTGGCACTAACGGTGTGGCCTAAACGAACTATACCGGCACTCATCACATTCACAAGTGGATTAGTTTGATAACAATCTTCAAAATATACTTCGCCACCTACGGTGGGCACACCAAAACAATTACCATAATGACTAATGCCATGAACGATGCCACTCAGCAAATGCTTTGTTTTTTCATTTTCAAGATTGGCAAAACGTAATGAATTTAACGAAGCAATCGGGCGTGCTCCCATGGTAAAAATATCACGATGAATGCCACCAACACCCGTAGCAGCGCCCTGGAATGGTTCTATAGCCGATGGATGATTGTGACTTTCAATTTTAAAAACAACGCCCCATCCATCGCCAATATCTATCAACCCGGCATTTTCTTCACCCGCTTTTACCAGAAGTCTGGAACCTTCTCGGGGTAAGGTTTTTAGCCATTTGATAGAATTTTTATAACTGCAATGCTCACTCCACATAACAGAGTAAGCGCTTAATTCAGTAAAGTTGGGAACACGTCCGAGTATCTCAATTATCTTTTCGAACTCGTCTTTTTTTAAACCAAGTTTTTCTGCGGTAGTATATGTAATGTCCATATTAATATGAAGCGCAAACTTACAATCTATTATATGATCTGTACAAAAACAACTGTAAATATTTTAACTATCTTCCCACAATTAAAATTCAGCGTTTGTATTATTTACTCTTCTTACTGTATCTGATCTTCTTTTGCTGGCTGATTACCAAGATTAGATTTTTTAAAAAATCTGGTTTGAATAATCGCCTGCTTATCGGGTTATTTTTAATTCGTGTAGCAGTGGCTCTGGTTAATGCATATATAGATCTTTATCATTATCCTGTTTCAGATGTAAGAACTTTTTATTTGAAGGGATTGGATGAATATCATCTCTTACTTCATCACCCATCTGAGTATTTTACAAATTTTTTTACTACCGGCCAGCCGGCAGGTTATGGGCGATTTTTAGAAAGCTCACATTCGTTTTGGAACGATACCAGAGATATTACAATAGCAAAGATGCTAGCAGTATTTAATATTTTCAGTGCACAGAATTTTTTCATCAACGATCTGTTTTACAATTTTTTTATTTTTTTTGGGTGTATTGCATTATATCGTGTTTTTATAAAAATTTTTCCTGGTTATAAATGGATAGTAATTGCAATCGTTTTTCTTTTGCCCGGCACTATTTACTTTACTAGCAGTGTTCACCGGGATGGGCTTATTTTTCTGTCACTTGGAATGATCATTTATAATATTGTAGCTATAAAATCCAATGCAAGAGTAAGGTTCAGGCATTTTCTTGTTATCTTATTATTTTTATTACTTATTCTTTTTGTCAGGAATTATGTTCTTATTGTAATGATTCCGGCGCTTATTGCCTGGCTTATTGCAGAGCGATACCCCAAACACGGTTTGCTCATTTTTATTAGCACCTACGCAGTGGCAGGTATTTTATTTTTTCTTACAACTTTATTGCCATACCAATTTAATCTCCCATTGCATGTAGCAAGCCGTCAGTCAGATTTCATCAACATTGAAAATAGGGGTACATCAACAATTGAAATTAGCCCATTGCATCCAACTTTTCCTGGCTTTATAAAAAATCTGCCCGAAGCAATGGAGCACAGTTTCCTTCGTCCTTTTATTACCGAGCATCAAAATATTTTATATATTCCTGTTTCATTAGAATTACTTGCCTACGAAATAATTTTTATAATTTTTCTTGTTTTTCGGAAAAAGCAATCCGTTCTGCCAATCATATACTTCTGTTTATTTTTTTCAGTTACCATGTTTTTAATAATTGGTTATACTATACCTATTCTCGGCGCTATTGTAAGATATCGAAGTGTTTACTTCCCCTTTTTATTAATTGCCTTTTGCTGTTACATTGACTGGGAAAGGATCGCAAAAATTATACATATAAAATAATTTAATATTTATCAAAATTATCCACATCTTGTAAAAATTTAGACACAATTGTAAATATTCTTTGTTTTTTTAATCAATAAATCTTTCTTTTGCGGTCTAAATTTCAAGAAAATGCAATCTTTAAGACTAAACGCACTTTACAATTTAATCGTAAACACAAAAGAAAGCCTGGCTCCGGAACCGAAAAAAATTACCGCTATTTTTGGTGAGAATGTTTTCACCCTGGAAAAGGCGAGGCAATTTTTGAGTGACGAAGCATATAAAAGCCTTGTTTCATCCATTAAAAATTCAGAAAGAATAGATCGCAAAATGGGCGAACAAATTGCTGCAGGGCTAAAGGCATGGGCCGAATCAAAAAACGTAACACACTTTACACACTGGTTTCAACCATTAACCGGTGCTACTGCAGAAAAACACGATTCTTTTTTTACCATTAAAAGTGATGGCAAAGCTATCGAAGAATTTGACGGTGCTGCATTGATACAGCAGGAGCCAGATGCATCTTCATTCCCCAGTGGCGGGTTGCGTGCTACGTTTGAAGCCCGTGGTTATACTGCATGGGATCCTTCTTCTCCGCCGTTCATTATGGAGATTGGCCATGGCAGTACATTGTGCATTCCTACAATATTTGTTTCCTATACCGGCGAATCACTTGATTCTAAAACCCCATTGCTAAAAGCGCTGGTAGCGCTTGACAAAGCTGCGGTAGATGTTTGCCAGTATTTTGATAAAAATGTAACAACTGTAAAACCAACATTGGGTTGGGAACAGGAATATTTTGTGATTGATGCGGGCATTGCAACTGCACGCCCCGACCTTGTAATGACCGGCCGTACTGTTTTTGGTCATGCTCCTGCAAAAGGCCAGCAATTGGAAGATCATTATTTTGGGTCTATACCGGAAAGGATTTATGCATTCATGAGAGACTTTGAAAATGAAGGATACAAATTAGGAATTCCATTGCGTACCCGTCACAATGAAGTGGCACCTTCCCAGTTTGAATGTGCACCCATTTTTGAAGAAGTAAACCTGGCAGTGGATCATAATACATTGCTGATGGATGTGATGACACGTGTGGCCCGGAAACACGGGCTAATGGTATTGCTGCATGAAAAACCATTTGCCGGCATTAATGGAAATGGTAAACACAATAACTGGAGCATGGCAACGAATACGGGTGTAAATCTTTTATCGCCCGGAAAAACTCCCAAGACTAATTTAATGTTCCTTACTTTTTTTGTAAATACCATTAAAGCGGTTCATGATCATGCTGATTTATTAAGAGCAGCTATTGCATCTGCAGGAAACGATCATCGCCTCGGTGCCAACGAAGCACCGCCTGCAATTATTTCTATTTTTATTGGTAAATATCTTTCTGATGTTTTAGGCCAGATTGAAAAGAGAGTGAATGCAAAATTTGATGAGCAGGATGAAGCTATATTAAAACTTGACATTCATAAAAGCATTCCAGAGTTGATGCTGGATAATACAGACAGGAACCGCACTTCGCCCTTTGCTTTTACCGGAAATAAATTTGAATTCAGAGCTGTGGGTGGAGCAGCTAATTGTGCTTCCGCAATGATTACGTTGAACACCATTCTGGGTGAAACACTCTCGCAATTTAAAGTAGATGTGGACAAATTGATTGACGGTGGCGAAAAGAAAGAAGTGGCAATAATGCAGGTAATTCAAAAATATATTGTAGAAAGTAAATCGGTATTGTTTGAAGGAAATAACTACAGTGAAGAATGGGAAAAAGAAGCAGCAAAAAGAGGCTTACCGAATGTAAAAACTACTCCTTTTGCTTTGGATGCAATGATAACTCCAAAAGCTAAAAAGCTTTTTGAACATCACGCTATATACACTCACAGCGAGTTAGAAGCACGCCATGAAATTCAACTTGAAAATTATATTAAAAAAGTACAGATAGAAGCAAGAGTAATCGGAGACCTTGCCACTACTTACATTTTGCCTTCTGCGGTGAAATATCAAAATGTACTCGTAAATAATATTCGCGGGTTGAAAGAAATCGGAATTGCGGATAAAGCTTATGGCAATCAAAAGAAAATTGCCGAGAAAATTGCCGAGCACATTGGCAAGATAAGCTCAGGTGTGGAAGCAATGATTAATGAAAGAAAAATAGCCAATAAACTGGAGAATACCCGCGATAAAGCAATTGCCTATTGTGATAAAGTAAAGCCTTACTTTGATGAGATACGGTATCATGTGGATAAGCTGGAGTTGCTGGTAGACGATGAGTACTGGGAACTGCCGAAATACCGAGAAATGCTTTTCTTAAGATAAACTTACCTAACATACCAAAATGAAAACCCTGCCGGACAGCAGGGTTTTTTTATTCTCAATGTCAAGATAAAGATTGTTGGAATAGTAATAATGAAAGTACTTCACCTGTTAAATGCACTTTAACGAACAAAAAATTGTTTCAATGCAAAAAAATCCATTGCCCAAAAGAGATTAACCTTTGAGTGAATGTTTCGCTTTGTTTATTTATTATGTGCCTGAGTACACCCACAATGCAGACAGGAATCCGGCTACTAACACTCCTACACTTATAAAGAGGTATTTTAGTGTTGCCTTCTTAGTTAAAAACTTCATAGGTTTAAGAAGATTATTTTTTTAAATAACGATACTACTTGTTTTTTTATTTCATAAACATGAAATGACTTACTGAATTTTTTTTCGGCATAAAAAAATATAGTAATACCCCGAAAAGACTTTTGTAACTTTCTGCAATAACTATTCCTAAAATTATCTTTCAGGGAAATGTACCAGGATATTTATGTGAATGAACCATTACTTCAGGTAAAAACACGATCTTACTGGCTTACCCGCTTTATGATTCTTAGGCTGCTCGGTATCATTTATGCCGTTGCATTCCTGGTATTGATAAACGAGGTTATTCCATTGATTGGTTCGGATGGGCTTACGCCTGCTGATATTTATTTGGAGAGAGTTACCAATGCACTGGGGTCAACAGGTTCGGGCTTCATGCGGCTTCCCTCTATCTTTTGGTTTATGCATTCTGATAGTGATTTGCTTGCGTTTGCCTGGATTGGTTTTATTCTTTCCTGCATTGTTATCGCGGGTTATGCAAATTCAATATTGCTTGCAATACTTTGGTTCCTGTATTTATCTTTTGTTCATGTTGGCCAAGAGTGGTATGGATATGGATGGGAGATTCAACTTACTGAGACAGGGTTTCTCGCAATATTTCTTTGTCCATTGCTGGATATGCGGCCGTTTCCAAAAAGGCCTGCTCCTTTTCCCATCATTGTATTATTCCGGTGGCTTATATTTCGTATTATGCTTGGTTCGGCGTTGATCAAACTTAGGTGGGATGTGGCATGGAGAGATGGAACCGCTCTTTATTATCATTTCCAATCTCAGCCGATACCCGGCCCGTTAAGCAGGTGGTTTCATTTTTTACCACGAACATTTTTAAAACTGGGTGTGTGGTTTAATTTCCTTGCAGAATTGATTGCACCCTGTTTTGTATTTTGGCCCAGGATGGCACGAACCATTGCCGGTATAATTATTATAGCATTTCAATTAGCTATTATTTCCAGCGGTAATCTTTCATTTTTAAACTGGCTTACGATCATTCCTGCATTGGCATGTTTTGATGATGATTTCTGGGCTAAGTTTCTTCCAAAATATCTTGTAAAAAAAGCACAGTATGCGATGGCTAATGCCGTTCCTTCAAAACAGATGTTAGCTATTGCATGGGTAATTACTGCATTGGTGGGAATATTAAGTATTCAACCGGCATTTAATTTAATATCATCTCAGCAGGTAATGAATACCTCTTACGATCCGTTTGAATTAGTGAATACCTATGGAGCATTTGGAACGGTAGGTCGCGAAAGATTAAATGTAGTATTTGAGGGAACCAGTGATGCAAATCCCGATAACGCCACATGGAAAGAATATATTTATAAAGGATTGCCTGTTTTGCTAAATAAGCGTCCGCCGCAAATAGCGCCTTACCAGTTGCACCTCGATTGGCAAATGTGGTTTGCCTCAATGGAAACGCCTGATGAATACCCGTGGACTTTCAATCTTGCGTGGAAGCTATTGCATAACGATAAGAATGCACTTAGCCTTTTTGCCAACAACCCTTTTCCAAATGCGCCACCGCGATACATTCGGGCTGTGCAATATCAATATTCTTTTGTAAAACCCGGGAACCCTCAAGGCCTTTGGTGGAAGCGCGCGCGTGTTGGCCTTTGGATGCCGCCCGTATCTGCACAGGATTCAAGCCTGGTCATTTATTTAAAAAGTCAGGGGTGGATACATTAACAACACTAAATTTAAAACTAACGGTATAGCGTATACGAAAAACTATTTACACTATACGAGCCGACACGGAACATCTTCATCTTCGGCGAGGTGATAGGCAGCACACATTCTGTGGTAACCATCCGCTATAATTAATTTGTTTTGGTGCCTTACCAGTAATATAGGCGATAACTTATTCCCTTTTTTTACTTTTTTAAGATCTTGTTTTAAGTGAAGGTTATCTTCCGGCAAAAGAGGCAATGAGCTTGCACGAAAAATGTCTTTTGCTTTTTTAATAACCGTTGCAGCGCTTTTTAATTTATCGGTATAAGCCTTGCTTTCTTCCGGAGTAAAAAGCAATTCAAGATAAT
>Ga0157370_10001250_pt1 | contig 31748 bp, 22 predicted proteins | sample C35metaG_FD_113463 | JGI IMG/M metagenome (GOLD analysis project Ga0157370, IMG submission 113463) | Corn rhizosphere microbial communities from Kellogg Biological Station, Michigan, USA - C3-5 metaG | ecosystem: Host-associated > Plants > Roots > Rhizosphere > Soil | place: USA: Michigan...
TACCAGCTTCACCAATAATTGTCCTGGCTGAAGCGTTGTTAAAACGTCCTGACCAATTGCTTTTTCTTTTACTTTGGTTGTAAAATCTTTAGCAATTTTAAAGTTAACGTCGGCATCAAGTAAGGCACGACGAACTTCTTTTAAGGTATCGGCAACGTTTACTTCTGTAATTTTACCGTGTCCTTTTAATATATGGAACGCTTTATCTAACTTATCACTTAAATTATGAAACATACTATTTTCTTTATTTGAAGTGCAAAGATAATCTAATTAGATATTTCAGGCAATTTTTATTTATACGCATTTTTTGCCACAAAGACGCAAAGACGCAAAGTTTTTTTGCCACGAATTACACTAATTGCCCAAATTGCTAAAGCTATTTTTTTAGCTCTCGCAGATTGGGCAGATTGGGCAGATTTTAAAAATCTTTTTAATCCTTAAATCTGTGGCTGTAAATTAAAAAGGCGCAAGAAGAAAAACCTCTGCGCCTTTGTAACTATGTCCCTTTGAACCTTAAAATCTAAAACTGAAAGTAAATAAACGGTTGTGAACCGGCAACGGCTGTTGCGTACACAATCCAGTAAACAAAGCCCAGAATTATGGCTTTTATTAGTAATGGTGTTCTATCGAAAACAAACTTCATTTTGTCTGTGATAACTTCCGGAAGGAAATGCCAAACGTATCCAAACAACATTAATAAAAACACATTTTTGTATCCTAAAATTATGGCTTGCCAATGTTCTGGTTCGAAAGTTAACTGACCAATATTGTTGATTACCTGTAAGGCTGTTTCGAAATCTCTGGCGCGGAAAAAGATCCAGCAGAAAACTACGAAATGGAATGTAATTAAGATTGAAAAGAATGTCCATAAAAAATTGCTTTTTCCATCTTTTTTAGCAGGAAAGAATTCAAGGAAAATTTTGTGAACCGCTAAAGCTAATCCGTGTAAAGCTCCCCAAACAATGAATTGCGCTCCGGCTCCATGCCACAATCCGCCTAAAAGCATTGTCGTAAAAAGGTTAAGATTGGTTACTAACGTTTGCTTTCTTTTGCTTGAAAGCAGAAATGACAAACAAAAAAGTCCTATTGAAACTGATGCAACAATTAGCGGAATTACACTTACATTATAACTCGTAATTCCCCAAAGCAATAATCCGAAGAAGAATAAACTAGGGAATAAATATCCGGCAAACGAACCTTCTCGATTTCCTCCAATAGAAATGTACAAGAAATCTTTTAACCAGGTTGAAAGCGAAATGTGCCATCTTCTCCAGAAATCTGTAATCGAAGTTGATTTATACGGCGTTCTAAAGTTGGCTGGTAATTTGAATCCTAATAATAAAGCGATTCCAATTGCCATATCTGAATACCCTGAGAAATCGCAGTAAATTTGAATAGCATATCCGTAAGAAGCCATTAAATTTTCGAATGAAGTATAACTCATCGGCGTATCAAAAACACGATCGACAAAGTTTACCGAAATATAATTCGAAATAACCGTTTTCTTAATTAACCCGCCAATAATTAAAAACAAAGCGTTGTTTACATCTTGTTTGGTCAGATTTAGTTTTTGATAAATCTGCGGTAAAAAATCTTTTGCTCGCACGATTGGCCCGGCCACTAACTGCGGGAAAAACGAAACGAAAAACAAATATTCGATGTAGTTTTTTGTTGGCTTAATTTCTTCACGATAAATTTCGATGATGTAACTCATCGACTGAAAAGTGTAAAATGAAATCCCTACAGGAAGAAAAATATCATGAAATTTAAAATTCCCATTGAACATATCGTTGTATGTTCCAATCATAAAATTCATGTATTTAAAATACCCCAGCAATCCTAAATTCAGGATTACACTTATTACCAGATATATTTTCTTTACATTGTTTTTCTTTTCCCTGTATATAATCTGACTCAAACCATAATCTACAACCGAAGACAATAATAAAAGTAAAAAGTATATACCGCTTGACTTGTAATAAAAGAAAAGCGAGAAAAGGATAACGTAAGTTAATCGTAAATAAAATGTTTTGCGTAAAAAACCATACACAAAATAAAACACCAGAAATAAACCTAGAAATAAACCGGTATTAAATAATAATTTTTCGTCTGGATTATAAATAAACCAGCCTTTAACTTGTTCTATTGTAATTGCACCAAAATTCTGGATGAACCAATTATTAATGCTATCTATTGTCGTCAACTTACTTCTTTGATTTAAAATTATCGTATGCTTTTAAAAACGCCTCTGAAAACAAATTTCCTTGTTTTTCGTATCCTTTTTTAGAATAATGAACCCAATCCGGCCCAATTAATCCTGTTGCTTTTAGATTTCGAATACCTTCCATTCCTCCAAACTCATTATATAAATCCCAAACTGCAAAACCATCTGTTTGTGCGATTTCTATAATTTGTTTGGTGTAATCATGAATATAAGTATTTGGTCTTTTTCTAAGCAGTGATGGCGGCGGTGTCATCACGATTATTGGAACATTTATTCCCTGCGCCTTAATATTACTTATAAACTCTCTTAAATGTTTAATATAATTTCCTGATTCCAGTTTTTCGTAGCTTTCATTTGTTCCCAGAGAAAACACAAGTAAATCCGGATGCAGGGCTTTTAACTGTTCAAAAAACAAAGGGTATTTATTATAATCTGAATATTTAGCTCCGTTTACACCAATCCCGCTGTAAATTAATCCCGGACTGTCTTTTTCTAAGACAATTCCGTTTAGCTCAAACTTCGACGCTTTTTTATTCGGAATCAGATAAATTTTATCTAATGCTTTTTCTGAATTGTAATAATGATAAAAAGAATTTGATTCGAGATTTAAAGAAACAAATTCGGATGTTTTTATATTCTTTGACTGTGTCTCGTTTGTTGGAATTTTCAATACTCTTCCTGCCCGAATATTATTTGATTTAAGCTGATTTGCTCTTTTTATCTCAGCAACCGAAACATTGTATTTGTCTGCAATTACCGAGATTGCTTCTCCTTTTTTTATTTTATGCGTAATTACTTTTCGCTCTGAAGTTTCGATAAATTTTGTTTGAGATGATACCGATAAATCAAACATATCTTCGTTGTTGGGTGTTATAATTTTAATTGAATTAAACTTATAAGCCGGATCTTTAATATCAAGTTCGAGAACAAATCCGCCTGAATCTCTCCAAAGTCCTAAACCGCTTAAACCAACCGGATAATTTCTTATTGGATAAATATTTCGATAGCTTTCCCAGACTCTATTGCAGCGAAAACGTTCGTTATAAGATCCGTTTGTTTTAGCCAATTGATACGGAAAAACTAAACCGCGACCAGCATTACCAAATTTTTTCTGTAAATCTTTCCTGATTTCATTTGTCATTAAATCGCCCTGAATGTGCGAATCGCCAATATGAACGATATTTATTTTCTGGTTATTATGACTTTCATTTTCCTTTATCTTTTCAAAAAAAGATTCTAAGACTTTTGCATTATAAGTCTCATTACTAGAAATAGGGTCAACAACTGCTGTATCCACTTTTTGAGTCATATTTTTTGTGGTTGAAATTGGATCTGTTTTTGGAGTCTTATCGTTTGTTGAGAAAAAAAGACAACAAAAGAAAATAATTAATCTATTCATTTACGCTATCTTTTTTCACAGAGACGGAATCTGCTTTGGGTTTCTTAATCGCTTTTGGCTTGACACCCGTTTCACGCTTTTCGCGTAAGACTTTATATTGTTCATAGCCTTTGTTTAACTGACTGTATAGTAAATTACCAATTGCTTTTGCTCCTCTTTGGTTAAAATGTGTATAATCTTTATTGGCTTTTGCCGGAGATTCATCTACCCATTTCACCATCGAACCATCGCCTCCCATCAGGGTATATAAATTTACAAATCCAGATTCGGTTTCTAAAGCATATTTTTTCTGTGCTTTCATTAAAGGTACAACCGCCGAGTCTGTTTTCATCTCTAAATCATATTTAGTCGATTTATCTGCAGTTGAAACAATTAAAATAGAAACTCCCGGAAAGGACTCTTTTATTTTGTTAACGGTTTTTGTCATTCCTTTTTCATACCAGAAATAATTCTTGGTTCCGTAATTCAATACGTTTGTTCCGTAATGGAGTATAATCAAATCGTATTTCAAACTATTATTAAAAGCCTGCATTACATTGGCATCAAACATAGAAATTGGCAATCCCGAATTTCCTCTTTGAGAGAAGTTGTCAACGTGAACACCTGTTCCGTTATCAAAATTAAATCCAAAAATTGGAATTGAATCGGCATGTATAAAATTAGCTTTGAAAGATTTTATACTTCCAGAAGTTACTTTTAAACTGTTCACTAGATTGTTTGGAGAAAGACTTTTTCGAAGTGTATCTTTCCCGATAATGAAGTTTACATTTCCTTTTTTAGATGATCTTCCGTAAAACAATGTTGGATTATCCAGAGAGGTAGAATATTTATTTAATCCTGCTTCGTACTGAACCCAGGTTGTGTTTGCTTTATCATTTGCAAAAAACACGTGACCGTTTACTCCAAAAGGGCTTGTTGGTCTTTTTACATTTAAATACGATTGTGTTTTCCAATTCTTAGAAAATAATGTTTTTACTGAACCTCTGGATGCTGATGATTCTGAAATAATAGAAACGAAACCAACGCCGTTTCCTCCAAAATGTTCCTGATAATTCATACGAACATCCTGCACGATCAAATCTCCATCGGTCATAGAATCTCCGTAATAAGCGATTCTCACATGTCTCTGCGGATTTTGTTCCAGCTGATATAATTTTTCATAGAAAGAAATCAGGTATTGAAATCCTTTGTAATTATCGAAAGTTTCTGATGGAAATTCGATTCCTTCAGAAGCGTCGTAAATGATTTTTTCCTGACCTAATTTGCGTTCGTTCTCTGCAATGCTGTCACCATCCGTTGACAACGAATCTTTAGCTACTGATTCCAGAAGCAGACTATCGATAAGTACATTTTTGGAATCGACCTTACTATCAGAAAATATTTTATCTGGCAAGATTTGTTTAAACCCAATAAAAGCAACAAATGCTAATGCAACAATCGCAAAAGACTGAAAGAAATATGACTTTGTATTCACGTACTAATTAAAATTTTGAAGATGGAATCGTAAAGGGCTATTTATTAAAACTCCCTCTTAATTCCGTTTGAAAAAAATGATGCGCAAAGATAGAATTAAATCGTTCGTTTTTAACTCATTTTAACAATAAAGAAAATAAAAAAAGAGGTTAGAAAAAATCTAACCTCTTTATCAAAAAAAATAAAAAAAACAAAGTTAATAATTAACTAAATTTTTTATGTCTTATCTAAAATAACCTCAAATAATAGTTTATTCGAGGTTAGTAATACTTTTTAGAAAGTTGTAGTGCTATTTGCTTGGTAAGCGAAATTGAATGTGTAAAATGGAGATACAGAAGTTTCTGTTGGTGCAGCTGGTGCATCTTTATAATAACTTAAGATCTCAAATTTTGCATATTTACCATCATGAGTTTTTATTACAAATACTTTTCCTGCGATAGGTGAAATAATGTGAGTCTCTGCATTATAAGAATACCAACCTTTGCCGCTTCCTGTAGGAATTGCATAAACAGTAGCACCATCTTGAGCAAAAGTACTAGCTGCAGGAAATGCAGTTACACTAGCAAATGTACCAGAAACAATACTTGCAGCTCCAGTTCCTGTTCTTTCAGGTTCATCGTTAATACCAATTTTAGCTCCACCATTAACAATAATTGTTGTACCACGGAAAGCGACATCCCAGCTATTATCAGTTACAATTTTGTTTTGAGAAAAACTAAATTTTGTAAATGCACCACCAACTGGCTGTCCTTGACCACCTGTTTGAGGCGCAGCAAGATTAGACACTTTTGTAGTTACAACTGCAGGAGTTTCCTCTTTTTTATCATCATCGCTGCTGCAAGATGCTGTAAAAATAAATAGTGCTAAAAGCGAAAGTTTTAAGAATTTTGTTTTCATTTTGTAAATGTGTTAAATAAATGTTGATTAAAAATTATATTGAAGTCTTGCAAAAAGCTGCCTTCCAGACAGGTTGCTAATTTGTCCGAGATCTGTATAGTCAAGTAAATTGTTTGCTCCAGCCTGAAGCATAAATTTATCCCCTATATATTTTGAAATTGACAGGTTTGTTATAAAGTAATCGCTAACAAATTTGTCATATTTGTCAAGAATTTGGTTTCCGTTGGTATCAAATAATCCGTATTTACTTCTATAGAAAACACGTAAATTAATATCTGTTTTTATTTTAGGAATGGTGTAAGCAAATTTAACATTGGCAGTATGTTTAGATCTGTTATACAACCCGAAATAATCTGATTTTTTAATTTGAACCGTTTGTAAATCTGAGTTGCGGATGTATTGATAATCTTCAAAATTATCCAAAACAGATTTGTCTTTTGCTGTCAAATATTGATATCCAAATGATATAGAAAATTCTTTAGTAAAATCATAAGTCGAATTAAACTCTAAGCCATACGTAAAAATTTTACTGATGTTGAAGTAACTAAAAACATTCTGTCCATTTGTTTTCTGAGCTACAACACGCGTATCAATTAAATTATCAATTGAATTATAGAATGCATTTACATCTAATCTTAATTTATTCTTTTTGTAAAAAGTTCCAAAATTGAAGTTTATTGAACTTTCTGCTTCCAATGGTTTATTAAAATCTACTCCTGGTGTTCTCGACAAAAGCTGGCCTTCTTGTTCAAATTGATTCAAGCGACTTTCTGCCACATTATATCCCAAAACCGTATATCCTACCGCTGGGTTAGTGAAGTCGAAAAACAATTGACGAAAATCAGGTGCTTTATACCCATATCCTACTGAAGATTTTAATGATAGGTTCTCGTTAATTTTAAAATTTACCGCTAATTTTGGACTTAATTGCGAAGCATATTCACTATGACTATCATATCTTACACCAGCAAGAATATTCCATCTTTCTGTTGGATTACAATCGTATTGTAAGTAAATATACTGGGAATTAAAAACTACATTTTTATCAAAATAAGTTCTGTGTAAAGTTTCGTAATTTAATCCAAAACCTCCAGTTAATTTATCATTTTTTAATGACAATGTTGTTCTAATCTCAGGACGAAGAAGCCATTGATCATAATATGCTTTTTCGTAAAGAACATTATTTTGATCATTTAAAAATGAATCGTTTTTGTAATTCGTTGCGTATAACTCATATTCAGAATAAAGCTTTTCGCTCCACTTCTGCTCTAATTTAATTTGTGAATTCCATTCATTTTCTTTCGCATCACCCTTATAAGTTTCTGAATCAATAACTGCTACATTATCCATTTTCATATTATAAAAACGATTACTTACAATCAATTTCAAGTTCTCTGAAAAATCATAATATAATTTAGGCTGAATGGTAAAATTGTAAAATGGCTCTATATTTTTTAAAGGTGTACTTTTATCTAAATCGTACCCATCTGTAGAATAAAAATTTGCAAAAAGATTAGCAGAGAATTTCTTTTTTTTCCATAGAAGATTAGCATTAGCATCACTAGTATTAAACGTACTATATCTATAAGAAAGACTACCTGAAAACGAATCTTTTTTAGGTTTTTTTGTAATTACATTAATTACACCTCCCATTGCTTCTGAACCATATAAAGCAGATGAAGCTCCTTTTACAATTTCAATTCTTTCTATATTTCCAACCGAAACTCTAGATAAATCTAAAACGCCAGAACTTCTTCCTACTAAAGGAACACCATCAATTAAGATCATTGTATATGCCGCATCTAAACCCTGCATCTGTATACCTTCAAAACCACTTTCGTCCGGAATTAAAATAATCCCCGTTTGTTCGTTTAAAATCTCATTTAATTTCGTAACACCAGACTTAATAATTGCTTCTGACGTAATAATTGTCATTGGTAAAGGCAATGAAGAAAGCACTCTTTCTGTTCTTGTCGCGGTAGTAACTTTAACCTCTGATAATTCGTTTGTTGCAACACTATCTTTTTTAACTTCTTGAGCAACAGAAACCTGAGACAAAAGCAAAACTGCAAAAAGAGTAAATTTTATTTTCATTATTTTTATTAAATCTTAATAACCGTTGCAAATATATAACTATTTTTAATTATTCTAAATTAAATTTATATATTTGCAAAAAATTAAAAACAAATCAATAAGTTATGATTACAAAAAGCCTCTATTTTTCAGCCATAATGGCTTTAACATGCAGCCTAGGTTTCAGTCAGGACGCAAAAAAACAACAAGACATTAAATCAATTAAATCAATGTGTGGTTGTTATGAAGTAAAATTTAATTTTGCGGAAACTTTTCAATATGCTAAAGATTCAGCAACTTACAAACCTTCGCAAACTAAACATGAATCTGCTTTAGAATGGGTAGAATTATTAGAAGATACTCCAAATAAAATTGTAATGCAGCACTTATTAATTGTAAGTGATGATATGATTATCAAACACTGGAGACAAGATTGGTTATTTGAAAATACAGACTTATATACTTTTGATAAAGGAACTTCTTGGAAGTACAAAAAACTGGATAAAAAAGCCGTAAAAGGCCAATGGACTCAAAAAGTATATCAAGTAGATGACAGTCCTCGTTACGAAGGATCTTCGACTTGGGTACATGTAGACGGACAAGATTATTGGGCTAATGTTGCTGATGCACCGTTACCAAGAAGAGAGCAGACAAAACGTAACGATTATAATGTTTTAAAAAGAAGAAACATTCACGAAATTACCGCTACAGGATGGAATCATGAGCAAGACAACGACAAGTTAGTAAGAGACGACAGCGGTAAAGATGTTTTACTTGCTCAAGAAAAAGGACTTGATGTTTATACTAAAGTTCCAGATATTAAATGTATCGCTGCTCAAAAATGGTGGAAAGAAAACAATGCTCTTTGGAAAAACGTTCGCGACAAATGGCAGACTCTTTTTGACAGACACCAGGATTTAAACTTAGAAGCAAAAGTTGACAGAAAAGCGCTTTACTCTTTATTGTTTGATTTAAAACCAAACGCAACAAAAGCAGAATCTGATGCAATCATCAACAAATTTGTGAAATAATATATTTGTGTTAGTTATAAGAAAGCCGATAGTTTTAAAACTATCGGCTTTTTTTAATTAAAAAACCGTCTAGATTTAGACGGTTATTATTCCTTATTATTTTTACTAAAAGGGTTACTAATTCAAAATAGTTAAAAATGAATATAAGGAGTTATCTTTAAATTCAGCTGTTGACGAACTCAATTCTACATATATCTTTTATCTCAGTAACAGCAATTTAACTAAAAAAGTATTGCTTTAAATTACATTTAAAAAAATGCTAAAAATCATTTAAAAAAAACTAAAACAGCGCCTTATCTAAACAAAGTGCGAAAATTAATACAATTATAATTTTATTCCTACAAAAATGACGGTTTTAACTTAAAAATTAACTTTTGATACTTTCTTGAACTTATTGAAAGCCAAATCATCTTTAAAAATTTTAAACAAAAAAAGCCGATAGTTTTATAAAACTATCGGCTTTTAAAATTTCCTTATTATTAAGATTCTTACATTCGCTCCGGAACTTCAATTCCTAATAAACTAAAAGCTGCTTTTATAACTTCAGCCACTTTTTGCGAAAGCTGTACTCTGAATATTTTTTTCGTTAAATCGACTTCACCTAAAATATGAACCGATTGATAGAACGAATTATATTCTTTTACCAAATCGTATGTATAATTTGCAATTAACGCAGGACTATGGTTTTGTGCTGCATTTTGAATTATTTCAGGGAAAAGTTCGATTTGTTTTATCAGTTCTTTTTCTTTTTCATGAAGTTCTTCGGTATTTGTTTTTGCTGCAAAATCGAAATCTGCTTTACGAATAATCGACTGGATTCTTGCATACGTATATTGAATAAACGGACCTGTGTTTCCTGCAAAATCAACAGATTCTTCCGGATTGAACAAAATACGTTTCTTTGGATCTACTTTTAAAATGTAATATTTCAAAGCACCAAGTCCAATTGTTTTATACAGCTTTGCTTTTTCATCTACAGAATAGCTTTCTAATTTCCCTAGATCTTCTGAGATTTGTTTTGCTGTATCTATCATATCCTGCATTAAATCATCGGCATCTACAACAGTTCCTTCACGGCTTTTCATTTTTCCAGATGGTAAATCAACCATTCCGTATGATAAATGATATAAGCTCGAAGCCCAGTCAAAACCTAGTTTTTTCAGGATCAGAAATAATACTTTAAAGTGATAATCCTGCTCATTACCCACGGTGTAAACCATTCCGCCAACATCCGGCATATCTTTTACACGCTGAATAGCTGTTCCAATATCCTGGGTCATATAAACCGCAGTTCCGTCAGAACGCAATACGATTTTACGGTCTAAACCTTCATCGGTTAAATCAATCCAAACAGAACCATCAGGATCTTTTTCAAAAACTCCTTTATCTAATCCTACCTGAACAACATCTTTTCCTAATAAATACGTGTTACTTTCGTAGTAATATTTATCAAAATTAACTCCAAGATTGGTATAAGTTGTAGCAAACCCATCATAAACCCATTCGTTCATTTTTTTCCAAAGTGCTATAACTTCTTCGTCGCCAGCTTCCCATTTTTTAAGCATTTCCTGCGCTTCAATAATAATTGGCGCTTGTTTTTTTGCTTCTTCTTCGGTTTTACCTGCTTCAATTAATTCATTGATTTGGCCTTTGTAAGCCTTATCAAACTCAACATAATATTTACCAACTAGTTTATCTCCTTTTAAATTAGAGCTTTCAGGAGTTTCTCCGTTTCCAAATTTTTCCCAAGCCAGCATCGATTTGCAAATATGAATTCCACGATCGTTGATGATTTGTGTTTTGTAAACTTTTTTACCCGAAGCTTTAATAATTTCAGCTACTGAATATCCTAACAAGTTGTTACGAACGTGACCTAAGTGCAAAGGCTTGTTTGTGTTTGGCGAAGAATATTCGACCATAATTGCTTTATCAGCAGGATCTGGCGTAACATAACCAAATTTTTGATTGTCTTTTATTTCATTAAAGAAATCCAGATAATAACTATCTGAAATTACAATATTCAAAAACCCTGAAACTACATTAAAGCGCGCTACTTCAGAAACGTTTTCAACCAGATAGGTTCCAATTTTATTTCCTAATTCAGCAGGATTACTTTTAATCACTTTTAACAAAGGAAAAATAACCATTGTAATATCGCCTTCAAACTCTTTTCTGGTAGTTTGAAACTCGATTTTATCAACGGAAACGTCAAATAATGCTTGTATTGCTTTTTGTATAGAAGGTGTAAGAATTTGTAATAATGACATGTAAACTTATTTTAAAGTGAGCAAAGATACAGCTTATTCATCAATTACAGAAAATGAAAAACATATTAAATTCTATATTTCTCTTAGATTTTCTTAAAAAACGCTTTGTTCCGATTGTTAAAATTATCAAAAAATCAAAACGCTAATCTGTTACAAAACAGCAGATCACAAAAAATAAATATTTTTTTTTGATTTTTCTTGTAACATATCGATAACAAAATAGTCTTAATAGGAGCTTCAGAATCTAAATGAAGCCAAAAATCAAAAAGAAAAAAAACTAAAAAATCATCATCATCAATCAAATCAAAATAATCAAGTAAACAAGTTATGAAACTAAAATTCTTTCTGTTGGCACTACTGGGGGTAATTGCAACAGCACAAGCACAGAATCCGGGATCGGTCACCGGAAAAATTATTGAAAAATCAAACAATGCGCCTATTTCTTACGCTACCGTTTCTATTAAAGACAACGGAAAAGTGGTTTCTGGTGTTAATACAGACGATAACGGAGAGTTTAGCATTAAAAACTTAGCTTTAAAAAGTTATACTATCGAGATTCAATACATTGGATTTAGAAAATATATTGGTTCTGTAATTTTAAGTGACAACAAAAAAACAGCAACGGTTAATGTTTCTCTTGAAGAAGAAGCTACTCAGCTAAAAGGGGTAAATATTATTGCCGAGCGTTCTACAATCGAACAAAAAATCGACAGAAAAGTAGTTAACGTTGGTAAAGATTTAACAACGGCTGGAGCTTCGGCATCGGATATCATGAATAATATTCCGTCAGTAAACGTAGATCAAGATGGAAAACTTTCGCTTCGCGGAAACGACAATGTTCGTGTATTAATTGATGGAAGACCTTCTAACATTGATCCGGCTCAGTTATTAAAACAAATTCCATCAACTTCTATTAAAAAAATCGAGTTGATTACAAATCCTAGTGCAAAATACAACCCGGAAGGAATGTCTGGAATTATCAACATTATTTTACACAAAAATGCGAATACTGGATTTAACGGAAGCTATAGCGGTGGTATCACTTTTGGAGAAACAGCAAAATACAATCAGTCTTTGGATTTGAACTATAAAACCGGAAAAGTAAATTTCTTTGGAAATGTAGGACAAAACTTTGGAACATATTACAATGACGGTTTCATCAGAAGATTTGATGAAGATATCGTTCAAAGAATAGACGTTATGAACGACAACGATTCTTACTTGTACAAAATTGGAATGGATTATTTAATTGATGATCACAACACTTTATCTATCTATACGAATCAAAACAAATCGAACGGAAAAGGTTTTGTAGATACTGATATTGATTACAATAACGTAACAGATTCTGATATTTCAAACATTTTTCAGAAATCCAGATATTGGGGACCAGATCAGGTTGGAACTTATAATTTAGCTTACAAACACATCTTTAAAAAAGAAGGTCATACTTTAGATTTTGAAGCCAATTACAGCGATAATAAAGAAACTCAAAATGCTTCTTTTGATACTAAAACAACAAAAATTGACAACACTAGTGCTGATGTATTGTATAATGACTACCTAAAAGGAACAAGAAAATTAAGTACTGTAAACGTAGACTATGTTAATCCGTTGAACGAAAAAACAACTCTTGAAGCGGGTGCAGAAGCCAGAATTACAAGAACCGATAATGATTACACTACAGGAAACCCATTACTTCCTGCTGCAGATCGAGTTTCTAATTATACTTACGACACTGATATTTACTCTGCTTATGTAACATTTGGACAGAAATACAAAAAATTCAGCTATCAGTTAGGTGCTCGTTTTGAAAGTTATAAAATGCAGGCGAATTTAAATCAAGGTCAAAAAACTACTTCGTATGGTGATGACTACATTACTTTATATCCTTCTGCTTATTTAACTTATAACTTAAACGAAAAAAACACTTTGCAATTCAGCTACAGCCGTCGTGTTGACCGTCCTAGTTTAGAGCAGACAAAACCTATTCGTGAATTTGCTACACCATTGGTTACTTCTTTAGGAAATCCTGATTTAAGACCACAGTTTACCAATTCTGTAGAAGTAAATTACACTAAAACGCTAGAAAAAGGAAGTTTTACTGCTGGTGTTTTTGTGAGAAGCATTAACGATCAAATCAGTAGAATCTTATACCCAGACCCAGCAGATGCCAGCAAAGAAAAGCAGATAATGTCTTACACAAACTACGATCATAATACTGCTTACGGATTTGAAGCTTCTTTAAATTATAAAATTACAAAATGGTGGGATATTCAGCCGTCTATTGATTTTTCGAGCATTAATCAGGAAGGTATCGTATTTCAATACAATCCGAAAGACAAAACAAGTAATCCTATTGAAAGAAAAATTACTGTTGCGGCATTCAACGGACGTATGAACTCTAACTTTAAAGTAAACAAACGTTTAAGCTTTTTACTTTTCGGATTTTACAGAGGTGCAGTTGACGGACTTCAAAACGACAGTCATGAAATGTACAAAATGGACATTGGTTCACGTTACACTTTGTTAGACAACAAAATGAATATAAGTGTGCGTTTCAACGACGTTTTCAACACCATGAAATATGCTTTCGACAGCTTGTATCCTTACCCTCAGGCAGGACAGTTTACTTGGGAAAGCCAAACGGTTTATGTAGGTTTAACGTACAACTTTGGTGGTGCTAAAATCAAAAATTTACAACGTAAACAAAGAGATGACAACACTAATAAAGGCGGAGGCGGTATGTTCTAATCACCGCTTTTATTAGAACTATTTTAATATTTTTAAATAAATTCTTGTAGAAAAAAAGCCTGGAGTATGCCAACTCCAGGCTTTTCTATTTATTAAAGAAAATTTTTCAATTCTTTTATTTCTTCGGGATTTGCTGTTTCTGAATTGTTTGTAATTGCCGATGAATGATAAAAAGTTAAATCTAATCGTTCTTGCAGCAATTTAATGTTCGACGATCTCAGTCCGCCGCCGGGCATTATTTCTATTCTGTCTCCAGCCAGTTTCTGGATTTTCTCCAAAACTAAAATTCCTTCTTCAACATTTACGCCTTGTCCGGAAGTTAAGATGGTTTTAAAACCACATTCAATCACATCTTCCAGCGATTTTTCGACATCTTTAACAACGTCAAAAGCACGATGAAAAGTACAAGAAAGCGGATGCGCCAGATGCACTAATTCTCTGTTCTGTTTTTTATTAACTTTTCCGTTTTCTTTTAAAATTCCAAATACAAAACCATCAACTCCCAGTTTTTTGTATTGTTTGATATCCTGTTTCATCTCTGTAAGCTCTTCATCAGAATAAACAAAATTACCACCGCGAGGTCTAATGATAACATGCATTTTAATATTTAAACTTTCACGCACTTTCACCACTAAAACAGCGTTTGGTGTTGTACCGCCAAGTTTCATATTTTCGCAAAGCTCAATTCTATCAGCACCATTTTCCTGGGCAATTACCGCCGATTCGTAATTAAAACAAGCTATTTCGAGTTGATTTTTTTTCATTTGTAAATTGCATTTATTCATGGTTTGTCATTGCGAGGAACGAAGCAATCTCATATCGTTTTTTTTAATCAGCAAATTTGCCAATTGTTAGTGTGATTGCTTCGTTCCTCGCAATGACATAAACAAAATTATAAAAAAACCTGCTCCAAAATGAAGCAGGTTTAAAATATAATGCAAGATGAATTAATTTACCATTTAATGATAGCACTTGCCCAAGTGAATCCACTTCCGAAAGCGGCTAAAACTACCGTATCTCCAGATTTGATTTTACCTTGTTCCCAAGCTTCTGTTAATGCAATTGGAATAGACGCTGCTGTTGTGTTTCCATATTTCTGGATATTATTATGCACTTGGTCGTCTGTCAATTTGAATTTATTCTGAATGAACTGCGAAATTCTCAAGTTGGCCTGATGCGGAATCAGCATATCAATATCCGAAACCTGAAGACCATTTGCTTCCAGTCCCTCATTGATTACCTCAGCAAAACGAACTACTGCATTTTTAAATACGAATTGTCCGTTCATGTACGGATAATAACTTTCGTCATTTGGGTCATTATCAGCCAAAATATCCGTTACCCAACGCGCTCCCATTCCTGGTGCCTGCAAAGCCAATTCTTCGGCATGCTGTCCTTCTGAGTGTAAATGTGTCGATAAAATTCCTTTTGTTAAATCTTCTTCACGGCTTAAAACAGCTGCTCCTGCTCCATCTCCAAAAATCACCGAAACACCGCGGCCGCGGGTAGTCATATCCAAACCAGTTGAATGCACCTCAGAACCAATTACTAAAATGTTTTTATACATTCCCGTTTTAATATATTGGTCAGCAACAGAAATAGCGTAAACAAAACCAGAACATTGATTTCTAACATCTAAAGCTCCAACTGTTTTTAATCCTAAATCACGTTGTACTAAAACTCCAGGTCCTGGAAAATAATAATCCGGGCTTAATGTAGCAAAAACTACAAAATCGATATCATCTTTAGCAACACCAGAACGTTCTATCGCAATTTTAGCTGCTTTTACTCCCATTGTTGTTGTGGTATCTTCTCCTCGAATAATATGTCTTCTTTCCTGGATTCCAGTTCTTTCCTGAATCCATTCGTCATTGGTATCCATTATCTTAGACAAATCATCGTTTGTCACAACATTTGAAGGAACATAATATCCTAAGCCTGCTATTTTTGAATGATACATATAGTATTGTTATTTGTTAAAAATTTAGATTGCAAATTTAAGTATACTTTAAAACATTAGCGTACAAATTACTATTTTTTTCGTTATTATCAATTTAATATACTTTAATTATCAGGGTATTTAAAATCATTTCACTTCTAAATATACAACTTTTAGAGTATTTTACTGAAAAGAATGAAAAATAAGCTAGAATATGTAACAAGACAAATGTAACTTCGACAAACATTTTGAATACCATTTTTTTAAACCCATAAAATTCAAATTATGAAATTAAAGGTTACTCTGTTCTTACTTATAGGTTTTGGATTTTATTCTTTCGCTCAGGAGAATTTAGTCTATCAAAAACCTTCTAAATCTATTTTAGATCTAGCCGATTATCAAAGAGCACCTACTGTGTCAATGGACACAAAAAAGGAAAATATGCTTTTAATGTATCGAAATACGTATAAAACCCTAGACGATTTAAATCAGGAAGAAGTTCGTTTAGCTGGTTTAAGAATTAATCCTATTACAAACATATCAAGTACTGTAACATACATAAGCAATCTTAAGCTTAGAAAAATAAGTGCAAAAGACGAAGTTCAGGTTACAGGTCTGCCGGATAATCCAAAGATTACCAATATACTTTGGTCTCCAAATGATAAAAAAATCCTGTTTTCTAACACCACAAATTCTGGTGTAGAGCTTTGGGTTTTAGATGTGGCATCGGCGCAAGCCACAAAACTAACTGCAGCTACGGTTAACGCAAATCTTGGAAATCCGTTTAACTGGTTTTCAGACAACGAAACCATTTTGGTAAAAATGCTGCCTAAAAACAGACCTGCTCTTTTAGATTCTAAAAAAGATTTACCAACAGGACCTATTGTTTCGAATACTTCTGGAGAGAAATCTCAAAACAGAACATATCCTGATATGTTGAAAAACAAAAATGACGAAGCTAATTTTGAAACCAGCATTACTTCTGAATTATACAAAGTAAAACTAAACGGTGACGCTGTTTTATTTAAAGAAGCCGCTATGTTTTTTGGTGAAAAAATTTCTCCTGACGGCAATTACATTATGCTGACTACCATTCAGAAACCATTTTCGTATGTTGTTCCGTTATACAGATTTCCTTCTAAAACAATTGTTTATGACATAAGAGGAAAAGAAATAAAAACCGTTAACGAAGTACCTCTGAACGAAGTAATACCAAAAGGTTTTATGGCTGTTCGAAAAGGAAAAAGAGAAATGGCATGGAGAAACGACAAACCAGCTACGTTAATGTATGTAACTGCTTTAGACGAAGGAGATCCTGCAAACAAAGTCGATTTTAGAGATGAAGTTTTTCTTTGGGATGCACCTTTTGAAAAAGAAGCGGCTGCATTAGTAAAAACTCCACAGCGTTTTAATGAAATTTTCTGGGGGAATGACAATCTTGCTATTGTTTCTGACGAATGGTATGACACCCGAAATACTAAAACGTATTTAATAAACCCATCAAATCCAAGTCAGCAGCCAAAAGTAATTACAGATAGAAATTCACAAGATGTTTATTCAGATCCTGGAGTTTTTGAAACCAGAAAAAACGAATACAATAAGTATGTTCTGGCTCTTGAAAAAGACAATTTGTACAGAATTGGAGAAGGATATACGCAACAAGGCCAGTTTCCTTTTATAGACGAGTTTAATTATAAAACATTGAAGTCAAAACGTATTTATGTTTCGACTTATAAAGACAAAAAAGAAGATATTCTGGAAATTGAAGATTATAAATCCGGTAAAGTCCTGGTTCAGATTCAGTCCAAAAGTGAATATCCAAATTATTATTTCAGAAACATTAAAAAGCAAAACAGCTTAACACCAATAACAGATTTTAAAAATCCGTTTGAAAGTATTAAAAATGTCAGCAAAGAAGTAATTAAATACAAACGTAAAGACGGATTGGAACTTTCTGGAACTTTATATCTTCCTGCTGGTTATGATAAAGTAAAAAAAGAAAAACTTCCGTTATTGATCTGGGCTTATCCGGCAGAATACAAAGACAGAAACAGCGCTTCGCAGTCTACTCAAAACTCAAATGAATTTACATTCCCATACTATGGATCGTTTGTATATTGGGTAACGAAAGGTTATGTTGTTTTAGACGATGCTGCTTTTCCTATTATTGGCGAAGGCACGACAGAACCAAACGACAACTTTATTTCACAATTAGTAGATAACGCTGCTGCAGCTATTGATGCTGTTGATGCTTTAGGATATATAAATCGTAAAAAAGTGGCCGTTGGAGGACATTCTTACGGTGCGTTTATGACCGCAAATTTATTAACGCATTCTAATTTATTTGCCTGCGGAATTGCAAGAAGCGGTGCTTATAATAGAACTTTAACCCCATTTGGGTTTCAATCTGAACAAAGAAATTACTGGGAAGCTCCAGAAGTTTACAATGCGATGTCGCCTTTTATGAATGCCGATAAAATGAAAACTCCAATGTTATTAGTTCATGGCGAAGCCGATAACAATCCTGGAACTTTTACTTTGCAGACAGAACGTTATTTCCAGGCTTTAAAAGGTTTGGGTGCACCGGCAAGAATGGTAATTCTGCCAAAAGAATCTCATAGTTATGTTGCCAAAGAAAATATCCTTCACCTGCTTTGGGAACAAGATCAGTTCTTAGAAAAATATTTGAAAAACTAATTTTCTTTTCGATTCTATAAAATTAAACCCGACAGCTTTTGAAACTGTCGGGTTTGTTTTTTTATAAATTCAGAAATTATCTAATTGACACATTTTCTAATTGGCACATTCTAATTAAAGATAATTCAAGCCAAGAAAAATTTCCTGTTCAAGAGGTAAATCAATTTCACTTTCAAAAAATATAAGCTGTCTTTTGTAAACGGTTTCAATTAAATAATGACTTCCTCTAAAATAAGTTCTTCTAATTTTTACCGGAAGTTTAGACTCCGTAACCATTTTAAACTGATGCGGATATACTAAAGTTTTGTGTGTTTCGTCTTCGTAAGGAAGCAGTAAATGCGTTGCAACTTCATTTACCTCACCAAATAGCGACGCAACATATTTCGTTTCCGGATCTTCGTATATTTTATTAGGGTCACCTTTTACAAGAACTTCACCATGACGCATTACAATCGCTTCATCTGCAAACGACAAGGCATCTGTGCTGTCATGTGTTGCAATGATGCAGGTAATTCCTTTTTGTTTTAAATAGCGGAACAAATTTCTACGCAAAGCATTTTTACGAAAAGCATCAATCTGACTGAAAGGTTCGTCAAGTAAAATAACTTCCGGCTCTAATGCCAAAACCCTTACCAATGCTACTCTTTGCTGTTGCCCGCCGCTCAAAAACTTAGCTTTTACATTAGAAAACTGTTCCATTTCTACCATCTCCAGTAATTCCTGAACACGAAGCTTTTTCATATTGGCAAAACCGTTCGAAAGGAATTTTCCAACATTTTCCGCCACCGTTTCATAAGGAGACAAATCGAAATCCTGCGCCAGATACTTCATATACGGCATTCCCGGAATCAAATTATATTTTGGTCCCAGAATAGGTTTTTCGTTATAAAATATTTTGCCTTCGTCTAAATCGAATAAACCATATATAAGTTTTAAAAGCGTGCTTTTTCCGCAGCCGCTCTCACCAATAATGGCAATATTCTCACCTTTATTAATCGTAAAAGAAACATTATTGATAACAGGCTTATCTGTATATGAAAAAGATATATTTTGAATGTCAAGCATGAGTTATAATTGAGAGGTCAAATTTACAATGTTTAATTTCTAAAGTCAAAAAAAATAAAATTTAGATTATCATTGAAATTAAATTATCATCAGACAACTTAAAATTAGTATTATTGTAAGAAAATTATATAAACTAAAATCTTAGCAAATATTGTTTCTTTATTTTATAAACATGAAAAAATATCTAATTATTGTATTTGTATTTATTTCTCAAATTGGCCATGCAGCATGGCACACTTCATTTGAAGAAGCTCAACAGGAGGCGCTAAGTACTAATCGATTAATTATTATTGATTTTACTGCCAGATGGTGTGCCCCATGCAGAGAAATGGATTTAAATTCATGGAATGATATCCAAGTCGAGAATCTTTTGCATAATTATGTGAAACTAAAAATAGATATAGATTTGAACAGAGAATTAGCAGTAAAATATCTTATTAAGGTTCTTCCGGAAATGATAATAATTGATGCTAATGGTAAAATTATGCATCGCTTTTCTGGTTACCAAACGCCGGCTAAACTAAAAAACGAATTATTCCCATTTTGTTTGTCTACCGAATATTTATCATCGGAATTAATCAATTTTCATGGTGCAAAGAAATACAATACCGCGATTCGGACTGCTCAAAAATATTATAGTTACTCTTTATTAGTTGACAAAAAAATTAAAGGAAAAGTAATCAACATTGGCTCTGATTACTTAAAAGATGCAAAAGATGAGTTAAACAGCAAAGAAGAAAATTATACTCAAAAAAAACAAAAACTACAGCTTCTTGCCTTATATGAATTAGCTTATCGTTTTGATTTTGAAAAATTAAATAAAAAAATTGCAGCTTTTAACCCTGAAAAGATTGAGGAACTAAATCAATATCAATATTGGTTTTTGAAATATTTATCCAACAAAGGAAATCAAAAGGACGTCAGCGAGATTCAAAATTTCTTAAAAGAAAATAATTTAGAAGAGGTTATACAAAACGGCAATCAGCTTTATGCCTTTTATGAAAAATCGCTGCTAAAAATATAATCCGCGTCTTAACAAAAAAAGCTGCTTCAATTAAGAAACAGCTTTTTTTATATTTTATTTTATCTGAAATTATTTTCCAGCTTCAGCTTTTGCATCATTAACCATTTTGTCATTTGCTGTAATAGAAAACTCTACACGACGGTTTTGAGCTCTTCCTTCTGGAGTATCGTTTGTTGCAATTGGATCAGCAATACCTAAACCTGAAGTTTTAAAACGGCTTGATTTTAATCCTTTAGAAACTAAATACGCTTGAACAGAAGCTGCTCTTTGTCCAGAAAGTGTCAGGTTATATTCTGGTTTTCCAGTACTATCAGTATAACCAAAAATCTGAATATCAGTATCTCCGTACTCATTAAATACAGGAACTAATTTATCTAAATTTGCTTTTGCCTGAGTTGTTAAAGTCGATTTGTTAGTATCAAAACGAACAGAATTCTCATTTAAAGTTAAGTGAATTCCTTCTCCAACTCTCTCTACAGAAGCTCCTGGTAAAGCCTGATCAATTTCACGGGCTTGTTTGTCCATTTTATTTCCAATTAAGGCTCCGGTTCCACCACCAACAGCAGCTCCAATTGCAGCTCCTAAAGCAGCGTTTCCGCCATGTCCTAAATTATTTCCTAAAATACCTCCAATGATACCACCGGCAACTACTCCAATTCCGGCTCCTTTTTGAGTATTATTTGCGTTTTTTACTGAATCACAGCTTGCAAAAAAACTAACTAATACAAGTAAACTACTTAAACCTAAAACTGTTATCTTTTTCATATTTTATCTTTTTAATATTAATTAGCTCTTTGAAATTGGTAAGTAACATCTTTTACTTGTCCTCCAACATTGATGTTATCGATTAACTGAAAAGAAGTATCAGTTAAACCGGCAACTTTAAGTAAGTATCCTTCTTTTACATTTTTTGATTTGTTCCCGGATTAACAATTTTAAGAACAAAAAGCCCCTGATTGTTAATACTCCATACAATTGGCGATGTAAAAGCTGTACAGCTTGCAGAATTTAAAGTCATTGTTCCTTTATTGTTATTAGAAATAAAGTTCCAAGTACTGCCAATAAAACATTTAGAATCTGCCAGATCAAATGAGTTTACTTTAATATAATCAGAACCCGGATAAGTTACATTGGTAAGCACCCAATTTCCTTTAATAGCTACTTGAGTAGGTCTGTCAAGTTTAGTCGAAAGCGTAGTTGCTTCTGTTGAAGTTGAAGCTGTAGACGAAGCTGATTTACACGCAAATAAACTCGCGGCAACCAGGCAAATGAAAATAATCTTCCTCATTTTGTACATTTATTTAAGTTAATACTTACACGTTTAACAATTATTATACCACAAATATACGATTCATTGAGCTAAATTCAATTTTAGAATCTAATTATTTTCTTTCAAAATTAACATTTACGACAATTTGTCATCTTAAAAAAAATGGTATTTTATTTGACGGAATGAAAATCATCAAGTTAAATTCAAAAAATAAAAAAATATGACAACAGGTAAAATTAATGTTTCGGTAGAAAACATCTTTCCCTTAATCAAAAAGTTCTTATACAGTGATCACGAAATTTTTCTTCGTGAGCTGGTTTCAAACGGAACTGATGCTACATTAAAGTTAAAACACCTTATCAGCATTGGCGAAGCTAAAGTTGAATACGGAAATCCTATTATCGAAATTAAAGTAGATAAAGAAGGAAAAAAAATTCACATTATTGACCAAGGTCTTGGAATGACGGCTGATGAAGTAGAAAAGTACATCAATCAGGTAGCTTTTTCCGGAGCCGAAGAATTCTTAGATAAATACAAAGATTCTGCAAAAGATTCTGGAATTATCGGGCATTTTGGTCTTGGTTTCTATTCTGCCTTTATGGTGGCTGAAAAAGTAGAAATCATTACAAAATCATACAAAGACGAACCAGCTGCACACTGGACATGTGACGGAAGCCCTGAATTTACTTTAGAGCCGGCTGACAAAACTTCACGTGGTACAGAAATTATCCTGCACGTTGCTGAAGATTCTTTAGAATTTTTAGAAGATTCTAAAATCAGCGGTTTATTGAATAAGTATAACAAGTTTATGCCTATTCCTATTAAATTTGGAACAAGAACAGAAACGCTTCCTAAACCAGAAGATGCTCCGGAAGATTACGTTAACGAAACTATCGAAGTTGATAACATCATTAACAACCCAAATCCGGCTTGGACAAAACAGCCTTCTGAATTATCTGATGAAGATTATAAAAACGTCTACAGAGAATTGTATCCAATGCAATTTGAAGATCCGTTATTCAACATTCATTTAAATGTAGATTATCCTTTTAACTTAACCGGAATTTTATACTTCCCTAAGTTAGGATCTGATATGCAGATTCAGAAAGATAAAATTCAGTTGTACCAAAACCAAGTTTACGTTACGGATAACGTAGAAGGAATTGTACCTGAATTTTTAACAATGTTAAAAGGAGTTATCGATTCACCGGATATTCCATTAAACGTTTCTCGTTCAGGTTTGCAAGCTGATGGAGCTGTTAAGAAAATTTCGAACTACATTACTCGTAAAGTAGCCGATAAATTAAAAGCTTTATTCAACGAAAACCGTGCTGATTTTGAAGCAAAATGGAACGACATTAAAATCGTTTTAGAGTACGGAATGCTTTCTGAAGATAAATTCTACGAAAAAGCAGGTGCATTTGTTTTATACCCAACGGTAGATAACACCTATTTCACTTTAGAAGAATTAAAAGAGAAACTAAAAGAAAACCAAACAGATAAAGATGGTAAACTTGTAGTTCTTTATGCTGGAAACAAAGAAGAGCAGCACTCTTATATTGAAACAGCAAAAGAAAAAGGATATCAGGTATTGCTTTTAGATTCTCCAATTATTTCGCATTTAATTCAGAAAATCGAAAACGATAATCAAGGCTTGACTTTTGTTCGTGTAGATTCTGATCATATTGATAACTTAATCAAAAAAGACGAAAACACGATTTCTAAGTTATCTGATGAGGAAAAAGCAGCATTAAAAACTTCATTAGAAGCTTATATACCAAAAGCTTACAGCGTACAGCTAGAAGCTATGGACAGTCAGGCAGCTCCATTTATTATTACGCAGCCAGAATTTATGCGTAGAATGAAAGAAATGAGTCAGTCTGGTGGTGGAGGAATGTTCGGAATGGGTAATATGCCGGAAATGTACAATCTAGTTGTAAACACCAACTCAGATTTAGCATCAAGCATTTTAAATACCGAAGATAAAACGCACCAAGAGCATTTAGTTAAACAAGCTTTAGATTTAGCTAAATTATCTCAAAACCTATTAAAAGGAGAAGCATTAACTGCTTTTGTAAAAAGAAGTTTTGAAATGATTAAATAAGATTTTAAATCATACAAATAATTAATAAGCCCCGTAAGTAACTTACGGGGCTTATTTTTTCAAAGAACTCAAAAACAAATACAACAAATTTAAAATCAGGTAATTATACTCGAAACAGATAGACAAAAAACATATAACTTTAACATCGTTTTTTTATTCCGTAAAAGATTTATGAATTTAAGAATCAGCTTGTCTGCAAAATAAAGATGAAGTAATTCTTGGGAGATTTCAAATACAGAGCAATAATTTTTAACCAATCCCAGAGGTTTCAAAATATTAAGGATTTGATTAAAAATCAATTTTAATTCAATACTAGTTTTAACTGATTTTATAATTTAAATAAATCCCCATGTCAAATAAAATAGGAATATACATTACAGGTCTTGGGCAGTCTATAGACAATGAAACTGTTGAGAAATATGCCGAAAGACTTAAAAATGAATTAAGCTTTAAAACAGATGGCACTTTTTATCATCTTAAAATTGAAAAAGAAATCTATCCAATAGACAAAGATTGTACACTGGTTAAAATTTACAGGAAAGACAGAAAAGATAAAGATGATAAAAATATTGACGGAGAACTTGTTTATAAAATATACGATTTTCAATACCATCGAATCTTAACAGATCGATTTCAGCGATATAATATTATTATAAAAAACCTTCTTTTGTTTGTTTTGGTTTTAAAAAAATTTCCTCAAATCATATTACGCCTTTTTAATGGCAACGGTTTTAGCAGACCACTTCAAACACTTTATGCTTTTTTAATTTTGCTTACCATTTCTGCTTGTGTTCTCTTTTTAATTCCTGGCTGTATTGATCTTATAATAAGCAGTACAGGCAAAGATGCAAGTACAAATATTAATGAAATACTTTGTTTCTTTAACACAAGATATAGAATTACCTATGAAAATGCTGAAAAGCTATCAAATTATTCAAAAAAAATACTTTCCATAACAACTTTAATACTTCTCTTTGCTCCAAGGTCAAAAACGATTCTTACTTCATTAGCAACAGAATTCTCATGTGTCGACAGTTATATTACCAACGGAGAACAAAGTCAAATTTTATTGGGAAATCTAGACCAGCTAGTCGAATACATTGCAGAGAATGAACCAAATCCCGAAATACATTTTCATTCATACAGCTTTGGAAGCATACTAGCCATAGACGCACTTTTTCCAATTGCAAAAATTCCTCCATCTGATAATATTAAAAAATTAACCAAACTCCTTATCACTACCGGAAGTCCTTTTGAATTTATTAATGCTTATTATCCCTCCTTTTATGATAACAGATGCGATGTAATGAAAGATCATTTAAAATGGCTGAACATCTACTCTATTTCGGATGTTTTCTCAACAAATTTCAGAAGAGATTCTAGACGAGGCGAAGCTGAATTTGGTATAAAAGACATATCCCTTATCCCCGAAAATATTAATTATGAAATTACTTCTGACCGACCAGGGATAATTTCCTTTTTTTCATTAAACAGCATTAAAATGCATAAATGCTATTGGGATGCATTAACAATAGGTCAAAGCTGTATGAAAGTATTGCTGCCTGTTATGTTAAGAGAAAAGCTAATCAAATTATAAATTTTCAAAAAACACCCCTCAGAACAAAGTTTTAAATTACTAAAAAGGGTATTTATCCCCTTTTTTAACAAATATGAATTCTATAATTTTATTTTACCAAAAACCCAAACAACTGATTAACAAAACCTCAAACAAAAAAATCATGGATAAACGAAAATTTACCGAAAATGGTGAAGTATTAACCATACTACGAGAACTTCAGGAACAAATAGGAGACAAAAAGTTCTCTGACATTGTAGACAAAAACAATTATCAATATGTCGATTTAGTACAAGAAGGCGGCGGCGTTCTGGGCATTGCTTTGGTTGGATATGTGTATATACTAGAAAAAATGGGAATCCGTTTTTTAAGCTTAGCCGGAACTTCAGCCGGAAGTATCAATACCATGCTTATGGCTGCGGCTGGAACTTGCGATATTGAAAAATCAGAATGGATATTAGATTGTCTGTGCAATAAAAATTTATATGATTTTGTAGACGGAGATCAAGATGCAAAAGAATTTATCGATGCTTTGTTAAGCAACTCAAGCAATCTAAAGATAGCTCTAAAAGGTTGTCAGGTTGTCGATAATTTTCAAAATGATTTAGGTTTAAATCCGGGTACTAATTTTCATCAATGGATTTCGAATCTTCTTTCGCAAAAAGGAATAAAGAATTACGGCGATTTAAAAGCTTTGCGTTTAAAAGGTGTTTCTGATGATAATCAATTATTCCAAATAAATAAAATCAATCCAGGAGATAGAGAAATATATACCAGACCAGATCATTGGAGTAACATTGCCATTATTGCCGCCGATATTACGACTGAAAGCAAAATTGTTTTTCCAAAAATGATTGATTTGTTTTACTCTAATCCCGATGTTCAAAACCCAGCCGACTTTGTGAGAGCATCTATGTCGATACCATTGTTTTTTACTCCTTTTAAAATAAAAAATATTCCAACCGGCATCGAAGCATGGGAAAAATGGAATGATGCCACAGCACTTAGAACCTCTGTTCCCTCTGAAGTAGTTTTTATGGATGGAGGCATTATCTCTAATTTCCCTATTGATATTTTTCATGAAAATCTAACTGTTCCTGTTTCACCTACTTTTGGTATTAAACTAGGATATGATAAAAACGAAATCAATACAAATGAAAAAATGTCAAATGTGATTAGCTCTATGTTTGACACTGCGAGATATGGTTATGATTCAGAATTTTTGAGAAAAAATCCGGATTTTAAAAACTTAATTGGATATATTGACACAGGAAGTCACAATTGGCTCAATTTTAATCTTACTGAAGATGCAAAAATTGATCTTTTTATACGTGGAGCCCAAAAAGCCGCAGAATTTCTAACTAAATTTAATTGGGAGAAATACAAAGACATAAGAAGAGCCAAAAGCAAATATTATAATGCTGTTTAAAAAAAATCTACTTTTAACAAAATACGTTTTCAAAATCCTGTAAGTCTGACTTGCAGGATTTTTTATTAAGATTCATTTTTTTTATTACATTTGAATACCCTATTAATCTAATCTTAAACAAAATACGCTATGAAAAAAACCATCTTTTCATTCCTAACCCTTTGTGCATCGGCACTAATCTATATTTCGTGCTCCAGCAATAATGATGAAGTTGTAAACCAGGCAGACACTACCAGCATCAGCGCTTCTGTAGTAATTGATGCCATAAACGACATGGATGTTAAAACCGGATTAACTGCAACAAACAGTAATCCGACAGGAAAAACAACCGAAAGTCCAGCACCAACTTGTGGTAATGTTACAATTGAAACTCCAAACGGAACTGCTTATCCAAAAGTATTTACCGTAGACTATGGCACCAGTGGATGTACAAATAATCAAATAACAAGAAAAGGAAAATTAAAAATTACCCTTTCAGGTCCAATTATTACAACTGGCAGCAAAATGACTATTGAAAGAATAAATTATTCTGTAGGCAATCTAAAACTCGAAGGTACTATAGAATACACTAACACAACAACCGTTGCAACAGTACCGCAATGGACCAGAAAAGTAACTAACGGAAAGCTGACAGATGCGGCCGGACGTATTTTTACAAATTCAGGATCGGTTACCGTTAAGCAAACTGCCGGGGTTGATACTCCTTATGTTTTAGAAGATAATGTATATGAAATGCCAGAAGGAAATCATATCGTAACTTCAGAAAAAGGCGGCTCTTTAGTACTTACTGTGCTAGAAACTTTAGTGAAAAAATACTCTTGCGATTATATCTCTAAAGGAAAACTAAGAATTGAAGGCGGATTTTTAAATGGTGTTGTTAATTACGGAAATAACGATTGTGACAACAAATATACCTATACTCATGAAAGCGGCGCAACGTATACTTTAGGAATGTAATCGCTTCATTTTAAAAAAAATATGTAAATCCCAATTTAGAAATAGATTGGGATTTTTATTTTTTTGAAAAATTAAACAGCCGCTTATTTACATTCAAACTATTTTCTTTATTTTGCACCAAAATCCAATAAACTAATGAAAAAATCAATTATTGCCTTTGTTACTCTTGCACTACTTGCATCATGCAGCAAAAAAGAATCTGCTGACAACTTACATATTACAGGAAATGTAAAAGGTTTAAAAACCGGAACCTTATATATTCAAAGAATTGTAGACACAGCTCTTGTTGCTATTGACAGTATCAAAATCGACGGAAATTCGGCTTTTGAAAGAGATATCAAATTAGAATCTCCAGAAATGCTTTATTTATTCTTAGATCGTGGTGTAACAAATTCTTTAGACAATAATATCTTATTCTTTGCTGAGCCAGGAAATATCAATATCGAGACTAATCTGGATAATTTCATTGCAAATGCAAAAATTACAGGATCTAAAAATCAGGAATTATACGAGGAATACCAAAAAATAAACATCCGTTTTAGAGATGAAAATCTATCTATGGTTGAATCAAAGTTCAAAGCATTAAAAAGAAAAGATCAAAAAGCAATTGATAGTCTTGACGCAAAACAACAGTCAAATATCAAAAGAAAATATTTGTATGCTACAAACTTTGCCATTAACAATAAAGATCACGAAGTAGCGCCTTATATAGCTTTAGCAGAGATTTATGACATCAACGTTAAGTTTCTTGACACCATTCAAAAATCTATGACTCCAAAAGTGGCAAAATCACTTTACGGAAAGAAGCTGACTAAATATGTTGCCGAAGTAAAAAAAGCGGAACAAAAAGCTCCTGCTGCTGCAGAATAATAAAATAAAAAAATGTCCTGAAAATTCAGGACATTTTTTTTTTAATGTATAAGAATATTACTTTCCTAACAAAGCACCTAAAATACCAAATACAAACACAAGTCCGTATAGTACCAAAATCGCAATCATTAGAATACCCACAAATTTATAGTGTGATTTTAAATAGCCAAATGAAGTGGTCAATGCTTCTGAATCATTATCCTTAAAAGCCTTTTTTGTATTTACTCCAAACTTAAACAAATAATAGACCGGAAAGAAATAAACAGCCGCCAATACAAAATAAACAGCACCCATTATTGCGCCAAAAGAACCTCCATAAGCTCCCATTCCCGGCATTGAACCTGCCATTGTAGAAAAGATTGCTCCTGCGAAAATTGCTATTATTAAAATAAAAGCAATTCCTACGAACCCAATTATACCCAGAAAGTAAGCCCATTTACCCGCTTCCTTTAAAAAGTCTTTTGCAGATTGATCGAGCTGCAGCTCAAATTTTTCAAAAACTGAAGTTTCTTCCATTAGATTATGATTTTTGGTTAAGAAACAAACATAAGAAAATTATTGTTACAATTTAACTCCGCAGATGTTATAGCTTTATATTTCAAACACTTACTCTTAACAAAATTAAAATTGATGACTCAAAAAACACAAAATCATTTTTAAGGAAAGAAATGGATTAAATTCCTGCTGAAATCGAAAACAAAAATAACATAACAAAATAAAAACCAATTAGTTATAACATAAAAATATTATTATACCTATTTGCAAATCCTATTTTTTTTAAAGAACAGGATTTTTTTATGCTCTTTTTTTTATTATCGCATTAAATAATCACAAATATCTGATAATTAAATAATTAACAGTTAAAATATAGGAATTTTCATAAATATATTTTCGATTTGTAATAACTTAGCTTCAAATTAAAAAACTACAATTATGAAGAATCCACCTAGTATTATCAGTCGCGCAAAGTATGATTTTATCGATTCATCAGCTATCGAAAAAATAGAGTCCTACAGTAGTAAACCTAATTTAGAATTAGAAATGATCCCTACTGAAGATCCTTATACTTTAAATGGTCAAAAATTGCGTTTAAATTTCATCCGTCAGCATTTAAGATCAAATGTTGATTATTTATCGGGAGAAAAAATATTCAATGATAACGAAATTTTAAAAGGCAATATCGAAAACTACATAGGAATAAGTCAAATTCCTACCGGGCTTATTGGGCCATTGGTAATAAATGGAAGCTCCGCCCAAGGAAGTTTCTATGTTCCTCTTGCTACTACAGAAGGCTCCTTGGTCGCGTCCTTTAACAGAGGTGCAAAAGCCTGTAGAGAATCTGGAGCAATTACCGCAATTACATTACAAGAAGGAGTACAAAGAACTCCAACTTTTAAATTTAAAAACTTAATTGATTTAGGAAAATTTGTATCATGGGTGCTGGAGCACAAAGACACATATTCTATTTTAACCCGCGAAACCAGCAATTATGCGATACTAAATGATATTGGAATTAACATTGAAGGAAATATTCTCATCTTAAGATTCGAATATACGTCTGGCGATGCATCAGGTCAAAACATGGTCACTATATGTACAGATAAAATTTGCAAGTATATCCTAAACAACTGCCCTATCGAGCCTGTTTTTTGGACTATTGAAGGAAACACTTCCGGAGATAAAAAAGCAACTTCATTAACTACAAAAGTACGGGGAAGAAAAGTAACCGCCGAAATTACATTAAAGAATGAAGTTATTCAATCAGTATTAAAAACCACTCCTCAACTACTACACCAACAATGGCTGATGAACAATTCTGGAGCCGTAAAATGCGGCAGTATTGGCACCGGGATGCATCCTGCAAATGCGCTTGCCGCTTTATTCATAGCTTGCGGACAAGATGTAGCCTGCACAGGTGAAGCTTCTACTGCGATTACACGAATGGAAATCGATTCAAATGAAGATTTGTATTGCTCTATAACAATGCCTAACATAATTGTAGGCACTGTTGGCGGCGGAACAAAATTTCCTACACAAAAAGAATGTCTTGAATTAATAGGCTGCTATGGGGTGGGCAAAAGCGGTAAACTTGCCGAAATTGCTATTTCGCTATGTTTAGCGGGAGAAATCTCAATTTTAGCCGCTATGGGATCAGGACAATTTACAGCAGCTCATCAAAGATTAGGCAGATAACCTAAATTATTGAAGTTTTAATAACGCTGATTTCAATAATTAAAATTCTAAAAATAAAAAATCCAAATTCCAGGTTTTCTATTGGGATTTGGATTTTTATTTTCATCATACAAACCTTTGTCAAAGTTTGAAACTTTAACTAAGGTCCCAAGTTGGAGTTCATTTTTAAACAAAAAAAAACCACCACAAATTGTGATGGTTTTTGGAGCCGATAGAGGGACTCGAACCCACGACCTGCTGATTACAAATCAGCTGCTCTAGCCAGCTGAGCTACATCGGCCTATTTTCCGGGTGCAAAGATAAAAATGTATTTTTAATTTCCAAAAATAATTTCACACCTCTCTCTATAAATACAAAAACCATCACAATGTGATGGTTTTTTTGTTGAGCCGATAGAGGGACTCGAACCCACGACCTGCTGATTACAAATCAGCTGCTCTAGCCAGCTGAGCTACATCGGCCTCATTACGGGTGCAAATATAAAGCGGTTTTTCGTTTTCCCAAAA
>Ga0157370_10001252_pt1 | contig 31705 bp, 30 predicted proteins | sample C35metaG_FD_113463 | JGI IMG/M metagenome (GOLD analysis project Ga0157370, IMG submission 113463) | Corn rhizosphere microbial communities from Kellogg Biological Station, Michigan, USA - C3-5 metaG | ecosystem: Host-associated > Plants > Roots > Rhizosphere > Soil | place: USA: Michigan...
CTATGGCGAAGTGGTCCACTGGCTCGACGGCGAGCTGCCGGAATCGGTCGCCAACCTGCCGGTATTGCGCTGTGACCCCGAAAGCGTTCGCGCCCCACTCGTCTTCTCGGCGCTGGATGCCGCCGCGGCTGGCGCCGTGGAACCGGCGTTCGCGCGCTCGGGGCGGTGGGTGCTCAGCAATGCGCGGAACTTCCGTCTCGAGGCTGACGTTCCCCTGATCATTCCCGAGGTGAATCCGGAGCATCTCGCGCTGCTCGAGTGCCAGCGCGAGAGGCGCGGGTGGCCCGGCGCCATCGTGACGAATGCGAACTGCTCCACCATGGTGGTCGCGCTCGCGCTGGCGCCGCTGCACCAGGCATTTGGCGTTCGCACCGCCATGGTGACGACGCTGCAGGCGGTGTCCGGAGCGGGCTATCCGGGCGTTGCGTCGCTGGACATCCTTGGCAACGTCATTCCGTTCATTGGCGGCGGCGAGGAGGAGAAGATCGAGTCGGAAACTCTCAAGCTGCTGGGTCGCATGGAGAACGGCGTGGTCGAGCCGGCGCCGATTCGCATCAGTGCGCAGGTGAATCGGGTGCCGGTGGAACACGGTCATACTGTGTGTCTCTCCGTGTCACTGGCGGAGCGGGTGAGTCCCGACGATGCCGTTCAGGCCATTCAAGCATGGCGAAGCGCCGTGGCGTCACTGACGCTTCCTTCGGCGCCGCGTCAGCCGGTCGTCGTCCTGGCCGAGATGGATCGCCCGCAGCCGCGGCGCGATGTGGAGCGCGGCGGAGGAATGACGGTGTCCATCGGGCGGCTACGGCGCTGCCCCGTGCTCGATCTGCGACTGGTCGCGCTGGGACACAACACCATTCGCGGCGCGGCCGGGGCGTCGGTGCTGAATGCCGAACTGCTCGTGGCCCGTGGGCTCGTGCAGGCGTGATCGTTCTCAAGTTCGGCGGCACATCCGTAGGCGACGCGGATGCGATCGGGCGAGCCGCTACGATTACGCGCAGCAAGCTGGATCAGCGGCCCGTTGTCGTGGTGTCCGCGCTCGCGGGCGTGACGACCGGGTTGCTGGCGCTCGCGGAACATGCCGCCGACGGCCAGCTCGTTCTCGCGCTGCGCGGTGTGGAGGCGATTCGCGATCGCCATCTGCACGAGGCGGATGCGTTGCTCACGGCGGCCAGCGATAGTGATGAAACGCGCGCCGAGCTGAGCGCGATGTGTGATGAGCTGGCCAGCCTGGCAGAAGCCCTCTCCGTGCTCGGCCACGCCACGCCCCGCAGCCTGGACGCGATCGTGGCCTATGGCGAACTGCTCTCCACGACACTGGTCCACGCTGCCTTCGTTGCGCGCGGGCTGCCCTGCGATCTGATCGATGCTCGCGATGTGATGCGCACGGATGACTCCTACACCCGCGCGGTGCCTCGGCTGGAGGAGCTCACGCGCGAGACACGGGACCGCCTCCTGCCGCTGCTGGCGACGGGACGCGTGCCGCTGCTCGGTGGGTTCATCGGGCGCTCGTCGCAGGGCGTCACCACGACCATCGGACGCGGCGGGGGAGACTACAGCGCGGCGCTGATCGGCGCGGCGCTCGACGCCGCCGGTATCGAAATCTGGACGGACGTGGACGGCATGCTCACGGCCGATCCCCGGCTGGTCGCCACCGCACGGCTCATCGAGGAGGTCCGCTTCGATGAAGCCGCGGAGCTGGCGTCCTTTGGCGCAAAGGTCCTGCACCCGAGCACGATCGCGCCCGCGGTGCAGCGCGGCATTCCCGTGTTCATCTACAACGCGCGGCATCCCGGAGCGGCGGGGACGCGAATCACGGCCGACGCGCCGCGGCGCGCCGTCTGCGCCATCGCGGGCAAGGGCGACGTGGCGGTGGTGAAGGTGCGAAGCTCGCGCATGCTGCTGGCGCATGGTTTCCTGCACCGCTTTTTCGAGGTGTTCGAACGTCGCCGGGTATCCGTGGATGTCGTAGCGACATCCGAGGTGTCCGTGTCCGTTACGGTGGACGAGCCGCGTCATCTCGACGCGCTGGTCGTGGATCTGCGCACGCTGGGCGACGTCACCATCGAGCGGCATCGCGCGGTGATCGCGATCGTGGGCGCGGGGCTCGGCGGGCGCAGCGAGATCATGGCGCGCGCACTGGGCGCCGTGCACGGCATCCGGCTGCACATGCTCTCGGTGAGCGCCACCGGCATCAATCTCACGATGATCGTCGACGCGGATGCGCTCGCGCCAGCCATGCGCGCGTTGCACGGCGAATTTTTCGAGCACGCCGAGGACGCGCCATGACCAGGCCTCGTCTGGCGGTCGTTGGCCTGGGGCGCATGGGGCAGCGCCTTGTTGAGCTGGCGGAAGAGCAGGGGTGGGAGGTGACCGCACGAATCGCCGCCTCCGGAAATCGCGCGGGCGCGGGCATCACACGCGACACGCTCGCCGGGGCCGAGGTCTGCGTGGACTTCACTACCGCCGTGGCGGCACCGGCGAACATTCGCGCCGCTGTCCGTGCCGGCTGCCCGATCGTCGTCGGCACCACCGGGTGGGATGCCGAGCGCCAGGAGGTGGAGCAGGATGTGCGCGCTGCAGGCGGGTCACTGCTCATCTCGCCGAATTTTTCCGTGGGCGTCAACGTGCTCTGGCAGGTGGCGGAGTATGCGGCGGGCCTCCTGGCGCACGTGCCCGGCTTCGATGCGCATATCGTCGAGACGCACCACGCTGGAAAACGCGACGCACCCTCGGGAACCGCGTTGCAGCTTCGCGATCTCATCAGGGCAGCGCTCAATCGCGACGTCCCGGTGACGAGCATTCGTACCGGGGCCGTGCCAGGCACTCATGAGTTGCTCTTCGATGGCGCGTTCGAGCAGATTCGACTGGTGCACGTCGCACGCGACCGGCGCGTGTTCGCGGAAGGTGCGCTCGTGGCGGCGCGATGGCTCATTGGCAGGCGCGGTATCTTCACCATGGCGGATCTTCTGGCCGGCGACCCGGCACCCGGGCAATGACGACACTTCGACTCAGTGGATGTGGCACCGCGCTCGTGACGCCGTTCACGGCCAGCGGCGCGGTGGATGAATCGGCATTGCGCGCGCTCGTCGACTGGCAGATCGCGTCGGGCGTTCACTTCCTCGTGCCCTGCGGCTCCACGGGCGAAGCCGCCACGATGACGCTAGCCGAACAACACCGGGTGGTCGCGATCGTCGTCGAGCAGGTGAACGGGCGGATGCCGGTGGTAGCCGGCGCCGGATCCAACGACACCGCGCGCGCCATTGCGCTCTCGCGCGAGATGGGCAGCGCCGGCGCCACGCACCTGCTGCACGTGAGCCCGATGTACAACAAGCCTCCGCAGCGCGGGCTCATTGCGCACTTCACGGCGATTGCCTCGGCCACGGATCTGCCCGTGATCCTGTACAACGTGCCAGGCCGCACCGGCGGCAACATCGAAGCGCGTACGGCGCTCGCCCTCGCCGAGGTGCCGAACATCGCCGGCATCAAGGAGGCGTCGGGCAATCTCGGCCAGATCATGGAGATCCTGCGAGAGCGGCCGCCGGATTTCACCGTGCTGTCAGGAGATGATGGGTTCACGCTTGCCGTGATGGCCGCCGGTGGCGATGGCGTGGTCTCCGTCACGTCCAACGTCGCGCCACGTGACGTGTCGCGACTCACCGAGTGTCTCCAGGCCGGAGACGGCGCCGGCGCTCGGCGACTCAACGAACGCCTCGCCCCGTGGACGCAAGCCGCGTTCATCGAGTCGAACCCGATTCCCGCCAAGGCGGCGCTCGCGCTCATGGGAAAAATCCAGAACATCCTGCGCCTGCCGCTCGTTCCATTGCGCCCGGAGCTCGAGCCGGTGATCCGCGCCAGCCTCGAGGCAATAGGGGCCCTGTCGTGACCACGGGCACTGCGAACCTGGACCCGATTCTCATGCGCCAGCGCATCGAGTCGCTTGTTGCAGTGCCGGGGGATGCGCTGCCGCTGGACGATGCCGAGCGGATGGTGCGCGCGCTCCTGTGCGCCCTGGAACGGGGCGAGGTGCGTGCCGCCGAGCGAGACGACACGGGTCGCTGGCGCGCCGTTCCGTGGGTGAAACAGGGGATCCTCCTGGGCTTCCGGATCAGCCATGTGGAGGACATGTCGCTTGGCGGAAGGTCGGCGTTCCGGTTCTTCGACAAGCATCTGTTCCCCACGCAGCCGCTGCCGCAATCGCAGGGCGTGCGGATCGTGCCTGGTGGATCCACGGTGCGACGCGGCGCGTACGTGGCGCGCGGCGTCGTGTGCATGCCACCCATGTACATCAACGTCGGCGCCTGGGTGGGTGCCGGCAGCATGGTGGATTCACACGCACTGGTAGGCTCGTGTGCGCAGATCGGCGAGCGCGTGCACCTGAGCGCCGGCGCGCAGATTGGCGGCGTGCTCGAACCGGTGAATGCGGCGCCGGTCATCGTCGAGGACGAGGCGTTCATTGGGGGCAACTGCGGCGTATACGAGAGTACCGTGGTGCGCGCGCGCGCGGTGCTGGCCGCCGGCGTCGTCCTCACGAGCGCCACGCCGGTGTTCGACCTCGTGCACGAGCGCGTGTATCGCGCCGGTTTGGATGGGCCGCTCGAGATTCCGGCCGGCGCGGTGGTGGTGCCGGGGTCGCGGCGTGTGCGCGGGGAATGGGGAGCGGAACAGGGACTGTCGATCGCGGCCGCCGTCATCGTCAAGTATCGGGACGAGGACACGAGCGCGGCGCTGGCAATGGAACAATGGCTCCGGTAGCGCGCCGGCGTCCGGTCGCAGTCATCGGACTCGGCTGCATTGGGGGCTCGCTTGCGCGCGCGCTCGGCGCGCAGGGCGTGGACGTGCGGGGCTGGAGCAGTTCGAGCAGCGATCGCGAGCGGGCCGCGCGGGCCGGCGTACGCGTTGCCGGCGATGACGGCGATGGCGGCGCGGCCGCGGCCACCGAAGCCTCGCAGGTCGTGCTGGCCGTGCCCGTGTCGAGCATCGCATCCGTCGCCCGCGTGGCGCTGGCGCACGCCGCGCCCGACGCACTCGTGCTGCATGTCGGCGGCCTGCAGCGCGCGGACTCGCTGCGGCTGGACGATGCGTTGCGGCAGCGCGTGCTCGGCACCCATCCGCTCGCCGGCTCGCACCACTCCGGCTTCGATGCGTCGCGCCCGGACCTGTTTGTCGGATGCAGCGTGAGCATTGAGGCACGGGCGCCGGCGGAAAGCCGCTCGACCGCCGAGTGGCTCTGGCGCACGGTCGGTGCGAGCCGCATCGAGTACCGGGATGCGGAGCAGCACGACCGCCTGATGGCCTGGGTAAGTCATCTCCCGCAGTTGACCGCCACCGCGCTGGCGGCCACGCTGGCCGAGCACGGCGTGGACGGCGCCACCGTAGGTCCGGGTGCACGCGATACGACGCGGCTGGCGGCCAGCAGTTACGCGCTGTGGCGTGATCTCGTGCGTGGCTCACCGCGCGAAATGGCCTTCGCGCTCGACTCGCTCGCACAGACGTTGATGGATCTGCGCGATGCGCTCGCCGCCGATGATGGCGAGCGCGCCGAAGCACTCTGGGAGGCTGGTCGGGCGTGGCGTGCACGAGCGGAGCGCGCGACGTGATCGTTCAGGGCACCGTGCGCGTCCCGGGCGACAAGTCCCTGTCGCACCGGGCGCTGATTCTCGCCGCGCTGGCTTCCGGCACGTCACGTATCCGGCAGGTGCTGCAGTCGGCGGACGTGCACAGCACCGCCGGCGTGCTGCGTACGCTTGGCGCCGCCATTCCCGATCTCTCGGCGGACATGATCGTCAACGGGCGCGGTGTGGCGTCGCTCGGGCCGCCCGCGACAGCTCTCGACTGCGGAAACAGTGGTACCACGACGCGGCTCATGGCCGGAGTCGTGGCGGCGCGACCGGCCGAAGCCCGGTTCGTGGGCGATGCGAGCCTCAGCCGGCGTCCCATGCAGCGTATCGCCCGGCCGCTGTCCGCGATGGGCGCGCAGATTCGCTTTCCGAACGGTGATGGGCTGCCGATGGTAGTGCAGGGTGGCAGGCTGCACGGTGTGGACTGGTGCTCCGATATCGCCAGCGCGCAGGTGAAGAGCGCGATTCTGCTCGCCGGTACCGTGGCAGGCGTGCCGGTGACGGTGCGTGAGCCCGTGCGCTCGCGCGATCACAGCGAACGGATGCTCGCGGCCATGGGCGCGTCCGTCGCGGTGGACGGCACTGTCGTGCACCTGACACCGGCGCCACGCCTCGAGCCGCTCGACCTCATCGTCCCGGCAGACCCGTCGTCGGCGGCGTTCATGGTCGCCCTGGCCACCATGGCGAGCGGCGGCGAACTCGAGATTCCTGACGTGTGCCTCAACCCCACGCGCACCGGATTCCTTGGCGCCATGCGCGACATGGGGGCGCACGTGCGCGTCGAGCGCGAATCGACGCAAGGCGGCGAAGCGACGGGGACCATCATCGCGCGCCCCGGCGTGCTCCACGGGATCCACGTCGGCGGCGACGGCATTCCAGCCATGATCGATGAGCTGCCGCTGCTGGCGTGCGTGGCGACGCGTGCTTCCGGCACGACGACGATCACCGGCGCCGCGGAGCTGCGCGCCAAGGAGAGTGACCGCATTGCCACGGTGGTGGCCAATCTGCGGGCCATTGGCGCGGAGGTGGAGGAATATCCGGACGGCATGAGCGTCTCGGGTACGTCTCGCCCATTGCAGGGCAGCGTACACACGCACGGCGATCATCGCATTGCGATGGCGTTCGGCGTGCTCGCCGCGCTGCCAGGAAACCAGCTCACGCTGGATGATCGAACGTGCGTGACGGTATCGTATCCGGGCTTCTGGAGCGATCTCGCGCGCGTCACCACGGGCGGCGGCACGGCGCGGCGCGACTCGTGACGGGGCGCGAGCAGACCCCGCCCTTCGTGCCACGCCCGCGGCGAGCCGGTACGCCCATCATCGTCGCGGTGGACGGTCCGGCGGCGTCAGGCAAGTCCTCCACCGCGCACTGGGTGGCGCAGCGTCTCGGCTTTCGTCACGTGGACTCGGGCGCCCTCTACCGGGCGGCCACCGCGCTTGCGCTGCAAACGCTCCCGAATCCAGGCTCGTGGACCGAAGGAGACATTCTCGATGCGGCGCGCGGCGTCACTCTGCGAGAGGCGGATGCCTCGATGGTACCGGCGTCTGCGGCAGGAGAACTGGGAGAGATCGTGCGGAGCCCGACCGTCACCCAGCACGTCTCCCGTGTGGCCCAGATGCCCCGGGTGCGTGAGTGGGTCAACGAGCTCGTCCGGTCGGCAGCGCTGGAGCACAGCGTTGTTGTGGACGGGCGTGACATTGGCACCGTGGTCTTCCCCGACGCGGATCTGAAGGTGTTTCTCGTAGCCGACCCCTGGGAGCGTGCCCGCCGGAGACTGATGCAGCGGCTGTCGCGCGCGCCGAGCGACGCCGAGATTGCGGCGGAGACCGAGCACCTGGTCCAGCGCGATGCACGCGACGCGACACAAACCGTACAGGCGCGGGACGCGGTGCTGATCGACACGACGTATCTCACCCAGGAAGAGCAGGTCGAGCGGATCGTGGCGTTGGTGGGGGTGGTGGGTGGTGGGTAGTCGCTGGTTGCTGGTTGCTGGTTGCTGGTCGCCCCCTCCCTTCCAGCCACCAGTAACCAGCAACCGGTTCTTGCCCCTAACCCATTCGCTCGCCATATTTAAAGGCTCATTACCTCCGGCGAAATCCGCCGGTGGTCTTCACCATTCGACTCGTCGCGGCGAGCCTAAACATCCGTGATCCAGGAGAGTCCAGTCGGTATGCCCGAGCTCGAAGAGAAGACACTGCCTGATACTCCCTCCCCGCGTCGCGACCAGGACAGGGGCGCCCTGCGCCTGCTGGCCCACGGCGACAATCGCTGGGACGAGGACGAGTATTCCCCGGAAGAAGAAGCTCGCATGATCGAGCTGTACGCCGGTACGCTGGCGTCCATCGATGAGGGCGAGATCGTCAAGAGCAAGGTCCTGGAAATCCGCGACAACCTCGTCATCCTCGACATCGGCTTCAAGTCGGAAGGCGCCGTCCCGCTCGAGGAGTTCAAGGATCACCCCGACCTCAAGCCCGGCGACGAAGTCGAAGTGCTGCTCGAGCACCTCGAAGACCAGGAAGGCTCGGTCGTCCTCTCCAAGAAGAAGGCTGACTTCATGCGCGTCTGGGAGCGCATCCGTCAGGCCTACGAGAGCGATCAGCCGGTGGAAGGGACGCTCGTCAAGAAGATCAAGGGCGGTGTCGTCGTCGATCTCATGGGCGTCGATGCCTTCCTCCCGGGATCGCAGATCGCGCTCCGCCGCGTTCCCAACATCGATGAGCTGCTGGGACAGAAGTACGAGTTCAAGATCATCAAGCTCAACAAGCGCCGCCGCAACATCGTCGTGTCGCGCCGCGTGATCCTCGAGGTCGAGCGCGCCGGCAAGCGCGAAAAGCTCATGAAGGAGCTGCAGAAGGACCAGGTGCGGAAGGGGGTCGTGAAGAACATCACCGACTTCGGTGCGTTCATCGACCTGGGCGGCGTGGACGGGCTGCTCCACATCACCGACATGTCGTGGGGACGCATCGCGCATCCGTCGGAGCTGGTCCGCATTGGCCAGGAGCTCGAGGTCAAGATTCTCGACATCGACTGGGAGCGCGAGCGCATCTCACTCGGCCTGAAGCAGCTGCAGAGCTATCCGTGGAAGGATGTGGCCGAGAAGTATCCGGTGGGCACACGTGTGAACGGCAAGGTCGTTTCCATCACGAACTACGGCGCGTTCATCGAGCTCGAACCGGGCATCGAAGGACTCGTGCACATCAGCGAGATGAGCTGGACGCGCAACGTGCGGCATCCATCCAAGCTGGTGTCCATTGGCGAGGTGGTGGAGGCCGTCGTGCTCAAGGTGGATTCCACCGAGGAGAAAATCTCGCTGGGAATGAAGCAGACGGAGCAGGATCCGTGGGTCGTGCTGCCGTACAAGTATCCGGTGGGAACGCGCCTCTCGGGCAAGGTCCGCAACCTCACATCCTTTGGTGCGTTCGTCGAGATCGAGCCGGGGATCGATGGGCTCATTCACATCTCGGACATGTCCTGGACGAAGCGCGTGCAGCACCCGTCCGAGGTCGTCAAGAAGGGCGACACCGTGGATGTCGTGATCCTCAACATCGATGCCGAGAACAAGCGCATCTCGCTGGGGCTTAAGCAGGCCACCGAAGATCCGTGGCTGCGCATCGGTGAGACGTATCCCGTAGGCACCGATGTGCGCGGCACGGTGGCCCGCCTCATGGACAAGGGCGTGGTCGTGGACATCGGGAGCGATCTCGAAGGCTTCGTGCCCATCAGCCAGCTCAATGTGGGCAAGCCGGTCACGAATCCGGCCGACGTCGTCTATGAAGGGATGAATCTCGACCTGCGCGTGCTCGAGGTGGATCCGATCCACCGCCGGATCGTGCTGGCGGTGACCAACATCCCCGAGGAGCAGCCGCCACGTCCGGAAACGCCGTCCAAGGTCATTCCGATGGATGAGGACGGGCACGAACTGCACGGGGTCGTGCCGCCGGATGTGATCAGCGAGGCCGCCGAGGAGGACCCGGAGGGTCCGGTCTCCTGAGCGCCGGAGTACTCGCTATCTGATCGTGCGCCCCGCGGATGCCCCGCGGGGCGCACGTCGTTTCCGGCTCACGGCGCGTCCTGGCTGGATGGGGGGCTGGTCACGCGCTAGCTTCCCCCCGACATGAGCACGCAAGAGAAACTCGAGCTGCTCGAGCGGCGCCGCGCCGAGTCGGAGATGGGCGGCGGAGCCGCCCGGTTGCAAGCGCAGCACGACAAGGGCAAGCTGTCCGCGCGCGAACGCCTGGACACGCTTCTGGACGACGGCAGCTTCGTGGAGCTGGATCGCTTCGTCACCTCCCGCGCGTCGGATCAGGTGTCGAATGGCGACGTGGTATTCGGCGATGGCGTCGTCACCGGCTACGGCCGCATCGAAGGGCGGCTGGTGTATGTCTTTTCCCAGGACTTCACGGTCTTTGGCGGCTCGCTGTCCGAGGCCCACGCCGAGAAGATCTGCAAGGTCATGGACCTCGCGGTGCGGAACGGGGCGCCGGTCATTGGCCTCAATGATTCCGGCGGAGCGCGCATCCAGGAAGGCGTGGTGTCGCTCGGCGGCTATGCCGACATCTTCCTGCGCAACACGCTCGCCTCCGGCGTCGTGCCGCAGATCTCGGTGATTCTCGGTCCGTGTGCCGGGGGTGCGGTGTATTCCCCGGCGATCACGGATTTCATCTTCATGGTGCGGGGCACGTCGTACATGTTCGTCACGGGCCCGAACGTCGTGAAGACGGTCACGCACGAGGAAGTGACCATGGAGGAGCTCGGCGGCGCGGAGACGCACGCCGCCACGTCGGGCGTCGCGCACTTCGCGTCCGAGTCGGAGTTTGCCTGCCTGCAGGCGGTGCGCGATCTGCTGCGCTTCATTCCGGCGAACAACCTGTCCGAGCCGCCACGCGGCGCGGCGACGGATCCGCGCGACCGACGCGACGACGCCCTGCTCGGTGTGGTGCCCGACAATCCCAACAAGCCGTACGACATGCACGAGGTCATCAGCCGCGTCGTGGATGATGGCGAGTTCTACGAGGTGCACGCCGAGTACGCACAGAACATCCTCTGCGGCTTCGCGCACCTCGGTGGATGGAGCATCGGCATCGTCGCCAATCAGCCCGCGGTGCTGGCCGGCGTGCTCGACATCAACGCCTCACTCAAGGGCGCGCGGTTCATCCGCTTCTGCGATGCGTTCAACATTCCGCTCGTCACACTCGAGGACGTGCCCGGATTTCTTCCGGGCGTCGCACAGGAGCACGGCGGCATCATCAAGCACGGCGCCAAACTGCTCTTCGCGTACTGCGAGGCGACCGTGCCCAAACTCACGGTCATCACGCGCAAGGCATACGGCGGCGCCTACGACGTGATGAGCAGCAAGCACATTCGCGGCGACTTCAATGTGGCCTGGCCCACTGCGGAAATTGCCGTGATGGGACCGCGCGGCGCCGTCGAAATCCTGTACCGGAGGGAACTCAGCGACCAGGCAGATCCACAGGCCGCAACGGAGCAGCGCATCGAGGAGTACCGTGCGCGCTTCGCCCACCCCTACATTGCCGCGGGACGTGGCTACCTCGACGACATTATCGATCCGCGCGATACCAGGCCGCGGCTCATCGACGCGCTCGACACGATGCGCACCAAGCGGGATCGCAATCCCCCCCGGAAGCACGGCAACATTCCGCTCTGATGCCGCGACCCAGTCTGATCCTCCATCTGGGCGATGCGGCCCCCGACTTCGCGCTGACCGACGCGGTGTCCGGCGCATCCGTCTCGCCCCGCAGCCTCCTGCTCGACCGGCGGGGCCTGCTGCTCGTGTTTCATCGGGGCATGTGGTGACCCAACTGCCGCGGGCAGCTCGGTGAGCTGCGCGACGCCATGCCGGATTTCGAGCGCGAGCAGGTCAGCGTCGCGGTGATTCTCGCGCAGGCCTGCGCGCGCATTGCGAGCGCGCTGGAACGACGCCAGGTGCGCTATCCGTTCCCGGTGCTGTGCGATCCCGAGCGCGCCGTGATCAAGCGCTACGGCGTCTGGTATCCGTGGGGACTCGACGGATTCAATACGGCGCATCCGGCATCGTTTCTCATCGATGCCGCCGGGTGCATCCGCTACGCGTTCGTGGGCAGTAATCAGTTCGCGCGCACGCCCGTGGCCCGCGTGCTGGATGTCGCGGCACAGGTGACCGGATCATGACCAGCAGGGGCGCCGTCGGCCCGCTCACCTTCGCTGCCACGTCGTGTTCACCAAGGTTCTGATCGCCAATCGCGGCGAGATCGCGCTGCGGATCCTGCGTGCCTGCCACGAGCTCGGCATGTCTGCCGTGGCGGTCTACAGCGATGCCGACGCGCGCGCGCCGCACGTGCGCGATGCGGATGAAGCCGTGTGGATCGGCGCGTCGCCGTCCAACCAGAGCTACCTGTGCGGCGATCGCATCATTGACGCGGCGCTGCGAACGGGTGCCCAGGCCATCCACCCGGGCTATGGATTTCTATCCGAGCGTGAACCGTTCGCGCGCGCGGTGGCGGACGCAGGCCTCGTCTTTGTGGGCCCGCCGGCGTCGGCCATTGCTGCCATGGGAAGCAAGACGGCCGCGCGGCAGCTCGCGGTGGCGGCGGGCGTGCCCGTCGTCCCCGGCACGACTCGCCCCGTGGCGGATGCGGCGGACGCCCTGCGCGCGGCGGAGCCCTTCGGCTTTCCCGTGCTCCTCAAGGCGGCGGCGGGTGGCGGCGGGAAGGGCATGCGCCTCGTGCAGAGCGCCGCGGAACTCCCTGCGGCGCTGGACGCCGCGCGGCGTGAAGCGCAGAACGCGTTCGGCGATGACGCAGTGTACGTCGAGAAGTACATCGTTGGTCCCCGGCACGTGGAAATCCAGGTGCTGGGCGATCTGCATGGCACGATGCTCTCGCTCGGTGAACGGGAATGCTCGCTCCAGCGGCGCCATCAGAAGATGATCGAGGAGGCGCCGAGTGTGGCGGTCGATGGGGAGCTGCGCCGCCGCATGGGTGAAACGGCGGTGCGCGCGGCGCGCGCGGCAGGGTACACGAACGCCGGAACGTGCGAGTTCCTGCTCGACGCGAATGGCGAGTTCTATTTTCTGGAGATGAACACACGACTGCAGGTCGAGCATCCCGTCACGGAACTGGTCACAGGTCTGGACCTCGTGCACTGGCAGTTGCGCATCGCGGCCGGCGAACGACTGCCGTTCCGCCAGGACGAGCTGCAGCCGAAGGGTTGGGCCCTCGAGTGCCGCATTACGAGCGAGGATCCGGCCAACGGGTTTCTTCCGTCCACGGGACGAGTCAGCTACCTGCGGGTGCCGGGTGGTCCCGGCGTGCGCTGGGACGGCGGGATCGGCGTTGGCAGCGCGATCGGCCTGCACTACGATCCGCTGCTGGGCAAGCTCATTGTCTGGGCGCCGACGCGTGACGCCGCGATCGCGCGCATGCATCGCGCGCTGCTGGAGCTCACCGTGGAGGGCGTGGAGACGTCGCGCGACTTTCACCTGCGCGTCATGGAAGACGATGAGTTTCAGCGCGGCGCCATCGGCATCCAGTGGTTGGAGCGGCGTCTGAGCGACCTTACGACAGTGCGCCCGCCGGAAGCGGGCCGGCGGGCCGCGATCATCGCGGCAACCCTGCTCGCCGACCGCGAGCGGAGTGCGCGTTTGCGGCCGGTGGCAAACGGCGTGGATCACGCCCAGGATGCCACGCCTGATGCCTGGCGGCTCGCCGCGCTGCGCGAAGGGCTGCGCGACGGATAGTGTCTCACGCGCGCCTTCATATCGAATCGATTGCCGCCGGCGGAGATGGCGTCGCGCGAGCGGGCAGCCTCGTCGTGTTCGTGCCCCGCACGGCTCCGGGTGACCAAGTCGATGCCGAGATCGTGACGCATGGACGATTCGCGCGGGGAACGGTCCGGCGCGTCGTGTCGGCATCCCCTTTGCGCACGGATCCACCGTGCGAGCATTACACGCGCGACCGGTGCGGCGGCTGCCAGCTCCAGCATCTGCGCTATGACGCGCAGCTCACGGCCAAGCAGCGCATCGTGCGCGACGCGCTGCAGCGGATCGGTCGCCGCGATGCCGGCGAGGCCGGCGATCTCGCGGTCGCGCCGAGCCCATCACCGTGGCGCTATCGGCGGAAGCTCACGCTGGCGCTGCGTCGCGTTCATGGTCACTGGATTGCCGGATTGCACCCCTACGACGAGCCCGGCAGGGTCTTTCCGCTGCAAGACTGTCTCATTACGGACGAGCTGGTCGTGCACGCCTGGCATGAGGTGATCGCGGCACAGGCCGAGCTGCCCCGCGCACGGGAGCTGCGCGGTGCCCTGCGCCGCGATGGAGCGCAGATGGTGTTCGTGCTCGACGGTGGCGAGCACTGGCCACGATCCGCCGAGTTCTTTGCGCGCGTGCCGTCGCTGGCGTCGCTCTGGTGGCGCGGGCCGTCCGGTCCGCCGGTCCGCCTGCACGAGCGGCAGGAGCCCGAAGCGACGCGCCTCCCCGCGGCGTCGTTCGCGCAGGTGAACGTGGAGGTGGCTGCGGCCGTGCGTGCTCACGCGCTGGAGCGCGTGCTCGCGCACGAGCCACGCACCGTGGTGGATGCGTATGCCGGGCGCGGCGACACCGCGCTCACGCTGGCCGAAGCTGGCTGCCGCGTGACCGCGATCGAGCTGGACGAGGCGGCCGCGGTCTGGAGCGCGTCGCGTCTGCCAGAGGGGTCGCGGAGTATTCCCGCACGCGTGGAGGACGTGATCGCGACAGTGCTGCCGGCGGATGTGGTTCTGCTCAACCCGCCGCGCGACGGCGTGGACGCTCGCGTGACCGGGGTACTGGATAGCGCCGCGCCCGCACCACGCGCGATCGTCTATACGAGCTGTGATGCGGCCACACTGAGCCGCGACCTGCGCCGCATGCCCGCCTGGCGCATTGCCTCGCTCAGGTCCTTTGACATGTTTCCCCAGACCGCGCACGTCGAGACCGTGTGCGAACTCATCCCGGAGCACGCATGAAGTACATCGTGTCGATCGGTGATCAACGCGTGGCCGTCGAGGCCACTCCGGACAGCATCGAGCTGGACGGCCAGCGCGTCTCCGCGCAACTCGCCGACGTACCCGACACGCCGGTGCGGGTCGTGCGGATCGGCGACGAGGTGCATCGCGTCGTGCTGCGGCGCCGCCTCGGTCGCGGGCACTACGTACTCTGGATTGATGGCTACTCCTACGACGTGGAGGCGCTGGACGAACGCACCCGCGCGATTCGCGATCTCACGGCAGCCGCGCGCGGTCCGCTCGGACCGGCACCGATCATCGCGCCCATGCCCGGTCTCATCGTGCGCACCATGGTCACCGTGGGCGAGAGCGTGACGGCCGGGCAGGGACTCATCGTGATGGAAGCCATGAAGATGGAAAACGAATTGCGCGCAGCCGGCGCCGGCGTGGTGCGTCGCGTGAACGTGAGTCCAGGCACGCCGGTGGAAAAGGGCGCGGTGCTGATCGAGCTGGAGTGATGAGCCCGGGATCTCGTCAGATGCGGCGAGCCGACCAATTCTGACCGCCGATGAAGCTATCTGGAGCGCGGCTAGCACCCCCCGAAAACGTCTCTTCCCGGAGTAGCTCTCACTCTGCATGCAGCGACGCCGTGGGGTCAGTGCGGGCAGCTCGACGGGCAGGCAGATAGGCCCCGAGTGCCGAGACGCCGAGGAGTACTGCTGCGGCCGCCACGTACGCTAACGGCTGCAGCGGCGATACACGATAAATGAGCGACGCCAATGCACGTCCCGCAGCGACTCCCCCGGCGATACCGATGGCGATACCCATCGCGCTCGAGCGTAGGGCTTGGCCAATTACGAGACGGAGGACGCGCCCCGTGTCTGCTCCGAGCGCGATTCGCACCGCCAATTCGTTGGTGCGCATTGCAACATAATGTGCGACAATTCCGTACACCCCAACTGCTGAGAGGAGCAGCCCCAGCCCTCCGAAGAGAGAGAACATAGTCGTGCCCAAACGCCACGGCCGAATGGATGGGCCGAGCATGTCCTCCAGGCTTTCCACGCGGGCGTAAGGCAAGCTCGGGTCGGTGTTTCTCATTTCCTGTTCGACTAAGGGAATCTCGCGCTTCGTGTCACCGGACACGCGAATCAAGAGAGCAGTAATGGCTGAAGGCCTCAAGGAATCAAGCGAGGCACCCAGAGGGACATAGATCTCCATCGTGGGGTCCTCAACGACGGACCCGCGTCGCATGTCGTGGCTCACCCCGGAGACCGCGTAGCACGAAGTCTCCCCCGAGAGGCGAATACATTTCCCAAGGGGGTCCTCCCCTGGCCATGCGAGGCGACCCATCGTCTCGTTTACGATAGCGACGCGCTGTGAAGCGGCAATGCCGGTTGAACTGAAACCTTGGCCACGCAGCAACGGCGCGCCCAGCACGTGAAAGAAGTCTGGTGTGACAGCGTACAGATACGGACCTCCGCTACTCAGTTTAGGAAGTGAAGAGCGACCCGGCACGGACACGTGAATACCGAAGCTCCATCCGAACGGATGGCCTGCCGACGCCGCCGCATCTTCGACCCCTGGAAGGGTCTTCAGGCGCGCGAGCATCCGCAGAAATACTGCGTTCACGTCAGTGGGAGACCGGCCCGACTGCCTGAGTTCATCCATCGTCGCGACGATGATTCGTGCAGGAGCGAATCCCAAGTCAGCGCGTATGTTCCGTTGGCTCTGTATGAAGAGCGCGGCGATCGCCAGCAGGATCAAAGTGAGTGAAACCTGGATCACGATGAACGTTGAGCCGACGCCGTTGTACGGCCACGTACTCCGAGAATCCGCCGTAAGCATCGCCGCCACGTTAGTTCCCTTCACGATCAACACGGGAGTCAGACTGGCGAGTACGCCGGCGAACAACGCGATCGCACCGGTGGCAGCAAGGGTGCGAGAATCAAGTATACGCGGAGCTAGGATTGGAGCGCCCGATAGTTGATCCTGGAGCAGCGGTGTAAGCCAGACCTGGGCAATCAATGCCCCTATGCCCCCTATCAGGGAAAGCACCAGCGTCTGCACACATGCACGCTTCAGGAGGTGGCGCGACCTCGCACCAAGGGCTAATTGCAGCGCCATGTCGCGACGTTTATGCCTCAACTGGGCAATCGTGATGCTCCCGACATTCGCACACACGATAAGGAGCACAACCCCTGCAAGTAACAGAAGCCACTCGAAAATTGCTCTGTCTCGAGCTGCTGATGGGCCCCGAGCTGCCTGGATCGGCGCGAGAACGACACTAGTCGAGCCGACGTTCGGTTCGGCATCTTCCCTGCCGACCGCATTGAAGACTTGCGTCAGCTCACGTTCCGCGGCGTTTGGAGTGACAGTCGGCCGCAGGCGCCCAATGAGGCTGAGCCACAACGACGTTCGGCTTCCTAGGATCGCATCGGGACCAATGAGATTACCGGCACGCCCCAGTGGAAGCCACACGTCCTCCGGTGTCGGGTCAAGCCCGTGGAAGTCTTTCGGAGCAACCCCAATCACAACATAGACGTCGGTGCCAATCCTTAGCGTTCTCCCCAAGACGCTCTTATCGCCTGCCATCCTGCTGCGCCAGAAGTCATACGACACAACTGCCGTCGGCTCAGCCCCGGCTCGATCGTCTTCAGCTCCAAAGAAGTGTCCAAGGGCTGGACGAAGACCCAGAAGCGGGAAGTAACTGTGTGTGACTGGTCGCACGACACCAAGATTCCCCATCGCTGCGATGCCTATCACAAGTGTCCTCGCACTGCTCATGGCCGCAATTGCCGTAAGCGAGTGTGAGCGACGCGCAAACTCCAGATAGAGTGGATAAGACGTCGCCGAACCTGTCTGCTCGACCGTCGCGCCGAGCCGTCGAAAGTAAATCCGCTTCACGCTCTCCGGATTCAATACCCGCGGCGGCGGACGAAAGAGCAACGAGTCCACTGTGCTGAGTACGCTCGCGCTCGCACCGATGCCCAGCGCGAATGAGAGGACGACCGCAGCCGATTCCACGGCGTGCTTCCGGATGTAGCGCAGGGAATACCGCAAGTCATTCGGCACCGCGCCTCCTTCGTTACGGAGCTCGCTGCTGCCGAGCAATCGCTTCCAGGGCGCGCACGAGGCGAGTCGCAAGGACCAGTGAATAGAGAACGGCGATGATTTCAATTGTTCGAAAAACCATGTCAATCACTTGAGCCTCCGCATCCAAGGGCAACGCGCTAAGCGAGCAGTAGTGCAGCGCACCAGCGTGCACCAGCGTGAGGAGTAGAATGTGACTATGGAGCTCCGATGCAACAGGCGATTTCGTGGAATGACCGCGCGTCTTTCGAAAACGTCTACGCGTCGCGACAGAGGTCACAACGCACACGCTCGGCGCGCTCCAGCTTCCTCTTAAACTTCTCCCGGCACTCGCGTGCACGGCAGGCCCGCGCCGGTCGATGGAGCCCAGGATCGTAACAGCCACGTTCCTATTGCTCTTTCAGGTGAGAACGGAACAGTTCTTCAGAGGGAAGGGCGATCCGTTCTCATCTGAAAGTTCAATAACGACGGCATTGAGCGGGCCACCAGCGCACACGCCACGCCCCCTCCCCCGCCGACGCCAAGTTTATCTCCGTCACGGCGCCTGGGAGGAGCGCAAACCCGGCAGCCACGACCCGAAAGCGCACAACTGCGCCGCGCTGTGGGGATCGCTTTGACCCTGGGCCGCTTCCATCTTCCTACGCAGAATCAAAAAAATTGTCAGTCCGGACCGCCCACGCAGTCACACGATGGCTGGATCATGCCATAGGTGCAGCACGCATACCACGGCGGGTGCGGGCTACACGTGACGCTACAGCCATTGCCGCCTTCGTTGAGACTGCACGAGGAAGCCGCAGGTCCGCCCGCATCGCATGAGCCGACGTCGAGCCGTTCCGCCCTCGCCGGCTCAGCGAGTGCAAAAGTTCCCACGACAATGATGAATGCTGATAGAGCCTGAATCGCACGCATTCGTCTCATCTTCTCACCTCCGGTGATGTGTTGGTGCCGACTTCGGAACCCAGAGATACCTCCCAACCCTTCAGGCTTCAGCGTGTTTAGCCTCACAAGCGATTTGCTATCGGCACAAGGAACGACTCCCCTACCGGGGCCACCGCAGCGCGCGCAATTGGAGCACGTCGGCTGCGGGCACTCGTTACCTTCGTCCGCGGAAGATGAGACTGTCGAGCCGCGACTCAGGAGGAAGGCCCTGGAGGAGCCAACCATCGACAATAATCAGCGGCGTGCCTTTGATCTGAAGTGCCTCGGCGGTGGCCGAATCGGCCTGCAGTTCCTTAGCGACGACCGGGCTTTTCAGGCAGCGCTCGAATTGGTCCAGGTCGCCAACGCGCACTCTCCGCGCGAGTTCAGTCCACCCGATTAGTCCGAGCGAATCCTGTCGCTCAAATAGCAAGTCATGATATTGGGGGAAGCGGCCCTGCTTCGCCGCGCACTCCGCCGCTATTGCGGCAGACCGGGCGTGCGGGTGAATCGATGCAAGAGGAAAGTTGCGATGGACGACTGCAAATCCTTCCTGGTTTCGTCTCTCCATCGCGCGAAGCACTGACGCGAGCCGCTTACAGAACGGGCATTCGAAGTCAGAAAAGACCACGACTTTCACCGGCGCATCCAGGGGCCGATACGCTCATCTCCTATGGCGTATTTTGTCCAGTTCTTAATCAAAATGGGCTGATTCTCGGGGCGTGCGGCGGCGACGGGATGAAGCTCACGCCATCCTAGCATCGCGGTCACTGCCACGGCGCACAAGGCGAGGGTGAGGGTTGCGCCTTGTTCCAATGCGTCTTTCCAGCCCATGGACAAGCCCTCAAGCGATTTGAAACGAGAGCGACTGTTCCTACGGCTGCCTGAATCGTCGACATGGTAACGTCCTTTATTGGGGGGGGGCAAGGGTCAGCGGTATGCGGTGTCAGCTGCATACCAAACTTGGACTCTTTGGTGGCAGTGGACCAGTTTTCGTGAGCGTTGGCATCCGCGAGCTGATCGGCGGAAAGTGTATCGCAAGATCGGTTGGCTCGGGCGCGGAGCCGGCGGCCCCGGAATGGTCGCTAGCGCTGCTCACCGCGATTCCGCCTACGTGGAGGAGTTTGACCTGGAAGTGCGGAGGCGCGTGGTTCATTTTGGGCGCTCCCTGCAGCGTCCGCTGGAGAAATTCGTTCTCGAGGATGCTCGACCTGCGAACCAGCGGATTGGTCTCGGCATGCATTAGCGTCGTGAAGCGTCGACGCCGGATACTTCGTCCAGGTTCCTCGAACTGCTTGAACGCTCTCTCGAGGCCGTGAATGGGCGCGATCGCGGTGTCAATTTCGCTTGTGCAGTTGGAGCGCAAAAGTGGCGACCGGAAGCGCGTCATTGGCGCTCGCGGGCAATTGCAGGATCCGAACACGCGATGGGCTGCAAACGCAGGACCGGCTCACGTTCAGCGCCGAGACGGGATGCGCCGATTTCGACGATCACAAGAGCCTGTATCCTCAGTTACGGTGCGCGAGGCGATCGGAATCCCGAAGCGAAAACGCCTTTCTGTTCCATTCGCCAGACAATCGCTATGGTTTGCCTGGCAGCAGGCGCCCGCTCGCCACAGGCCCCGCAAATGTGGCGAGCGACCAGTGGCCGGTGCTGCCATCCAGCGGCATCGTGAACTGCAGATTTCTGTCCGCCACGCCCGGATTGAGATTGATCGCGATCGCGGTGCCCTGCACCTGCCAGTCGGCGTCGCGTGTCCGTGAGGCGGCCCGCGCGAGCGCATCCGGCAGTTCGTCCACGCTGATGGAGGCGGTGCCGCTCTGGTCCGCACACGTGCTGGTCGGTGCCGTCGAGATGACCGTGACCGCCAGATCGAAGCGCGCGCCGCGCAGGCGCTGCAACTCGGGAGTGGCGCCAGGCGCCACGGAGTCCACGACGAGGGTGACGCGCTGGCCCACGCGTTCTCCGCGACATACGGCATCGAGATTGCTGCTGACGCGGTGCACGCATCCGGCCGCGGCCAGCAGCGCCAGCAGGAGCGCGGCGACCGACTTGTCGCGCGCAGATTCCGTTGACATTGGCTAAATCCTTTCCTAGCTTACATGTCTGTCGAAAAACGCACTACCTGCTGCAGAGCGCGGTCCGCACCGGACTGCTCCGTAGGATGACCGAGAAACCGACGCGCATGAGAACTTATACCGCAACGCCCGCTGATATCGAGCACCACTGGTACATCGTTGATGCCGACGGCCTGGTGCTGGGCCGGCTTGCCTCCGAAGTCGCCAAAATCATCAGGGGAAAGCACAAGCCCATCTTCACGCCCCACATGGACACGGGCGATCACGTGATCGTCATCAACGCGGCCAAGGTGCGCGTTACCGGGCGCAAGGCGGAACAGAAGCAGTATTTCCGTCACACCGGGTACATGGGACATGAACGGTTCACGCCGTTCGCCACGATGCTCGCCAAACACCCCGAGCGCGTCATCGAGAAGGCGGTGTATGGCATGCTGCCCAAGAATGCGCTGGGGCGCCAGAAGCTTCGCCTCAAATTGCGGGTGTACCCGGACGCCGAGCATCCACACGCGGCGCAGCAGCCAACCGTTCTGAACCTCAGCCGGAGCGAGAACACGTAATGCCCGAGGGGACGCTGACGCACACGATCGGGCGGCGCAAGGAAGCAGTCTGCCGCCTGTACATCCGCCCGGGATCCGGCAAGTGGGACGTGAACGGCCGTACCCTGGGCGATTACTTTCCCCGTCCGACGCTGGTGTCGGCCATCCAGCAGCCGTTCACGGCAACGGACACGCTGGGCCGCTTCGATGTGAAGGCGCATCTGGAGGGCGGAGGGCTGAGTGGACAGGCCGGAGCGCTGCGGCTGGCAGTGGCCCGTGCGCTCGTGCAGATGGATGAAGCCCATCGCCGCAAGTTGCGCGACCTGGGACTCCTCACGCGCGACGCCCGCGCGGTGGAACGCAAGAAGCCGGGGCGCCCGAAGGCCAGAAAGCGGTTCCAGTTCTCGAAGCGATAGTATCAGCAGCGGACGACCGCCGCGGTGGCGGCGTCCGCGCCATCACTCACTTCCTCCGAGTCGCGCCCGGGTGCCGGATTTCCGGTCGGACGCCACGGTGACGAGGAAGGCGGACACAACCCGGAATGATCTGACTCCATGACCCAACCGAATCTCGAACAACTGCTGGAAGCTGGCGTCCATTTCGGACATCAGACGCGCCGCTGGAACCCGAAGATGCGCCGCTACATTTTCGCGGAGCGCAACGGGATCCACATCATCGATCTGCAGAAGACGCTGCGCCAACTCGACCTCGCGCAGAAGCTGGTTCGCGACGTCGTGCTCCGCGGCGAGAACATTCTGTTCGTGTGCACCAAGCGACAGCTCAAGGGCATCGTCGCCGCCGAGGCAGAGCGCTGCGGCGCCATGTGGGTGACCGAGCGCTGGCTCGGTGGCCTGCTCACGAACTTCCAGACGGTGAAGAAGCAGGTGCGGCGCCTCAAGGAGCTCGAGGCCGGCACGGAAGAGGGCGGCACCTTCCAGGACTACACCAAGAAGGAACAGCTCATGATGGCCCGTGAGCGTGACAAGCTCGGCAAGTACCTCTCCGGCATCAAGGGTATGACGCGCCTGCCGGGACTCCTCGTGGTGATCGACTCCAAGAAGGAGAAGATCGCGGTCACGGAAGCGAACAAGCTCGGCATTCCGATTGTCGCGATCGTGGATACCAATGCGGACCCCGACCTCATCACCGTTCCGATCGCCGGCAACGACGATGCGATTCGTTCCGTCGAGCTCATCACGCGCGCGATTGCCGACGCGATTGCCGAAGCACGACGCGAGGCGCCGCGGCGTGAGGAGCATGAGGAAGAGGGGGAGGGACTGACCACCTACAGCTCGGATCGCGGCAGCGAGCCGGCGGATGACGGCGAGCGCCGCCGGCGGCGGCGGCCGCGTCGCCGACGGGCCAAGCCGGAGGCCATCGCGGCCCGCCTCAAGTCCGGCGGGGATGAGCATGCCGACGCATCGTCGAGCGACGCTGGCGAGAGTGGCGACAGCGGCGCTGCCGCGGAAACCGACGGGGCCTGAGCGAGGCGCACACGTCGGTGGGTAGTGCTGATGGGCAATTTTCGCTACACTGTACACGCCGCCGGCAGGGTGCCGGCGGCGTTCTCGTGACACACGACGGACCCCGCGCGCCGCGCGGCGCGATCCGGGCACCACGCGAGTCATCGCGTGCAGGATACCGTGACATGACGACGACAAGCTTTACGGCCAAAGACGTCCAGGAGCTGCGCCAGCGGACCGGCGCCGGCATGATGGACTGCAAGAAAGCACTGGAAGAGACCGGCGGAAATCCCGACAAGGCCGTCGAACTGCTGCGTGCCAGGGGCATCTCGAAGGCCGAGAAACGCGCCGGCAAGGAAGTGCGTGAGGGACAGATCGCCAGCTACATTCACCACAACGGCAAGATCGGCGTGCTCGTGGAAGTGAACTGCGAGACGGACTTCGTCGCGCGCGGTCCCGACTTCCGCGAGCTGGTGAAGGAGATCGCGCTGCACATCGCCAGTGCCGCGCCGCTCGCGGTGGACAAGAGCGGGGTGCCCGGCGAGGCGGTGGACAAGGAACGCCGCATTTACGAGCAGCAGGTGCGTGAGAGCGGCAAGCCCGACCATCTCGTCGGCAAGATCGTGGACGGGAAGGTGGAGGCGTACTACAGGCAGGTCGCGCTGATGTCGCAGGAGTGGATTCGCGATCCCAAGAAGACGATCGGCGATCTCGTGAAGGAGATGTCGTCGAAGGTCGGCGAGAACATCGTCGTGCGCCGCTTCGCGCGCTTCCAGATGGGTCAGGACTAGTCGTGACGCTCGCCGCGCCACGCTATTCCAAGGTCCTCCTCAAGCTCTCCGGCGAGGCCCTCGCCGGTGACAAGGGCACCGGGTTTGATTTCGACGTGATCGAGCGCCTGGCCGACGACGTGAAGCACGTGGTCGGCATGGGCGTCGCCGTGGGACTCGTCATTGGCGGCGGCAACATCGTCCGCGGATCGCAGCTCTCCAAAATGGGACTGGACCGGGTCGCCGCGGACTACATGGGCATGCTTGGCACCGTGATCAATGCACTCGCCATGCAGGAGATTCTCGAGAAGAAGGGTGTCGATACGCGCGTCATGACCGCCATTCGCATGGAGGAGGTGGCCGAGCCCTACATCAGGCGCCGCGCCATCCGCCACTTCGAGAAGGGGCGCACGGTGATCTTTGCCGCCGGCACGGGCAACCCGTATTTTTCGACGGATACCGCCGCGGCGCTCCGCGCCATTCAGATGAAGGCCGAGGTGATCATCAAGGCCACGAGCGTGGATGGCATCTATTCGGCGGACCCCAAGCGGGATCAGAACGCGCAGCTCTACGAGCGGCTGAGCTATCGCGATGTCCTGTTGCAGGATCTGGGCGTCATGGATCAGACGGCCATCACGCTCTGCGCCGAGAACAGAGTGCCGCTCATTGTGCTCAATATTCAACACCCCGGCGCCGTCGCCAGCGCGATCCGTGGCGACCGTGTCGGCACCATCGTGCAATGAGCTCCATTCCCGAAATTCTCAAGGAGTGCCGCGTCGCCATGGACAAGGCGGCGGAGAGCGCCCGCCGCGAGTTCAACAGCATCCGGAGCGGGAAGGCCACCACGTCGCTGCTCGATACGGTCCGCGTGGACGCCTATGGCCAGGCACTGCCCATCGCGCAGGTGGCCAGCGTCTCCGCTCCGGAACCGCGTCTCCTCGTCGTTGCGCCGTGGGACAAGGGTCTCGCGCCCGCGATCGAGAAGGCCATTCGCGACTCCGATCTGGGACTCAACCCCAGCAACCAGAGCGGCGCGATCCGCGTCCCGATTCCGGCGCTCAACGAAGAGCGACGGCGCGACCTGGTGAAGATCGTGCACAAGCTGGCCGAGGAATGCCGTATCGCGGTGCGTCACGCGCGCACCAGCGCCCGGGACAGCGTCAAGAAGCTCGACCGGGTGCCGGAAGACGACAAGAAGCACGCCGAGCGCGAGCTGCAGAAGTTGCACGATGACCACATGAGCCGCCTCGATGAACTCGTGAAGTCGAAGGAAGCGGAAATCATGGAGGTGTGACGGTGGCGCGGATGCCCGCGTCCCGGACCACGCCCCGACTCCGCGTCGCATGAACGCCGCCGAACTGCTCGCGAAAATCCGGCTGAATGGCGCCATTCCGCGCCACGTGGCGATCATCATGGACGGGAACGGGCGCTGGGCGCGCGAGCGGAATCTGCCGCGCCCACTGGGACACCGATCCGGCATGAAGGCCGTGCGCGAGGTGGTGGAGGGAGCCATCGAGTGCGGACTGGAAGTGCTCTCGCTCTTCGCCTTCTCGCAGGAAAACTGGCAGCGCCCGCGCGGCGAGATCGACGCGCTGATGATGCTGCTGGAGGAATTCATCGCCCGGGAAACGGCTGAGCTGTCGGCGCAGCGCGTCCGCGTGCTGATGCTGGGCGACCTTACGCGGCTCGCGCCGCGCGCCGGCCGCGCCGCGGCAGAGCTCATGGAGCGTACCGCGGGCAATGATCGCCTGACGCTCAACCTCTTCATCTCCTATGGCAGTCGCGCCGAAATCGTCCGTGCCGCACGCGCGCTGGCCAGCGAGGTGCGCGACGGGGCGCGCCGGCTTGACGAGATCAATGAAGAGGCGCTGGCGAGCCATCTCTACACGGCGGGATGTCCCGATCCGGATCTCCTGATCCGCACGTCGGGAGAGCAGCGTATTTCGAACTTCCTGCTCTGGCAGGCCGCCTACACGGAGCTCTACCTGTCACCGGCGCTCTGGCCGGACTTCACGCGGCGTGATCTGTACGAGGCGATTCTGGCATTTCAGAATCGGGAGCGACGCTTCGGTCGCGTGCCGGTCTGATGGCACGCTCGAATCTGGCGATCCGCACGGCATTCGCGGTGATCGCCATTCCCGTTGTCCTGCTCGCGGTGTACGCGGGCGGACTGGCGCTCGCGCTGCTGCTGGCGCTCGCGGGAGGGCTCAGCGCATGGGAGTACTTCCGGCTCGCGCGAGCGGCCGGCCAGCCGTCGCTCGAATCGGAAGGGATTGTGCTCGCGGTACTCCTGCCGCTCGGCGTGCACGCGTACCGAACCGGCGACTTCAATCCCCCAGTGCTCACCTTCGGGGCAATCATCATCGTGCTGCTGATGATCCTCGCCCTCTGGCGCATGGGCGTGGATGGGTCGCCCATCGCGGGCATTGCCATTACCGTATTCGGCGTGCTCTACGCGAGCGGGTTGCTCGCCTTCGCCTATGCCCTGCGTTATCACAACTACGCGGTCGGCGCCCGAGCGGGCGCCTTGCTGCTGCTCTACCCGCTGCTGCTCACGTGGACGTCGGATACGGCCGCCTACTTTGTGGGGCGTGCGCTGGGCCGGCACAAGCTCATCCCGGCCGTGAGTCCCGGCAAAACGGTAGAGGGCGCCGTCGGAGCGCTGGTGGTGACGGCGGTCGTGAGCTGGTTCTACGCGCGTGACGCACTCGCACCGGGCGCGCAGCTCGCGCTCACGACGGCGAACGCGGTGGTGTTCGGTGTGCTCATCAGCGTGGCGGTACAACTGGGAGATCTGGTCGAGTCGCTGTTCAAGCGCGCCGCCGGCGTGAAGGACAGCTCGCACATCATCCCCGGCCACGGCGGCGTCCTCGATCGGCTCGACGGCCTGTTCTTCGCGCTGCCCACGGCGTACCTCCTGCTCACCATGCCGCACGTCCTCATTCCGGCGCTGCGATGATGAGCGAGCCGCGCGGTGTGGCGATTCTGGGATCGACCGGTTCGATTGGCACGACGGCGCTGCGCGTGCTGCAGCGCCACGCTGACCGGTTTCACGTCGTGGCGCTCACCGCGTTCTCGAACGGCGCCCTGCTGAGCGAACAGGCGGAGCAGTTTCATCCCTCTTTCGTGGGCCTCGTGGAGAACGGCGCGGCGCCGCACGAGCACTGGGCCTGCGGCGCGGACTGCCTGGTGCGCGCGGCGCAGCATCCGGATGCCGCGATCGTCCTGAACGCGATCGTCGGTGCGGCAGGGCTCGACGCGACACTCGCCGCCGTGAGCGCGGGGAAGCGGGTTGCGCTGGCGAACAAGGAGACGCTGGTGATGGCGGGCGCGCTGGTGCGCGACGCCTGCACGCGCGGCGGTGGCGAGATCGTGCCCGTGGACAGCGAACACAGCGCCATTCTGCAGTGCCTCTCGGGACGCACGGCGGCGGACGTGCGGCGTCTGGTGCTCACGGCGTCCGGTGGCCCGTTCCGCGACTGGCCCGCCGAACGCATCGCGACGGCCTCCGTGGCCGACGCCTTGCATCACCCTACCTGGCGCATGGGTCGCAAGATCTCGGTGGACAGCGCTACACTCGCGAACAAGGCCCTCGAAGTGATCGAAGCGCACTTTCTGTTCGGGCTGGCATACGACCAGATCGAAGTCGTGATTCATCCGCAGAGCATCGTGCATTCGTTCGTGGAATTCGTCGATGGCAGTGTCCTGGCACAAATGGGCATTCCGAGCATGGAATTGCCCGTGCTGTACGCGCTCACGCATCCTGAACGCGTGCCGGACACGGGGGTACCACCCTTTGAGCCGGTCGAGCTGCCGCCGCTGACGTTCGAACGGGTTCGCGTGCGAGATTTTCCGGCGCTCAGGCTCGGTCTCGAAGCCGGGCGCCGCGGTGGCGCGGCGCCGGCTGTCTTCAACGCCGCCAACGAGCAGGCCGTCGCGCGCTTTCTCGCCGGAACGCTGCGCTTTGGCGATATTTCCCTATGCATCGAGGCTGCGCTCGGCCAACTGGGCGACCGCGCCGGTGACTCGCGCGTGGCGCTGCTCGATGCGGATCGCGAAGCCCGTCGTCTCGTTGGTGAGATGTCTTCATGCTAGAGCTGCTCCGAACGATCGCCGCCATCGCCCTGGTATTCGGGCTCGTGATCTTCATCCACGAGCTCGGTCACTTTCTTGCCGCCAAGGCGTTTGGCGTGTATGCGCCGCGCTTCTCGATTGGATTCGGCCCGGCGCTGTGGAGTCGGAAGTGGGGCGAAACGGAGTACATTCTCGCCGCCGTTCCACTCGGCGGGTACGTTCGCATGGCCTCGCGCGACGACGAGACGATGGCCTTCATCGAAGGGGGCGGCGAGCATCCCGCCGCGCAGCCTGATGACCATCCGGATGCCAGGCCGTCGCGGTGGTACGATCCCAACGCGCTGGCGCCATTCGGCCCTCACCCCGTGCCGGAGCATCGGTGGTTCGAGTCCAAGCCGCTTCCAGTGCGCCTCGTGATTCTCTTCGCGGGCGTCACGATGAACATCGTGCTGGGATTCGTCGTGCTGGCCGCGCTGTCGTTTAGCGTCGGCAATCAGATCATTCGCTCGCGCGTGATCGGCGACGTGCTTCCGCTCGCCGCCGCGCCGGCGTTGCAGCAGGAACTCGCCATTGGCGACACCATCGTCGCCGTGAACGGCAGGGCGGTGCACACCTGGAACGACGTGATCGCCCGCATCGACTCCACGCAGGGGAGCCGCCTCGTGCTGCAGACGCAGCGACGACAGGTGGCCATTCGCCTTGGTGGTGCCTCGGGCGCGACGCGCGAGCAGGTGGAAAATGCGGTGCGCCCCTACCTGCCGCCGATCATCGATGGCGTGCTCACCGACAATCCGGCGGACCGGGCGGGGCTGCGGGCAGGGGACAGCATTGTGGCTATCGGTGGAGCTCCCGTGAGTTCGTGGTCCCAGATCGTGGACCGCATCGAAGCGTCGCCCGGCAAGCCGCTGGCATTCGCAGTGATGCGCGCGGGCGCCCTCGTCCGCATGACCGTCACTCCCGATTCCGTGCCACAGGAGGACGCGTTCACGGGGCGTACCGAGATCGTGGGGAAGATCGGAGCCATGGGTCGCGCGCCCACCGAGCGCGAACCCATCTCGGCGACACAGGCCGTGTCCTCCGGCTGGCGCGAGACCTGGGCGATGACGGGCGCCGTCGCGGTCGCCGTGCGCAAGATTGCTACGGGCGCGCTCTCGGTGAAACAACTCAACGGCCCGATCGGGATCGGCCGCGCGGCGAGTACCGCGGTGCAGCGCGGCTGGGCCGATGTGTTCTATTTGCTGGCGCTGCTGAGCGTGAATCTCGCCGTCTTCAACCTGCTGCCGATTCCGATCCTCGACGGCGGACAGATCGCATTGAACGTGGTGGAGGCGGCGAAGGGAAGCGCGGTGAGCATGCGGACGCGGGAGAATCTCATTCGCTTCGGGCTCGCCGCCATCGCGCTGCTGTTCGTGATCGTCATGTACAATGACATCACGAGCTGGATCCGGCACCTGCTCGGCCCCTGAGGTGGTTCGGCGCGCGACGGGCTGTGTGGGTGCGCTGTGGGTCGCGCTGCTCGTGTTCAGCGGCGGCGCCCGTGCGCAGGCCGGGGCCTACCGTTTCGTGATTGACTCGGTCGCGGACAGTACCATTACCTTCAACGCCGCCGGTGAGCGCTGGGTGAAGGCGGGACTGCACGGTATCGCAGTGGATCCGCAGCGGCACGATGCGCTCGTGGCGCGGTTTGCGATTCTCTCCGTGCACGATGGACAGGCCGTGGCTCTCATTACGGGGCAGACCACGCAGTTGTCGAACGAGCATGTCGCGCTGGTGGAACGGCCGGGCACGCCGTTCTTCAAGCGAGCCGGCTTCTGGATCGGCCTGGCGCTGGGAACGGTCAGCGGGATCGCGATTGCCCGCTAGCGATCCGCGCACTGCACATCGCGGACTCGGAACACGGAATGCTGGGACTTCAACTCTTCCGGACGTCGCAGATCACGATTGATTGCGACGCATGTCATCGGCGCTTCGAGGCCTATCGCGGTGGCGTGTGTGAGGGCTGCCGGCGCATCCTCTGCGGCGACTGCCTGCATGGATCGTGGGCGCGCCGCATGGCGGTGGAATTCGGCGCGCGCCCTCTCTGCACGGAGTGTCGCTCGGGCCATTCCGGGTCCGACGCCGGTCCCGCGGCCGATCACTGATGCGTTGCCGCGCACAGCAGGCGGACGCGGACGTGCGCCGTCTGCCCCGCGCTGATGACGACGGGCGCCCGGTACGTCGCACAATACGATGCGGCGACTTCCAGCGCGTACGTGCCTGCCGGCAGCGGCGCGCTGTCGGCGATGGCCGCGGAGCCGTGCGCGAGCGCGCCGCCTGACGTGGCCAGCACCCTCCAGGTTGCGGCCGCCGGTGCGATGTCGGGCGCCACGTAACCGCAGGAGCGTGGCGACAGGTTCACCGTGGTGACGCCGGTATCGAGAACCACAACGGTGGCTTCGTCGCGCGCCCAGGAGCATCCGTGCACCGACAACACGACGGCGGCCACGCGATGGGATCCCGGAATGTTCGGCACGTCGTGCGTCCCCGGCGCGAGATGGAACCCGTCGATCGCGATGGTGGCACCCGCTGGCGCATCGATGTGCAGCACCGGTCGGGGCACGGGCGCGGTGGCGGAAACCGGCGGCAGCGTGGCCGGCGTGTCCGGCACAATTGGCGGCGGCGCGTCCGCGACGCGGCCCTCATGCCATCGCATGGCAGCCGCGGAGCCGGCGAGCAACACCGCTGCGGCCGCCACGCAGAGCACGAGCGCACGCGGCCGCGTGAACGGTCTCAGCGTCCGGAGCGCACGGCTCGTGTGGCTCGAGCGCTCGGACAGCGCGGCCGGCAGCATGACTGTCTCGCTCTCCTGGAGCGACGCGCCGCGAGCCGAGAGCTGCGCGAGATCGGCGCGGAGGGCATCGCCACCGGGATAGCGATCCGCCGGATCCTTGGCCAGACAGGTGAGAATGATGCGCTCCGCGCTCTCCGACAGCGCCGGGTTGTGCATGCGGGGCCGCGGCGGAATGTCCTCCACGTGCTGGCGCGCGACCTCGTACCAGTCCGAGCCTTGAAAGGGCAGCACGCCGGTGGCTGCCTTGTAGAGCGTGACACCGAGCGAGTAAATGTCGGCGCGTCCATCGAGGGCAAGGCCACGCGCCTGCTCGGGAGAGAAGTACTGCGGCGTGCCGACCACCATGTTCGTGCCGGTGCGCCCAACGTAATCCACCATGGCACGCGCGATCCCGAAATCGGCGACCACGGCATTCCCGTGCGCGTCGAACAGGATGTTGTCGGTCTTGATGTCGCGATGGATCACGGATTCGCGATGCGCGAAGGCGAGCGCGGCTGAGACATCCATGCCGAGTCGGAGCACGAGGGACTCCGGCAGCCGTTCCATCGCCCGCAGCCGCTCTTCCAGCGTACCGGGGAGGAAGTCCATCACGAAATACACGGCACCGGCCTCGCGACCGACCGCCAGGATGCGAATGATGTTGGGATGGCGGAGCTTCGCGGCGGTGGATGCCTCGCGCCGGAACCGTTCCTCGAATTCGGCCTCGCCGGCGAACTGCGGTTTGAGAACCTTGATCGCGACGGGGATATCGAGTTCGGGATCGTATCCCCGGTAGACCCAGGCAAATCCGCCTGACCCGACGAGGGCATCCATTCGAAAGCGGCCGACGGTTCGGCCAAGGTAGCGCTCGGGCACGGCAGAGACTTTACATGGCTGGTGCGCAGCACTAAATTACTGCGCTTCAATGAATTCGGCGCTGCTACCGCAGTTGTACGTCTGGAGAATATATCCCAAATGGCGTTCGTCAAAGCATCGGTCATCGAAAAACACCGGACACACGAGACCGACAGCGGGTCCACCACCGTACAGGTGGCGCTCCTCACCGAGCGCATCAATTATCTGACTGACCACTTCCGAGCCCACCAGAAGGACAATCACAGTCGTCGTGGACTGCTCAAAATGGTCGGTCGTCGTCGCCGGTTGCTCGACTACATGAAGCGGACGGACCTCGAGGGGTATCGCCGGCTGATCAGCGAGCTTGGACTCCGTCATTAGTTCGTTCGTCACCTACACTCGCGCGGGCACCGATTCTGCGGTCCCCGCGCGTTTTGTGTTCCCGCAAGGACAATCGCAATGATGCAACGCGTTGAAAAGGAATTCGCCGGCCGCAAACTCGTGATCGAGACGGGAAAGATGGCCAAGCAGGC
>Ga0157370_10001254_pt1 | contig 31682 bp, 30 predicted proteins | sample C35metaG_FD_113463 | JGI IMG/M metagenome (GOLD analysis project Ga0157370, IMG submission 113463) | Corn rhizosphere microbial communities from Kellogg Biological Station, Michigan, USA - C3-5 metaG | ecosystem: Host-associated > Plants > Roots > Rhizosphere > Soil | place: USA: Michigan...
GAGCCGATAAACTCTGCGCTGAAACGGCTGGTCGGGTGCTCGTAAATCTCCTCCGGCTCGCCAATTTGCACAAACTTGCCGCGATTCATGATGGCGATACGCCCCGCCATGGTCATCGCCTCTTCCTGATCGTGAGTCACCATCACGCAGGTCGCGCCGACGCGCTCGAGGATATCCACCACTTCAAGCTGCATGCGGTCGCGCAGTTTTTTGTCCAGCGCGCCCATAGGCTCATCGAGCAGCAGCAGCTTGGGTCTTTTCGCCAGACTGCGCGCCAAGGCCACGCGCTGGCGCTGGCCGCCGGAGAGTTGATGCGGCTTACGCTTGGCGAACTCTTCCATATGTACCAGCGTCAGCATCTCGGCCACGCGGCTTTTGATCTCCGCCGACGGCAGCTTGTCCTGCTTCAAGCCAAAGGCGATGTTCTGCTCGACGGTCATGTGCGGGAACAGCGCATAAGACTGGAACATCATGTTAATCGGGCGCTGATAAGGCGGCACCTGCGACAGGTCGACGCCGTCGAGTACGATTTGTCCCTGCGTTGGGGTTTCAAAGCCCGCCAGCATGCGCAGCAAGGTGGACTTGCCGCAACCAGACGCGCCCAGCAGGGCAAAGATTTCGCCTTTATAGATAGTCAAACTGACGTCATCCACGGCGACCTGACCATCAAAAGATTTGGTTAAATTGCGGATTTCCAGCAAAGGCGTGAAGCCTTTGTGAGTTTTCGGCTGAGGACGGGGGATTGCATCATTCACTCAGAAACATCTCCGGCAGAAGGCGGTAAAAAGCCGCATAGATTGAGGAACCGAAATAGAAGCAGTGGCTCGGCGCGTTTATTTCGCAGAGCCACTGGGGTAATACTCACTATCATTTGAGATGCATCAAGGCGGCAGCTCGAAGAATGAAGAGTATTATTTGTTGGTTTTCACTTTAGTCCAAGAACGGGTAATAACACGGTCGATTTTCGGGTCCTGAACTTTCAGCGTAAACATTTTGGCGCGCACGGCATCCGATGGGTAAATCCCCGGGTTGTTACGCACGTCGGCATTGACTAGCGGCGTGGCGGCAAGGTTGCCACTCGCGTAGTAAACCGTGTTGCTGATCTGCGCGATCACCTTCGGCTCCATCAGGTAGTTGAGGAACTTATAGGCTTCATCCAGATTTTTTGCATCCGCCGGAATAGCAAACACGTCGAAGAAGGCCAGCGCCCCCTCTTTCGGAATGCTGTACGCCACGTTGACGCCGTTTTTAGCTTCTTTCGCGCGGTTAGAGGCTTGCATTACGTCACCCGCCCAGCCAATCGCCACGCAGATATCGCCGTTCGCCAAGTCATTGATATACTGAGAAGAGTGGAAGTAGCGAATGCTTGGACGCAGCTTCAACAACAGGTCATTCGCCGCTCCGGTGTAGTCGCTGGCCTTGGTGCTGTTTGGATCAAGGTGCAGGTAGTTCAGCACGGTGGCGTAGATTTCGGCCGGTGCGTCGAGGAAGGAGACACCGCAGCTTTTGAGTTTCTCAAGGTTTTCAGGCTTCAGCACCAGATCCCAGCTGTCCACCGGCGCGTCTTTGCCTAAAACTGCCTTCACTTTATCGACGTTATAGCCGATGCCGGTGGTCGCCCAGAGGTAAGGAATGGCGTATTTGTTATCCGGATCGTGCTGCGCGACCATTTTCAACAGCGCGGGATCGAGGTTTTTGTAGTTTGGCAGTTTGCTCTTATCCAGCGGTTGGAACACCCCTGCCGCCAGTTGGCGCTCAAGGAAGCTCGCCGATGGCACCACCAGGTCGAAGCCAGTGCTGCCCGCCATCAGTTTGCCTTCCAACACTTCGTTGGAATCAAAAACGTCGTATATCACCTTGATGCCGGTTTCCTTCTGGAAATCTGGCACCGTATTCGGCGCGATATAGTCAGACCAGTTGTAGACGTGCAGCGTTTTTTCTTCCGCTGACGCTGTGACGGACGCGGCCATAACCAGACCGGCGACAACACCCGATAACCACTTTTTACGCAGGGTGAACATCCGTTACTACCTCCAATACAGGGGGAAAAGGAAAATTGAACTTGTATCTCAAATGGATACAAAACCTTTCATAACCAGACTAACCGTCGCGCCCAAATCTGCATAAGCATGCATTGACGGGCCCAACGCTGCGAGCCGAATAACCATTTGGTTTTACGGTGTAATTAACCTATAGCGCAGAATCAGCAGAATACCCCCTGCGCCTCCTCGGTACTAGACCGGACGGGCAAAACCACAATTTATCGATTAATTATGCAATTTTGCTCTATGCCCTGTGGCACATAAGCCATTAACAAAGTGAAATGTATGGCAACAATGTGCAAATAACAGAATAACTGTTTGTTAAAGAGTGTAGTGGAAGCGGAAAAAATCACCAAAGCCGCGGGAATTCGCGGCTTATGCGAGAAATTTGCAATGGGGAAGTGTTAAGGCGAGAGAGGATTAATGCAGAATGGGGACATTGAGGTTGGTTAGCGGCTCGCCTTCATCCGGCTCGCCCACGAACAGCATGTCATTAGCATGGGCTTCGAGGATGATCATCGACATCTGCTCTTCCGCCTGTTGCAGGAAGTGAGCAAACTGCTCCACCGTCACGCCTACGGCAATCGCCAGCGACTGACAGACAATCAGCTTCGGCAAGTTGTCATCCTGAATGTCGATAAACGCCTTCACCGTCAGCGAACTGGCGTTGATTTGGCTGAGGTCGGCCACGATGGGGATGAGCGCGGTTGGCTTCACTTCTGCCAGGGCGGAAAACAGGATCACGTTATCAACAATGTCCAATTTGGCGTCAAACACGCCATCAAAATTCTGCATATGCGGCAAATGGAGAGCCTGACAGGAATCACACTCGAAAAATGATATCCCCAACTGATCCAGCCAGCGCCGGAGCAACGCCAAATCAGGGACGATGAGCGAATCCATAAAATGCCTCACAAGTTTAAATCAATGAAGTCGACAGCAGAAAAGCGCGCCCTTAAAGGGCGCGAAGGGGACATAGCTTACGGAATTATGTCAGTAAGCGCTATGATCAATACGCGCTTGCTGCACATTAATGCGGGATAAGGCGCTTAGCCGCCGGATTTCAAGCGAAAACCGGGGCGTGCGCGGTGCTCAATGTAGTCAATCATCATGCCCGCGATGTCCAAGCCGGTGGTGCTTTCGATCCCTTCTAAGCCAGGCGAAGCGTTAACTTCCATCACTAACGGGCCCCGGTTAGATCGAAGGATATCCACACCGGCGACATCCAGACCCAAGGTTGCCGCCGCTTTCACCGCAATGGCTTTTTCATCGGCGGTGATTTGCACCTTGTTGGCGGTACCGCCGCGATGCAGGTTTGAGCGGAAATCGCCCGGCTTGGCCTGACGCTCAATCGCCCCCACCACTTTCTTGCCCACCACCAGACAGCGAATATCCCTGCCCTCGGCTTCGCGGATGTATTCCTGCACCAATATATGCGCATTCAGCCCGCGGAAGGCGTCAATCACGCTCTCCGCCGCCTGACGCGTCTCGGCCAACACCACGCCAATACCCTGTGTTCCCTCCACCAGCTTGACCACCAGCGGCGCGCCGCCCACCAAGGCAATCAGGTCAGCGGTATCGTCCGGCATGTTGGCGAAACCGGTGGTCGGCAAATCGATCCCCTCGCGAGCCAGAATCTGCATCGAACGCAGCTTGTCGCGCGCGCGAGTGATGGCGACGGATTCGTTGAGTGGGAAGCTGCCCAACATCTCAAACTGGCGCAGCACCGCCGTACCGTAGAAAGTAATGGCCGAACCAATGCGCGGGATCACTGCGTGATATTTATCCAGCTGGCGGCCGCGATAATGCACGCTGGGCGCCGCCGGATTGATATTCATATAGCAGGACAAGGGGTCGATGATATCGACCGAATGGCCGCGACACTCCGCCGCTTCAAGCAGCCGCTTGCACGAATAGAGACTGCCATCGCGAGAAAGAATAGCTATTTTCATCAGACGCCCCGTCAAGGATGGAGAGTGTTAGCGCGTTGCCCAGCCCTGCTTGTGCAAAGCAGCCAGCATGTGTGGGCGCTGCTCTTTTTTCAGCGTGCGGATAATCAAATCGCTCCAGGTATCGCGACGCGCATTGCTGTCACGCTGCAAGTAATAGGCGGCCAGCTGCTCATCATACTCCGCCAAGGTTTGGGGGTTGAGCGGCTGATAGCTGTTTTCGTGCACTAGCATAGATTGCGGCATACGCGGCTTCACCTGATGATCCTGCGCCGGATGGCCGATACACATACCGAACAGCGGCATGACAAACTTCGGCAGCTTCAGCAGGCCAATCACCTCTTCAACCTGATTACGGATACCGCCGATAAACACCCCGCCCAACCCGAGTGACTCCGCCGCCGTCATGGCGTTTTGCGCCAGCAGCGCGGTGTCCACGCAGCCCAGCAGCAGCTGCTCAGCTAACCCTAGCTCGGCCTGCGGATTGATTTGTTGATTGCGATTAAAGTCGGCACAGAAAACCCAAAATTCGGCGGCGCTGGCGACATATTTCTGCCCGCCGGTGAATTCCACCAGCTTCTCACGCAGCGCGGGATCGGTAACGCGAATGATTGACGAACACTGCAAAAAGCTTGAAGTCGATGCGCCCTGAGCCGCGCTAAGAATGGCTTCGCGCTGCTCATCGGTGATCGGCTGGTCGGTAAAAGAACGAATAGAACGGTGGGAGCGCAGGAGGTCAATCGTGGGGGTCATGGGAAATCCTTGAACGAAAACAAAATAAAAGCCTAATAGCCGACAATCATTGATGCTAGCTCACGGCTTTGCAAGTCCATTAACCCCAAATGCTGTAACAAAACGCAGCGTTTTTCAGGGCAGAAAAAAGGTGATAAACCCGTTTGTTCGTCGGCCTGATAGGCGCAGTGCATCAAACTGACAGGTAAATCCTACTGTTTTTTGACGTGCGTAACAGGCATAGTACCGACATCAAAAGGTGATGCAGTTAACAAAATAAAAATGCATCACACTTTAACTTATTCATTTTACTGGCATTAAAAAATCAAGGAGTCTCCATGTTTGCAGTGATTTTCGGGCGCCCTGCGTGTCCTTATTGTGTACGTGCAAAAGAGTTGGCTGAAAAACTGACTGAAGAACGTGATGATTTCAATTTCCGTTATGTTGATATCCACGCTGAAGGCATTTCAAAAGCTGATTTGGAAAAAACTGTCGGTAAGCCGGTTGAAACTGTTCCACAAATCTTCATTGACTCCACCCACATTGGTGGTTGCACAGATTTCGAAGCTTACGCTAAAGAACATCTGGCTCTGTTCCAGTCTTAATTTGACTGAGACGTGGCAAAGTCTACACAGCAAAAAGGCGCTCAATGAGCGCCTTTATTTTTTAGCTTCTTTCACACTACTCTTTGGTCATATGCAGCACGATGGCCCGAATCAGCAGGTAAAACAGCGCGCCCATCACACACCAGAAAATGGCGCTACCGGCATAAGCCATCTCTTGTATAAAAGTACGCACGCGTACGAAGTAGACAATGCGCAATAAGTAGCACACCGGAATGGCAAGCAGCGCACCGAGAAAGGCATAAAACAGCGCCGACCGCTGCACCAGATGAGCCGTGATGATGCCGGGAAAAATAAACAGCAGCAGGCCATATTCCGGACCCGGGGTAATGTGGCGAACCACAATCACTTCCGTTTTCAGTAAGACAAAAATCAGCGTGAAAAGCACGCAACAAATGATAGGTCCGACGCGCGAACGCAGATGCATCAGTACTTCCTCCTTAAAGTTTTGCTCATAAGCGACAACAAAATTGAGTCAATTCGTCCCCGCCCCGCAGTTCCCCTGCTAAGCTGCACTGCCTGTGCAACACAAAACATGCTTAAAAGATGCTAACACCCGCTTTTATCTGGCTGAATGAACAATCTATGACTAAAATAACGCGCTAAATTGCGTTGTTTTAGTGATCGTTAATATCCTTAGCCTTAGAATAAACGGTTAAAATATAATGCAATTGAATTTATCCCTTACAACCCCTTATATCAAGAATTTGTTGGTAAACAATAAGTTATCCTTGTGAACATAAACGTCGCTAGTTTGTTAAACGGGAATTACATCCTGTTATTATTTGTAGTTTTAGCGCTCGGACTTTGTCTGGGAAAAGTACGATTGGGCTCTGTCCAACTCGGAAATTCTATAGGCGTATTAGTCGTTTCCCTGCTTCTCGGCCAACAACATTTCAGCATTAACACTGAGGCGCTCAATCTCGGTTTCATGCTGTTTATTTTTTGCGTCGGGGTTGAAGCGGGTCCGAACTTTTTCTCCATTTTCTTCCGCGACGGTAAAAATTACCTGATGCTGGCGCTGGTGATGGTCGGCACGGCGATGCTCCTCGCGCTGGGACTTGGGCGGCTATTTGGATGGGACATCGGGCTGACCGCCGGTATGCTGGCTGGCTCTATGACCTCCACGCCGGTTCTGGTGGGGGCGGGAGATACTCTCAGGAACACCCTCGGTGGCAGTAAAATGCTCGGTCCGGAACTGGATAACCTGAGCCTTGGCTATGCCCTGACCTACTTAATCGGCCTGGTGAGCCTGATTTTTGGCGCGCGCTATCTGCCAAAATTACAGCACCAGGACCTGCCAACCAGCGCCCAACAGATCGCCCGCGAGCGCGGCCTCGACACTGACAGCAAGCGCAAGGTTTACCTGCCGGTGATCCGCGCGTATCGCGTGGGTCAGGAGCTCGTCGCCTGGGCCGACGGTAAGAACCTGCGCGAGCTGGGTATTTATCGCCAGACGGGCTGCTACATCGAGCGTATTCGCCGTAACGGCATTTTGGCGACGCCGGATGGCGATGCCGTATTGCAAGTGGGCGACGATATCTCGCTAGTTGGCTACCCTGACGCCCACTCGCGCCTTGATCCAAGCTTCCGTAACGGTAAAGAAGTCTTTGACCGCGACCTGCTGGACATGCGCATTGTGACCGAAGAAGTGGTGGTGAAGAACAGCAGCGCGGTGGGCAAACGCCTGAGCCAACTGAACCTGACCGACCACGGCTGCTTCTTAAACCGCGTTATCCGCAGCCAGATTGAGATGCCGATCGACGACAGCATCGTACTCAACAAGGGCGACGTGTTGCAGGTCAGTGGTGACGCGCGTCGCGTGAAAGCCGTGGCCGATCGCATCGGGTTTATCTCGATTCACAGTCAGGTCACCGACCTGCTGGCCTTCTGCGCCTTCTTTATTCTTGGCCTGATGATTGGCCTAATCACCTTCCAATTTAAGAACTTCAGTTTTGGCGTCGGCAACGCCGCCGGGCTGCTGTTCGCCGGGATCATGCTCGGCTTCTTACGAGCCAACCACCCTACTTTCGGCTATATCCCGCAGGGCGCGTTGAACATGGTGAAGGAGTTCGGCCTGATGGTATTTATGGCCGGAGTAGGCCTGAGTGCCGGTGCGGGGATAAATCAAGGGTTAGGCGCGATTGGTGGCCAGATGCTGATTTCAGGGTTAATCGTCAGTCTGGTGCCGGTGGTTATCTGCTTTATCTTCGGTGCTTACGTGCTGCGCATGAACCGCGCGCTGCTGTTCGGCGCCATCATGGGGGCGCGCACCTGCGCACCGGCCATGGAGATCATCAGCGACACCGCGCGCAGCAACATTCCAGCCCTCGGTTATGCCGGAACCTACGCTATCGCTAACGTATTGCTGACCTTGGCAGGTACCTTGATAGTGATTGTCTGGCCGGGAGGCTGATGTAACCCATTGATTCGCAATGAGCGTTAAAAAAATCAATAATTTTTTTAGATTTTTGCAGCATTGAACGAACTTTGTTCAGGAAAGGCAGTCTTAATTAATGCCACTGCTTTTCTTTGAAGTCCCCACTTTGGAGAGCCCGATAATCCCGCCTGTTTAGGTTCAAGATTATCGGGTTTTTTCTTTTGTACTTCCCTCATCCCGCCTAACCCACTCATCCACCACGTCGCCCAGATTCTTAGCTGCGCCGCTGCGGATCCAAGCCATAAAGTCTCTGTCGAATTTGAAGTTTTCCCCGCACTCCTGAGTGAGAAAACGGCGTACGTTTTGGGTGTTTTTATAGTGGTTATCTATCACCGTGCCGCGGGATAAAGGTGCGCTATGCCAATCGAAGGTCATGCTTTGCTCCGGCCTGAAAATCAGTTGGCTTAGCTTAGTCGTTATCTGAGATTGGACCAATACAAAAGCCCCGATAAACGGGGCTTCTTCAAATACTTTTGGGAAAGTTACAGAGGGAACTTGCCGCCAATGGTACCTAAAATTCCGCCCAAAATCGGGCCGACAATCGGTACTGGCGTCACAATTTGACCCACGTTACCCAGCAAATCACCGATCAATCCACCACCACTTACAGCATCAACTTCGTCCATTGACAATTCGCGCAATTCTTTGTTTTCTTTCATGAATATACCCTTATTGCAGTTGAATGATTAAGCCAGAGCTATTAAATACGGGCTATGTGGGTGGGCGGCATATGCATGATGCCGGCACCTGATTAAAAATTAGACCATGGTTTAACAAATGCAATGTGTAAGAGGTGCTAGTGAACGGAATAAAAACACATCTGCATGATTTTATTAGGAAGATTATTTATCGAATTTTTAAAAGCATTAATTTATATAACCATTGGTGATTATTTATTAATGCTCTATTTGTTAGGTTTCAGGATTCGCCTGCCTGCGCCAGCCAAATGGTGTGGCCGCCGCATTCTGGGTCTTCAACCACGTTTTTCACTAGGCTGAAGCCATGATCAGCCAACAGCTGGCGGTACTCTTCTGACGCTAAACTGGCGTGATACAAAGTTTCGCCATTGAATTCGCCAATCGCTTCGCCGTTGGCGGGGCCGCTGGTAAACATCAGTGCCGCGTTGGGTTTGGCGTGCTGCTCAAAGAGGGCAAACATCCCACGCTGGTCGGCGCGCGTGAGATGAAAGAAGCTGTCCCACGCCAAAATGCCATCAAACTTCTGCCCAAGCGCAAGCTGCCGCATATCGGCTACTTGCCAGTGATGGGCAGGAAAACGCTGGCGACAGAGGGCAATCATCGCCTCAGAGGAGTCGACGCCCGTAACTTGATGCCCTTGCTCGACAAAGAACTGAGCTATCGGCTTGCCGGAGCCACAGCCGATGTCCAGAATGTCGGCTACGGCGGGTTGCAGGTTGAGAAAGCGCTCGAGCCAGGGCAACTCGAAAAGCTGTTTGCCGCGAATATCATCCCAATAATCACTGTTACGCTGGTATAAATCGATAATCTTGTCTGCCGAAGGGTGATCCACGGGCGCTCCTGGTGATGGCCTAAATGATGCGATTGACTGTCTGAGAAGGCCCGCCGATGCGGCCATCGACCTGATTCCACTCTTCCACGTAAGACTCGTAGGCAAAGACAAAGGCGTTGTGCCCGGTCGAGAACCAACGGTCAGGTTTGCGTTTCCAACCAGCATAAGGATCGTAGCGCAGGATCTCAAAACCGCGCGGCTGGGAGCGAATAATGTAGGTGTAATGCTCGTAAAGCTCTTCGTCCGCTGGGATCTCTTCATTCTCTGCCAGCGTGATAAACAGCCCGCCCAGTTTTACTCTGACCATTGCGCCTTCCTTCTCATCCTAATTCCTTTTTCATTGTCCACAGCGGCGTGGTTTGCGTCTGCGTCACATAGGAGGATTCACGATGAATCACCATGCCCTGACGTTGATAAAATGCGATAGCGGCAGTATTGCTTTGCAACACGGTCAACCAAAGTAAGTTCTGCTGGCGGTTTTTTACCTGTTGCTCAACGTGGTTGAACAAAAGCGAGCCCAGCCCCCGGGATTTCGCGCCAGGCTGCAGATAAAGTTTACAAAGCATAGCACCGCGCTGTTCGCTCTCCGGCAGCGTCTGCTGGTCGTGCACTTTGGCAAACCCCAGCAGTCGCCCCTCTTCACAAGCCACCCACCACTGTTGCTGCGGATCGCTAAACCCTGCGGTGAGAATCTCAAGGGAGAAGTCACTTTCCAGAAACGCCTCAAGCTCCGCCGGGCTTTGCCACAACGCGCCAAAATAGTGGCGGTAAGTTGAAATCCCTAGCTGCCGAAGTGGCTCAATCTCAGCCAGTACCGCCTGTCGAATCTCCAAACGTTTTTCTCCCGGACTTTTTTCACTACACTATGTGGGCCTATACGGCACAGGATAACGTTTTAAAGGAAGCATTAATATGGCTCAAAACATTTATGACGATCAGCAATTTTTCGAGGGTTATTCACAACTTAACCGTTCAATTCATGGTTTAGACGGCGCGCCGGAATGGCCTGCCCTAAAAGCCATGCTGCCCGACCTTCGCGGGGCAAAAGTGGTTGACCTCGGCTGTGGTTATGGCTGGTTCTGCCGCCATATGCGCGAACAGGGGGCGGCGCAGGTCTTAGGGTTAGATATTTCTGCAAAGATGCTGGAAAAGGCCCGCAGTATGACGGCTGATTCTGGTATTGAATATCGCCGTGAAGACTTGGATCAGCTGAGATTATCGGCTGAAACATACTCTTTGGCCTACAGTTCTCTGGCGCTGCACTACCTGCAAAACCTCTCAGGGCTGTTTGACCAGGTGTATCAATCTCTGGTTCCGGGCGGGCATTTTGCCTTTTCGGCCGAGCACCCGATTTTCACCGCACCGGCGCAACCGGGTTGGCTAACGACCACCAGCGGGCAGAAAACCTGGCCGATAGACGGCTATCAGCGGGAAGGCGAACGCGTCACAAACTGGTTTGCCGAAGGGGTTGTCAAACAGCATCGCAAACTGGCGACTTACATTAACTTGCTGATTAAGAGTGGATTTATTATCTCCCAGCTTGATGAGTGGGGTCCTTCTGCCGAGCAATTGGCCAGCACGCCCGCTCTGCAAGAAGAGACCGAACGCCCAATGATGTTCCTGCTCGCCGCGCAAAAACCACGTTAATCACTCACTGCATTAAAAAACACGCTCTTTCCTGCCTCATCACCATTTTCAGACTGTTTAAGTCGGGAGGCTCGTCCTCCCCCGGCTTAAGGATTTCTTAATTTTCACTCCATAAACTGATTTCACTCTGAACCTATACCGTAGCTCAATGAAATTGGGATATTCAGACGATCCCCCTTTACCCAGCGCTTAACTCAAACTAACGTTGAACCGAATTTTGGAATTATGGTCAGTAAGTTACTAGAACATTTTCAGCCGCTTATTTGGCTGACTCCAATGATGATGAGGGTAGTGATTTTGCAGATTCAAAGTGAACAAAAAACCGTGCTGGGGTACCAAGCATGGAGCAATTAAACCATCTTTTATTTACCTGGATTAACGCCACGCCAGACTCCCCGCCCGCGCTGATCAAATTTGCCACTTTTATGGCCAATGACATGATTATGATTGTGCCGATGCTCATTATTGGGCTTTGGCTATGGGGTCACCGCGAACATATCGTTTTCCAGCGTGCCTTAGTGACAAAAACCGTTATCGCACTGTTGTTCTCAATGAGCTGCGCAAAAACCTTGTCGATGCTATTCCCGCACGCACGTCCGTTCGTTGAAGGCTTTGGCTATAACTTCCTACATCACGCGCCCGATGATTCCTTCCCTAGCGACCACGGCACCGCGATTTTCACCTTTGCGATTGCTTTCCTGTTCTGGCATCGCCTGTGGTCCGGCGCGCTGTTAATCGTCACCGCCCTCGGCATTGCCTGGTCACGCGTTTACCTCGGGGTACACTGGCCGTTGGATATGCTCGGCGGCCTGTTGGTCGGCATGGTGGGTTGTCTGTTCTCGCAGCTGGTGTGGAACCTGTATGGCGAGCAGATCTCAGCAGGCTTAGACAAGCTCTATCGCTTTAGCTTTGCCCTGCCCATCCGTAAAGGCTGGGTTCGCGAGTAATCTCTTATCGCGACGCGTCACAAGCCACGAAAACAAAAGGCCCGGCATACTCATGCCGGGCCTTTTGATTACAGACAATGACAAAATTATTTGCCGAAAATCGAACCAAACAGGCCGGTGATTTTCATCATCACGAAATCCCAGATACGGCTGAAGAAGCCGCCCTCTTTCACTTCCTGCAACGCCACCAGCGGGCGTGAGTCGATGACTTTGCCGTCGAGGCTAAAATCAACCGTTCCCACCACCTGATTCTTGCTCAGCGGGGCTTCCAGCTCTTTGTTGGTTAGATTAAAGCTGGCCTTAAGGTTTTTGAGCTGGCCCTTTGGCATGGTCAAAGATGCGTCTTCCGCCACGCCCAGCGGCACCATTTTCTCCTCGCCGAACCACACGCGCTGGGTGGTGAAAGCATTACCCGCTTTAATCGGCGTCAGCGTTTCAAAGAAACGGAAACCCCAGGTCAGCAGGCTTTCGCTTTCGCTAAAACGAATACGGTCACTTGGCGCGCCCATCACCACGGCAATCAGGCGCATGCCGCTTGGGTCACTGGCCGAAGAAACCAGGTTATAACCCGCGCCGGAGGTATAGCCGGTTTTGATGCCGTCAACGTTTAGACTGCTGCTCCATAACAGACGGTTACGGTTAATCTGGCGAATATGGTTGAAGGTGAATTCTTTTTCTTTGTGCAGCGCGTATTCGTCCGGCGTATCGCGGATCAGCGCCTGAGACAGCAGCGCCATGTCTTTCGCCGAGCTGTACTGCCCGTCTGCATCAAGACCGTGGACAGTTTTGAAATGAGTGTTATCTAACTTGAGCTGCTGCGAATAGCGGTTCATCAGGCTGACGAAAGAGTCTTGGCTTCCGGCAATGTAATCAGCCAAGGCAATGCTGGCGTCGTTACCCGATTGAATCACGATCCCTTTGTTCAGCTCGGAAACCGGCACCTTGTCGCCCGGCTTGAGGAACATCAGCGAGGAGCCGCGCAGCACCGGGTTGCCGGTCGCCCAGGCATCCTGCCCAACTGAAACCATGTCATCAGGAGTGACTTTGCCAGATTTAATCGCCTGACCCACCACATAGCTGACCATAATTTTGGTCAGGCTGGCCGGGTCAAGACGGGCATCGGGGTTGGACTCAGTCAGCACTTTGCCGCTGTTATAGTCCATTAATACCCAAGATTTCGCGTTAATCTGCGGGGCTACGGGGTTGGTATCTGCCTGTGCAGCAGGAAGCGCTAGCAGCATAACGCCGCCGCCGAGCGCGCATAGGAAGGTCCGTTGGAATTTAGGAGAAATTGTCATAGGTTATCAGCGCTTTTGTCCATGTAACTGAAATTTATCTTATCTTTCAAACAGATTTACGCCTGAAAAGTGAAACGTTCGCCGAGACTAAAACCTACCGTTTTATGCGCGGCGATGAAACCGTTGCAATGTAAAGATTGTTAGAATAGTCGCGATTTTTAAGCTTTGTTGCATTTTGCTGCGCAATATTTATTCTCATCGCGCCTCTTGACCAGATAATGTGACTCGGGCAAGTTTGTGCCACGGCATTGATTATTGACGATAACTATAAAGTGCTTACCCGCAATGGACTCTCAACATAGCGCGGTAATACGATAGGAAATAAAAGATGGGTCTGCTCATAAAAGCGCTGATTGGTGCGCTAATGGTCGTGGCAATCGGCTTATTGTCGAAAACCAAAAACTACTATATCGCAGGATTATTACCTCTATTTCCCACATTTGCGCTGATAGCCCACTATATTGTCGGCACTGAACGCAGCATTGAAGCGTTACGCACTACCATCATCTTCGGGCTGTGGGCCGTGATCCCTTACATGGTCTACCTGGTCGCCCTCTATTTCCTCGTCGGCTCAATGAAACTGCCCTATGCACTACTCGGCGGCGTACTGTGCTGGACACTTGCCGCTTGGCTGCTGATTTCGCTCTGGACGCGTTTTCACAGCTGAGCCGCCCCTCTTTTTACTTTGTTGGAGTGATTATCATGTTAACGGTCTGGGGTCGTGAAAATTCGACCAATGTGAAGAAAGTCTTGTGGCTGTTGGAAGAGCTTGGTGAGCAGTACCAGCTGATAAACGCCGGGGGCCAATATGGCAAAAACAATGAAGCCAGCTTTTTGGCGCTCAACCCTAATGGCTTAGTCCCTTGCTTGCAGGACGGCGACTTCGTGCTGTGGGAATCCAATGCCATTCTGCGCTATCTGGCGGAGCGCTCCGCGCAGCCTGAGTTCTGGGGGGCAAATGCCCAACAGCGCGCTTCTGCCGATAAATGGCTGGACTGGGCCAGCGGCACGCTGGCGATCCCCTTCCGGCAGGTCTATGTCAGCCTGATCCGCACGCCTGAAGCACAGCGCGATGCGCAGGTTATCGCTACCGGCATGGCGGCTTTTGAGAAGGCCTGGGCCACGCTCGACGAGGTGCTGGCGAAGCAAAAATGGTTATCCGGCGAACAGTTTGGCTTGGGGGATATCCCGCTGGGCTGTTTAGCCTATGCGTGGTTCAATTTGGATATTGAGCGCCAGAAGCACCCACACGTTGAGCGCTGGTACCAACAGCTTACTCAACGCGCGGCGTATCAGCAGCACGTGATGATCGCATTGACTTAATATGCTTCTGGCCGGAGACAGCTCCGGCCATTTTCGCCCTAGGCTCCCGGCGCCACCTTCAGCAACTTGCCATTACTTTCATCGGTCAACACGTAGATATAGCCATCTTCCCCCAGCTGCACCTCGCGAATACGCTCACTACGCTCGCTTAACAGACGCTCTTCCGCGATGATTTTGTTACCCTGTAACGTCAACCTAATCAAAGATTTCCCCGCCAACGCGCCAATAAATAGTGAGTGGTCCCACTGCGGGAATTTAGACGTGTTGTAAAACGCCATGCCACTCAGCGCCGGTGATATCGGCCAATAGTAGAGTGGGTCCTCCGCCCCGTTAAGATGGGTTCCTTTGGCCTCGGGTATCGGCTGCCCTGAATAGTTTATGCCGTAGGTGGCCAGCGGCCAGCCGTAGTTTTTGCCTGCTTGCGGCAGATTGACTTCATCCCCGCCGCGCGGTCCGTGCTCTGTCTCCCACAGCGCGTGACTCCAGGGATTAATGGCTAAACCTTGCGCATTGCGATTGCCATAAGTCCAAATTTCCCCCTTGGCCGCTGGCTTATTCACCAAAGGATTATCTTGCGGAATGCCGCCTTCAGGGGTCAGGCGTAGGATTTTACCCTTGAGGCTATCGAGCCGCTGGGCCGACATCCGCTGGTTGTTATCTCCCGTCGACATGAAGATATTGCCCTGCGAATCAAAAGCCAGCCTGCCGCCGAGATTAATCCCGCTGCTCAACGCCGGTTGTTGCACAAAGATCGTTTTGAAGTCTTTCAGGCCGCTGCCATCCTCGGCCAGACGCCCGTAGCCCAATGCCGCATTGGCCTGTCCCTTATCTCCCTGCTGCGCGAAGCTGAGGTAGACCCGGCGGCTACTGGCGAAATCAGGCGCCAGACGGACATCCCACAGCCCAGCCTGCCCTGCAACCCACACTTTTGGTAATCCTGCCAAAGGCTTAGATAAGCCTTTATTAGCCCGCCACAGCCTCAACTGCCCGGAACGCTCGGTGATTAATGCGGCCTGCTGGCCGGGCAAAAATGCCAAAGACCAAGGATGATCCAAGCCCGCTGCCAGCTCTTCAACCTTGGCGTTGGCTTCAGGGACCGACTCTGGGGATTTATCCACGGCAAAGGCGGGAGAGAGGAACAATGCGGCCAGCATGGACAGCGCTGTGGGGCGAAAAAGAGTATTCATCAGATCTCCATTCGATTATTTTTCGTCCGTTAAGAATAGAGCCAAATGCTATAAAGCAGGGCTTCCTCGCAGCAAAACAACGCAACTTTGCAAACATAAGCCGTTTTTCTGTTGCCCGATCACAAAAATAAATAAACGTAATTTCAGAAGTAAATAACTCAATAGCCCATACCCGCGACAAGGATTAAAACTGCAAGCTCACATTGTTGATATGGACGTCTCGTTATGAGCTCTGAAGTGCGATCGGTTTCTGAGGTTCTTTCGGTAAAAGAAAAAGTGGGATACGGCTTAGGGGACGCGGCTAGCCACATTATTTTTGATAACGTCATGCTCTATATGATGTTTTTCTATACGGACATTTTCGGTATTCCCGCCGGATACGTGGGCACGCTGTTTTTGCTGGCCCGCGCACTGGATGCTATTTCCGACCCTTGCATGGGGTTGCTGGCCGACAGAACCCGCACCCGCTGGGGGCAATTTCGCCCCTACGTGCTGTTCGGTGCCATACCTTTCGGCATAGTGTGCGTGTTCGCCTACTCTTCTCCCGATCTCAGCATGACAGGAAAAATGGTCTATGCCGCAGTCACTTATACCTTGCTGACGCTGATGTACACGGTGGTTAATATCCCTTATTGCGCCCTCGGTGGCGTTATAACAGCCGATCCGACTCAACGTATTTCGTTGCAGTCCTATCGGTTCGTTTTAGCCACCGCCGGTGGCATGCTGAGCACCGTCTTAATGATGCCGCTGGTGCAATTGATCGGTGGCGAGGATAAGGCGCTCGGTTTTCAAGGCGGGATCGCGGTACTGGCGGTGGTGGCCATTGTTATGCTTGCCATATGCTTTGCGACTACCAAAGAGCGCGTCAGCGATGAAGGTAAACCAACCGGCACGATGCGAGAAGATCTCCGGGATATCTGGCATAACGATCAATGGCGCATTGTCGGCCTGTTGACCATTCTCAACATCATGGCGGTAGCCGTTCGCGGCGGGGCCATGATGTATTACGTCACCTACATTCTGGGCAATCCAGTGCTCTTTGCCTGGTTCCTCGGAGCCTACTCGGTGGGCAACCTCTTCGGCAGCGCGCTGGCTAAACCTCTGACCGATTGGAAGTGTAAGGTCAGCGTCTTCTGGTGGACTAACGCCATTTTAGCAGTACTCAGTGCGGCCATGTTCTTCCTGCCGATTCACGCCAGCGTCACCATGTTTGCCTTCATCTTTGTGATTGGCATATTCCACCAGTTGGTCACGCCGATTCAGTGGGTAATGATGTCTGACACCGTAGATTACGGTGAATGGAACGACGGTAAGCGCCTGACGGGGATCAGTTTTGCCGGGACGCTGTTTGTATTAAAACTCGGTTTAGCCCTTGCTGGCGCGCTCATCGGCTGGGTGTTGGCCGGTGCGGGATATCAGTCCGGCGGAGCAACCCAAAATGGCGGCACCCTCACCAGCATCATTGCTCTGTTTACTCTGGTTCCCGCCGCTTGTTATCTGCTCAGCGCCATTATCTGTAAACGCTTTTACATCCTGCGCACCCCACTCTTACGCCGCATTTTGGACGAAGTTGCCAGCGGTATTCGCCGTAATCAACGTGAATTTTTCAAGTAAGACATTAATCCATATTTTAAATTGGCTCAGGATCATGAGAGCAAGGAGAGTGAAAAATGAAAATCAGTGATGGTAACTGGTTAATTCAAGAGGGACTGGTCCTAACCCATCCACTGTATGTGTCGGACGTCCAGTTTTCTGATCAAGAAATGACAGTATATGCCACGCCGAGAGAAGCCAGTGAGCGAGCCAACCAGCTTGATACGTCGCTCTTTACGCTGCGTTTCTTCTCCCCGCAGCATGGCGTCATTGGGGTACGAATTACCCATTTTGATGGCGGTTTGGATCTCGGCCCGCAGTATCCGCTCAACGTCGAAACTCAGCACGACGTCAGGTTCGAAAACGGTGAGGAATATTGCGCGCTGCACAGCGGCGACCTCAGCGTGCGCGTGACCAAAGGCCCACACTGGTCGCTGGACTTTCTGCGGCACGGCAAGCGCATCACCGGCAGCGTAGCCAAATCCAATGGCTATGTGCAGAACAACCGTGATGGCAAAAACTACATTATGGAGCGTCTGGATTTAGGCGTCGGCGAAACTGTCTATGGTCTGGGAGAACGCTTTACCGCACTGGTAAAGAATGGCCAGACGGTAGAAACCTGGAACCGCGATGGCGGCACAAGTACCGAGCAAGCCTACAAAAACATTCCCTTTTACCTCACTAATCGCGGATATGGCGTGCTGGTGAACCACCCTGAAGCCGTCTCCTTTGAAGTCGCCTCCGAGAAAGTGTCGAAGGTGCAGTTCAGCGTGGAAAGCGAATACCTTGAATACCTGGTCATTGACGGTCCGACGCCCAAAAAAGTGTTAGACCGATATACTCGGCTCACCGGCCGACCAGCACTGCCTCCCGCCTGGTCATTCGGCTTATGGCTGACCACTTCGTTTACCACGAACTATAACGAAGAGACGGTGAATCGCTTTATTGACGGCATGGCTGAGCGTAACTTGCCGCTACACGTTTTCCATTTTGACTGCTTCTGGATGAAAGCCTTCCAATGGTGTGATTTTGAGTGGGATCCGCAAGTGTTCCCGGACCCACAGGGCATGCTCCACCGGCTTAAAAATAAAGGATTAAAAATCTGCGTATGGATTAATCCCTATATCGGGCAGAAATCTCCTTTGTTTAAAGAAGGCAAAGAACGCGGCTATTTATTAAAACGCCCGGATGGAAGCGTGTGGCAATGGGACAAATGGCAGCCTGGTCAAGCCATTGTTGATTTCACGAACCCACAGGCTTGCACATGGTATGCCGATCATCTAAAACGGCTCATCGACATGGGCGTTGACTGCTTCAAAACTGACTTTGGCGAGCGAATTCCTACGGACGTGGTGTGGCATGACGGCTGTGATCCGCAGAAAATGCACAACCACTATGCGTTTGTTTACAACCAACTGGTCTACGAAACATTACAAGACATGCTGGGCGCGTCGGAAGCCGTGCTTTTTGCGCGTTCAGCCTCGGTAGGAGCGCAGCAATTCCCTGTTCACTGGGGCGGCGACTGTTACGCCACCTATGAATCCATGGCAGAAAGTTTACGCGGAGGGCTATCCATCGGCCTGTCCGGCTTTGGTTTCTGGAGTCATGACGTCGGCGGCTTTGAAAACACGGCTCCTGCACATATCTATAAGCGCTGGTGCGCCTTTGGCCTGCTGTCGAGCCATAGCCGGTTGCATGGCAGTAAGTCTTATCGGGTTCCCTGGGTTTATGATGAAGAGGCCTCCGACGTCTTGCGCCTGTTTACCGAACTCAAATGCAGACTGATGCCCTACCTTTATCCTGCCTCCACTCAGGCAGCAAACAATGGAACGCCAGTAATGCGCGCCATGATGCTTGAGTTCCCTGAGGATCCGGCCTGTGACTATCTCGATCGCCAATATATGCTCGGCGATGACCTGCTGGTCGCCCCGGTATTTAGTGAACAAGGAGAGGTTGATTTCTATCTGCCGTCGGGCCGCTGGACCCACTTACTCTCTAACCAAGTGGCAGAAGGTAATCGCTGGCATCACCAGCAGCACGGCTTTGACAGCCTGCCGCTCTATGTGCGGCCTAATACGCTGCTGGCGTTAGGCAGTAATAATCAGAAGCCAGATTATGACTATAGCGTTGCGCCAGAATTCCACCTTTTCGAGCTGAATGAAGGTCACACCGCCGAAAGTAAGCTGACCGATTTGCACGGCAATACGATTTTCACCCTCACGGCGACCCGCTCAGGCGAGCAGATAATCTTTACCGCTGAGGGTGAAGCTACAGACTGGAGTCTCTGTCTGCGTAATGTTCACAAGATTAGCTATGTTGAAAACTTCGCAACCAGCGAAAGTGATAAAGGCATCCTTTTTAAGCCGACAGAAAGTAATGCACCCTTGAGTATCAGGCTGTAAAAACCTGCATTAGAAGAACAGGAAGATAATTTTTTCGATAAATGATCGTTGCAAGGATTATCTTCCGCCACCCACTTCTTAGTCACCCCATATATAGTGCATAGACTGCTGTCATTAATAACAGGAAAGCAGATTTTAAGTTCTCTAAATGATTTAACTTCGCTAATACTTCTCTCATCGATTTATTCTCTTGTGCATCATTGATTATTTTTGAGGAATATCCCATGAGAAAAGTATTGACCACTTTGCCCTGCTTATTCGGGCTAGCGGCTTTCCTCCCCGTGCCTGCTCTGGCGGCAGATTCTCAAATCGACGTTGATTGTAGTTTTAGCCATATGAAATCTGACGATCCGATTTTAATGTTCGGCAAACCTGGTATGGCGATGTCCCATGATTTTTTTGGCAATCGCTCTACTAACGCCTTTTCCACCGCCGATACCCTATTAACCAAGTCAGGCACGACTTGCAACAACGCGGCGGACAGCACCGCCTATTGGGTTCCCACCATGAAACTCCCCAATGGTGAGATCGTCCATCCGTCCTATATGAAGAACTACTATCAGGCCAATGATGTTATTAACAACCCGCTAACCCCCTATCCACACGGGCTGCAACTCTTAGCCGGTGACCACGATGGTACCGGCCCAAATCCGCATATTACTTTCTTATGTGCCAACGGTACTGGATACACCAACAAGGCAGACCAAATCTGCGGGCTGAGATCTGCCGGTGACGCCGTGCAATTAAATATCGGCATTGCTTTCCCCAACTGTTGGGATGGAAAAAATCTCAAAGCGGGCGCCGGCGTCATTAACGCAACTTATAGTACTAATAATCAATGCCCGACGGATTATCCGGTGAAACTCGCCACCGTCAATATGAACATCGCCTACGTCTTGCCACAAATTACTTCTCTGGATGTGAGTAAAATAGAGTTATCGATGGATCCTACAATAGTTGATGGCGTATTAACGCCTCGCTGGGGCAGCCCTTATACAGCTCACGGTGATTTTATGAATGCATGGACAGACCAAGCCGCAACATTCATGACCGAACGCTGTATGAATTATAAGATGGATTGTGGAAAGAATATTCCATATAGCTATACCGACGTGATTGAAGATACCTATATTAGTAATTTGGAAGATAGTGATAAAAACTTTAATGACCAAACTACTATGTTAATTCAAGACAACTGGAACCCTCCGGGTCGAGATGTGAATAAACAGAGCATGGCATTATTAAAATTCACTATTCCGCCACTCCCGAGCAATATGGAGGATTATCCGGGCGTAACCTTTACCTATAAAATTCGCGTCTGGGATGGCAATACCACCGACTCCGCAGTCAGAAATATCTTCTTCTATCCGACGGATCCTAATGCCTGGAGTGAAAAGAGCGTGACGTGGAACACTCGACCACCATTCAATTACACCGCCGATGGCAGTATGCAGCTGAACAATAACCAGCAGTTCCGTTATGTGACCGTAGACAAACCCGTCAGGGCCGCACTGGCGGCAGGTAAAACTGAAATTTCCTACATCGTAGGCGGTGAACGTCAGGGGAGAGTCATTTCGATGAGTAGCAAAGAAGGTGGGAAAAACGCCACATTAATGCTTGTCGGATATCAGGAAGTCAAAGAGCCATAAAAGGCCTGAGATTGATCAAGTTGTGATTTATGTTGCCCCCGGTGCCCGGGGGCTTTTTTATGACTCAATAAAGGACTTCACCATGCTTATCACGATACTCTTTCGGCGTCATGTCATAGCCTTTTTTGAATACCGAGTAGAAATACTGCAATGACGGATAGCCACACATTTGCGAGATCTCATTGATAGATATTGAGGTTGCCGCCAGCAAGTTCCGCGCCCTATCCAGCTTTTCATCATGAATAATGCCATGAATAGTTTGGCCGGTTTCATCTTTAAAACGCTTTTCAAGGTTTGAGCGTGATATGCCAATTGCATCAAGCACCTGCTCAACCTTAATGCCTTTGCATGCGTGGTGGCGAATGTAATGCATAGCTTGGATCACGGCAGGGTCACGTAATGAACGAAAATCGGTAGAGCGGCGCGCCATCACTTTTACCGGCGGAACCAAAATACGCTGCAACGGCAATTCTCGCTTATCCAGCAGTTGGTGAAGTAACTTGGCCGCCCGGTAGCCCATCTGCCGCGTGCCTTGCACCACGGATGACAGCGCAACGCGCGACAGGTAACGGGTAAGCTCCTCATTATCTATGCCAATAACGCTCAGTTTTTCCGGCACCGCGATATCCAGATGTTCACACACCTGAAGCAGATGGCGAGCGCGCGCATCCGTCACGGCAATGATCCCCGTCTGCTGGGGCAAAGTTTGTATCCAGTCTGCCAGCCTGTTCTGCGCGTACTGCCAGTTCTCCGGCGCAGTTTCCATCCCTTGATAGACCACGCCCTGATATTGCTCTGCCGCAACCAGTTGGCGGAAGGCGTGTTCTCGCTCTTGCGCCCAGCGCTTGCCGCCGCTGCCGGGTAAGCCATAGAAGGCGAAACGGTTTATACCCTTCTCTTTCAAGTGCATAAACGCGGCTTCCACCAGCGCATAGTTGTCAGTCGCAATGTAGTGTACGGGGGGATAATCCTCCTCGCGGTGATAAGAACCGCCCACGCCCACCGTCGGCACATTGAGATTGTGCAGCATTTGCTCTATTTCACGATCGTCAAAATCGGCAATAACGCCATCACCCAGCCAATCTTTGATGTTATCGATACGACAACGGAAATCTTCTTCAATAAAGATATCCCAATCACACTGTGACGCCTGTAAATACTCGCCGACGCCTTCGACCACCTGCCGGTCATAGACTTTATTAGCGTTGAATAGCAGTGTTATGCGAAAGCGCTTATCAAACATGCCGTTTCCATCTCAGCGAAAGTATAGTTAAGAAAGTGCCCCAGCGTATAGAAACAGATGGGGCACAGTGAGTTAGCTCAATAACATGACCGCGACAAATCCGCGCCTTCGGCGTGAGAATTTGTGATGTTTACTGGATTTAATCGCCATTTGTCCCCTTTCGGATAAGCCGCCTCGTGAATAAGTTTCTTTATGCGCGCCGCTTGGTGGCCGAGTCCATCCATACTGCCAGCAGTAGAATCGCGCCCTTGACGATATATTGCCAGAAGGTGGGAACATCCAGCATGCTCATGCCGTTATCCAGTGAAGCCATAATGAAAGCTCCCATCACTGCCCCCGCGACGCTGCCCACCCCGCCAGCCAAGCTGGTTCCGCCAATAACGCAGGCAGCAATGGCATCCAGTTCGGCAATGTTACCCGCCGAAGGTGAACCCGCGCCAAGGCGTGAACTGAGAATCAAACCGGCAATCGCCACCATCAGGCCATTAATAGCAAAGACCGCCATCTTGCTGCGCTCAACATTAACGCCGGAGAGTCGTGCAGCATCGATATTGCCACCGATAGCATAAATTCGCCGCCCAAAGGCCGTGCGCGAAGCCATAAACATCCCGCCCAGCATCAGCGCGACCAGAATCAACACCGGGGTCGGCACGCCACGATATTCATTCAACAGTAAGACTGCGCCCAGAGCGATCACCGCCGTCAGTGCCTGTCGGGTAACATCGTTTTTCGCCGCTGTCACCGGCAAACCGAGCGCTACCCGCTGATTACGCTTACGCCACTGAAAACCAATAAACAGCACCAGTGCCACCACGCCAACTCCAAAACCCAGGCCATTTGACAGATAGCTTTGACCAATCAGCGACATTTGCGCCGTGGTCGGTGCTACCGTGGTCCCACTGGTGATACCAATTAAGATGCCACGGAATGCCAGCATCCCCGCTAGCGTGACAATAAACGATGGGACTTTACGGTAGGCGACCCACCAGCCATTCCATGCACCAAGCAGCAATCCCAGTAGTAGCGTGACGACAATGGTTAACGGCAACGGCCATCCCAGCCAGACATCAAAAATGGCCGCCACGCCGCCGAGTAAGCCCATCATTGAGCCGACGGAGAGATCAATCTCCGCTGAGATAATGACGAACACCATTCCCACGGCCAAAATCCCGGTGATAGCCGTTTGGCGCAGCAGGTTGGAGATGTTACGTGAACTGATGTAGGCGCCATCGGTAGTGATTGAAAAGAACACAATAATCACCGCAATAGCGGCGAGCATGACATAGACCTGCAGGTTTATATTCTTAAGGCGATGCAGTGAAAACCCTGCTGATTGATTAGCCGTTTCGCCAGTGACTGGCGGGGATATTTTAGACATTAACTTCACTCCTTAAGGCGGCTTCCATCACTTGTTGCTGGGTCAAATTATGGTTATCCAGACAGGCCTTGCACTGGCCAAGATGCATCACCAGCACCCTGTCGCTTAACCCCAACACCTCTGGCAGTTCGGAAGAGATAACAATGATTGTCATACCCTCTGCCGCCAGTTGACCGATCAATTTATAAATCTCATGTTTTGCGCCGACATCGATACCGCGCGTCGGCTCATCGAGAATGAGGATTTTGGGTTTGAGTAACAGGCAGCGGGCCAAAATCGCTTTTTGCTGATTGCCGCCACTCAGACGACCAATTGCCAATTCGGAAGAGGAAGATTTGATGTTCAGTTGGCGCACCGACTGCCGGATGGTCTGCTGCTCATTGGCTTCGTGGATCACGCCGCCGCCGGTGAAATTATCCAGTGCCGCCAGAGTGATGTTGCTGCCTACCGCCATAACCGGCACGATGCCGTCGCGTTTGCGGTCTTCCGGCACCATGGCTAATCCCAGTCGCATCGCATCACGGCAGTTGTTGATGTGTGCAACCTTGCCGGCAATGGTCACTTCGCCCTGCCAGCGCCCCGGATAAACCCCAAATAGGCACTCCACAATTTCAGTACGTCCAGCCCCCACTAGCCCTGCAATGCCCAATACTTCTCCGGCATGCAGATGGAAACTGACGTTATCCACTCGCTTAATGTGACGGTTAATCGGATGCCAGGCAGTTAGCTGCGATACGCGCAGCACCTCTTTGCCAATCCGCCTCTGGCGCTCAGGGAAGAGTTCGGTCAACTCTCGGCCGACCATCATCGCAATAATCTCCTGCTCCGTGACTCCGGGTGCGTCCCGCGTGGCAATATGTTGCCCATCACGGATGACGCAAAGTCTGTCGGAGATTGACCGCACCTCATTCAGTTTGTGCGAAATATAAATGCAAGCGATGTCGTGATTGCGTAAATCGCGGATGATATCTAATAAGATTTCCGTCTCACTCTCAGTGAGCGAGGCGGTTGGCTCATCCAGAACCAGCAGACGCACTTGCTTGTTGAGCGCCTTGGCAATTTCAACCAGTTGGCGCTGCCCAAGACCTAATTCCCCCACCAACGTATGAGGATCAATGTTTAATTTAACCTGGGCTAACATCCGCCGACAGCGTAAATACATCTGGTCGGTATCGAGGAAGCCGAACTTGCCCCACTCGTTACCAAGGAACATATTTTCCAGCACGCTCATCTGCTTCACTAGCGCTAATTCCTGATGGATAATCGCGATGCCTTTCTGTTCTGTCTCACGAATGCCTTTGGCTAATAGCGGCTCGCCGGAGAAATAGATCTCTCCCTCATAGCTACCATAAGGATAAATACCGCATAGCACTTTCATTAAGGTTGATTTTCCGGAACCATTTTCCCCACAAAGAGAAAGCACTTCGCCGGAATCAAGCTTAAGACTAATATTATCGACGGCTTTAACCTGACCAAATTTTTTGGTAATGTGTCGCATTTCCAGCAGACAGCTTTTTTCCGATAATACAGGCATGAGTTACCTCGCATTGCTCGGACATTCAGACAGTAAAACCGTCGAATGCCGAGCGAGTCCCATTGATGGCAAAAATCATTAACTCAATATCAATTAAGTTCCGACTTTTTATGGAAACCATCGGCAATCACGGTTGAGTCGATATTTTCTTTATCAACTTGAATAGGGGTTAACAAATAGGAAGGCACCTCTTTTTTGCCATTGTTTAAGGTGGCATTGGACGCCGGTTTCTCATTTTTGCCTAACTGAACGGCAATTTCAGCGGCCTTATCCGCTAACTTGGTGATAGGTTTATAAACCGTCATAGTTTGCGTGCCGGCTTGAATACGTTTTATCGCGGCAAGGTCGGCATCTTGACCTGAAATCGCTACTTTACCTGCCAGCCCCTGGGCAGAAAGAGCCTGAATAGCACCGCCTGCCGTGGCATCGTTAGAGGCTACGACGGCATCAATTTTATTGTTATTGGCAGTCAATGCGTTTTCCATAATTTTCAGCGCGTTTTCCGGTAGCCATCCATCTGCCCACTGGTCGCCAACAACCTTAATTTTACCCTCTTTGATTAATGGATTAAGCACCTTCATCTGCCCTGCACGGAAGAGCTTGGCGTTGTTATCGACAGGCGATCCTCCCATAAGGAAATAGTTACCTTGAGGCACGCGCTGGACCAGACTTTGTGCTTGCAGCTCGCCCACTTTTTCATTATCAAACGAAATATAAAAATCGATATCAGCATTATTGATCATGCGATCATAAGCCAGAACCTTGATCCCTTCTCGCTTCGCCTCGGCAATAACATTACTCAACACTTCGCCGTTATAGGGAATAATCACTAAGACATCCACGCCGCGATTGATCATATTTTCAATCTGCGCCATCTGTGTTTCTTCATTACCATTGGCCGATTGTACAAAAACATCCGCGCCCAATGTTTTCGCCTTGGCAACAAATATATCCCTATCTTTCTGCCAGCGTTCTAATCGTAAGTCATCGATAGCCATGCCAATTTTAATTTCTTTAGCGATACCAGCTTGGCTGATAAACAACATTGCGGCACAAGCTGTAAGTAAGATTTTTTTCATTTTCATCTTCTAAGACCTTTTTTATATCGAGGCTGAAAAGGAGAAGCTCTGGCTTAACCACCAAAGATTGCTCATCAATGAAGAGTTATTGTCGCCGTGGAATTGTTGTCTCTGCCCCTCACTTCGGCAATTGCAGATTTTAATCGCCGCGTTATGTTTTTTAGTTTCTTTCCGAATGTTTGATGGATGTCATAGTTTTATGGTAACGAGCTGCACTTCGCTCAATTTATTTACGTGACATCACGTAACTCCTGAAAATAAATCGTCCCGATCTGCTTATTTATGCGATCTACAGCACATTTAATAATTAAGTTAATTTGAGTGTGAAATAACGTAATTGTTAGCAAGGCGTTCAACTCCGAAGATTAAAACTCACTTCCCAGCCGATCTGGGCCAGTTTCCAAGGAGTTTTCAATGCACGCTTATTTCGACAAGCTTGACGCGGTTCGCTACGAGGGAATCAACAGCACCAATCCTTTGTCATTCCGCCATTACAATCCCAATGAAGTCATTTTGGGTAAAACCATGGCAGAACATCTAAGGTTTGCGGCCTGTTACTGGCATACCTTCTGCTGGAACGGCTCTGATATGTTCGGTCTGGGGGCATTTGACCGCCCTTGGCAGCAACCGGGAGAGGCTCTGGAACTGGCAAAAAGCAAAGCAGACGTCGCTTTCGAATTTTTCCAAAAATTGAATGTTCCTTACTACTGTTTCCACGACGTTGATGTATCCCCTGAAGGCGCGACCATCAAGGAGTATGCCCATAATCTCGCGGTGATGACTGACGTATTAGCCAGCAAACAGGAGAGCACCGGCGTTAAGCTACTGTGGGGAACCGCGAACTGCTTTTCACATCCACGCTACGGCGCGGGGGCGGCGACCAACCCCGACCCAGAAGTGTTCGCTTGGGCAGCAACGCAGGTGTGCAATGCGATGGCAGCGACCCAAAAACTCGGGGGAGAAAACTATGTGCTTTGGGGGGGCCGCGAAGGCTATGAAACCCTGCTGAATACCGACTTACGCCAAGAGCGCGAGCAAATTGGCCGCTTTATGCAGCTGGTCGTTGAGCACAAACATAAAATCGGTTTTCAGGGCACACTGCTTATTGAGCCAAAACCGCAAGAACCCACCAAGCATCAGTATGATTTTGACGTGGCGTCGGTGTATGGCTTCCTGAAACAGTTTGGTCTAGAGAAAGAGGTTAAAGTTAACGTGGAGGCCAACCACGCGACCCTTGCCGGCCACTCGTTCCATCATGAGATCGCCAATGCGATCGCGTTGGGAATTTTTGGCTCCGTTGATGCCAACCGCGGCGACCCACAGTCGGGCTGGGATACTGACCAATTCCCTAACAGCGTGGAAGAGAATGCGCTGGTCATGTACGAAATCATTAAGGCTGGCGGTTTTACCACCGGCGGCCTGAACTTTGATGCCAAAGTGCGTCGCCAAAGCACTGACAAATACGATCTGTTTTACGGTCATATTGGCGCGATGGACACCATGGCGCTCGCACTAAAAGTGGCGGCTAAAATGGTGGAAAGTCGCGAGTTGGACAAGCACGTCGCCCAGCGTTACGCCGGCTGGAATGCTGAGTTTGGTCAGCAAATTTTGCAGGGCAAGATGTCTCTTGAGGCCCTGTCCCAGTTTGCTCAGCAGCATCAGTTAGCTCCGGCTCATCAGAGTGGTCAACAAGAAAAACTAGAGAATCTCGTCAACCGCTATTTATTTGGCTAAGCCCCATAAGATATAAAATCTGCTTCGCCCGGCATGATAATTGCTGGGCGAAGCAGACTCATGCAGCAGCCTACAGGGAGAGAAGTGTTTATGTATCTCGGTATCGATCTTGGCACGTCGGGTGTCAAAGCCATCTTACTTAACGAACAAGGTCAGGTCGTGGCTACGCACACGGAACCTCTACCCCTTTCCCGCCCTCACCCTTTGTGGTCGGAGCAAGATCCCGCAGACTGGTGGACAGCCACCGATAACTCACTTCTCGCGTTGGGGGCTGAACATAACCTTGCCACAGTTAAGGCCCTTGGGCTGACGGGGCAAATGCACGGCGCCACGCTGTTAAATCAGCAGGGGCAAGTGCTGCGTCCGGCCATTTTGTGGAACGACGGGCGTAGCGCCAAGCAGTGTCAGGCGCTTGAAAAGGCAGTGCCCAACTCGCGGGAAATCACGGGCAATATTATGATGCCGGGCTTTACCGCGCCGAAGTTGGCATGGGTCAAGCAATTCGAACCTGATATTTTCAGTCGCATCGACAAAGTGCTGCTGCCGAAAGACTATCTGCGTTGGCGCATGACCGACGTGTTTGCCAGTGATATGTCAGATGCCGCAGGCACGATGTGGTTGAACGTCGCCAAACGAGACTGGAGCGATGAGATACTCGCCGCCTGTAGCCTTTCGCGCAAACAAATGCCACGCCTGTTTGAAGGCAATCAGATCACAGGCGAGCTGAGTGCCGAACTGGCTCAGCGTTGGGGTATCGCACGCGTACCGGTGGTCGCAGGCGGAGGAGATAACGCAGCCGGTGCGGTGGGCGTTGGCCTCTATCGGGCAGGCCAGGCGATGCTGTCACTCGGCACATCGGGCGTCTATTTTGCAGTTAGCGAAGGCTTCCTCAGTAATCCGCAGCAGGCGGTGCACAGCTTCTGTCACGCCTTGCCCAATAAATGGCATCTGATGTCGGTAATGCTGAGCGCCGCTTCTTGTCTGGACTGGGCGGTAAAGCTAACGGGGATGGACTCGGTAGCCAGTCTGCTTAAGCTGGTTGAAGAATCGACGCCGGCCCAAAGCCCTGTCTGGTTCTTGCCCTATCTTTCTGGCGAGCGCACGCCGCACAATAATCCGAACGCTACCGGAACCCTGTTTGGCTTAACACATGAACACGGCCCGGCCGATATTGGTCGGGCCGTATTAGAAGGCGTAGGATTCGCCCTCGCAGAAGGTATGGATGCCCTTCACGCCACGGGCCTGAAACCTGATTCCATCACTCTTATAGGTGGTGGCGCACGCAGTGCCTATTGGCGGCAAATGCTGGCGGATATCAGCGGGCTGACGCTGGAGTATCGAACCGGCGGCGATGTTGGACCAGCCCTTGGTGCAGCGCGTTTGGCGCAGTTGGCGATGAACCCGAATAAGTCAATGGAAGAGCTGCTACCTGAGTTACCATTGGAACAAACGCATCGCCCTGACGGTGCAAAGCAGCAGTGCTATCTTGAACGACGAAAAATCTTCCACGAGCTTTATCAAAGCCTGCTGCCCTTAATGAAATGAGCCACCACGTGCCCTTTTATCGTTTCAAAGGGCACGCGGACGTTCTGTCAACCACGTCAAAGCTGAGATAAAACTGCAAAGTTACATTAAGTACGTTTCCAAAATGGCATACACTTCATGCATTAATTTCATACTCCTTTTTGTGGTGCAGATCACAGTTTAATTGTATGATGAATGCGTCACCTTACTGGGATGAAGGCTATGCGCGACGTATTAACTTTGCTTTTACAATATATAAGGTCATTTATTTTGATCTATGCCTGCTTATACGCTGGCATCGGAATTTCATCACTGCTGCCAATCAGCATTCCCGGCAGCATTATCGGCATGCTGATCCTTTTCTGCCTGCTTTCGACGCAAGTTTTGCCTTATCGCTGGGTGAAGCCAGGCTGTAATGTGCTCATCCGCTACATGGCCCTGCTCTTCGTACCCATCGGTGTCGGGGTGATGACCTATTACGATATGCTGCGCGCCCAGTTCGGCCCTCTGGTGGTTTCTTGTCTGGTCAGCACTTTAGTCGTACTGGTGATCACGGCTTACTGCTCGCACTTTATTCATCGTGAAAAGCCGCTGGATAATGACGCGGAGGAGAAATCATGATCGACATTCTCTGGTCGTTACCTTTAACGCTGCTGGTATTTTTCGCCACCCGCAAGCTGGCTATCAAGCTCAAACTTCCGCTGTTGAATCCGTTGCTGATGTCGATGGTGGTGATCATCCCACTACTGTTAGTGACCAACATTCCCTACGCCCGTTATTTTGCTGGCAGTAAGATTCTGAATGACCTGCTACAACCGGCGGTGGTGGCGCTGGCTTTCCCGCTGTATGAGCAGTTGCACCAGATACGCGCCCGCTGGAAGTCGATCATCAGCGTCTGTTTTATTGGCAGTATGGTGGCGATGACCAGCGGCACGGCGATAGCCTTGTGGATGGGCGCGACGCCTGAATTGGCCGCCTCAATATTACCAAAATCTGTGACCACGCCGATTGCCATGGCAACGGCTCACTCGATCAACGGCATCCCGGCGATTAGCGCAGTCTGCGTGATTTTCGTGGGTATTCTTGGCGCGGTGTTTGGTCACAGTATTTTGAATGTCCTGAAAATCACCACCAAAACCTCACGCGGTTTAGCCATGGGTACCGCCTCCCACGCCCTAGGCACGGCCCGCGCCGCAGAAGTTGATTTTCAAGAAGGTGCCTTTAGCTCGCTGGCACTGGTGATATGCGGGATCATGACGTCGCTTATTGCACCTTTCCTGTTTCCGGTGCTGCTGGCAATGTTTGGGTAAAGCAGATCATTGGGTTTTGCTTTGCCCCCTCTCCTTTTTAAGGAGAGGGCTGGGGTGAGGTTTGCCGCATTGAGCGTTGAGTTAAACCACTCCTCATCCCTGCCTTCTCCTCTGAGAGGAGAAGGAGAAAACCTGCTCCCAGCCTGACTTAACCTGCTGAGTTTGCTTGAATACCCCCTCCCAGCCTCCCCCTTATCAGGGGGAGGAGCAGAACAGCAAAACCACTGAAACGGCACAGTTTAAATGCCAGTAGGCCGCGTTCAGAAATGACGCCGAGGGAGTGGTTCGAGACCCAAGGCTCGAGCCGAGCGAAGCGAGACAGCGTTGCGTAGCAACGACCCGAAGGGCGAGGCCGGAGGCCAAGTAAGCCCGAACTGAGGGAATCGCCTAAGCGACGGCTTTTCGCGGCGATAACTGAAGTACCTGAAACACGGCCATTCCAACCCTGCGAAGCCTCAATCTTACAAAAGCAAAAAAACGCAGGATTCCAAAGGGTTTCGTTTAAAACCCTTTGGGCC
>Ga0157370_10001255_pt1 | contig 31672 bp, 29 predicted proteins | sample C35metaG_FD_113463 | JGI IMG/M metagenome (GOLD analysis project Ga0157370, IMG submission 113463) | Corn rhizosphere microbial communities from Kellogg Biological Station, Michigan, USA - C3-5 metaG | ecosystem: Host-associated > Plants > Roots > Rhizosphere > Soil | place: USA: Michigan...
AACCTACTATTTACGCAAATCATCAACGAAAGGAAGAAAAAATTTCGAGGCTATTATGCCGATCAAATGATCCTGCATGAAGGGAAAGAGCGATCGGCGGAGCACGAAGACTCGCTTTTGAGGCGGATCGAGAACTTCAATCGAACGAAATTCCCGCTCAGAGGCAAAGTACAGACCGGCAATGCACATACGTGGCTGTCGAAACAGTGAGGCTGAGCGTATGCGCGCGCATCGATCCGGTTCATGGCTCACGCGGCGAGGGGAATTTTTTCGAATTTTTTTCGGAATCGTCTGACTGTAAGCTTTTCGTAACGTCAGTCGAAATCATTCGAAAGGGTGATCGACGAAACGTTCCTACAGACTTCAGGAGGACGTTGATGAACCACGCGAAGCGCCTATTGCTTGCCAATCGCGCTTGGTCGCAGGAAGTCTCTGCACGAGACCCCGGCTTCTTCGAACGGCTTGCGTCCGGGCAGCAGCCGCGCATTCTTTGGATCGGCTGCTCCGACAGCCGAGTGCCCGCCGAGCGCATCACGAATGCACAGCCGGGCGAGTTGTTCGTTCACCGCAATATCGCAAACCTCTACACATCCGACGATGGCAACGCCTCGAGCGTCATCGAATACGCATTACATGTGCTGCAGGTGGAGCACGTCGTCATTTGTGGTCATCATCATTGCGGCGGAGTGCGCGCCGCACTCTCCGCACCCTCCAGTGCACTCCCGGCCGTCAATCGACGCATTGCAGGCGTGCGCGAGCTTGCCGAGCGGCACCGCGACACGCTGAACGCCATCGACGACATCGAGGCGCGTGTCGATCGCTTAGTGGAATTGAACGTCATCGAGCAAGTTCGTCGGCTGCGCGAGTCGCCGATCGTGTGCAGTGCGCCGCACCGGCCCACCGTGCACGGATGGGTGTTCGGTTTGCGGGAAGGATTGTTGACATCGCTGACCGACTGCGAACGAGGCGAACACTCGCCTAACCGGATGCTCGACGCAGCTTAGGGCTCACTCGCCGATGTCGGAGCGCCGCAAGCATCGTTAAGCGCCGCCCGTCGTTCCCAATCGTGGTTTGCACGTTACCGCCGCCGTCGCTCGCATCGAGCGATGCAGCTCAACTCGTCTCGCAAGATTATGGACATCCCTTCCGATACCCGTTTTTCCACGTTGCGCAGCGATGTTTTTGCCGGCATCGTGGTATTTCTAGTCGCACTGCCGCTGTGTTTGGGCATCGCCACCGCATCGGGCGTCGATCCGTTCGCCGGCCTCGTCTCCGGCATCGTGGGCGGCCTCGTCGTGGCCTTATTGAGCGGCTCGCATTTGAGCGTGAGCGGTCCCGCAGCCGGGCTCGTCGTGATCGTCGTGTCGGCTATCGCTTCGCTCGGTAGCTTCTCGGCGTTTCTCGCTGCCGTCCTAATTGCTGGTGCCCTGCAGGTGGGGTTCGGCCTACTGCGGGCCGGACGTATGGCCAGCTTCGTGCCCGCGGCCGTGATCAAGGGCATGCTCGCGTCGATCGGCATCATATTGATCCTCAAGCAGATTCCGCTGAGCGTGGGACTGCTCGCCGGCAGCCATGCTCAAGCTGTGCACGCCGCGTCGGTATCGACACCGTTCGGCACGGTTTTGCCGATCTCGCTCGTGCTCTGCGCGGTGTCCGTCGCAATGCTGTTCTGGTGGGAGACGCCGCGCGCCAAACGCTATGCGTTCGTTCGTTCCATACCCGGGCCGTTGGCCGCCGTCGCGCTCGGTATCGGTGCGACACTCCTGCTCGATCGGCTCGCGCCTTCGCTTGCGACCCCGGTCGAGCATCGCGTGTCGCTCGTGTCGCTGACTTCCTTCAGCGCGCTCGTCGATGCCATTTCGATGCCGGACTTCACGCAACTCGTCGATCCGGATGTCTGGCGCGTCGCGATGACGCTTGCCATCGTCGCGAGCCTCGAAACGCTCTTGAGCCTCGAAGCGCTCGAGCGGATCGACCCGAAGCGGCGACGTGTGTCCGCCGATCGCGAGTTGAAGGCGCAGGGCGCGGGCAATGTCGTTGCGGCGCTGCTCGGCGGGTTGCCGTTGACCGCGGTGATCGTGCGCAGTTCGGCGAACGTGCACGCAGGCGCACAGACGCGGGTGTCAGCCGTCATTCACGGGATGCTGCTGCTCGCGAGCATTTTCGTGCTGACCGCGGTGCTGAATCTAATTCCGCTTGCAAGTCTTGCCGCGATTTTGATCCAAACGGGCTACAAGCTCGCCAAGCCGCGGCTGTTCGTGGAATTGGCGCGCGAAGGCATCGATCGCTTCGTGCCGTTTGTCGCCACGATCGTCGGCGTACTGGCGACGGATCTCTTGATCGGCATCGGAATCGGCATCGCGACGAGCGTGCTGTTCGCAATGCGGGCCAGCCTTTCGCGCCCGTTCACGCTCACCCGGCATGACGACTATTTCCTGCTGTCCATACGTAAGGACCTGACGTTCTTCGCCAAGCCGATGCTTGTGCGCGCGTTTGCGCAGATTCCTGAGCGCTCCACCGTGCTGATCGACGCCGAACGTGCCGATGTGATCGATGCGGATATTCGCGAGACGATCGATGCGTTCGTGCACGAAGCGCCGCGAAGGCATATCACGGTGGAGCGCGTGCGCTGGCCTGTGGCGGGAGACATGCTGCTCCCAGTCCTGTCCGGCGCGAAATAACGCCGTACGTATTGGGTTGCGGTGTTGCGGGTGGCCGCGGTTGCAGCGCGGGCACGACGCCCACTAACCGGTCGCTCGGCCGACCGGCTATCATGTGCGCAATGTGGAAACCCACGAACCCATTGCGCCTGATCGGCCGGAGAAATGTATGGCTTTCCCTCAAGAGAGCGTCAGCATGGCGGTGTTCTGCGATTTCGAAAACGTCGCGCTTGGCGTGCGCGACGCGAACTTCGAGAAGTTCGACATCAAACCTGTGCTCGAGCGGCTGTTGCTGAAAGGAAGCATCGTCGTCAAGAAGGCCTACTGCGATTGGGACCGCTATAAGGGATTCAAGGCATCGATGCACGAGGCCAGCTTCGAGCTCATCGAAATTCCGCATGTGCGCCAGTCGGGCAAGAATTCGGCGGACATTCGGCTCGTGGTCGATGCGCTCGATCTTTGCTATACGAAGTCGCATGTCGATACCTTCGTCATCATCAGTGGCGATTCCGATTTTTCCCCGCTTGTATCGAAACTGCGCGAGAACGCGAAGAAGGTCATCGGCGTAGGGGTGAAGAACTCGACGTCCGATCTTCTCGTCGCCAATTGCGATGAATTCATCTTCTACGACGATCTCGTGCGCGAGCAGCAGCGTGCTGCAGCGAAGCGCGAATCGCGCGAAACCAACGTAGCCGCGAAACGCACGTCCGACGAAGATAAGCAACCGAAGGCGGAGATGGAATCGCGCAAGGCCAAGGCGATCGCGATTGCCGTCGAAACGTTCGATGCACTGGCATCGGAGCGCGGCGAGAGTGGGAAGATTTGGGCGTCGGTGCTCAAGAGTGCGATCAAGCGCCGCAAGCCGGACTTCAGCGAGTCGTACTACGGATTTCGCGCATTCGGCAATTTGCTCGATGAAGCGCAAGCGCGCGGGCTGTTGGAGGTGGGCCGCGACGACAAATCCGGCGCCTTCGTCTATCGAACTGCTTCGGCCCCGACCGACATAGCGAGGCACAGCGCGGCCGCTCCAACGGTCGCGCAGGACCACGGTGCCTCTACCGAGGCAGCCGGCAGCCAAGGCCGCAGGAAGAGCAGGGGCGTTCGCAAGCCTGCGCGCGCGCAAGCGCCGAGCGTGACGGACGAAGTGCCCGCGGAGCCGTTTATCGCGATCGAAGAGCCGGCGTTCGAACAGCCCGTGTCGAGCGAGGTGTCGGCGCCTGAAGCCACCCCCAAGCCGCGTCGCACACGCAAGGCGTCGCCGAAGAAGGCCACGACCGCGAGCGCCCAGAAAGCCGGGCAGCTCGAGGCAGCGCCCGCCGAGCCCGCGGAACAGGCGACGACGGAGGCATCGAAACGCGCGCGGGCACCGCGCAAGTCAGCGGCGCGTGCCGGCCGTTCGCGCAAGGCCGCGGCGGAAAGCGGTAATGGGCAGTAAATCGGCAGCGTCATAGATCGGGAGAATCTCAGTGTTTACATGTAGAAATCAAAGCTGCCACGCGCGATGGGCGCTGTCGGACGTCGTTATCAAGAACGAAGGACAAGGCTTGCTGTTTCGCTGCCCGATGTGCGGCGCACGCAATTATGTCGAGCAGGTCGAAGCGAAGGGCGGTGCGGTCCTCTATAAGCAGATCGAAGGAAAACCGATCGTCTAAGGCGCATGTCCCCCTCGGGTCGTAACGGCGCACGGATTGCACTCATGCCCCTATTTTTCGAACGGCTCGTCGTCAACCGAATCTTTCCTCCCGCGTTGTAATAGGTCACAAGTTGCTACATTGATCGATCGACAGCCGCGGTGTTTCGGTGGCGCCTTGACCAACGGCGCACCGGTGCTTTCATCGGCCCGCCGCCGGCTTGCTCGATCGACTCCAGGAAAGATGCCAGGACGTATAGGGGACCGCAGTTTGAAGGCCGCGACCGCGCTGTGCGCGAAGATGCGGCACGTCAACTACAAGCGCATGGTATCGCCGGCATTCGCGCTGGCCATCTGCCTCTTGCTGCTGTTCGCGTTGCAGCGCATTTCACTCGGGATCAACTACCACGCCGTCTCCCACCAGCTGTTCCGCATTGCGCCGGCAAGGTGGGCGGCCGCGCTTGCCGCTACGGCGTTGAGCTTCGTGGCGCTCGTCGTGCGCGACGAGATCGGGCTGCGTCACGTCGATGCGAAGGTGCCCCGCGCGCTGCTCTGGATCGGTGCGACGGCCGCCTCGGCGCTGGGCAATATCGCGGGTTTCGGTGCGTTGACAGGTGGCGCGGTGCGCTGTCGGGTCTATCGCGCGGCCGGCGTGACGCCGTCGCAAGTCGGGCGGCTCACGGTATTTACGAGCGTGTCGCTCGTGTTGGCATTGCTGCTCGTCAGCGCTGCGGGCGGTCTCTGGGATACCGGAGCGCTGGCAGCGATGACGCATGCCTCGCCGAGCACCGTGCGCCTGGGCAGCGCGATCGTGCTTGGTGCGACCGCCTTGGCTGTTGCAGCCTGCGGCGCGCGGACGAAGCGGGTCGAGACACGGTGGCGTCGAATCGCGTTTGACGTTCCGTCGCGGGCGGACTTGATCGCGCAGATGCTTTTCGGCATCGTCGATGTAGTCGGCGCCGGCGCTGCGCTCTGGGCGTTCTTGCCCGGTACCCAAATCGGCTTCGTCAGTTTTCTCGCGGTGTATTCCGCATCGCTGCTGCTCGGCATATTGGGCCATACCCCCGGCGGCGTGGGCGTGTTCGAATCCGTCATGGTGTTCGCCTTGAGCGCAGACGTGACGATACCTGCGCTCGTTGCCGCGCTGCTCGCCTATCGCGCTGTCTACTTCGGATTGCCGCTCGTGTTGTCCACCGGCGTGCTGGCCTGCTACGAGGGGCGGGCATTGCGTGCTCGCTTTGCGTTCGGGCGCGCCCGACGCATCGGCGCCATCGCACCGCTCTTTCTCTGCCTGATCACCTTCGTTACGGGCACGATGCTGATCGTGTCGAGCGCGACACCGGCGTTGGCCCATCGGTTGGCTGTCTTGCGCCAGCTCGTGCCGCTCTGGGCGCTGGAAAGCTCGCAGTTGGTGAGCGGTGTGCTTGGCGTGTTGCTGCTGTTCGTGGCGCGCGGACTGCTGCGCAGGCTCGATGCCGCCTGGTGGCTGACCGTTGCGCTGACAGCGCTGAGTCTCGTGCTCTCGGTCATCAAAGGCCTTGCATTCGTCGAAGCCGGCGTCTTGGCGACCTTGCTGATTTTGCTGCTCAGCACGCGCCGCCACTTCAGCCGGCGCACCGCACTGTTTGCCGAGCCCTTCACGGGCGGATGGTTGATCTCGGTCGCCATCGTCATGCTGTGCGCAGTGTGGGTGATGTTCTTCGCCTATCGCAACGTGCCTTACCGAAGCGATCTCTGGTGGCAGTTTGCGTTCGATGAGCGCGCGTCCCGTTCGCTGCGGGCAATGCTCGCTTCCGGTCTCTTTGCGATGGTGTTCTCGCTATGGCAACTGCTGCGCCCGGCGGCGGGACGCTTCGTGCACCCGAGCTTGCAGGATTTGACGCACGCGGTGCAGATCATTCGCGCACAAGAGCGTAGCGACGCCGGGCTCGCGATGATGGGCGACAAAAGCTTTTTATTTTCCGACTCGCGTCAGGCCTTCCTCATGTATGCGAAGCATGGCCGCACGTGGGCTGCGCTGCACGATCCCGTTGGGCCTCGCTGCGAGTGGGACGAACTGATCCGCAAGTTTGTCATGCTCGCGCATACGCATGGAGGTCGTGCCGCGTTCTATCAGGTCCGCGCCGATTCGCTGCCGCTCTATCTCGATTCGGGATTGACGCTGATGAAACTCGGCGAAGAAGCGAGGCTTGCGCTCGATGAGTTCGACATGAACGGACCCAAGCGGGCCGCTTTGCGTTACTCGCTGCGCCGGGCCGAACGCGATGGCTGCACGACCGAAGTGATCGATGCCGCTGAGGCCTGCAGGCATCTCGACATCTTGCGCGGCATATCCGATAGCTGGCTCAAGAGCCGCGCCGCGCGCGAGAAGAGTTTTTCGGTCGCCGCGTTCAGCGAGGCCTATCTGGCCGCGCAATCGGTCATGCTCGTCCGCGAGCACGGTGTACCTGTCGCGTTCACGACGTTCATGACCACGGACCTGAACGTCGAGGCGACGGTGGGCGTCATGCGTCATGTGGCCGAGGCTTCGCCCTACGTGATGGACTACCTCTTCGTGCAGCTCGCGCTGCATTTGAAGCGCGCGGGGTATCGTCATTTGAGCCTGGGCGTGGCGCCGTTCTCGGGCGTGCAGCCTATGCCGCTCAGCTCGCCGCTTCACCGACTCGGATCGATGGTCTGGAAATTCGGTGGGCGTTTTTATAACTTTCAGGGTCTGCGTGCATTCAAGAGCAAATTTCAGCCGCGCTGGGAGCCGCGTTATCTCGCGGTATCCGGGTGGGCTAGTGCGCTCGTGACGTTGGTGGATCTTTCAATTCTGGCGGGCGGGCGTCGCTCATGAAACTTCGTACAGTATCAAGTCGATTCAAATGGCTCGCCGTGCTGAGCGGGCTGTTTTTATGCCTAACGGCACAGGCAGCCGAATCGCGCGTATCAGGCGGGCGGTATGGCGACGTGGCCGTCGAATGGCCGACGGGAGAAATCCGCGGCTTCGTTGTGCTGTTCTCGGGCGGTAAAGGCTGGACCGATGCCGATACCCAAGCGGCTCGCGCATTGGCTCGAGAGGGCGCGTTGACCGTGGGGGTAGACACCCAGCGTTACTCGGCGAACCTCGCGGCGACGGGGCAGGCGTGCCGGCACCTTGACGGCGATGCCGAAGCCGTCAGTCATCAACTCGAGCGTCAACTGAAGTCGGACCGCTATTTCGCACCGATCATGGCGGGCACCGGGCAAGGCGCGACGCTTGCTTTACATGTGCTGGCCCAAGCGCCGGCCAATACGATCGCGGGCGCAGTGGCCGTCGATGCGCAAGGGAAGCTCGACCGCGCGTTTCGTCAATGCCCTCCGGATCCGACTGTCAGCCGAGACAGCGCGCTGCCCGGATTCGTCGAAGTGGGCGTGACCCAGCCTCGCGCGGTCGCGGCCACACAGGAAGCGGAGCGCTCGGCCGTGACGGAAGGCGCCAATTCGCCGGGGTTTCATTTCGATAAGGATGTGAACGGGTTGGCAGCGCCCTTGTTGCGAAAGCAGCCGCGAATGTTCGCAGCGACGACCACAAGGGCCGATCAGCTAGCCGCATTGATTCAACCGCATTTGCAGGCCAGCACCGTAAGCGATCAAGACGTATCGGATTTGCCGCTCGTCGAATTGCCCGCAGTGCATCCACGTGGAATGCTCGCGATCGTCATCTCGGGCGACGGCGGCTGGCGCGATCTCGATAAAACGATCGGCGAGCAATTGCGAAAGGATGGCGTATCGGTCATCGGTTGGGACAGCCTGCGATATTTCTGGAGCGAGAAGACGCCGGAGCAGGTCAGTCGCGATCTCGCTCGTGTATTGCGGGTATATGGTGAGCGTTGGCATGCGAATTCATTCGCGTTGATCGGCTACTCGTTCGGGGCGGATGTGTTGCCGTTTGCGTATAACCGGCTGCCGGCGGCTTTGCGTGAGAAGGTCTCGATCGTTTCGTTGCTTGGCTTTGCACGCGCGGCGGATTTTCAAGTGCGCGTCACCGGATGGCTGGGTTTGCCGCCGAGCGATAAAGCGTTGCAGGCGAAGCCGGAAGTGGAGCGGCTGCCTGCCGGGCTCGTGCAATGCTTCTATGGCGAAGACGAAGACGACACGCTATGCCCGGCACTTGCTGGGACACGCGGCGTCGAGGTGATTCGCACTTCGGGCGGGCATCATTTCGGCGGCGGGTACGATGCGCTCGAGCAGCGGATTCTGTCGGGATGGGAAAAGCGGGCGCCGTCGATGGCCCGGCTATCCGGCGCAAACTAACACACTACCCATCGACCGGCCGAGCGGGCGTATCGAACAGCAACTGATAGAAGGCCAAGTCGAGCCACCGGCCGAACTTGAACCCGACTTGCGGCAGTGTACCGACGGGCTTGAAGCCGAGCCGCTCATGCAGGGCAATACTGCCCGAATTGGCCGCATCGATTGCGCCGATCATCGCGTGTAGGTCGCTTTGCCGGGCGGCTGCTATGAGGGCTTGCATCAGCATGCGGCCCAGCCCGCTGCCGCGATAGTCCTTGTGTACGTACACCGAGTGCTCGACCGTGTACTTGTAAGCCGGATACGCCCGAAACGGACCATAGCTGCCGAAGCCCATCAGCGTTCCGCTGCTGCTCTCGATGCCGATCACCGGAAAACCGCCGGTGCGCTTCGCCTCGAACCAGTCGACCATGTTCTGCAAGGTCCGCGCTTCATAGACATAAAGCGCTGTCGAATTCAGAATCGCTTCGTTGAAAATCTCGAGTATGGCAGCGGCGTGGCGCTCGAACGTGCAGTGCACGATGGTGTGCTCGCTCATAATGTGTTCCTTGAAGCCTCAGGGTGTTGCAAGCGCCGCCGGAGCCAAAAAGTCCAGGGCATCAAAGCACCGTAGATCGAATCGCCGATGATCGGCAGGACGACGAGACAGCGCTGACAGCGCTCGATGGGCCCGTGCCAGGCCAGCCAGCACCGCAGGACGGTCTGGGTGGTCTGGATGGTCAGGCTCATGCCCCCGATCGGAGTCACGAGATGCAATGCGGCACGAAGCTGCGGCTGCCCGCCGTACGCTGTCTCGAAGCGACTCATGCTTGCGGCAACACTTTCCTACGGCTACGTTTGGGTTTCGGTTCCACGCCGATGCGCGGGTCGCGCGCAAGCACAAGCGCAGTGGCTTTCGCCACGATGGATTCGAACGCCGGGTCGCTTTGCGAAACGTATAGCCATTTACCGAGCACCGGATGCGGCCGCAAAGCGGGCATCTGATCGATCAGCGTTTCATGATGGTCTTGCGTCGTACATACGAGCAAACCATTCCACGGTTCGCCGCGGTCACCCGCGGTCAGACACAGGCGCCCGTCGATATAGGCAGCGTCGGAGCCGAACATCCGCTTGCGAGCGTAGGTCGGATCGCGCCCGAGCGGATCCAAGACCCAGGCGAGCGAGTTACGGACGGTGGAAGGCATTCGAATGGGTCCAAATGGGGGCAGGCGAATCTTCAGTTACGTTGCCCGAATAACCCGTGATCGTACTACAGGCGCCGCTTTGCGCAACTCGATGGCGATGGCGATGCGTGACGAGAGGGGCCGCTCGTCTCGACAAACGGCGCGATATGGGCGATCTACGCCGCGCTTGGCGGCTACCCGCCCGCTGCCGGCCGCAAGACGATCCCGAGCCGCTTCGAATGGCCGGCGACGTCGGAACCGAGCCCGCCGCCCGCCGGCCATTCGGTAAACGCTAAGCAACCAAATCCGCTGCCCGCATGTACGGTAGCCCCAGCGCGCTGGCAACCGCCTCATGCGCGACCTGTCCTTCGCACACGTTGAGGCCCGCGCGCAAGTGGGCATCGTCGGCCATGGCCCGCTTCCACCCCTTGCTCGCCAATGCAATCGCATGCCCGACGGTGGCGTTGGTCAATGCGAACGTCGACGTCCGAGCGACGGCGCCCGGCATGTTCGCGACGCAATAGTGGATCACGCCATCGACGACAAACGTCGGCTCCGCATGAGTGGTAGCGTGCGACGTCTCGAAGCATCCGCCTTGATCGATCGCGACATCGACGACGACGGCTCCTTTCTTCATGGTCGAGATCATGCCGCGCGTGACGAGCTTGGGCGCCGTCGCGCCCGGTATGAGTACCGCGCCAATGACGGCATCGGCGCTCGCTACGCATCGTTCGAGCGCATGCGCGCTGGAAAACTGCGTGGTGATGCGATTGCCGAAAATCAGATCGAGCTGACGCAGGCGCTCGACGTTCGTGTCGAGAATCGTGACACGTGCCCCCATGCCGACGGCCATTTGCAAAGCATTCGTGCCGACCATTCCGCCGCCGATGACGACCACATGCCCCGGCGCGACCCCGGGCACGCCGGCCAGCAGCAAACCCATGCCGCCGTGCGGCTTTTCAAGGTGGGCGGCGGCAACTTGAATCGACATCCGGCCGGCCACTTCGCTCATCGGTGCGAGCAAGGGAAGGCCGCCGCCCGGGCCGGTAATCGTCTCGTAGGCGACGCACACGGCACCGGACGCGATTAAGTCGGTGGCCTGCTCGCGGTCGGGGGCAAGATGGAGATAGGCATAGAGAATTTGGCCCTTGCGCAGCATCGCGCGTTCGACGGCTTGCGGTTCTTTGACCTTGATGACCATATCGGCGCGGGCGTAGAGCTCTTGTGCGTCGCCGCAAAGCGTCGCGCCTGCCGCCGTGTAGGCGTCGTCGGGCAAGCCGACGGCCGAGCCCGCGTCCTTTTGAACGATCACCTGGTGCCCGCGGCTCACGAACTCACGGGTCCCGGCGGGCGTTAGGCCCACGCGGTATTCCTGGTCTTTGATTTCTTTCGGAACGCCGATCAGCATGATGCACCTCCTCCTTGATACGGACTCGATCGGATTTTCAGCCCGCGCTTATGGCGCCGGCGTCTCATCCTGAACGACATACTACGCCTTGCAATATCGCGATCAACGCGGCGTCGATAAAGTGGCGCCCGAGGTGGGCGGGCGCGACGATCTACTTTATGATTCGCTCATGAAAATCCATGCATCCAATCGATTGGAGACGTACGTCGATGCAAATCTTTCGTTTTCCGTTGGTCGTGCCTTACGCTGCGTTGCTATTGATGGGCCTATATGTATCGCAGGCAGCGTCGGCGGCGCAGCTGCGTTGCGGATGGATTGAAAACGACATGCCCTCCAGCCTGACGCTGTCGGATCGCGAAGGCACATGGACGATCGTTTCCATCGATAAACAAGCCGATGGTTTCGACGATCATATGCCGGACACGAACAAGGGCGACTCATGCGGTTGCTTGTCGGTCGAGACCGACAAGGCATCGATGCTAATCACCAAGGTGCTCGCCGGCAAGCTCAAGCCGGTGGCGGCTTGTCGACGGGACAAAAGCTTGAAGCAACAGTAGTGCGGGTGAGCAAACACCGTGGGAAACATGAGCATCGGACTTCCCACGCGCGTCGTTACCACGGCGCTTTGCCTGGACGGCAGCTTCTCATGGGTGACTGCGGCTGACGCATGCCGATGCATCGCTGCAACACTCGTCTACTCTGCCCGTTGCCGTGAGCCGGCGGCGGCGGCCGGGCGTGATCTCCGCTTCTTGCTAGACTTGCGCATCTGGAAACACATCGGGGAGAGCGCGTGAGCCTCGACGAATACTACAGGCGGCTGGAATTATCGAACACGGCGTCGCCGGCTGAAATCAAGCGCGCATACCGGCGGCTTAGGGCAAAGTACCACCCGGATCGTAACAAAGGGCGCGAAGCGACAGTCGAGCCGGCATTCAAGCGTGTCCAAGAGGCCTTCGAGATCCTGATCGGCGAGCGCCAGGCGCCGATAGCGAACGCGGCGGCCGCGCCAACACACGGCCGTGAAAAAGAAACCGAAAGGGAACGGGGCCGCGAAAACGAAGCCCCGCGGCACGACCATCGCAGCCGGCCGCCGTTGCGCGGGGCGAACTGCACGGCCGAACTTTTCGTCCCGCTCGACGCTGCCATACACGGCGGCGACGTCGAAGTCAGCTACATGGTGAAAGGCCCGTGCCCATACTGTCACGGGCACGCGAGCCATCGCTGTACGACGTGCCGCGGTACGCGCATCGCGGCCTATCGCAAGCGTGAGACGGTGACGCTTTCCGCAGGGGCCTGGGACGGTCAACGCATTGTCGTCGAAGGCGCCGGACATCCGGGGACCGGCGGCGGTGCATCGGGCGATGCCATTTTTTCGGTCGCGATCGTTTGCAGTTCCGCGTTTCGCCGGGACGGCTTGAACCTCGCGTGCGACATCGAGGTCGATTTCATCACCGCCATACTCGGTGGCCGCATCGAAGTGCAAGTGCTCGGCAGACCCATGCCGGTGACGATCCAGCCCGACTCTCAACCCGGCAGCACGGTTCGTTTGAAGGGCCACGGCCTGTCCGACTGCAACGGTTCGAAGGGCGACCTTGCGCTGCGTCTCGCACTGGCTATGCCCGCTGCTGCTGCGCATTTGACCGGCGACGAACGGCAACGGCTCCGCGAGATGTTCGCCGCCGCACAGCATCGAGCAATGCAGGCGTTATCGGCGGATTAGCAACGCAGCACCGTCGGCGTCCAATCCGTTTAAATCGAACGCGAGCGCCGCTTGGCTTTCGCTCACTTACCGGCACTCGCTCGATGCGGATTGCGTGGATTGCCGCGCCACCGTCACTGCACCGCTGCGGTGGTACGATGCTCTGACGTCAACTACAGCGGAGACGACGACATGCCCTACATCGCGCGCTGCTGTGCCGTCGGCGCCTAACGAAATGAGGCGCCGCCGCACGGTCGACAAAGGCATTCACGTGTTCATCAGCAGCGCGTCGGATGTCGATTGGGCTCGCAGGACGGTTCGCGAATTAAGCGCACGGGAGGGCTTCAGCGAAGCGAGAGCCGTGGCGCTCGCGACGGCGGTCACGGAGATCGCACGAAATATCGTCGTCCATGCGGCCAGGGGAGACATGTCGGTCGCACGCGTCACGGACGGACGGCGTCGCGGCATCGTCGTGGTGGCGCGCGACACCGGGCCGGGCATTCGCGACATCGCGCGTGCCATGGAGGACGGCTACTCTACTAAAGGCAGTCTGGGCCTAGGGCTGTCGGGAGCCCAATGCTTGGTTGACGAATTCGAGATCGAATCGACGCTCGGCGCGGGCGTGACAGTGACGCTGACGCAATGGGATGAAAGCGATCCAAGCTGTAAATGAAGCCCATACGTGGGTGCGGCGGGGCACGCTCGAGGACGTTGGACGCGGGTGCTTGATGCGATTTGCGTCGGCGCCGGTCTTGGCCTCGGCCTGTCATTCGGCGTCCTTCATTTCAACACACGCCAGTGGCAAAATCGCTGTAAGTGCGAAGCCTGCGCCGGGCTCGGTGCTGATACGGATCTCCCCGCCTAGCAGCGCGGCTCGCTCGCGCATGCCCAGCAGCCCGAACGACTGACGCCCCTTTGGACCGGCGTGCGCCGCTCCGCGGCCGTTATCGACGATGCGCACGATGCAATGTGGATCGGCGCGCACGATATCCAATACCACTTCGCTTGCGCCTGAATGCCGCGCTACGTTCGTCAACGCTTCTTGGACGATCCGGAACATGTCGATCCTGCACGCATGGTTGAACGCGATGGCGTCCGGATCGAGGTGGCAAATAACGCGAATGCGATAGCGCGCGGAAAATTCGTCGATGAGCGCGTCGAGCGCCGGAATCAATCCCAGATCGTCGAGCATGACCGGATGCAAATCGGCCGCAATATGCCGCACGGATTGGACGAGATCGTCGATCATCGAATAGAGGCCGGCCAATGCATCTTGTTTCGGCCAAGCACCGGCACCGGGGCCAGGTTCGAGCATGGAGGTCGCCATCTTCAGCGCGGTCAGTTGCTGTCCTAGGTCGTCGTGCAGCTCGCGAGCGATGCGCGCTTTTTCCTCTTCTCTGACTTGCTGTATGTGCGCCGACAAGCGCCGCATCTCTTCGCGAGAGGTCCGAAGCGCTTCTTCGTCGCGCTTTCGATCAGTGATGTCCAAGATCCATCCGACCATCCGATAGGGCACCCCCGTCTCGTTCCACAGCGCTTGCCCGCGCGAATGCACCCAGCGCAGCTCCCCCGATTTCGCCAGGACGCGATATTCGACGTCATAGCGTTGGCGGTGCTCGAGGTGCGACTTCAGCGATTGGGTGACCCGTGCGAAGTCTTCGAGGTAAATGGCGCCGAAGTGCGCGTGGCGTTCGTTCGGCAGTTCATTGTCCTCGTAGCCCATGATCCGCTTGAACTGCGGCGAGAAATAGATCTCGTCGGTCTGCGGATTCCAATCCCACAGCCCCGCGAGGGAGCCGCTGACGGCAAGCTGAAAGCGCTCCTCGCTGGCGGTCAGCGCAGCGCGGTAGCCTTCGATGGACAACTCGAACGGCGCGAGCAGTTCGTTGAAAAATGCGGTCGATGCCTCGATCAATCGCGACTGATCGACGGATGCGGCCGGCAGCACCAGCGTATCGAGCGCGGCTCGATGCAAGGCGGCCATGTCGAGTAGCCCGAGCCCATCGATCATGGCGCGTCGCCCAAGCTCGTAAGCGTAGGAAAGGCCCGCCTCGCCCTGCTCGTCTAGGTAAGCGCGAAGACCTGAGAAGTATTCGGCGCGCAGCGCGTCGAGCCGCGTCGTCATGGATGCGCTCCAAGATAGCGGGCAACGAGGACGTGCGCATCGTCCGTTCCTTTCGCATATCTAATCAAGATCGACTCGGCGATTTCCTGCGCACTAAATTGCGTGATGATGCCCGCGCTGAATGCGTTTTGAATGCCGTCGGTCGCCATCACGAGGACATCGCCGCGCGACACCGCATAGCGTTGTTCGCGCAGCGGCGGCAGGCGGTAGCCGACTACGCCTCCGCGCGTAGCGATGGCTTCCTTGCGCGGTGCCGGGTTTGCGCCGGAACGGATCAATATGCAGTCGACGTTGCCGACGCCCGTCCATGTCATCGACGCATCGTGGGCGTCGAACCACGCCACGCTCATGACCGCGCCCCGCGTTCTGTACAGCGCTTCATGGCACTGACGCACGAGCAGGGCCACCGACGCACCGGCGTGCGCTTCGATCACCGGCACGGCCATCTGGACACTTTGGGCGGCTTCGAGCCCGTGCCCGAGGCCATCGAGCAGCGCGACCAGCGCTCCGTGCTCGCGCTCGACGACGACATGCAGATCGCCGGACGGATCTTCGAGCGCACTGCCGGCCCAGCCCCACTCGATGACGGATGTCGCAGGCGGGACGGACTCGCTCATCGCAGCCACCTTTTCATTTTGATCGTGGTGCCCTTACCGACCGTCGAGTTGAGCTCAAACTCGTCCATGATGCGTTTTGTACCGGGCAGGCCAACCCCGAGGCTCTTGGCCGTCGAATAGCCGTCGCGCATCGCGAGCTCGATGTCGGGAATGCCGGGCCCCTCGTCCTGCGCAACGATGAGAATCCCGGTGCGCACCCCATCGTTGATGCGGGAGAGCGTGACTTCGCCGTGGTCCGCATAGCTGATGATGTTGCGGGCGATCTCCGAGATGGCGAGCGCGATGATCGTGCGATCCGTATTCGAAAAGCCCGTCTCGGCAGCCAGCTCACGTCCTTTTTGGCGAGCGATGACGACGTCCTCCTCGCGCACGATCGGCACGCGGATTTCAGCCGCCATGGCCTGGACTCCGATTGACTGCCTTCTTCAGATAGTCGAGACCTTCTTCGAGATCGAGCGCTGTGGCCACGCCGTCGAGGGCAAGCCCGAGCTGCACCATGGCGAACGCTACCTCGGGCTGAATACCGACCACGACCGCTGTGGCCCCGCGTAGCTTCGCGACATAGGCGATGCCGCGCAGCGTGCGCGTGGCGAACGAATCGAGCACGTCGAGCGCCGTGACGTCGATGAGCACACCGCGCGTGCGGAATTGACCGATCTTCGCGGCGAAATCCTCACGCAGTTGAATGAGGTCTTGATCGGACAGCGCTGATTGGATCGAGGCGATCAGCACATCGCCTTGCTTGAGGATAGGAACGGACACGGTGTCAACTCGCCGCGTCGTCGCGGGTGTCGGCGGCCGCGCTTTGCACTACGCGATAACCGAGATTGCGCTCGGCCTGCTCGATGCCGCCTCGCAAATCGCCTACGGTGTCGAGGCCGCCCAGTTCGATGCCGAGCGAGACGAGCGACTGCGCCACCGGTGCGGAAATTCCCGTCACGATCACTCGCGCGCCCATGAGGCGAGCTGCCGTCACCGTTTGCAGAATATGGTTCGCCACGCGCGAGTCGATGGTCGCAACGCCTGTGATATCCATCACGACCACCTTCGCGCGGTTGGTTCGAATCGCTTCCAGCAGGCTTTCGGTGATAAGGCGTGCGCGATGCGTGTCGATCACCCCGATGATGGGCAGCAGCAGGAGGCGGTTGCGCAATTGGAGCACCGGCGTGGATAGCTCGCGAATGGCTTCTTGCTGCTGGCGAATGATGCGCTCGCGCTCGAAGACGAGTACGTCGACGATCAACCCGAGATCGAAGAAGGCCACCTTCTTCAACGACATGAACGCCTCGAATGCGTCGAGCGGCGCGCTGTCGGCTTGCGCCATGATCTGAGTGCCCATGTGTTTGAGCAGCTCGAGAAACGCGCCGAGGAACACACGCGTGTCGAGCCCCGCCGCGGCGTAGAGCAACCCCAGTTCGATGCGTTGCTCGACGTAATCGGCGCCGTAATCGCCCGACACGAGGCCATGGAGATGGTCGACTTTCAGGCGCTTGGCCTTCTCGAAGAGCGCGCGATTCTCAAGCAGGGAACGGGCTTCGTCGAGACGTGCCAAGTGATTGAAGAAAGCGGCAGCAATGCTGTCGACTCGCGGCAGGACGACGTCCTTGATCGTCGCGATTCGTGTCACGTCAGCCGGCGTGAGGCCGACGATCTGCTTACGTCGATCGATGGCTCCGCTGTTGAGCCCCATCTGATGCATTAACGCAAGTGATTCGTGTTGTTCGAGCTGCTCTGCCATGCACGCCCCCTCGGTTACTGCCCGGTCGAACTGCGGCCACGCCGGGCATCGGATTCGCGAATACGACACGGCAGTCCCGCGAAGGTCGCGTGTCGGTCGTTTTTCTCGGCCCCACCGATGCGGAACCGCTATGGCGTTGCTAGATTTACTTTCGTTTTATCGCGGCAATGACGGTGGCTCACTGACTGCATTTCGTCGAATCCACTTTACATCGTGCAAGCTATTTGTCCGAATATTCGCAGTATAGCCAGAGCGGCGGAACTGACAAGTATCGGCGCATGGGGACCTCAGCTTCGGCGCAATGGTGCGCGTCCGGTCGATTCGCGTACGACCAGTTCCGGCCCCGGTACGATATAGCGCTCCTGTACGGGGGCGCCGCCCTCGATCATTTCTACCGTGAGCGCGATCGAGCGTGCCGCGATCTCGGCCGTAGGCAGTCTTATGGTTGTCAATGCGGGCCGGAACTGATGGGCTAGCGCGATGTCGGTCACGCCGATCACCGACAAATCCTCGGGCACGCGCCGCCCGAGATCGGCGGCCGCCTGAATCGCGCCGATCGCCATGAGGTCGTTCGTCGCGAAGATCGAAGTGAGCGCAGGCGCGCCGCGCAGTAGGCCGATGGCCGCTTCGTATCCGCTTTCAATCGAGTCGTGCGCCTCTACGACGACGAGCGACGTGTCCGCATGACCGCGCTGCGCGAGGGCGGTCGCGAAGCCGCCGAGCCGGATTGTTTGCGGGCCGCCCGAGCCTGCCCCGACAAGCGCGCCGAACGTACGATGGCCGAGCCCTGATAGATGGGTCGCCGCAAGCGCGCCCGCTGCGGCGAAATCGATTGTGACGCAGGGTAGAGCAAGCGAGGCTTGCACATGCTCCCACATACAAAGGACGAGCGCGACGCCTTTGCCGGCGATTTCGGTTAATTCGCTTTCGCCAAGGTCGGTGTTCATGACGATGACGCCCGATGCAAGCGAGCCGGCAATCTCATCCAGATACGCCCGCGTGATGGCGGGATCGTCGTCGGTATTGCAGACGAGCAAGAAGTATCCGCGCTTGCGCGCCTCCCGTTCGGCGGCAAGCACGAACTCGGGATAGAACGGGTTCGAGATGTTCGAGAGCATCAGCGCGAGCGTCGACGTGCGCCCTCGCGCCAGTGCGCGCGCCGTCAAGTTCGGCCGATAGCCGAGTTCGCGGATGGCCGCCATCACGCGTTCGACCGTTTCGGGTTTCACTTTTTGCGGATTGCGCAAGACGTTCGACACCGTCGCGCCGGTTACCTTCGCGCGCCGCGCGACTTCGGCAAGCGTTACCAACGTCATTCCCCCGGCTTCCAATAGCATGAGCGCCGCAATGCGCTCGTTGATGTTCGCCCCAAGCGTTTGTCCAAATCGTGGGATGCGTGTCCAAAAGTTGCACAGTCGTAATTGCTTGCGCTACGTTTCATTCCACGACGAGCGCTGCGCATGCGAGCGCAGACGATATGGTACGAGGAGATAGGCGGCTTGGGCGATAGAAATTTAAGCGCTTAAATTGACGCTCGTCGAAAAGACGCCCATGCGAGGCGCAGCGATCGAGATAGCGCTCGCGCTCGGGCGAGCCGTGTTTGCGGCCGCCTGAACAATCGATGCAGTAGACCGGCAACGCGCCGACACCTAAGACCAACGAAGGAGACATGGATGAAGCTACCCATTCGTATGTTCGCGCTCGCCTGCCTTACCGGTGCGACGTTTGCCGCGGCATCGACGGTGCTGGCCGGTACATTGAACGTCACGGTATCGGCGCGCGGCAATCAGCGTTCCACGTGGCAGAACGCGTTCGACCAGTTCAAGAAGGCAAATCCGGACGTCGACTTGAAAATCAGCTATGTCGGCGAGGAGGCCTATAAGGTTCAACTCTCGGGCTGGCTCGCGACCGATCCGCCCGATGTTTTGAGCTGGCACAACGGGGAACGCATGGCCTACTTCGCTAAGCGCGGTTTGCTAGCGGATTTGACGAGCGATTGGCAGAAAAACGGCTGGAACCAGACCTATGCCTCGGTGAAGTCTTCGTCGACGTATGCCGGTAAGCAATATAGTTTGCCGCTGGGTACCGATGCCTATGGCTTCTTCTACCGCAAGGATTTGTTTCAGAAGGCCGGGATTACAGCCGAGCCCACGACCTGGGATCAGTTCTTGGACGATTGCAAGAAGCTCAAGGCGGCCGGCATTGCGCCGATTGCCGTGCCCGCGCGCGATTCATGGACCCTCGCAGCGTGGTTCGACTATCTGGACTTGCGCGTCAACGGCTATGCGTTTCATCAACAACTCATGGCCGGTGACATCGCTTACACCGACCCGCGCGTGAAGCACGTGTACGAAGCGTGGAAGACTCTGATCGACGACAAGTACTACATCGACAACGCGCTCTCCTACGACGTCGATTCGATTAGTCCGCTGCTCGTCAACGGCCAAGCCGCCATGATGTTGATGGGCACGTTCTTTTCGGCGGGCCTGCCGGCGGCAACGCGCAACGAGATGGGGTATTTCCGCTTCCCGATCATCGACGCATCGGTGCCGGTCGCCGAAGACGGTCCCGTCAACGTATTGATTGTGCCGGCCAAAGCCAAGAACAAAGCCGATGCGCAGCGTCTGCTTGCATTCATGGGCACGCCGCAGATCAACGGCGAGCTTGCAAAAGGCTGGGGGCAATTGCCGTCGAACAACAAGGCGGCCGAGCCCCAGGACCCGATCTCGAAGGTCGGCTTCCAAACGTTGTCGAGTACGACGGGCGGTATCGCGCAGTTCTACGACCGAGACATGACGAAGGAAATGGCCGACGAAGGTATGAAGGCCATGCAGCAGTTCTTCTCCGACCCGACGCAACTCGACGCGATTCTGCAACGCTTGGAGGCGACGCGCAAACGCATCTATAAGAAATAGACGCATAGGGTGCGTGGGGCGGTGCCGCTACGACATCGCCCCGTTATTTACGTCGGAGCACTCACGCCATGTCGATTTCCGCGACACAAAGCGCATTGCGGCGCGCATCGCGCGCGGCCGCCAAAAGGCCCGTGCCGCTCAGCCGACGGCGTACCCGCGCGGCGCTGCTATTTCTGCTGCCGGGCCTCGCACTCTTTACCGTCTTCGTCATCTATCCGATCGTAAACAGCATTTGGCTCAGCTTTCACCATTGGGACGGCATGACGGCGAAGACATTCGCCGGGCTCGAGAACTATCGCGAACTCTTTGCGGCCGATACCTTCTATGTCGCACTCAAGAACAACCTGATCTGGTTGGTGCTGTTTTTGCTGGCGCCGCTCTTGGGCCTCGCACTCGCCTTGTATCTGAACCAAAACGTATTCGGCATTCGGCTCGTGAAGTCGTTGTTCTTCGCGCCGTTCGTGCTGCCGGGTGTCGTCGTGGGCCTGGTTTTTTCGTGGTTCTACGACCCGACGTTCGGTTTGCTCAAGCTCATCGTGGGCCACGGCATTCCGGTGCTCGGCGATCCCCGCTACGTGACCTACGGGATCATTTTTGCCGCTTTATGGCCGCAGATCCCGTTCTGCATGATTCTTTATCTGACGGGGCTCACGGGCATCAACCCCGAGATCGTCGAGGCCGCGAGGTTGGAAGGTGCCGGCGGCTTCGCGCTGCTATGGCATGTCATCTTGCCGCAGCTACGACCGGCCACGTTCATGGCTATTGTGCTGACAGTCATCGGGGCGCTGCGCAGTTTCGATCTCATTTCCGTGATGAGCGGCGGCGGCCCGTTCGACCGCTCCACCGTGCTCGCCTACTTCATGTACGACCAAGCGATCAAGTACTACCGCGAAGGCTATTCGGCGGCGATTGCCGTCGTGTTGTTCGCGATCATGCTCGTCTACATCGTTTGGCAGCTGCGCCGCCTCGTGCGCACCGATGCCTAAGGAGCCTCGCAATGTATCCGATGCCCGTTCAAAAGTGGCGCCCCGTCCCGCGGCTCGTTTATCGTCTCTCACTGCCTGTGACGCTGGTGCTGTGGCTCGTGCCGTTGCTTGCGGTGCTCGTCACGTCGGTACGCTCCAGCGAGGAACTCGTGACCGGCGACTACTGGGGATGGCCGAAGCATTTCGCACTCGTCGAGAACTACGGGACCGCGCTCACGCAAACACCGATGCTCCATTACTTCTGGAACAGTTGTTTGATTACGCTGCCGGCCGTGGCGATTTCGATCTTTCTTGCATCGATGGCCGGGCATGCACTGGCCAACTTTCGGTTTCGCGGCAACGCCGCGTTGCTCGGGCTGTTCGTGGCCGGCAACTTCGTGCCGATCCAGATTCTGATGATCCCGGTGCGCGAGTTAATGGCAAGCCTCGACCTCTATAACACCGTAGGGGCGCTCATCATCTTTCATGCGGCGTTTCAAACGGGATTTTGTACCCTGTTTCTGCGCAACTTTATTCGCGAGCTGCCGTATGAGTTGATCGAGGCGGCGCGGGTCGAGGGGGCCAGCGAGTGGGCAATCTACTGGCGCGTCGTTTTACCGCTCGTGCGGCCGGCGTTGGCCGCGCTCGCGATTCTTGTCTTCACGTTCGTTTGGAACGATTACTTCTGGGCGCTGTGCCTCACGCAAGGCGACGATGCGGCGCCGATCACGGTGGGCGTCGCCGCACTGAAAGGGCAGTGGACGACGGCTTGGAACCTCGTCTCGGCAGGGTCGGTACTGGCCGCCCTACCCTCGGTCGTCATGTTCTTCGCGATGCAGAAGCACTTCGTTGCGGGATTGACGTTCGGTGCGACGAAAGGGTGATCTTCGCTTGATCGCAACCAGGGTTGTCGCGTTCCCATCAATCGGGGTACTGGGGCACGACGGCGCATGCGTATTTATCGAATGAAGGAAAAACTCAATGCAGCTTGGCGTTTGCTACTACCCCGAACACTGGCCCGACAGCAAGTGGGAGGGCGACGCGCGACGCATGGCCGACATGGGCATTGCGCGCGTACGCATCGCGGAATTCGCTTGGTCCCGCATCGAACCGGGGCCCGGGCGTTACGCGTGGGGCTGGCTCGACGATGCGGTCGAGACACTGGCGCGGCACGGGCTACAGATGATCATGGGTACGCCCACGGCCTCACCGCCAAAGTGGCTCGTCGATCTGCATCCGGATATGCTTCCCGTGGCACGCGACGGCAGCGTCATGCAGTTTGGCTCGCGCCGTCATTACGACATTTCCAGCGTCGCTTATAGAGAACACTGCGCCCGTATCGTCGAAGAGATGGCGCGCCGTTACGGGGCACATCCGTCCATCGTCGCTTGGCAAACCGACAATGAATTCGGGTGCCACAACACGCTGCCTAGTTACACGCAGGCAGCGCTGTATCGGTTCCGGCGCTGGCTAGCCGGGCGCTATGAAACGATCGGCGCGCTCAATGCGGCGTGGGGCAATGTGTTTTGGAGCATGGAATACCGCAGTTTCGACGAGATCGAATTGCCGTATCGCACGCCGACCGACGCGAATCCGGCGCATGGGCTCGATTTCCGCCGCTTTCAGTCGGACGAAGTGGTCAGCTTCCATGGGCTGCAAGCCGATCTGATTCGAAAGCATTCGCCGGGACGCGACTTGCTTCACAACTTCATGGGCTTTTACGCTGGGTTCGATCACTACGCGTTTGCCAAGCGGGGCCTCGACGTTGCTGCGTGGGACAGCTATCCCGTGCCGCGCACCGAAGTGATTGCACTTCCCGAAGCGGATAAGCATCGTTGGGCACGCACCGGCCATCCGGATGTATCGGCGTTTAGCCACGACCTCTATCGCGGTGTGGGCAACGGGCGCATGTGGGTGATGGAGCAGCAGGCGGGGCCCGTGAACTGGGCGCCGTTCAACCCGGTGCCCCGGCCGGGCATCGTGCGGCTGTGGACTTGGGAAGCTTTCGCGCACGGGGCCGAGCTCGTGTCGTACTTCCGTTGGCGCCAGTGCCCGTATGCTCAGGAGCAGATGCACTCGGGCCTTAACACGCCCGACGATGAACGCTCGCCGGGCGGGCGCGAAGCGGCACAGGTAGGCGAGGAGCTACGCAAGCTCTCGCTGCCCGCGGATCGTTCGGGTCCGGGACGAGCGCCCGTCGCGCTACTGTTCGACTACGAAGCCGACTGGGTGATCGAAACGCAGCGGCACGGCGCCGATTTCGATTATCAGCACGTGGTGTTCGAGTGGTATAGCGCGTTGCGCGAATTGGGGATCGACGTCGATATCGTGTCTGCGCGATCGGAGGTCGGTGCCTATCGGCTCATCGTCGCGCCGACCTTGCCGATCCTTCCCGACAGCGTCGTCGAGCAGATCGCACGGGGCTCGAATCATTGGGTGTTCGGTCCGCGCACGGGATCGAAATCGGAAGCATTTGCCATCGTGCCGCAACTGCCGCCGGGCAAGCTCCAAAACGCACTGCCGGTTCGCGTGATCGAGGTCGAATCGTTGCGGCCTTCGATAAGGCCCACGGTACGGATCGAGAACGTCGATGGGTACGCACTGCGATGGCGAGAACACGCACAACCCGGCGTGGGGACCGAGGTGATTGCGCGTTTCGACGACGGTATACCGGCCTTGCTGAGATGCGAGCGGGTGACCTATATGACGGCGTGTTTCGACCCGGTGTTGTTGCGCACCACGATCGCAAACTGCCTGCGTCGCGCGGGCCTCGACGCAACGCTGCTGCCGGCAGGCTTGAGAGTGTCTAAGCGTGGTTCGGTGCGATTCGCCGTCAACTACGGCGATCGTCCGCAGCCGGTACCTGCGCGCGCCAATGCCCGGTTCATCCTGGGTGGCCCGCTCGTCGGTCCCATTGATGTCTCCGCCTGGATCGAGGAAGACTGACCCGTGCGGACGCGCTTCGTGGGGCTCGTACGGATTCCACACTTCGTGCCGCTTGCCGTTGCGACGTTGATGCTTGGCGTGGCGTTATCGTTTTCGATGCCGTATTTGTCGCTGTTCGGTGTCGAGGCAGCCGCGATGTCGCCGATGCGACTCGGGCTCTTCATGACGGTCGTTTCCGCGAGCGGCGTATTTGCCAGCTCGGCCGTGGGGCGCTGGTCCGATCGACACGGGCGTTATCGCGTGCCGTTGATTGTGTCGCTAATCGTGGCCGCGATCGGTTATGCAAGCTTGAGTGTCTTGCGCGGCTTCGCGGAACTCATGATCGTCGGACTTGTATTGCTGGGTCCGGGATCGGCATCGCTATCGCAGATATTCTCGTTCGGGCGAGCCGCGCTGGGTATCCAGGACCCGGCGCAAGATGAGTTCGCGTCGGCGGCACTGAGAACGCTGCTGTCCGTCGCGTGGGTGTTCGGCCCGGCGATCGGTGCGTTGATTTTGGCGCAAGCGGGATTCGAGGGGCTTTTCGCCTTTGCGGCGGCAAGCTTTGCCGCCAGCGCGGTGATTGCATGGCGGATAGCCGAGGCGAGGGGAGGTGCGCAACACAAGCGTAACGGTCATGATACGGAAATATCGGCCCAGCACCGCAAGCCAGAGGAGCGTCGGACCCGACACCTATCGGGGGAAGACAGCAGGCTCGTCTCGCAGCCGGTTATCGATGCGCATACGCGCAAAACCATTGCGCGTGTATTGCTCGCATTGACGCTGATCGGTCTCGTGGCCAATGCGACGATGATCCTTTTGCCGATTTACATGATTCGCGCGTTGCACGGCACGCGTTTGATGGTGTCCGCAGCATTGGGTGCCGGCGCGCTGCTCGAAATCCCAATGATGCTATGGCTCGGTGCGAAGTCGTCTCGATTGCGCAAGTCGCGTTGGCTTGCGGCATCGGCCGGCGTTCATGCGGTGTATTTCGTCGCGTTGGCGATCATGAGCCAGCCGCTTGCCGTCGTTCCGCTTCAGGTGTTGCCGGCCGCGGTGGTAGCCATTACGTCGTGTCTCGGCATGACCTACATTCAGGACCTGATGCCGGGACAAACCGGCGCTGCGACGGCGCGCTTCTTCAACGCGTGGCGTATCGGTGCGATTCTGTCGGGTGTGATGTCGGGAATGATCGTCGGCGCGTTCGGATATCGCACGGCGTTTTTGCTTTGCGCTGCGCTTGCGCTATGTGCGTTCGTGCTTCTATCGCTGGACGTGTCGATGCGCAAACGGTTCGCGCGATCCGCTGTCGTTGAACGCGCATGAGGCCGGGTTCCCCACCTGTGCCCCAGGCCGCTCGATGTCTTCTTTCAATCCGTAATATCCTTGACACGATAGCTTCCGATAATGGAGGGCTGCGCGGCAGCTATGCGGCGATAGGGCGCAGCAATGGCGCGCCGCTATGTTCAGGGGGAATGGGATGGACAAACACGATCCGCAAACGGATGCCGAACTGTTTGCCGAGCGGCAACGCCGTTTTGAGGAAGATCTCGTCGACGCCTACGACGAAGAGCTTGAAATGGAGATCGACGATCGGGTTCTGGACGGGCCCGACGCGTTCACGCCCGAAGCGCGCCGGCTGCGCCGCGCGTATTTCAGCGAGCTGTTTCGCCTGCAGGGCGAACTCGTGAAGCTGCAGGACTGGATCGTGCAAACGGGACACCGGCTCGTCGTGATCTTCGAGGGGCGCGATGCCGCAGGCAAGGGGGGTGCGATCAAGCGCATCACCCAGCGCCTCAATCCGCGCGTCTGCCGAGTCGCCGCGCTGCCGGCCCCGAGCAACCGCGAGCGTACCCAGTGGTATTTTCAGCGCTACGTCGCGCACCTTCCGGCGGGTGGAGAGATGGTGTTGTTCGATCGGAGTTGGTATAACCGGGCCGGCGTCGAACGTGTCATGGGTTTTTGCAGCGATGAGGAGTATGAGGAGTTCTTCCGCTCAGTGCCCGAATTCGAAAAGATGCTTGTGAAAAGCGGCATCCAGATCGTGAAGTACTGGTTCTCGATTACCGACGAAGAGCAGGAGATTCGCTTTCAGGCCCGGATCTACGATCCGCTCAAGCAATGGAAGTTAAGTCCCATGGATCTCGAGAGCCGGCGCCGATGGGAGGCTTATACCTTGGCCAAGGAAGTCATGCTGCAACGCTCGCACCATCCCGAGGCGCCTTGGTGGGTCGTCCAAGCCGTCGACAAGAAGCGGGCGCGCCTCAACTGCATTCATCATCTGTTGAGCCAGGTGCCGTACCAAGAAGTCGAGCACCCGACCATTGCGCTGCCCGAGCGCGTGCACAACGAAGACTACATTCGTCAGCCGGTGCCCGCAGAGATGATCGTGCCTGAGATCTATTGATAGATGCATGACTGACCTCGCGTGCAGCGGGATCTCGGGCGGCCGCGTCCCTTACATCGCGTGCCGCAGCACCCAATGCGACGCTGAGCAGAAGTGATCGCGGGTGCTATGGCGCGTCGCTTGCGTAATGCGCGAGAAACATATCAGCCGCCGCTTCAGCCACTTTCTTTTGCTCGCCCTTGCTCAGCGGCGGTTGCCCCATCATGACCTGCGGCCAGAAAGCGAAGCTTTTGACGAGCCCTTGCAATTGCAGCGAGCTGAATAGGGGATCCGATACCCGCAGCCTGCCATCGGCCGCCGCCGCGCGTATCCAGATCGTCAGATCCTCCTCGCGCTCGCCCATGCGCGCCACCATATCGCGCGCGCGTTCGGGCGAATGAATGCCGGCTGCGATCGCGACGCGTGCCAGCGATAGGAATGCTTCGTCATTCAAAAGGCGCATCTTCCGCATCAGCAATTCGAGCAGTTGTGCACGCAGCGGTTCGTAGGCGCGATAGCCGGGCGCATGGCCGGTTCGGCTCGCGTCCCATAACTGGTGCAGGATCGCCGCGAACAACGCCTCCTTGCTCGGGAAGTGGTTGTAGACCGTCCGCTTGGAAACGCTCGCGCGCGCCGCAATGCGGTCCATGCTGGTGGCCTCGAAGCCGGCCGCCCGGAATTCCTCGATAGCCGCATCGAGGATGGCGACGCGTTTACGATCGGTCAGACGCTGAGGGGAAGTGCTCGAGTGCATTGCAAAATATTACACCAGGCAGTTTACTTTTCTCAATAATAAACTACACTAGGCGGTCTACTTTTAATGTGTGGTCGCCTCATGTCATCGATCCCGGATTTTCTGAGCCGTGCTTTGGGTTTGACCGCAGCCGCGCGGGGGCGTGAGTTGTCCCGCACGTCCCCGCAGCATGACGGCGAACGTTTTCGCAACCTCAAGCCGCGTCCCGTCGAGGGGTTCCGTAAGACGCTGAGCATCGTGTGGAACGTGCTCTTTAATAAGCCGAGCGGTACAGTTCCGGCCGGTGCTTTGCCGATCGATACGTTGACGCGTGCGCAACTTGATGCCGCGCCCGAGCGTAGCCTCTATCGGCTGGGACACTCGAGTGTGCTGCTCAAGTTACGAGGCCAGTTCTGGCTGACCGATCCGGTGTTCGCCGAAAGAGCATCGCCGTTCCGGCGTGTCGGTCCCAAGCGTTTCCATGCGCCGCCTATCGCGCTCGTGGATCTGCCGCCGTTGCGCGGCGTAATTCTCTCGCATGATCACTACGATCATTTGGACCGCGAGACCGTGCTCGCGCTCGCCGAGACGACGGGCGTGTTCCTCACGCCCCTGGGCGTTGGCGATCGCCTGATCGAATGGGGCATCGATGCGGCGAAGGTGCGTCAGTTCGATTGGTGGCAAGGGGTGGATGTCGATGGGCTGACCTTCACGGCAACGCCCGCGCAGCATTTTTCCGGGCGCAGCTTGTTTGACGGCAATAGCACGCTGTGGGCCTCGTGGGTTATCGTCGATGACGATTTGCGCGTGTTCTTCAGCGGCGATACCGGCTACTTCGAAGGATTCAAGACGATTGGCGAGCGCCTCGGCCCGTTCGATATAACGCTGCTCGAAACGGGGGCTTACGACGCTCAATGGCCTTACGTCCACATGCAACCCGAAGACACGGTGCAGGCCCATATGGATTTGCATGGCCGATGGCTAATGCCCGTTCATAACGGCACATTCGATTTGGCGATGCATCGTTGGCAGGATCCGTTCGAACGCGTGACGGCACTGAGCGTCGCGCGCGGTATCGCAATTTCGACGCCTCGTATGGGCGAGCGGCTCGACTTGGCTGCGCCGCATCGAGGAGAGCGGTGGTGGCGCAATGTCGCGCAAGCGGCGCCTGCGCGACAGGCTCGGTGGCGCGGGTGTGGCGGTCGCGATGCCCCCGATTCTCCTCGACCCTAACCTGGCGTAAGGTCCTGCCCCTATCAGGCGATGTCGCGCAGCACGTTGCGGACAGTCGAGAAGATCTGATCGATCTGCTGTTCATCGACGATCAGCGGTGGCGAAAACGCGAGGATGTCTCCGGTGTAGCGTACCAGCACGCCGGCTTCGAAGCATTTGAGGAACACCTCGCTTGCACGAGCGCCGGCGGCGCCGGAGCGCGGTTCGAGCTCGACGCCGGCCACGAGTCCAAGATTGCGAATATCTTTGACATGCGGGCTCGCTTGCAACTCGTGAACCGCGCTTTCGAATGCCCCGGACAACCGATTCGCGCGCTCGAACAAGCGATCGCGCTTATAGATATCGAGCGCCGCGATCGCAGCCGCGGCCGCGACCGGGTGAGCCGAATAAGTGTAGCCATGAAAAAATTCGATGGCATTATCGGCGCCGGCATTGACGACCGTATCGTGCACGGTCCGGCTTGCCGCGACCGCCCCCATGGGAACAGCAGCGTTGTTGATGGCCTTTGCCATCGTCAGTAAATCGGGCGTGACGCCGAAGAACTCGCTCGCGGTCGGCGCGCCGAGGCGACCGAAGCCGGTAATGACTTCGTCGAATATCAGCAGGATGCCGTGCTTGGTGCAAAGCTCGCGCAGGCGTTGCAGATACCCCTTCGGCGGAACGATGACACCCGTTGAGCCCGCCAGCGGTTCGACGATGACCGCCGCAATCGTCGATGCGTCGTGCAGTGCGACCAGGCGCTCGAGTTCGTCGGCCAGGTGCGCGCCCCATGCAGGTTGGCCCCGCGTGAATGCGCATTCCGAAACGTTGAGCGTGTGCGGCAGATGGTCGACATGGGGCATCAAGTTGCCCGAGAACGCCTTGCGATTCGGGACAATACCGCCGACCGAAATGCCGCCGAAGCCGACGCCGTGATAACCGCGCTCGCGACCAATGAAGCGAGTGCGCTGGCCCTCGCCGCGCGCGCGGTGATAAGCGAGCGCCATCTTCAGCGCGGTATCGACCGATTCCGAGCCTGAATTGGTGAAGAAGATGCGGTCGAGACCTTCGGGCATGAGTTCCGCCACTCGGGTTGCGGCCTCGAATGCCAAGGGGTGGCCCATCTGAAACGTCGGCGCGTAGTCCATCGTCGCCAATTGGGCGGAGACGGCCTCGGTAATCTCGGAGCGCCCATGGCCTGCGTTTACGCACCAAAGGCCGGCGGTTGCGTCGAGAACCGATTGGTTATCCACCGTGGTGTAGTGCATCCCTTTTGCGGCTTTGAACAGTCTCGGTGCCGCCTTGAACTGTCGGTTCGCGGTGAATGGCATCCAAAAGTTCGACAGATCGGTATCGCGTTGTGTCGTAGTCATCGAAACACTCCTTGAAGATGGTACAAACTGTATCGACTCCGAGCGATACAATCACGGCACGGCCGCCACGGTGCGGCCAAACCGTACTGTTTTCTTCTGCGCTACCGTACTGATATGTTCACGTTGAATTTGTCGCGCTCGAGAAAGGACGGCGGCACCTTGGTCGAGCAGATCGTATCGTCCATCGAGCAGGAACTGAGACATGGGACGTTTGCCGCGGGCACGGCGCTGCCGTCGGTTCGGGGGTTGGCCAAGCAGCACGGCTTGAGCGCGTATACCGTCGCCGAGGCTTATCAGCGGCTGGTTTCGCTGGGCCTCATCGCGTCGCGTCCCGGCGCCGGGTATCGTGTCGCCACTGTTGCGGCCGACGCGCCGGCGGCGCCGGTTTGGAATGCGCCCACGCTGAACGCAGCGTGGTTATTGTCCGACGTATTCGCAGACCAGTCGATACCGATCAAGGCGGGCTGTGGGTGGATCCCCAATGACTGGATCAACGAAAGTGGCTTGCAGCATGCATTGCGAACAGTGAGCCGGACACCGGGCGCGCGTATCGGCGGCTACGGTCATCCCTATGGCCTGGCATCGCTGCGCGAATATATCGGCGCTTCGCTGCGTCGATATTCGTTGGCGGTGGGTAGCGCAGACGTACTGCTGACGGAGGGCGCGACCCAAGCGCTCGATCTGATCGTGCGAACCCTGCTTACACCGGGGGACACGGTTGTGGTGGAAGATCCTTGTTATTGCAATCTGCTGCAAATCTTAAAGCTTGCTTTCGTCAACGTCGTCAGCGTGCCGCGCACCGCGGAAGGCATCGATAGCGCGCGCCTCGAAGCGGTCATCGCAGAGCATCGACCGAAGGGAATCTTTATCAATACCGTGCTGCAGAATCCGTCGGGATCTTCGTTGAGCGTATCGTCTGCCTTTCGTCTATTGCAAATTGCAGACCGTACGGGTTTGTGGGTTGTGGAAGACGATATCTCAAGGGAGCTCGCGCTGCCCGGTGCGCCTTGCCTTGCTGCGATGGAGGGGTTGCAACGGGTAATTTATGTGTCGGGCTTTTCGAAAACCATCACGCCTGCCGCTCGCGTGGGATATATAGCGGCGAATCGAAAGTTGATCGCGAAGCTGGCGCTGACTAAGATGGCCGTAGGGCTCACTTCATCGGAAATTACCGAGCGGACGGTGGCGAACGTGCTTATCGAAGGACATTACGATCGCCACGTCGAGCATATTCGCGAACGACTCTTTAACGCACATAAGCGGGTTACGGACTCAATGCATCGAGCGGGGCTCGAGATTTTTCACGAGCCCAACGCGGGCCTTTTTCTGTGGGCAAAACTGCCTATCCGCGCCGAAGAGAGCCTTGCGGTAACAACGCAGGCTTTGGCAAGAGGGATTTGGTTGGCGCCCGGATCGTATTTTCGACCGGATGAAACGATGTCGCCTTGGTTCCGATTCAATGCGGCGACGTCCGATGTTCCCGATCTTTGGAAATTCGTTCGGACGCTTTCGAAGTAGATATCTCCGGCATGCGGACGCGCGCTGGTAAACCTGGGGGTAGCCGCGCGGGAGGTTTTGAGTTCTCCGGCAGCGAGCGCGAAACGCGTCATGTTGGGTCGCTTTCTCGATAACGATAGGCCGATCGAGTGGCAATAATTGCTGTCATTCGCAAATGAGCTCGGCAAGTTTTTCTTCTTGGTGGTGACGGACTCTAATCGCTCGTTGAGTTGCTCTGCGAGAGCGAATTTGTGTGTAGAATCGCCCGACTTTGAATATTGGCATCTTGTCGGGGCCGCCAATGCATACCCACCTGTCTGTCCAAGATCTCCGGAAGATCGCCACCGGAAT
>Ga0157370_10001256_pt1 | contig 31658 bp, 28 predicted proteins | sample C35metaG_FD_113463 | JGI IMG/M metagenome (GOLD analysis project Ga0157370, IMG submission 113463) | Corn rhizosphere microbial communities from Kellogg Biological Station, Michigan, USA - C3-5 metaG | ecosystem: Host-associated > Plants > Roots > Rhizosphere > Soil | place: USA: Michigan...
GACGCGATCCTCGGGATGCTCCCGCCGCCAGTAGTGAACGAAATTCCCGCCAATGAAGCCGGCGCCGCCGGTGATGAGCAAACTACGCATTCATGAGCTCGTGCGTGGATTCGATGATTCCCTGGCGCCAGTGCGGCGGCAGATAGCCGATGGCTGCCCAGGATTCGTGCTTGTCGAGCACAGAGAATTGTGGTCGGCGCGCCGCCGTCGGAAACCCGGCGCTCGGGATCGGCATGACCATCGCACCGTCACCGAGCTGCCCCGCGCCGTCGAGTGTCTCGAGCACCGTGACCGCGACGTCGAACCACGACGCGACGCCGGCGTCGGTAAAGTGCAGCAAGCCGCGTACATCGGCGCGATCGGCGATGTGCCACAGCGCCACCGCGAGATGCGCCGCGCGCGTCGGCGTTCCGATCTGGTCGTCTACCACGCGCATGGGCTTTCCCGCGCTCAGGAGACGCACCGCCGTGCGAACGAAGTTGGCGCCGGCGCCCGAATGCACCCAGGCCGTGCGGACGACGACGCTGTCCGGCGCCCCCGCAAGAACTCGACGCTCTCCCTCGAGCTTCGTCGCGCCGTACACATTGATCGGCGCCGGCACAGCGGCCGTCTTGTACGGAATGTGCGCGCAGCCGTCGAACACGTAATCAGTCGACAGATGGATGAGTCGGACGCCAGCCGCCTGCGTCGCCTCGGCGATCAGCCCCGGCGCGACGCCGTTCGCGTCCAGCGCCTCGTCCGGCCGTGACTCGGCGCCGTCCACGTTGGTGAACGCGGCACAGTTGATCACGACGTCGGGCCGAGCATCGTCGATGGCCCGCGTGACGGCGGAGCGGTCGCGAATGTCGGTCTGGTCGAGGTCGTGCGCAGCGACGACGGCACGCGCCGGCGCGGTTTGCTGAAGCGCCGACCCCACCTGCCCCGACGCGCCGAGGATCAACACGCGCGAGCTCATTTGAAGCACGGAGACCGGGCGAGCAGTGGCGCGCCGGCGTCGGCGTCGGAGAGGATCGGTGACTCGCCCGCCTCGATTGGCCATCGCACACCAATCTCCGGGTCGTCCCACCGGATGGCGCGGTTGGATTGCGGGTGGTACACGGCCGTGCACTTGTAGGTCACGTCCGCCGTGTCGCTGAGCACGAGGAAGCCGTGGCCGAAGCCGGGGGGAATCCACAACTGTCGGCCGTCGCCGGCTTCGAGCGTCACGCCGCACCACTCGCGAAAGTGCGGCGACGATTCGCGGAGGTCCACCGCGACGTCGAAGATGGCACCGCTCACCGGCCGAACGAGCTTTCCCTGCGGCTGCTCGAGCTGAAAGTGCAGCCCGCGCAGAACGTGACGCGCGGAGCGGCTATGGTTGTCCTGAGCGAACGACGTGGGCAGGCCGATCGCGGCGAATCGGTCGGCGTGAAACACCTCCGTGAAGAAGCCGCGCGTATCGCCGTACACCGGCGAGCGCACGACAGCGACGCCCGGCAGCGACGTGGGCTCGGCGATCACGCCGGCAGATCCTCGTCCGCGAGGCCGCGGAGATACGCACCGTAGTCGCTCTTGCCCAATCCGTCCGCCAGCCGGAAAAGCTGCGCGCGATCGATGTAGCCCATGCGGTACGCAACCTCCTCCGGCGCGGCGATCTTCATGCCCTGTCGCTGCTCCACCGTTTGCACGAAATGTGTGGCCTGCACCAGCGAATCGTGCGTTCCGGTGTCGAGCCACGCGGTGCCGCGGCCCATCACCTCCACGCGCAGATTGCCGCGCTCGAGGTAAGCGCGGTTGACGTCGGTGATCTCGAGCTCGCCGCGGGGCGATGGCGCGAGCCTGGCCGCGATGTCGCAGACCTCTTCATCGTAGAAATAGAGCCCGGTCACGGCAAAGTTCGACTTCGGGGCCGCCGGCTTCTCCTCGATCGACATCGCCTTGCCCTGCGGGTCGAATTCGACGACGCCGTACGCCTGTGGGTTCGACACGCGGTAGGCGAACACGGTCGCGCCGTCGGCTCGCGCGGCAGCCTTCTGCACGGACTTCGCGAGGTCCTGACCGTAGAACAGGTTGTCGCCGAGCACGAGAGCGGATCTGCCGCCGGCGACGAATTCGCGCCCGATGATGAACGCCTCGGCCAATCCGTTGGGGCTGGGCTGCACCGCGTACGAGATCCTGAGACCCCATTCGGCGCCGGTCCCCAGCAGCTCCTCGAACGCCGTCCGGTCTCGCGGGGTGGTGATGATCAGCAGCTCACGGATGCCGGCGAGCATCAGCGTCGTGAGTGGATAGTAGATCATCGGCTTGTCGTAGACCGGAAGCAGCTGCTTGCTCACGGACCTGGTGATCGGATACAGTCGTGTACCAGACCCACCCGCCAGGATGATGCCTCGAGTGCTCACAGACCAGGATTAAAGAAAGGCCGAGTCAGACGATCGCTAGAAGGACAGGCGCCGGCCGGCGCAGGTCACGACCGCCATCCCTCCCGATGAACCCGTGGAATTTAATTGGGGTCAGACTCCATTTCGCCAAACAAAGGGCGAAATGGAGTCTGACCCCATTTCGCCCTTGGTCGGCAGTTTGTCTGCGTGTCGGCGACTCTGCGGGTGCGGTAATTAAGCCGTTCAGCAGCTTCTAGTGCAGCCGGACGAACGCCTCGACGCCTACGCCGTTCGCGATGCGGTCCTTGCACGTAGCGAGCGCTGTCCTGTCGCCGGCAGACACCGTACCGACGATCGTCGCTTCGTAGTTGTCGCCCGTCGGATAGCTCGGCCAACTGACGTTGACGCGGCCCGTGCCGGACCAGGTCTCTCCACCCCACGGGGTGACCGTGATGGTCCCACTCGCATCTTCGACCTTGAAGTCCCGGGTGCCGTTGGGGTTGGTGCGAAGGAAGTTGTTGAAATTTCCCGATCCATCGGGCCGGAAGGTGCACGTGCCAATGAATGGAAGGGGAATGTCGACCCCCTCCTCCGACACGATGATGAAGGCGGCCCCATCACCTGAGCCGCGCGCGAGCGACGCGGCGCTCGCAACGAGCTGCCTCGGCTGCGTCGGAGCGTCTGCGCAGCTCACAACGAACCCACACACGACGATTGCAACGACGGACGAGCGCATGCGAACTCCTCCCGATCAAATGGGCGACTCGTGTAAGAAGCCGGTCCGCACTCGGCTGCGGAGCTCGACCTGGAACGCGTTTGCGATGTTGTTGGGAAACGGCGGTGGGACTCTGCGCCAGCGATGTTGCGTCTTGGGCCTTGGGTCTTGGTCCTTCCAAGCCTTGCAGAGCGGCGCACAAGTTGGCGACGCGCTCGAATAAGCACAAGGAGACAGTGCAACGATGCGACTATCGGGGCTTCTCTTGAAGCATTCGCACGACTTCGTCACGCTCGATGGGGGTAAGACGCGAGTGCACCGGCAGCGTAACGAGGTCGCGTACGAGCTCGTCCGTACCCGGCCAGCGTTTCTCCGGACCGGTCACGTTGGGAGCGAGCTCGACAAGTGAGCGCGGATAGCTCTGTGCGACGCCGAGAGCAATTGCTCGTTCCGGCCGGCTCATTCGCGCGATTCCGCCAGCGAACTTGATCGGCAATCGAAGATAGCCCGGGGCCGCGTCAACCAGCGCGCGAATCGGACGCAGGCGGTCATTTCCGGCGAGCCGATCGAGAAACCATTGCGCGTTCTCGCGGCGATGCGCCGCTTCGGCTCGCGACGCATCGAACGCGTGCAGCGCTGCCGCCGCCGCGGCCCGCGGCAACTCCGCCGGGGGAACAGGCGGATGGTACACCGTTTCCCCCAGCGCGAGCGAGGGAATGGAATGCGGAATTCCATAGACCGGCGGCCGGCCCAACGTCCACTGCGCCGCGAGCGCGGCGATCGTTCGCGCTTCCGCGCCGGCGGCGCACGGCGCCAACATGGCTGCATCGATCGAGCAACCGCGGCGGGCCAGGACCGCGCCGCCGCAGCCGGCCGTCCATCCCTTGCCGCGTCCAAAGCTCAGCGTGCTGATGTCGCCGAGCGCGCCGAGCGGCGCGGCGCGCCAGGCGGCGCCATGACCCTGTGCGGAATCCTCAATGAGTATTACGTCATACCTATTCGCCAATTCGCCGATCGTGTCCCATTCGGCGGGCATCCCGTACAGCGGCGCGATTACGGCAACGCGCACGCCGGACGCGAGCACCCGCTCCAGCGAGCCCAGGTCGGGGCCAAGGGTCTCCGGGTCGAGATCGTAAAGCGCGGCGGAGACCATCGCGCCGACGGCCGCCGCCGCGACATCGAAGCAGCTGAACGCGGGCAGCGCGACCGCCGGCCTGTCCGCTCGCGCGCGCCGCACGGCATTCACGATCGCGACCTGGAGCGCCTGTGTCCCGCTGCCGGTGAGCAGCACCTCCGACGCGTCGTATTCCCGCCGCAACAGATCGATGAGAGCGGGTCGCGGGTCGCGAGCGAGACGCAGTGCGGCGCCGGCGGCGTACATCGGCCCGGCGGCGGGGATCGGAGAGTAGACGGCGAGTTGGTGGCGGATCGCCATGGTGGTGCGGCGAGTTACGGAAGCTGCCGAGCGAGCACCGGCCCCAGGCGATTCGCCACCGGCATCGGCAGTCGGCTCCACACGGCGGTGGCGACTCGAAACAGCGGCCGATCGGGCGACGGCGTTCCGGCCGCGCCGCTCTTGGACCAGTACGCCCACGGCAGCGGAACGTCTTGGCCACCCCACTGCTGCTTGAAACGGTGCGTCGGGCCGTCGGGCGTGCAACGTCCGAAGTTGAACAGGCGCACGCCGCGGCCGATGGCCTCTTCCATGAGCCTCGCGTACAGGAGCATGTTCGGCGAAAGTCGGTTGAGCTCTCTGAGCGATGATGCCCACGTCACCTCGAGCTCGTCGGCCCAGAGGAGACAGCACGCCGCCGCCGCAGGGCTTCCCTCGGCCGTGTACACGGTGGCGAACAGCACACGATCGCCGAACACCTGCGCGAGCCGCTCGAAGAAAACGCGCGGCAGCACGGGCGTGCCCAGATCGCGCATGTTGCGCGCGAACACGTGGTAGAACGGCTCCATCTCGCTCGCACCGACACGCGCGGTCATGCCATCCTTGGTTGGCCGCCGCACCTGGCTTCGGAGCTTGGCGCGAAAGGTCCTCTCCCATAGCTCGTCGACGCTCGCCGGCATCGCCAAATGCACCGAGATCTTTCGATTCGACGCGACGACGGGCCCAGGGACCGCGTTCCGCGCCCGCAGCTCGAGCAGCGTCACGCCCGAGCGTTGCGACTCGCCGACAGCATGCTGAACGAGTTGACTGCGCGCCGCATCGTCGCCCAGAGGCCCACCGTCGTTGAGGAAGGGCAGCGAGACCAGAAAGCGTCCAAGAAGGCTCTTGACGCGTACCAGCGGGAGGACGCCCCGCCACTCGCCGGCCCCATCGATCGCCGCCAGATACGTGGCCTCGTGACCGAGGACGCCGGTCATGATCTCACGCCAACCAGAGAGATGGCAGAACGTGCTCCCATTCGCCGCGGCAACGAATCGGTCCCACCGATCATTCCCCGCGTCGACGGCGACCACGCGAAGCGATTCAGCCGACTCGGCGCCGCCGGCCCGGCTCACCACATGCCCGGTCACCGTTCGTCGGCGACGGCCAGCGACTCTCCGGTCGACTCGCATGCTTGCCGCCGGTCAGACACGGCGAGCGTATGCGCGATGGACTGGAACGGAAAGGTCGCGAGCAGCTTACGAAGGCGGGGGGCGGTTCGCGTCAATCCGCCGTAGTGACGGAGGTGGGTCCGGTACGGGACGCGCACGCGCGGCTGATCAGGATCGAGCTCCCACGGATGGATGTAAAATGTCCCCGGCACTCCGCGCTGCCCGGCGTCGCTCAACGCGCTTCGGACGACCGAATAAGGCAGGTGGCGAAAGTACGCGCCGCCTCCGGCGGGCAGCACCGCGCTTCCCCACTGCACCGTGGCCGGAGGAAACTCGTGCAACGAGCCCGGCGGTCGCCGCAGTACGTGTGGATCGCGCTCGCCGCCGGCGTATCCGTAGCCGGCGCGTCGCACGGGGAAAAGGCTCGAGTCATAGCGATAGCCTTCTTCGACCAGGACGTCGAGCGCCCAATCGACCTCGCGCGTGATCGAGAAGCTCGGCGCGCGATACCCGAGCACGGCGTGCCCGCTCACGTCTTCCAGGATTGCCTTCGAATCGCGAACGGACTCGCGAAATGCATCCGGACTCAGTTGCGTGATCCGCTGATGGTCCGTGCCGTGCGATGCGATCTCGTGGCCCGCAGCGGCAATCTCGCGTACGAGCGCGGGTTGACGCTCGGCAACCCAGCTCAGGATGAAGAACGTGCCGTGCGCACCGCGGTCGGCCAGCAGCTCGAGCAGCAGGCGAACGCCCCGATCGACCCGACTTGGCAGACTATCCCACTGCGTGCGAGGAATGTGCTGCTCGAATGCCGCGACCTGGAAGTGCTCTTCCACGTCGACGGTGAAATGATGGTAGCTCGGTATAGGCGAAGTCATGCGTATCTTGGGTGACGCGTGCGGGCCGGCGAGCGTCACCGGTTGCGCCAGGCGACTGGTTAAAGTAACCCCTAACGCATGATCCGACATTGACCTACGACACCACGCGGCAGCGCGGTCGGCACAGGGCGATCGTCGGCGCGATCGTGCTCGCGATTCTCGCGGCAACGTTGGTGCCGTCGAGATCGGGCATTCTGCGGCCGTTCTCGCCCTGTCTTACCTGCGACTTTCGGTGGCTGGCCGACGGAGTGCTCAACGTGGCGCTGTTCGTCCCGTTGGGGCTCGCCGCCGGCTGGCGCGCGACGTCCTTCTGGCGTGTGGCGGTGGCGGGAGCGCTGCTCTCCACGGCGATCGAAGTGCTGCAGATGATGGTGCCGGGGCGAGATCCGTCGCTGAGGGACATCGTCGCCAACACGACGGGTGCGGCACTCGGCGCCGCCCTCATTTATCGGCCGCGGGTGTGGATGCTTCCGACGGCCCGTCAGGCGACGTGGCTCATGGGTGCGGCGGCCCTCGCCATACTTGCGGCGATCGTCTGCACTGGCGTGCTGCTCGGCCCCGCCGAGCCACGGGATCCGATTCACGTCTCGCGAGCCGGCGACGACGCGGTCGTGCGGTATCAGTCGCGTGCCGACGTCATCGGGCTGGACCAGCCGGCGTATTACCTGGACGGAATGTTTCGCGGCGTCGAGCGATTCCCACCCGTCACTGGCCAGGTGTCGCACCGGTGGTCGGGCTGGTGTCTGCGGATCGCGACGGCAAATCGCTGCCGCATCGGGCCGACGCCGGGTCGCGGATGGGCAGTGTTCATTTATCCCGCCGCGGCAGCGCATCGCTGGGCCGACGGGCTGATCGACATCGCGTGGGTCGCCATGTTGTTCCTTCCACTTGGATTCTGGACCACTCGTCGCACACTCGGGGTTTCGGCTGGCACAGCAATCACGCTGCTCGCGGTCGTGCCCCCTCTCTCCGGTCTGGTGCCGGCGACACTCGGCGAATGGATCGGCGGCTTCGCTGGCCTGGCCGCGGGCTACGCGGCGCACGAGCTCTTGCGGCGTCGCTTCGCCATCGCCGGCGTTCAGCCTTCGCGACGGAGTCGTCTCTAGAGCGTGTCATGGACGTTCGACGAGATGGCAGATCGGGGGGCGTGTTGAGACGAGGGAGCTCCGAGTCGTTTGGACCACTGAGACTGCTCGAACTTGCTGACTGCTGACTGCTGACTGCTTGAACTGCTCGAACTGCTGAACCGCGGAGACGCGGAGACGCGGAGACGCGGAGACGCGGAGACGCGGAGACGCGGAGACGCACTTAAATGGGGTCAGACTCCAATTTCGCCAGACCGAGGGCGAAATAGACGGCGAAATAGGGTCAGACTATGGTCAGACTCCATTTCGGACGCCGTCTAGGGCAGTTCCTCTGCGCCTCGGCGCCTCTGCGGTTCAATCAGCGGTTTAGCTGTTCAGCTGTTCAGCCGCTCACGTTCGGCGGTATCAGCGGATCCGATCAGCAGGTCGATTGATCCCCCTCCCGCTGCGCCGGCGCTTGGTCGCACCTCGGACATCCTCTGCCCCCCATCTCCAAAGTCCATAACAGCCTCTAGGAACTCCGGGTCGGCTTGCCGGCTTTATCCTGGCTGGTCACGACGCCCGGTAATCGCCGCGCGCGTCAGTGAACCGGAATAGGAGAACTCTCACGCGGAGGTGTAGCATGCGAAAGCTGACGATGGCCGTCGGGATCACCCTGTTGTCGGCGGTGCTCGGTGCATGTGCGAACCGGGACATGCCGGTATCTCCGCTGTCGCCGCGCGGCGCATCATTCGAGACGTCGAGCGCGGGCGATCGTCCAATCTCGATCTTCGACGCCTGCGACGGGCCGACGTTCACGGCGCAGGGAGTCGACTGCTCACGTACCAGCGGCCTGAGGTTCGACCAGTTCGTCAGCGAGCTGACGGCGCACGGGTCCGTGGGCGCGTGGCACTTCGCGGCGACGAACGTCAACGTCTTTGCCGGACAGACGCTGACCGTGACGAACCACGGCGGCGAAACGCACACCTTCACCGAGGTCGCGCATTTCGGCGGCGGCATCGTGCCATTCCTCAATCAGCTTTCCGGGAATCCTGTTCCGGCACCGGAATGTCTCGAGCTCTCCGGATCGGACTTCATCGCCGCCGGCGACACGCGTCAGGAATCGGTCGATGAATCGGGGACGGAGATGTATCAGTGCTGCATCCATCCCTGGATGCGCGTGGTGGTAAGCGCGAAGTGACGGAGTCGATGGCGAAGGGGCTTGCCCCTTCGCCATCAGCCTTGCCGGACCAGTAGCTACTCCCGCGCGTGCGGCGCCGCCAAAGGCACGGCGTGCGTCACTTGAATGCCGCGAACCCCACGACGTTGCCTCCCGGCTCGCGTACGTAGAATTCCACCGAGCCGTAGAATGTCTCATGGCGCGGTTTCACGCTCGGCGCGTTCTTGACCCGCGGCTCGATCGCATCGAGGTCGGCGACGCTGGGGACAGTGATGAACAGGGCCGTGCTGTGCCCCTCGAGCTCCGCGGCCTGTTCGGGGCTGTCGGCCGCGACGCTCGCGCGCATCTGGTACATGATCTCGACGCCATCCTTCTTCACGCTGGCGAACAACATCTTGCCGTCGGGTCCTGGGACCTCATTCTCCTTGGAGAAACCGAGGTCGTCGACCCAGAAGTCGACACACGGTTCGACGGTTTCGACAATGAGCACGGGCGTAAGCGAGCGAAGCTGGAACGACGTTGCGATTGCGGACATGATGGATCTCGTGGTTGCGGGATGGATCTAGTCTAAATTAGACTACATCCGTCGTCAACCTCTTTCCAGAGCCACATGTCCAGCCGGACTCCGCTGACGTTAGCCGACCTCGTCGTACTCAGCATGCTCGCGGAGCGCGCGATGCACGGCTATGAGCTATGGGCCGAGCTCGAGCGCCGCGAGGTCGCGCAATGGGCGTCGATCTCGAAGCCTCAGGTTTACTACTCCCTGAAGAAGCTGAAGCAGGCGCGACACATCGAGTCGCGCGACGCCGGCGACACGGCGCTCGGGCCGGACCGGCAGACGTTCCGCCCGACGCCGAGTGGACGTCGCGCTCTGGCCGACGCCCTGGCGCGCGCCGAGTGGGCAACACAGCATGTCCCGTCGCCATTCGTGACGTGGATGGTGTTGTCGTGGCAGGCACGCCCGCGCGATTTCACCGCACAACTCGGACGCCGCCGGAAATTCCTGGAATCGCAACTCGCCTTCGAGCGCGATGCGCTGGAATCGATCACCGAGGAGACGTCCGCGACATCCGATGCGGCGATGATCGTGCGGCTGGCGATCCGACAGAATGAGACCGAGCTCGCGTGGCTGGACGAGGTCGCGGCGCGGCATCGGCCTGGGTGAGCGATGGAACAGGAGAACGAGGGCTGAACTCGGTGCATTCCCAAACCACGCTTGTGGCGGTCGTCGGAGGCTGACCGGATCATGGAGTCATTCCGTGGCCGCTTCCGTCGTTTCGGTGAATTCCGTGGCCGCGCTTCCCTTCGCCAAAGGAGGGGCCTGCGCGTGCGACCGTTCTACACCGGCGCTTCGGGCCCGAGATCGCCCGTCTCGAGCGACCGCTCGGCGATTGACTTGAGCCGCGCATCCTGGTTTCGACGCAGCGCGCGGATGTTGCGCCGAGCGCGGCGGTAGGCCATCGGGACGAAGACGCGTGCGCAATCGACGTCGCTCTGCGCGCCTTCGACGCTGCCGGCTTGCTCGATCGCCCATGTCGTGCGCGACAACACCGCCGTCGCAAGGAAGATCTCGATCGCGGCGTTCGCCATTCGCTCCTGCAGGAATTGCTTGTCGATGATTGCCTTGCGGTGTCTGAGCACGACACCCTCGACAGCGATGGCGAGTGCGTGCACGAGCATGGCGACGAGGTCGGCCTCACGCTCCAGCGCGGGATGCACCTTCGTGAAGGTGGGCTTGGTGATCGTGCGCTTGGCGCGGCCGGCGAGATACTCGCCGATCGCGCCGAGCGAATGGATGGGATCTTTGAACGCGTCGCCGAGCGCCTCGAGACGCTCGGCCGGTTGCTGCAGGCCCATGAGCGCGATGAGCGCGCGCATGATCTCGTTCGTCCCCTCGAAGATGAGATTGATGCGCGAGTCACGCACGGCCTGCTCGTACGGAAATTCCTTCGAGTAGCCGATGCCGCCGGCGATCTGCAGCGCATCGTTCGACGCGCGGAATGCCAGCTCCGACGCGAAGACCTTGCACGCCGCCGTCTCGAGCGAGAAGTCGACGCCGCCCCGGTCGACCATACCGGCGGCGACCATCACCGCGGCGTCGGCGGCGTAACACTCGACAGCGGCCGTCGAGATCTTCCGCTGAATCATCTCAAAGGAGCCGATGGGCCGGCCGAACTGCTCGCGTTGCTTGGCGTAGGCGATCGCTTCGCGCATGATGCGCCGTGTTCCGCGCGCCGACGCGGTCGCCAATCCGAGGCGGCCGGAGTTGAGCACCTCGAGCGCGATATGAAAACCCTGACCGACGGTCCCGAGCCGGTCGTCGACCGGAACCTTGACGCGGTCGAAGAAGACAGCGCGCGTGTCGGACGCCTTGATGCCCATCTTCTCTTCGCGTTTGCCAAGCGTGACGCCGGGCGCGTGTGCGTCGACGAGGAACGCGGTGACGCGCTGCTTTCGCGCGCCGTCGACGTCCACGGCAACCTTGGCGAAGACGGTGAAGAGGTCGGCGTAGCCGGCGTTCGAGATCCAGATCTTGGTGCCGCTCAAGAGATAGTGCGTGCCGTCGTCGCTCAGGACGGCGCTCGTCTTCATTGCCTGTGCGTCCGAGCCGGATCCGGGTTCGGTGAGGCAGAAGGCGGCGACGAGCTCACCGGACGCGCAGCGCGGGAGGTACTTCTGCTTTTGCGCCTCCGTTCCGAAGAGCACGATGCCTTTGCAGCCGATGGACTGATGCGCGCCGAGGTAGACACAGAGCGCGGGATCGGTGGCGCCGACTTCGGCGAAGACCCGGTTGTAGACCTTGGCCGAGGCGCCGAATCCGCCGTACTGCTCGGGGATGCTCAGGCCCATGATGCCGAGCTCGTGGAGTCCCTGTCGCACGCCGGCAGGGAATTCGCCGTCGTGGTCGAATTTGGCGCTGTCGATTCGCTCGGCGGCGTAGGCGCGAAAAGAGTCGAGGATCAGCCGTAGCGATTCGTGCTCTTCAGGCGTGAGCGCGGGGAATGGGAAGACCAGGTCCTCGAGGATCTCGCCGAGGAAGACCCCCTTGGTGAACGACGGATTGACGTCGGGAGCGGCGAGGTGCGGCGACGCAGGGCCGGGCTGGGGCATAGAAGCGCTCGCGGTCACGATTCTTGGGTCGTCGTCAGTCGACTGCCGTGCGTTCGCGCGACGCGCGTTGTTTTGGTACGCATTGCAATGAAATGATGGTGATTCGCGACTGTCGACTGCTAGCGTTGGGCTAGCATTGAAATATGGACCGATCCTGCCAATAATGGTCGGCGCCACGCGTCGCCCCCTCAACGAGACCGCGAAATGGCCAGCCTACCACTAGACGACGTTCGCGCCGCGGGTCGGTCGCTCCTTCGTTCGCCGCGTCACGTCCTGCTCACAGCCGGATGTCTCGCGCTTGGGTTGGGTGTCAACGCCGTCATGTTCGGAGTGATGGACGCGCTGTTCCTGCGCCCGCCGGCCGGGGTCCGAGACCCGTCACGTGTCGTTCGCGTGTACTTCAACCGAAGTCCACGACCGGGCACACGGATCATAGAAGACCGCACCTCATTTCCAATCTTCACCGACATCCGACGCGACGCCGGCGGGTTGCGTCAGGCCGCCGCGTACTATCCGACCACAGTGAGCGAGGGCAGCGGTCGCGACGCAATGAAGTTGCGAGCCTCGCTCGTGACCGGCGATTACTTCTCCCTGCTCGGAGTGCTCCCATCGACCGGGCGTGCGTTGCTGCCGGCTGATAGTCGTCCCGGATCGGCGGGCGTTGCAGTCATCAGCGATGCGCTTTGGCGGAGGCGCTTCGGTGCGAAGGCGTCCGCGATGGGTCAGACCCTGCTGATCGCCGAGCACGAATACAGAATCGTCGGCGTCGCTTCGCGCGAATTTACAGGAGTCGATCTCGATCCAATCGATGTGTGGCTGCCGCTCGAGCTATCAGCGAGCGATCTGATCTATCCCGGCTACCTCGACCAGCGCGGCGCGTGGGCGGTGTCGATCCTCGGTCGACTGGGGCCTGGCATCACACCGAGGCAGACCGAAGCCGAGGCGACTCGCGCATTTCTGAATGGGGACAGGACCTTTGCTGGATATGACTCGACAGCGAACGTCACGATTGGGCCACTGCTTCGCGACCTTGGGCCGAAACCGAGCGATCAGGCGAAGGTATCGAAATGGCTTGCAGGAGTGGCGCTCGCGGTCCTGCTCATCGCCTGCGTGAACTGCGCGAGCTTGATGCTCCTGCGGACCGTGCGGAGGCAGCGGGAGCTCGCGTTGCGAAGCGCCCTTGGTGCAACACGACTGCGCCTGGTGCGAGCAATGGTTCTGGAGCACATCGGGCTTGCTCTCGTGGGCGCGGTGGCCGCCGCCGGAGTCGCGAGCGTCGCGACCCGCGTCCTCGGGACGCTTCTCTTGCCCGACGGGGCACCGGTCGGCGCTCTATCGCTGCCGCGTCTCTTTGCGTTCACGCTGATCGTCGCGCTCGGCGCGGGCCTGCTGAGCGGGTTGCCGGCGCTCCGCTATGTCTCGCGCCGGGATCTCACGAGCATGCTGGCGAGCGGAGCGCGAGCAGGAGGCCGACGCGGGTCAGGCCAGAACGCGCTCCTCGTCGTGCAGATCGGCCTCACCGTGCTGCTTCTGGTCGGCACGGGACTCTTCGTCGCCAGCCTTCGCAACGTGAGGGCGCTCGACATGGGCTTTCGTCCGAGCGGGGTCGTTGCCGCAACGATCGATTTCTCGGGAATGACGGCGCGGATGTCGGCGAGCGCGGCCTCGCCGGACCTGGTCTACAGGCGATTCGAGGACGCCATCCGCGCCCTGCCCGGCGTGCAATCGGTCGCCTTCTCGTCGTCGATTCCATTTGGGGACGTTTCCGGTACGCGTATCTCCGTACCAGGAAGGGATCCTGTCACGCTGCCGAACCGGCCCGTATTCCTCATCGTGGCGAGCCAGAATTATTTGTCGACGATTGGCCTGCAGCTGGTGGGCGGGCGTTGGTTCGAGCAGACGGACTATGGCTCGGGAGCGCAGAATGCGGTCATCAACGAATCGATGGCGCGCATTTACTGGCCCGGCGAGTCGGCGATCGGGAAGTGCCTGGTCGCCGGTGAGCCGCAGTGCCGTCGAATCGTCGGAATCGTTCGGGACACGCGTCAGATGAATCTTCGCGAGGATCCGCGGGGACAGCTCTACGTTCCCGACATCAACGATCCCCACATCAGCGCAAGACTTCCGCGAACGCTCGTGGTGCGAACGACGCGTGGCGTGAACATCGCGGCCGACGTCCGCCGAGCGATTCAGTCGGTCAATCCGACGTCCGCCTTCGTCAGCGTGCAGCCGGTCGAGGCGCTCGTCGCGCCGAAGGTTCGACCGTGGAACCTTGGCGCGACGATGTTCACGTTGTTCGGGATGCTCGCGCTGACGCTCGCCGCGGTCGGCCTGTATGGGTCAGTGAGCTACGCGGTGACGGAGCGGACGCACGAGATCGGCGTACGGATGGCGCTCGGCGCAACGGGGGCGCGGATTCTGAGATTGGTCGTCGTCCGGGGGCTGATTGTGATCGTGGCCGGCGTGGCGCTGGGGTCGGGCGCGGCGGTGTGGCTTGCTCCGCGGGTGGAGGATCTCTTGTTCGGGATCCATGCGCGGAACCCAGCGACGTTCGGCTTCGCGATTTCGGTGGTGATCGTTGCCGCGCTCACGGCGTGCGTTGCGCCGGTGCGGCGGGCGACGAGGGTGGACCCGCTCGAGGTGCTGAATTCGGTTTGAGCCGACTCTCCGGGGGCGAAGCACTCGACGATCTCGAAGTAGACTGCTGGGTCACGCTGGGCTGGTGTTTCAGGGGACAAACGCGAACATGCCCGGATGCTCAGTGAGCATCCGGGCACGCGCCCAGCACCTTGCATCGCGGGAACCTACCTGTTCTTCACGTTGAACAAATTCGAGATCACTGCCTGAGTCTTGACACCGCTCAGGTCACCGACGGCCGTTAGCGTGTAGCCTCCTGCTTTCGTCAACTGCAGACTGGGGAAGGTTGCTACGCCATCGGTCCCGGTCGTTGCTACGTTGCCGCGAATGTCGTCCGGGAAGCCGTTGTTTCCGGTGATGGAAATGGTGATCGTCACTCCCGGAACGACCAGAGTGTCGTGCGGGAGATTCACTGTAACGGCTTTCACCGCGACCGCGGGAGTGATGTTCGTATTCACCGTATCGTTTGTCGGCTGCTGGAGGTAGATCAGCTGGACGCTACTACCAGGCAGCGGATTCGGATCGAACGGGCTCCATCCGTCGGGCAAACCGCCGATGCCGTAATAGTCATCGCGCTGCGCGGACAACGCCTTGGGCGCGAGCAGCGATATGGCCTTGTGCATGATGGTCGCGAGCAACGAGGTACTACGCCACGACGCTGCTGCCAATGGGCCGGAGCAGAAGTGGGTTCCCTGGTCGAGCGTTTCCTCAGGGTGGGCGACGATCGCGCCATGATGAATGAGGCGGTTGGCGGTCAAGTCGTCCAGCTTGGGTGAAACGCACAGGCCAACGCGGAATCCTAATTCCGGCGACGGGAATGTCGTGCTAACGCTGGCCGGGAGCGTCCCGAGCTCGAAGCCGTCGGTGCCGGCTCCGGCACCGAGGGGATAACCGTAGATCAGGTAGCGCCCGTATGGCGCGAGAGCCGTGGATCTGAACCACGCGGCGTTCGGCTCGGCACCCCAGAGCGGAACGGCGGGCGTCGCCGCTGTATTTGGTGATGCGTTCTGCGCCGTCGCCGCGGCCGCCGATTCGTCATTGCCCCGAATCTCGAAGACGCCGTTCAGCAGTGCGGACGCTGGCACGAACTTGTCGGGCACGGCGCCGACATCCATGCAGCCGACCACGTCCAGCACGAACTTTCCGCCGAGAGCCGCCGTGCCGATCTCGGCGCCGGCGTGACGCGCTTCGGCAACCCGTGCGAGGATGTCGAAGCCAGTGGGAGTCGCCGCTGCCCGGCTGGTCCTGAACGCGGCCTTCATGGTGCTGATTAGGTCGAACACCGGGTCTCTGGACGGGAAGTAGTTCTTCGCGTCCTGATTCATGGTGTTGAAGTCGCACGCAAGTGTGAGATCGGCCGACATCGCTTGCGTCGGCGCGAGGTACCGGGGAGCCGTCGTGTCACGATCTCCGGTACACGCGGCGAATGCGAGCGAAACAACGATAGGGATGAGGGCGACGGACGTCCGGCGCATGACTGCCTCGCTGTGGGAGAGAACGACGTGCATAGGCGAAGGGGGACGCCTATTGTTATCGGGTCCAACGAAACGACAAAACACGCCGGGATCGCCATCGTGATTATCCCGGATCCTGAACGAAAGCGATTGTCATCCGCGCGGTGTTGGACGGCTACACCAGAACTGTTGATTCTCCGCCACAGCCATTCGCGAGAGCCGCACGACTACCTCCAGTCGCCACGCTCCACGAACGTTCAGCCTGCGCGCAAAAAAAGTGTCGACGACCTCGGAGCTATGTATCCCTTCTCGTCAGCGATGTCGTTGTGAAACCTTCACATGCATTGCGGACTGACGGCACCGACAGCCGGGCGTCGCCGCGTCGAGATTCTCGTCCTTCTGACACCCGCGCACGACGCGGGTGAACCCCACCTACCAACGGTCGAACAAAGGTACCAGCAATGTTAGTACCGAATAACGTTCGAATATTCTATCCATTCTCGCATCGAGCGCAATGCGGCACGACTCCCCACCACTGCGGGCCTCGATACCCGCCGAATTCTCAGCCCGTCTCGCCTACCAAGGTCTTGTAGCGAGGATCGTCGCGAATCGGATCCCACCACCACGAGTGATCGCCCTTCGCGACGGCATGCTGCTGCGGACTCTTGGCGAAGAAGTCAGTGAGCAGGCGAATGGCCTCGTCTTTGTCTCCGCTTTGCGAACGAAAATGTGCCTCGTACAGCAGGAGTGCTGATGCCGGATCGATTTGGGGATTGCCTCTGGAGTGCGTCGCGACCGAGCGCGCGCTATCCGCGAGCCCGGCCCGGAATAGACCCAATGCCGCAAGCATCCCGCCTTTGAGCTTGCTGAACTCCTTCACGTTGGCCGGGCTCCGATCCACGAATTCCTTGTACGCACTCCAGATGGAGTCGGGACTTGGTTTGAGCCCCGCGAACGAGAACATCCAAAGTTTGCACTCGGTGAAGCGGTAGTTGTTTGGCATCCGCTGGCGACCGATGTTGCACCACCGCTCGGCTTCCGTTCGATCGTTCAGATCCATCGAGTTCTGAAACAGGCGCCAAATGGTTCGGTCGATGTCCTTCAAGTACGGATCGGAATCATAGGCGCTCTGTGCAGCCAGCTTGGCCTCGGAAACCTTGTTCTCGGTGTTCAGGACGTAGCTCAGGCCATTCCAGGCCGTTGCCTGAAGCGGGTTCGTCTTGACCGCGCCGCGGAAATCAGCCTCAGACTCGCCCAGCAGCTTCGTCGGCGCGCTCGGGTCGGGCGCGAGGTTGTAGCTCCACCTGAAGAAACGAACGGTTCCCCGCAGCTCGAGTGCATTAGCATCGGTCGGCGCGAGGGCAAGCGCCCGGTCGGCATGGCCTTTCGCGACCTCGAGCCACTTGGGAATCTGCGTGGCGTCCTGGTTACTCAGCAGTTGGGACTTTCGAAACGCGATGAATCCGCGGAGAACGATGGGCGCCGCCCACTTGCTGTCCATCGTCTCGACCTGCGCCAGCTCGGAGTCGGCGGCCGTGAGCCGATCGAGTGCCGGCTGCACCCCGCCCATCGCCAGAATCGTGTCGACGCCCGAGATCGTCGTCTTGGCGTGTTGCAGAGCCTCCCACGCCTGCGCGTTCGAGGTCCCAGGGCGACTGACGACGTTCTCGATCTCAGCGCCAAGTTGCTTGCGAAGGACCTGAGAAACCTCCTTGGCAAGTGCGTCCTGAAGGTCGAACACGTTGGCGCGCGGCGTGTCGATGGTCTTGCTTGCCAACTCGTTTCCCGTCAGCGCGTCGACGAGAGACACGTGCACGCGAAGACGATCGCCTCCCTGCTCGATCTTTCCGGTGACGAGCGTCCCCACCTTGAACGCGCGCTGGATGCTATCCGGCGAAACGTCCTTCCCTTTGTATGGCGCGACACCGTTGCGTGAAATGACCTTGAGTCCCTTCACCGTACTCAGCTCGTCGATCAGCGATTCGGTCAGACCGTCCGCGAGTGACCGGAGCTTTCCGCCATCGGACCGGTCGTCGAAGTACAGCACCGCGATGTGATTCGGGTCCGAGTCCGTTCCAATCCGACTCTTGATTTGCTTGGAGCCAAGGAAGTGAAACCCGGCAAACGCCAACCCCGCGACTACCGGCACCGCAATCGCCGCCGCAATGATGTACGAGCGCTTCGAGCGACCCTTCTTCTTACCGCGACGCGAGCGCGAGCGCCGGTCGGAACGCCCGAGCGACTTCCCATCGGTCGCCATCGATTCCTTGAGCGCTTCGGCAAACTCGAGCGCCGTCGCAAATCGGTCGGCGGGCGCCTTGGCGAGCGAGCGAAGGATCGCGTCCTCGAGCTCCTCGGGGACCGTCCCGCGCGCAATGCTCAGCGCCGGAACTTCAGCCAACGAGTGCCGCGCGATGATGACCTGCGCCGTCGGTCCGCCGAACGGCGGCTCGCCCGCGAGCAGCTCGTACAGCACGCAGCCCAGCGAATAGATGTCGGCACGGCCGTCGATGCTCTTGTCGGCCGTGCCCTGCTCCGGACTCATGTACGCCGGCGTGCCTAGCGTCACGCCGGTCTGCGTGAGCTGCCGCTCGCCCAGCGCACTGGCGGCGCGCGCGATGCCGAAGTCGGCGACGATCGCGTGCCCGTCCTCGAGCAGGATGTTCTCGGGCTTGATGTCGCGGTGGATGATCCCCTGCTGATGCGCGTAGTGCAGCGCCTCGGCGACCTCACAGGTGATGCGCACGGCATCGGGCAGCGGGAGCTGCTTCTCACGATCGAGCCGGGACCGCAGCGTCTCGCCGCGGACGAGCGGCATGACGTACCAGAGCTGGCCGTTCGTCTCGCCGGAATCGTCGACAGCGAGAATGTTGGGATGACTGAAGCGCGAGACGAAATGAATCTCTCGCTCGAAGCGCTCGGTCCCGAGGGCGGCACCGAGATCGGCGTGCAGTACCTTGACCGCGACGTCGCGATCGTTCTTCAGATCATGGGCAAGGTATACCGTCGCCATTCCGCCGCGACCGAGTTCCTTCCCGATCACGTACCGGTCGGCAAAGACGGTCTGGGGCTGTACGGCCTCGCTCATTACGATACCGCTGGAGGAAAATCAGCACGGGGGCGGGGGACCAATACCCCGCGCCGCGGCGTTCGGGTCAACGCCACATCACGTCGACGGACAGGATAACCGGCGGAACGCGCGCGAGCACCTTCTCCCGGCCGCGGTCTGGCGACGCATGATTGGTTTTCTGTAACCTAGATTACGCGGTGGCACGACGGCGTCAAGTCCTCGTCGCGCGAATCGTGCATCAGCGACCGGCCATGGAACCGCCATCGACCAAGCCGAATCGTCGCGAGTGGGCCGCTGTCGTGCTGCTCGGAGCCATCGGCCTCTTGGCATTCGCCAAGATCGGCGGAGATGTGTTCGCCCATCAATCGGCCGGGTTCGACGCCGCAATTCGCGCCTGGGTCCTGGCACACAGGACGCCGGCGCTGTTCACCTTTTTCCATTGGGTGACCACGATCGGCCAGACGCGAACGATGTATGTGCTGGCGCTCGCCACGTCGGCGTACTTGTGGTATCGCGACAAACGGCGCGTCGCCGCGAGCGTGTTGATCGCTCCCGCCCTCGCCGTCGCCGTTTACGAGAGCGTGAAACGCCTCTACGGCCGCGCCCGTCCGCCGACGTACGGTCGCGTGTCGCACGGGTTCTCCTTTCCGTCGGCGCATGCCACCGCCGCGGCCGCGGTGTGTTGCACGCTCGCATACGTGTTGTGGCGCGAGGGGCTGCTTGGCCGCTTCAGTGCGCTGTTTCTCGCCGTCGTCGTTCCCCTGCTGGTCGGCGCGAGCCGGGTCTACCTCGACGCGCACTGGGCAACGGACGTGCTCGGCGGCTGGAGCGCGGGAGTAACCATCGCCGCGCTCGCTGCCGGGCTGTATGATCGTACTCGGCGGCGCCGTGACGCTGCCGAGTACGTCGGGACGCCGACAGTCTCAAGAAATTCATGAAGCACGTGACGGGGGCGACGATGGCATGGGCGGCGCTCGCCTCGGTCGCGGCGGCGCAAGGCACGCCGTCGTCGTCCAGCGCTGTGCTGTTCAACGGTCGGGACGCGGCGCTGTTCGCCGGCGCGACGCTGGCCACGGCGGCGGTGTCGAGACTCGACGTCAAGATCGCGCGCACCTTCGGCGATTCGACGTTTCACGCGCGGCATCGTGGATTCACGACGGCGGCGAAGCGCACGAGCCTCGTGACGGAAACGGTCATCATGCTCACCGGAGGAGGCCTCTGGGGAGTCGCGCGGTTGGCGCACGACCGCGGCACGGCCGACGTCGCTTTTCACACGACCGAGGGCGTCGCGTCGGGTGCCGCATTCATCCAGGTGATTCGAGGCGCGCTGGGGCGCGCGCGCCCCTACGTGATCGACGACGCGGGAGGGAAGCGCGACGCCGATCCATACGAGTTCGAGCTCCTGCACGGCTTCACGAGCTTCAATTACCGATCGTTCCCGTCGATGCACGCCATGGCGAGCTTCGGCGCGGCGTCCGCGCTCGCGCAGGAGATGCGCGTGCGCCATGCCCCGCTGCGCGCGGAGATTGCGCCGCTGTTGTACGCGGCGGCGGCAATGCCGTGCATCGCGCGCATCTACCTCGACGAGCACTGGACGAGCGACATCGCCCTGGGCGTCTTCCTCGGCGTGTTCGCCGGGCAGAAGGCGGTGCTGTACAGCCACGCCCATCCGGACAACCGGATCGATCGCGCCTTCCTCAAGCCGGCGGTTCGCGCGTCGATCGCGATCGACGCGCGCGGGTTGAGCATTCGCCTGGCGCCATTCTGATCGTTCGCCTCGTCCGGCGGTTGCGTGAGCGACACATGCCGTTCAGCTTCGACGCATGCGCTTACTCTCAATTCTCGTCCTGACGACCGCCGCCGCGCCGCTGGCCGCCCAGAATCCCGCCGCCGATCCGAACATGGCGCGCGCCCTTCGCGTGTTGCGCGACCATCCCGTCGTCGACGGCCACAACGACCTGCCGTGGCGGATCCGCGAGGACAGCGTGCATCCCCACGACGTCGACGCGTACGATCTCCGCACCAAGACGCCGGGGATGACCGACTTGCCGCGGCTCGCCCGCGGACATGTCGGGGGCCAGTTCTGGTCGATCTATATTCCGGGCGAACCGGCTAGCGCGGCGTACCTGCCGAACGGCGCCGTCTCGAGCAAGCCGGGGTACGCGCGCGTGCAGCTCGAGCAGATCGACATCGCTCGGCGGATGATCGCCAAGTATCCCGAGCTCCAGTTTGCGCCCACGGCCGACGCGGTGCGGCGCTCATTCAAGCAGAAGAAGATCGCTTCACTGCTCGGTCTCGAGGGCGGCCACGCGATAGAGAACTCGCTCGCCCTGCTGCGCGTCTACTACGAACTCGGCGCGCGATACATGACGCTCACGCACAACGTGACGCTCGACTGGGCGGACGCAGCGCTCGACACGGCAAAGCATCACGGCCTGACGCCGTTCGGCCGCGAGGTGGTGCGCGAGATGAACCGACTCGGGATGTTGGTCGATCTCGCGCACGTGTCGCCCGGCACGATGAGCGCCGCACTCGACGTGAGCGAGGCGCCCGTCATCTTCTCGCACTCGGGGGCGCGGGCGCTGGTCGACCACCCGCGCAACGTTCCGGATTCCATTCTCGCGCGCATCCCGAAGAATGGGGGCGTCGTGATGGTGCCCTTCGTGACGAGCTTCGTGTCGGCGGCGATCAAGGCTGACGACGATTCATTGGCCAAGTACGGGCGGAGCTGGCGCGCGTCCCATCCGAGGCCCAAGGCGACAGTCGCGGACGTGGCAGACCACATCGAGCACGTGCGCAAGATCGCCGGCGTCGACCATGTCGGGATCGGATCGGACCTCGACGGGATCACGGAGAACGTCGTCGGACTCGAGGACGTCTCGACGTTCCCGGCCATCTTCGTCGAGCTGGCACGCCGCGGATGGACCGACGAGGACCTCGCCAAGCTCGCCGACGGCAACATTCTGCGCGTGCTGAAAGCCGCGGAGCAGGTGTCGGCGCGTCTCAAGAAGGAGCGAAAGCCATCGATGGCGACGATCGAAAAGCTCGATGGGAAGGCGTGATCGAGGGAGCCTCGTCTCACCGTTCCACCGTTTCTCCAGCATCACCGGTCGAACATCTCGCTGATCTCGCGAGAGGTGATGGGTTCGTCGATGAACGTGAACGTGCCGTGGTCGCGCATCTCGCGGGCGGCGCGGATGCAGGCGGCGAGGGCGATGCGGGACAGGGCGCCGCCGACGCTCACGCGCTTCACGCCGATCTTCGACAGCGCGGCGAGGTCGAAACGGATGCCCTGGATGCCGGCGTTGACGTTGACCGGGCGGTCGACCGATCGCACCAGCGTGGCGATCTCGTTCATGTCGGCCATGCCCGGCGCGTAGAGCACGTCGGCGCCGGCGTCCTGGAATGCGCTCAACCGACGCATCGTGTCGGCGAGGTCGCGACGTCCGTGCAGGTAGTTCTCCGAGCGGGCGGTGAGCGTGAATGGCCCGGGGAGGGCGCGTGCCGCCGTGGCGGCGGCCCGAATCCGATCGACCGCGAGATCGAATTCATAGATCGGATCGTCGGCCCGGTTGGTGCTGTCCTCGATCGAACAACCGGCGAGGCCTGCAGCGGCGGCCATGCGAACGGTGGTGGCGACCGCCTCGGGATCGTCGCCGAAGCCGTTTTCCAGATCCGCGCTGACCGGGAGGTCGGTCGCCGCGACGATCGACACGGCGTGGGCGATCATCTCGTCGCGGCTGACGGCGTGATCGCGACGGCCGACCGAAAATGCATAGCCGACACTCGTCGTCGCCAGCGCGTCGAAGCCGAGGTGCGCGAGCAGGCGCGCCGAGCCCACGTCCCACGGATTGGGAATGATGAACGCACCCGGGCGGTGGTGCAGCTCGCGAAAGCGGGCGGATTTTTCGGCTGGAGTTGGCATACGATAATTGTAGGGGGGCCGGTCGTGACGCGTGTCAGAGGGCTATGCGCCCATCCACCATCTTCGCCGCGGCTCTCTGGGCCGCAGTCGCATGCTCCCGCGACACGACGTCCCCCTCGTCCCTACCCACGTCCGGCAGCTCGACGTCGTCGAGCGGGTTGAACATCGCCGCGGACTCCATCTTCACCGATCGAACGGCGCCCGTCGGGGCGGCCGTTCCGGCCATCGTACACGTAACCGCCGCGGGACGGCCGGCGGCCGGCGTCGCAGTCTCGTGGATCGTCCCATCCGGAGGCGGATCGGTCTCGCCCGCCTCGAGCACCACCGACTCAAGCGGCGTTGCGACGACGGTGTGGACGATCGGCGACACGACCCGCGCCTACACGCTCACAGCCGCAATCAATACAGCAACGGTGAGGCTCACAGTGACCGCGACGCCGGGGCCGGCGGCCGCACTGTCGAAGATGGTTCCGGACTCGCTCGTCGTGGCCCCGGGAGCGAGCACGCTGCTCACGGTGCGGGCCGTCGACCAGTTCGGAAATCCGGTCGCCGGCGTCGTCGTGTCGTGGGCGGCGACGGGCGGGGCGCTCACCGTCACCACCACAACGACCGGATCGAGCGGCAACGCCGAGGTGGTGTTCACCAGCGAGACGACGCCGCGAAGCTACACTGTCACGGCGACGGCGCCGGGGCTCGACGCGGCGGCGTTCTCCATCGTCGCGCGGTAACGCGGCGTGCTACGACTGCTGCACCAACGCCGGCCCCGACGTCCGGACCGGCGGCCGCGGCTTCAGCTCGCGGACCCCCGGGATGGAGTCGCCTTCGACTTTTCGCGGCTGCAGGTAGATGCGCTCGAAGAAGAGCGGCTCGCCGTTGCGGCTGGCCAGCTTCGGGTCGGGGCGGCGGCGCTCGCGTCCCTTGAACGCGAGATAGCTGCCGACGGCGAGGATGATCGTGACGATGAACGACACGAGCACCACCGTCGACAAGAGCATGTTGATGTCCACTGAACCTCCTTCAAAGAATCCGGATGTCGGAATTGAAATACCAGGTATGATCGATCCTAGAGGCGGCCGGCCCGCTCGAGCTTGCCCCATCCCATCTTGAACCGCAGTAGCTCCTCGACCGTGGCGAACAGCTTCACGACGTCCACGGTCGCGATGAAGAAGAATCGATAAAGGACGGCGAGCGGCACGAGCCGCAGGTCCTCCTCCTCCATCGCCACCGTGTGCAGCGCGGCCGCGACGTCGAGCCAGGTCAGCAGCATCCACCAGTACAACACGTACACCGGCGCCCCGGCCGCCAGCGCGGCGATCGAGAAGAACAGGTTGCCGCAGACGTTCATCAGCGGCCAGGCGATCGCCTCGAACAACATGCTCTGGAGCGACACCCAGGTGGCGAAGCGCGTGCGCGGCGACAGGAGCGACGCCGAATGCTTGCGCAACGCTTGGAGAATGCCCCGCGACCAGCGGTAGCGCTGCTTCAACAGATCGAGCAGATGCTCCGGCGCCTCGGTGTAGGCGATGGCCTGGTCCTCGTAAACGATGTGCCACCCGCCGCTGAGCAGCTTGAGCGTGAGGTCGGCATCTTCGGCGTAGGTGTCCGACTCGTAGCCGCCGACGCTGGCCAGCGTGTCTCGCCGGAAGATTCCGATCGGACCCGGAACGATGTTCACGGCACGCACGAATCCCTGCGCGCGCCGCGCCATGTTCAGGCCCTCGATGTACTCGAGCGCCTGCAGGCAGGTCCACAGGTTGCGCCGGTTCACGACCTTGACGTTGCCGGCGACCGCACCGACGCGCGAGTCGCGGAAGTGCGGCATGGCGTGACGAAGCGTGCCGGGCGACAGGCGCGAGTCGCCATCCATGCAGAGCACGAACGGCGTTCGCGCGAGCGCGATGCCCGTGTTGAGAGCGCTCGCCTTGCCGCCGTTGCTCTTGCTCACGACGCGCACCGTGGCGCGTCCGTAGTAGCCCTCGAGCTCCGAGGCACGGGCGTACGTCTCATCCGTCGACCCGTCGTCGATCACCAGAATGTCGTACGCGGGATAGTCCAGCTCGAGCAGGCTGCGAATCGAGGCCTCGATCACCGCCTCTTCGTTGTACGCCGGCACGAGGATCGTCACGAGCGGCTCGAACCGCTCGCCATCGTCGACACTCGTCTTTGCCTCGATGTGATGCAGGTAGCCCAGCCACAGCAGCACGAAATAGCGGATCATCGTGATGACGAGGAACGCGGTCACGACGACGATGGCCACGTGCAGCGACTGATTGCCGACCTCGATGTGCGTCCGCGGCAGCAGCATGATGACGGCGAACGCCATGGCGAGCAGCATCGCTGCGGCCGCGATCACGAAGTACAGATAGCGAAAGCGCATGAGTGCCTTACGGAGAGATGCGGACGCCGGCGCGGGCACGGGCGGAATGGTATCCGCTGCCGCGCACGCCTTGCGCGTAGTCGCCGTCGAGCCGGAGATCCCACAAGCGGCGGCGATAGTCCAGCGCGAACCCGCTCGAGAGCTGCGCCGCGCTGCGGTCGGTCGGGTCGGGCGCGCCCGAGAACGCGTCGTTCGACACGCCGATGCCCGGCAACACGCGCGCGGTGAAAGTGAAACCGCTGTCGCGATGCGTCGCGAACTCGAGCCCGAGGGCACTCGAGCTATAGCGCCGTGGATCCCAATACGAATCGCTGCCGTGATCGAAGCCGATCATTCCACCGGCATAGACCGCGGACAACCCGTAGCCGAGTGGATAACGGGCACCCAGTTGAAGCGAGTTGCGCGAATTGCCATCGGAGAGCCACATCTGATCGACCCCCAGCGAGACCGTGGCCGGCCCAAGCGGGACCGCCGCCGAAACGATCGCGTCGGTATATCGAAGCGTCCCGGCCGACATGAGCAGTTGGTACGCCGCACCGGCCCGGAGTTCGAGAGACGTCCAAACACGATGCAACGGCCCGGACATGTTGAGCGATCCGAACCCGAAGTCTCCGAGCTCACGGTGGCGAGCCATGCCGCCATCGGCGGCCACTCTGAACCCACGACCCAGATACTGCGCGACGCCTGCATCCGCCGCCCAACCGTTCATCGCCGGTGTGGCGATTGGCAGCCGGTCGTCCGGCCCGATGCGGCGCGCCTCGGCACCAAACGTGACGACCGTGCGCGGCCCCGCCGCGATGCCATCACGAATGCCGACGGTATAGAGCGAAAATCCGGCGTTGTCCCCCAGATACGAGCTGAACGGAACGAGTCCGAGATCGTTGCGCAGTACCGCGTAGGCTTCGCGGCGCTCAGCGACCGCGATCGCCGCGAGTCCCGCCGCAGACCCGTGATCACCGGGACGCAGCGCACCGGCACGCGCATACGCTGCCCGTGCCTCGGTATTCTCACCGCGCCAACGATAGAGATCTCCCAACATGTCCCATGCATCGGCGGTGGGGCGCATCGAGTCGGAGGCGGCGAGGTCGCGCTGCGCCAACGCCGTGTTCCCGCTCCACGCATGGAGGCGCCCGCGCACGAGCAGCAGATCGGGATCGCTATGTCCGGCAATCAGTGTGTCGTATTGCGCGATCGCAGCGGGCAGGTTGCCGGCCCACGAGAGCGCCTGCGCGTAGGATCGCCGCAGCGAGGTGTCGCTCGGCGAAAGCGCCATGGCGCGAGCGAGGAGCCGCGCATTTCCAATGGAATCGCCGGCCGCGGCGTGCGCACCCGCCGCCTCGCGCAACTGTGCCATCGTCGGCGACGGAGCCGCGGCGAGCATCGAATCAAACGCGGCCGCGGCCAACGCGGCGTGATGTTCGCGAACGCCGGCACGCGCGAGCGCGAGCCGATAGGGCGCATAACCCGGATCTTCGTGCACCCAATCCGTAGCTTCTGCCACCGTGGGGTCGAACGCACCGCGTGCGAGCCGAAGCATCGAGACGAGCAGCGTGTCACCGGGTGTACGCGCGACGAGCCAACGGAGCTCGGGCTCGGCCTCGCGAGAGCGATTGCTCCACGCGAGCGCGCGGCCGAGGCCGAGGTGGTAGGCGACGTTGTCGTGGTCGGCGGCGGTCAGGAGACGAAAGTTCGCCGCGGCGCTGTCATACTGTTGCGCGCCGAGCAGAGCCGCGGCGTATTCGGCGCGGACACCGGTGTCGGGACGAATCGCGAGCAGCGAGCGATAGCGTGCAAACGCCTCGTCGCCACGCGAGCCGCGGACGAGCAGACGAGCGAGCTCACGAAGGACGTCCGGATCGTTCGGGTGCTTGGCGTCCCACGCCTCGAGCATCGCCGTCGCGTCGTCCGCACGGTTTTCCTTGCCGGCGGCATAGACGCGATCGAGCATCACCTGTCGTTCGGATGGAGTCCACGCCGGGCGAGGATGGGATCTATGATGGATGGCAGTGGGACCGACGGCGACGGACGACACAGGCGTCGACGCGGGAACCGCGGCAACGGGTGCGGGACGTGCAGGCGTGATTGGCGCCGGCGTTGCGGGGCGAGCCGGCGCCGGCTGGGCCGCGAACGGGCGGAGGACGTGCCACCCGAGCATCGACGGGATCGAGAACATTGCGCCAAGCGCGATCGTAGCGATCGCCACGACCAACACCACTGCGTACCAGCGCCTCGTCTGCATCAGACGATCGAGTCGAGCAGGGTGCGCAACCTTACTTGGTCGGCAGGATAGGCCATGATGTCGACGATGAGCTCACCGTGACCTACCTGCTCCCAGTTGTCGCGCAGACGCTGAATGAAATGCGGCGTGTGCTTGCGGCCGGTGCCGTGCAGGTAGATGAGCACCTGATTCCCGGCCTTGGCGACGAGGTCTCCATTGACGGCGCGCACGGTCTTGAGCGCGACGACGGAGAATGCCTCGAACTCTCCGGGAGGCGCCGTGACGGCGGCGAGGGCAAAGAATACGTGCGGGTCCCGCGCCTCGATCTCGAGGATGGCCCTACGAAATCCGGCGCCGTCGAACGGCACGCGCGCGCCGTTGAGCGTGGGCTGGGCGACATTCGGAAGCGCGAGCTGATCGGCGTCCTGGAAGTCGCCCGCGCGACGCGACGGTGCGCTCGGCATGGCCACCGGAGGCGTGGCGCTCCGCGCGATGGGGTTCAGCAGCTTCACGTCGTACTGACTCTGAAGCAGGCGAAGGGCCTCGAGCGTCGCGCCACTCGGCATCTCGAGCACCACGCGCTGGCTCTCGCCGGACTGACGATGCTCTTGCTGTTGCCAGCGAAGCTCCTCGGTGATCGTGGCGAAGCCGGCGCCCGCTTCGATGCGATACGGAATCGGCGATGCCGACGCAACGCGATAGCGAACTTTGCGAATTTCGATCTGGCGATGGCGCTGCCGGTCCGCCGACAGATGGAAAATTGCCGCGGCGCGCTGGGTCAGCGGGTCGAGCCGGCGGTCGTAGGCGGCCGCAAGGTCGCCAGGATAGGTGACGAGCGACGTGGAGCCGAGCTCGTCGAGGAGCTGCAGCATGGCGATGGCGCTGGACGCAGATGACCCGCCGCCATCGATGAACGGAACGACGGAGTCGATGACCAACCGAGACGGCGCCTCGGTGCCAAGGAGCGAGCGGAGCTCGGCGAAGGCCTCATCGGGAGACGAGGCACGACTGAATCGGCGATTGAAGTCGAGCTGAAAGCGAAGGAGATAGAGCCGCTCCGACGCGATCGCGCCGGCGAGATCCAATGAAAGGAATTCTCCCTGCGAGAGGAGATCCTGCGGATCGTCCTGCGTGAGGATGGCCGCGCGTTCCCCCGATTCGAGGGCGGCGGCGAGGAACTGGAGGCAGGCGACGCTTTTCCCGGTCCCCGGCGCACCGCTGAGGACGTACGTCCGTCCAGGCATGACCCCACCGAGCTGCTGGTCGATGGGGCCTATGCCCGAGGGAATGATGGTCGTGCGTTCCTTGATGCTTGTGATTGCGTTTTGGGCCATGGGATTCTGCGTCGTCGCCGAATGTGAGATTTCACGCTCATCATTCGACGACACAGCATGGCGAACGCAACCATTAGCCCATTACGGCTTCACCATCTTCGGCGGCGCGTCGGCAAACGAGTACCCGTAGCCCGTCGTCGGGCACTTCACGGCGGAATTCGTGGCGCTGAACATCCCGTTCGGGTTGGCTTTCCAGAGCCAGACGTGCAAATCCCAATGGTGAAGCTCAGCGGGCATGATCGGCTCGTGCCCTTCCATGGGTCCCATCAGTTTGTGGCCGAGTACCGTCGGTGGCGTCTTGGCCAACTGGGTCGGAACGAACCACTCGGCGCCCGTGAGCACGAGTTTGTCGCCAACAGGCTCATATAGTAATACCTGCGGCTTGGTCGAATCGAGCTTTGGGCCGACCAGAGCCATGTTGATGAAATGCACGCCCATCGCGCCGGGCTTGTATTCCATCGACCCGTGCCCAGTCGCACCCCCCGGGAAGTCGACGCAGCCGACGGTCGAGAGATATCCATCTCGAACGGCGACGACTGGATCCTTGTACTTGCTGAGCGCCGCCTTGACCGCATTGATCGCGGCGACATCCTTGGCGCTAGGCGCGCCTTGCTGCGTCGCCTGCGCCTGAACTGGCGATGCAGCGAACAGCGGGGCGAGCAGGGCGGCGAGCGCCACGACTCGCGCTGCAGAGAATCGGACGTCCGATCGAGTCTTCGTCGGCATACGGGGAGCCTCGGTTGGTGGGGAGGGCATACGATCCAACACGACGCGTCGTCTGTCAAGCGCAGGAAACTCAGTAGCGCGGCACTCGCGGGTCGACGTCGGTGCTCCAACGCAGAATACCGCCCGCAAGATTCTTGACGCGGGTGAATCCCGACCGTTGCATGAAACGGGCTGCGTCTGCGCTGCGCACGCCGGAGCGGCACATGACGACGATTTCGCGCGTCTTGTCGAGCTCGGACACCGCGTCGGGAATCTGTCCGAGCGGGATCAACCGCGCTCGATCGATTCGCGCGATGGCCCACTCCCCCGGCTCGCGGACGTCGATCAGATCGAAGCCGTCGTCGCCGCGCGCCAGGCGCGCCGCAAGATCGCGCGGCGTGATCTCGGCGAGGTCACCCGGATCGTGCATCGCGGCGGCGCCGGGCGCGCCACAGAACTCGTCATAGTCGATGAGCTCCGTGATCGTGCGCGTTCCGCACGCCGGGCACGCCGGATCCTTGCGCAGCGTCATCGCGCGGAACTGCATCGACAGCGCGTCGATGAGCAGCAGGCGGCCGGCGAGCGTGTCGCCGATTCCCAGAATCAGCTTGATCGTCTCGGTCGCCTGGATCGTGCCGACGATTCCCGGCAGCACACCGAGCACTCCGCCTTCGGCGCAGCTCGGGACGGAGCCCGGCGGCGGTGGTTCCGGAAAGAGGCACCGGTAGCAGGGACCATCGGGCAAACCGAACACCGACGCCTGTCCCTCGAAGCGGAAGATGCTTCCATAGACGTTTGGCTTGCCGAGCAGCACGCAGGCGTCGTTGGTGAGGTAGCGCGTGGCGAAGTTGTCGGTGCCGTCGACGACGATGTCGTAGCCGCCGATGATCTCGAGGGCGTTGGCCGATGTCAACCGCGCGTCGTGGAGCTCGACCCGGACGTGCGGGTTGACGTCGGCAATCCGGGCGCGCGCCGATTCCAGCTTGGAGCGGCCCACGTCTTTCGTGCCATGCAAGATCTGGCGTTGTAGATTGCTCACGTCGACGACGTCGAAGTCGACGACGCCGAGCGTGCCGACACCCGCCGCGGCAAGGTACAGCGCCGTCGGCGAGCCGAGCCCTCCCGCGCCGACGATCAGGACGCGGGCCGCTTTCAATCGCTGCTGCCCCTCGATGCCGACGTCGGGCAGGATGAGGTGTCGCGAGTACCGCTGGATCTCGTCGGTCGTGAGCGCCGGGGTCATGCCGAAAAGCTAACGACTGTGCTGCCTGATCATCCGCCGCTCACGGCCGGCACGATCGTCAGGGTGCTGCCGTCGGGCAGCTCGGTGGCCAGTCCGTCGAGAAAGCGCACGCTCTCGGTTCCGACGAACACGTTCACGTGCGGCCGCAGCTCTCCCTGCTCGGTCAAGACCCGATCGGTGACGGCAGGCAGCCGCGCCGAGAGCGACGCGAGGGCGTCGGCGACCGTGCGGCAGGGGTCGGTGACGGAGACGACGTTGCTGCCACGCGCGTACTGATACAGCGCTCTCGGGAGCACGATCGCGATAGCCATGGCCGGGTCAGTGACCACCACCGCCGACGACGGCTGCCTTCACGCAGCAGACCGGCGGCAGACTGTCGGCGATCTCGGTCCAGTTGTCTCCGGCGTCGCGCGAGCCGAAGATCTTGCCGCTCCGCGTGCCGAAGTAGACGCCGGGCGTCTCGTGCGTGTCGGCCGTCAGCGCGTCGCGCACGACGGTCTCGTAGGCCTGCTCCTGCGGCAGACCGGCGGCGAGCGGTTCCCACGACGCGCCGGCGTCGCGCGTGCGGTAGACGCGAAGCTTGGCGTCCGGCGCGCAGCGAAAGGCATCCGACTGCATCGGCACGATGTAAACGGTGTCGGGATCGTGCGGATGCATCTGCATGCAGAATCCGAAATCCGACGGCACGCCGTTCGCCACATCCTGCCAACTTTCGCCCCAATCGTCGCTGCGATAGAGACCCCAGTGGTTCTGCAGGAACAGCCGCTCGGGCCGCGCCGGGTGCGACACCACCTTGTGCACGCACTGCCCGAACTCCGGATACTTGTCCGGCAAGAACTCGGC
>Ga0157370_10001258_pt1 | contig 31653 bp, 32 predicted proteins | sample C35metaG_FD_113463 | JGI IMG/M metagenome (GOLD analysis project Ga0157370, IMG submission 113463) | Corn rhizosphere microbial communities from Kellogg Biological Station, Michigan, USA - C3-5 metaG | ecosystem: Host-associated > Plants > Roots > Rhizosphere > Soil | place: USA: Michigan...
CCGTTGCCGTTGCCGTTGCCGTTGCCGTTGCCGTTGCCGTTGCCGTTGCCGTTGCCGTTATTTCCGGGCGGAGGTGGCGGAGGCGGCGGTGGTGGAGGCGGAACGGGGCTCTTCTTTTCGCCCCGCGTCAGGACGATAGTGCCACCGTCGAGCTGCGCCTGGTCGGCCGGAGGTGGAGCCTCCCTGGTTAGCAGAAGCCCTTCGACCTGCGACGAACTCGGGGGTTGCGAAGGCGGCAACGCCGCCGTCTGCGATGGCAGGCCGGACTTTGGATCCTTGCCTCCACGAGAGGACGCACCAATCTGAACGTCGAAGGTCCCAAGGTTGATCGTCACCGCCCCAACGGCAACGTTTCCCATCGGGGGTAATGGTGGGTTGTCGGCATTGACTGGCGGCAATTCAGCATGCGGCGCCGTTAGCGGCATTGCCCGGGCCGGCGGTGCCATCAACGCAGCCGCCGCGCAGGCGCAAAGCAGCGCCGCCCGCCCGCCGGCGCGCCCAAATTGTCGGTTGTTCAACGCCAAACGAACCACTGCGCTCCTTTCGCCCCAACAGGAGACGCGACTCGCCCTTTTTGTCGGCTAGACGACAATGTCCAACCCGAAGTTGGTTAATTAGGCAAGTAAATTCGTTAACCGCGTTCCGGAAAATGATAATTGAACGACCGGTTTAGCGCACACGCGACGTGATTTTGACGCGCGCGAAGACCTCACCGCGCATATGCCGCCGGACGAAATGCCGCTGGAACCGGCTCGTGACTGCCCCAGCCGCCGTCCTGTTCCTCATGCGCCCGCTGCATCTCGGCGACGAGCCATTCACGGAACCGCTTGACCTTGGGCACCATGCGCCGCTCACGCGGATAGACCAGCCAATAGGCCCACCCGCGCGTGGAGATTCGATCGGGAAATGAGACGCAAAGCCGTCCGGCGGCCACGTCGCCCTTCCATAGCAAGGGAGTCAGAAGGGCAAAGCCCTGCCCCGCCATGGCGGCATGGCCCTCGTTCGCCTGATTCTCGAGCCGGATCCCTGGCCGCCTCAGCACCGATTCGTCGGCTGGGACGCCATTGTCGCTGAACCACTGCTGCCACCAGTCATCGCTAGGATTGATCAGATGTTGATGCGGAAGGTCGCCGGGCTCGAGCCTTCGGCCGAGCTTGCGTTCAACTTCAGTAAGGCATTCGGGACTTGCCATCGGAGTGAAGGCGGACTCGAACAGGCGATATTCCTCGAGTCCTTCCCAGCCGCCGCTGCCGGCGCGGATCGCGACATCGGCATCGCCGCTCCTCAAATCACACAATTCATTGCTCGTCGTCATTCTGACGGCGAGGTCGGGATGCTCCATTTGGAAGGCGCCAAGCCGCCACGCGAGCCAGGTGTTTGCAAAGGTGTGCGTGGTCGTAACTGTAAGCAGCGAATCATCTTCTTCGCGATGGCTCGCGAAGGCCGCCTCGATCTGGTCGAAAGCGCCTGACAGCGCCGGCAGCAACCGCGCACCAAGCTGGGTCAGCCGCGCCCGCCCCCTCTCTCGCAGGAACAGCGGCGCGCCGAGCCGCTCTTCGAGGCTTTTTACCTGATAGGAGACCGCCGCCTGGGTCATTCCGAGCTCGGCCGCCGCCGCGGTAAAATTCTCGGTTCGGGCAGCCGCCTCGAACGCTCGGATCGCCGCCAATGGTGGAAGCCGCCTCACCAACTGACCCTGTTCCTTTCGAAGACCCGCCGAACTGACGCCTGAATCAGTGACGATCATAAGCGCAATTTATGGACACCGCCGAGCGTTTGATTGGCGGAACGAATGCAGAATATCTAATTGGAAATCAAGTCGCCGGCGAGGACTGATCCCTCCCCTCACAGCCCGCCTCGCCGGCGGCCACCGAGAAGGAAGGAGACTCGCGATGGCTTATGGCCTCAGCACCCGTGCGTTCATTGAAAACGGACCGACGGAACAGATCGCGAAGCTCGATTCGATCCGTTCGACAGCGCGTTCGTGGCGGGCACTTAGCGAGACTTGCCGCCTCGCGGCAATCGAACAGGCGCTTCGCGCCGCCAACGACTGCATCGACGAATATCCGATCGCACTCTGAAGAACCTCGAGAACAAGGGAGATGGTCACCATGATCGACGAGATTTTCGACCGTCATTACCAGGACGGAAGGGACGCCCTGAACAAGTCCATCGCAAGCGCCTTTGCGCGTTTAGGGCGAGCGTTCGGCAATGCGTTCAAAGTGCTCAACAAGATCGAGTACGAGGCGCCCTGGACTGCAAAGCCGAAGCGCGCCCGCTGCAACTGATTGCCTCCAAAGAGGAGCGCGGTTTGCACGCGCCGAGCTCCTCTTGAGCCAATGAAATGCCGGGTTTTGCTGCTAGCGCCTGGCTTGCCGCCGGCCCCGCCGCCAAGCGGGGCCGGCGGATTACTTTTCCGGGCCATACGTTCAATTGCGATGCGGCCATGCCTCGCCTATAGCCTCCACTCCTTCGAAACTTCCCTGGAGTGATGTTGCACCGTGGCTCGCCGCCGCCAAATCTATGAGGGCAAGGCCAAAATCCTTTACGAGGGTCCGGAGCCAGGCACGCTCATTCAATATTTCAAGGACGATGCGACCGCATTCAACGCGCAGAAGCGCGGGACGATCAGCGGTAAGGGCGTCATTAACAACCGCATCTCAGAGCACATCTTCACTGCTCTTCAGACGATCGGCGTGCCGACCCACTTCATCCGCCGGATCAACATGCGCGAGCAGCTGATCCGCCAGGTGGAGATCATCCCAGTTGAGGTGGTGGTGCGCAACGTCGCCGCGGGCTCGCTCTCGAAGCGCCTCGGGATCGAAGAGGGCACGCAGCTGCCGCGGACGATCATCGAATATTATTACAAGGACGACGCGCTCGGCGATCCGATGATCGCCGACGAGCATATTGCTTGCTTCGGCTGGGCGACCCAGGACGAGATGAACGACATCGCGGACATGGCGATCCGGGTCAACGACTTCCTGTCGGGCATGTTCGCTGCGATCGGCATCCGTCTCATTGATTTCAAGCTTGAGTTCGGCCGCGTCTGGGACGGCGACTTCTCCCGAGTCATTCTCGCAGACGAGATCAGTCCCGACGGGTGCCGGCTGTGGGACATGAAGACTGGCCAGAAGCTCGACAAGGATAGGTTCCGACAGGACCTCGGCGGGGTCGAGGAAGCCTATCAGGAAGTCGCTCGCCGGCTGGGCCTGCTTCAGCCCGAGGACGAATCCGCCGTCCTCGACTTCGACAGCCACCGCAAGAAACGCGGCCGTTAAGCTACAGGCCTTCGCTGTCGCTGCTTGGCCGAGATCGACTTGATCATTAGCGGTCCTTCGCCGCTTTCGGGCAGCGGCGGCGTTGCGATGGAGACTGCGGCGTCGATCAATTCGCGCGTTTCTGGCGAGTGTATCCGCGAGACTGGCCTGAGCTTCAGATGCCGCACGCCCTTGCCTTCGCCCTCGAGCAGACCAGCGGGGTCCCAAAGCTCGGCGCCCCTCGTGAAGAACAAGGTCACGTAGCGGGGATAGAGCGCAATCGAAAAGATGATGTCGCTGGCTTTTGGTCCGGCACCGAAGCCTACCACCAACGCATTGTAATTGTCGTAGACAAGGCGCGTTGCGGTCGGCAGCCGCGCCCTCATGAACCTCAAGGCTTGCCGGGCGTCGCCCGCAACCTTTGGCGTGTAACGATCGATGAGGGCGTCGAGCTGTGCCTGCGCGTCCACCTTATCCCTCGATCGGTTCGAAATGCATCACCTCGGGCTCCAGCGCGAGCAGGGAAGTCGGAGTCAAAGCCATAATATCTGGCTTTGGTCAGATCGTCGCCGGCGAAGCGGCGGATCGCCTCGAGATCCTCCAATGATGTGAACCATCTCTCCACACGGACGATTTTTGCCATCGCGGCGGTGCAGGCACCATGCGCCCCGATTTCCTTCGGTCGAGCGGTAGTCGGCGAGGCCGACTTCTTTCGAAAGCTTCACATATTCCCCGGCCTTGGCTGCAGGAATCCGGCCATTGGCACATCCGCGCGATCATTCGAGACGTCCTCTTGCTTGACGTCCCCTCAGCCCGCAGATGCCATAACGATGCAGCGCGCCCGTGTCGTCACGTTAAATGCCGCCCTCGGGCCGCTCGATTATCGGGTGCCTGACGGCATGCAGGTCGAGCCGGGCTCGGTCGTCGTCGCTCCGTTGGGACCGCGCCAATTGCTCGGGGTCGCTTGGGAGGCAGAGCGGCTGCAGAGCAACGAGGTGCCGGATTCGCGGCTGAGGCCGCTCGCTGGGATCGTCGACGTTCCGCCGCTCGCAGCGCCGCTTCGACGGCTCTGCGAGTGGACCGCCGATTATTATCTCGCGCCACTCGCCTCGGTGCTGCGGATGGTGCTGCCGTCATCAGCCGCGCTCGATGGACCCCGCCGGCTGACCGAATATCGGCCGACAGGGCTTGCGCCAGGACGCCTCACTCACCAGCGCGAGAAAGCGCTCTTGGCCATTGCAGGCCGGCAGGGCTCGATCCGCGAACTCGCGCACGATGCCGGCGTTAGCGACAGCGTGATGCGCGGCCTCGTCAATGCCGGCGCCTTGGAAGCCGTCGCGGTCGACGCCGACCGACCGCTGGCAAAACCTGCCCCCGATTACGCTCCGCCCAGTCTCAACGACGATCAGCGCGCCGCTTCGGCCAGTCTCTCCTCCGCCATCGGCAACGGCTTTGATCCCATACTTCTTGACGGAGTCACCGGCTCCGGCAAGACCGAAGTATATTTCGAAGCAATCGCCGAGTGCCTGAGGCAGGGAAAGCAGCCACTGGTCCTATTGCCCGAGATCGCGCTGACAGAGCCGTTCCTCAAGCGCTTCGAGGCGCGGTTCGGCAGCGCGCCGGTCGCCTGGCATTCGGACCTTCGCTCGTCGCAGCGGCGACGAAACTGGCGCGGTGTCGCTAGCGGAGAAGCGGCAGTGACCGTGGGCGCCCGGTCGGCGCTGTTCCTCCCTTATGCGAAGCTTGGTCTGATCGTCGTTGACGAGGCGCACGAACCGACCTTCAAGCAGGAGGAAGGAGTCCAATATCACGCCCGCGACACCGCCGTGATGCGGGCCAAGTTCGAGGACATTCCAGTGATCCTCTCGACCGCCACGCCGCCGATCGAGAGCCGACACATGGTCGAGCTCGGTCGTTATCGCGAGGTCAGCCTGCCGGAGCGGTTCGCCGGGGCGCAGCTGCCGGAGATCCGCGCGCTCAATCTCACTCAGGACCCGCCGCCACGTGGCCGCTGGCTGGCCCCGAGGCTGGTGAGCGAGCTCGAGACCAATCTGGATCGCGGCGAGCAGTCGCTGCTGTTCCTCAACCGCCGCGGCTTCGCGCCGCTGACCCTATGCCGCCACTGCGGCCATCGCTTTCAATGCCCGAACTGCACCGCATGGATGGTCGAGCACCGGCTCATGCACCGCCTCGCCTGCCACCATTGCGGCCATGTGATGCCACCGCCGAGGGCCTGCCCCGAATGCGGCGAGGAGGACAGCCTCGTCGCCTGCGGTCCTGGCGTCGAGCGCATCGCCGACGAGGTCGCCGATTTGTTTCCCGACGCTCGCGCCACGATCGTCACGTCTGACACGATCTGGTCGCCGCTCCGCGCCGCCGAGTTCGTCGGCGCGATGGAGGCCGGCGCAATCGATATCGTGATCGGCACGCAGCTGGTCACGAAAGGCTATCACTTCCCCAATTTGACATTGGTCGGGGTCGTCGACGCCGACCTTGGACTTGCGGGGGGCGACCTGCGCGCGGCGGAGCGAAGCTTCCAGCAAATCCAGCAGGTGGCGGGCCGCGCCGGCCGCGGCGACAAGGCCGGACGCGTACTGGTCCAAACCCATGATCCGGAAGCGCCCGTCATTGCTGCGCTCGTGTCGGGTGACGCGCCAGGTTTCTATGCTGCGGAAACCGAGGCGCGGCGCGAGGCGGCGATGCCACCATTTGGCCGCCTCGCAGCGATCGTCATTTCAGCCGAGGATGCCGGCGAGACCGAGGCCGTGGCTCGCCGCATCGGCCAGGCGGCCCCGGAGGTCGAAGGAATGGCGGTGTTCGGCCCGGCGCCTGCTCCGCTTGCAATGCTCCGCGGCCGCCATCGCCAACGCTTGCTCGTCCACGCGCGCCGAAGCCTCGACGTTCAGGACGTGATCCGCGACTGGCTCGCCGAAATCGACTGGAGTTCCAAAGTCCGCGTCAGCGTCGACGTTGATCCGTACAGCTTTCTTTAGAAAGCGCGTCGATCGAAGGCCTTGCCTGTGGCTTTGCAGCTGATAGCCTAAGCGTCGCCGAGGAAGGGGGCTCCTTGATGCGTATGTTGTTGCGTGTTGCAGTGGCCACGGCGCTCGCCGCTGGCTCGCAGGCCAACGCCGCCTGGTATCAGGCAAGTTCAAGGCACTTCATCATCTATGCCAACGACAGTCCCAAGCGACTGCTGGCGTTCGCGTCCGAACTGGAACGGTTCGACCAGGCCGTCCGGCTTGTCATGCATTACGACGATCCACCGGTCGGAGACGGCAATCGGCTCGCCGTTTATGTTTTGCCTTCGGTCGATGCCGTCCAGAAGCTTGCAGGCAAGGAGGCCGGGAACATTCTCGGATTTTACCAGCCCCGAGCCGAGGGCTGCGTCGCCTTCGTTCCGAAAACGACGGGGCGAGCCGAGGATGCCGGCATTGATGCAGGCGCTGTCTTCTTTCACGAATACACCCATCATCTTCAGTTCGAGAATCTCGAGCGACCGACCCCTGCCTGGCTGGTCGAAGGCTTTGCGGAATTCATGCAGACAGCGCAGTTCGAGAAGGACGGTTCGGTCCTGCTTGGATCTGCGCCGGAGGAACGCGCCTGGGGACTGCTGGGCTCGGAATCGATACCGTTGAGCTCGCTTCTGACACAGGGATATGACAAGCTCGATGATGAGCACCGCGACCTTTTCTACGGGGAAGGCTGGCTGCTCACCCATTATCTGTTCATGACACAAAGTCGCTCGGAGCAGCTGGTCAAATATCTAAACCTGCTGAATTCCGGAACAGCTGGACTGGAGGCCGCGAAGCGGGCTTTCGGCGATCTCGATCAGCTCCAGCATGAGCTTACCATCTACAAACATCAGCGCAGCATTTTTGGAATGAAGATCGCGGCGAATCGGCTGCAAGTTCCGCCCGTCGAGGTCACCCCGCTGTCGAATGGCGCTGCCGCCGTAATCTTGTTGCGTGCGGATTTGAAAAACCATGGGGAGAAGAAGGCTGCCGCTCAGGAGCTCGCCGGGCAAATCCAGGCATTGGAGCTGAAGTATCCTGGAGACGAACTGGTGGAGGCTACGCTGGCCGAGGCCGATCTTGACGCCGGGAATGTATCGGCCGCCGAAGCCGCTGCCGATCGGGTACTGAAAGCCAATCCGAGGGACGTCGAAGGATTGATTTACAAAGGGCGAGCGATCGAAGAGCGCGGCCGCGACATGTCGGGCAGCAACCGCCATGATATGTTTGAGGAGGCCCGGTCCGAGTTCATTGCAGCAAACAAGATCGATACCGAAGACCCCGAGCCGCTCTACGACTTCTACACCAGCTTTTTGCATGAGGGCATCCGGCCCACGGATAATGCAATTTCGGCGATGCATTACGCATCCGACCTCGTGCCTCAGGACTTCGGGCTGCGGATGAATTCGGCTATTGCATATCTGAATGAAAACAAGCCGAGCGAAGCGCGAGCAACCCTAACCGTCATTGCCTACTCACCACATTCGGAGCGTACCGGCGATGTTGCCCGCCGGCTGATCTCGGCGATCGACGCGGGAAAGGGACGAGCGGCGCTCGAAGAACTTCGCACACCTTCAACGCAGACATCGGCAAGCCACTGAACGCCGACACCCCCTCATCAAGTCCTTGACCGGTCACGCATTTCATGGAAGCTCACAAATGCTCGGCTGATGCCTGTCCTGGGGGCATGTATGCGCATTCATTTGTTGGCCGCCGCAGCGCTGACGGTGACGGCACCGGCACAAGCCAATTGGTACCGGGCGAGCTCGCAGCACTTCGTGATCTATTCCGAGCAGAAGCCGCAGAATCTTCATCACTTCGCTACTCAGCTGGAGTTGTTCGACCAGGCCGTCCGCCTTGCCCATGGCATGCAGGATCAGCCCCGCAGCAAGGGCAACCGAGTCACGATCTTCGACGTTGGGGCCGCCAAGGTCCAGCAACTGATCCACGACGAGAGCGGAATGATTGAGGGATTCTACCACGGAAATGTCGAAGGGTCGGTCGCTTTCGTTTCACGGTCCAATCCGATGGACTTCCAGGTCAGGACCGGCGATCTTCTCCCCAGGGTCAACATTGCGGAATTCCGCCCCGACACCGTCCTTCTGCACGAATATTCGCACCACCTGATGATGCAGGACCTGGCTCGACCATATCCGCAATGGCTCGTCGAAGGATGGGCGGAGTTCATGTCCGCAACCCAATTCAACGATGACGGTTCGGTCGACATCGGGATCGAGGCGCCATATCGCTATATGAATCTCGAATATGGCGACCAGGTGCCGCTCGAGACGATGTTTTCAGGTCATTTCGACAAAATGACCAACGAGCAGATGGCATCGCTGTACAGCCGCGCGTGGCTTCTGACTCACTATTTGACCTTCGAACCTTCGCGGAAGGGCCAGCTCGACGCCTATGTCGCAGCTCTCGCAAAGGGCGTCGATCCCCTTCAGGCAGCACGGCAGGCATTCGGTGATTTGACTGATCTGCAGCATGATCTGGACAAATACGCCGGCCGCTCAAAGCGCACCGGGCTGCACATTCCAGCCAAGGACTTCAAGCAGGTATCGATTGATGTAAGTCCGCTTACGGCTGGCGGATCGGCCGTGCTTCCGCTGCTGATGCGGGTGCGATCTCCAGCCGAGCAGGACCCCAAGGATCTCGCCAAGGAGGTCGAAAAGGTCGAGCAACAATATCGCGGCGATCCGCTGGTCGAAACCACCCTCGCCGAGGCAGACATAGATTCCAAGGACTACAAGGCCGCCCAAGCGGCAGCCAATCGGGCGCTCGCTGCCGATCCTCGGTCGACCGACGCAATGATCCTGGAAGGACGCGCGATTGTGAAAGAACTCGCCGATTCCAAGGGGTCGGCCAGTGATTTTGACAATGCCCGGACATGGTTCCTCAAGGCGAACAAAATCGATCCCGAGGACCCCGAACCGCTTTACCGCTTCTATGAAAGCTTCGTGCAGGAGAAGATCGCACCAACTGCCAATGCCATTAGTGCGCTACATTACGCCTCCGATCTTGCTCCGCAGGACCTGGGCGTGCGCGTCGAGTCGGCAAGCCAGTATCTCGCTGACGGCGACGTGAAGGACGCCCGAGCGGCGCTCGTCCCCGTCGCCTACGATCCACATGGAGAGGAGATCGCAAAGCGTGCGCGAACGATGATCGACAAGATCGACGCCGGCGACACCAAAGCTGCTCTTGCCGCTGCGATCGCTCCTGAAGCGAGCAAGACTAAGACGAACTAAGCGCTCGTCGCCGACGCACCCACCGGGGCTGGACCAGTTCGCCCTTGCGAATGGCGAGCCACAGCAGCCAAAGGCCAAACAATGTGGCGATCACCATCGCAATGAGGGAGGCCTCCAGCCCGAAACCATTGCCGGTCAGCAGCGGGGACCCGCTCAATTTCGCCACGACGAACCCGTGGACCTTGGTCCCGGACACGGGAATGTCAAAAATCTCGCCCTGCGTGAAATTCCATGCCGCATGAATGCCCATCGGCAGCCAGAGGCTGCGCGTCAGCATGTAAGCGGCGCCGAGCATCACCCCGGCTTCGACGGCTATGCCGATGGCCGCCACTGGGCTGGCGTTCGGGTTGGCGAGATGGGCAGCCCCGAAGAATGCGGAGGTCAGCAGCAGCGCCATCCAGCTGCCGCCGAATTCCTCGATCCAGCGGAACAGGATTCCGCGAAAGACCAACTCTTCCGAGACGGCCGCAAAGAGCGCCGGTCCGATCAGCGCCGGAAGGAGGTCGGACGAATCTCCAAAACCGATAATCCGGTAAACGCCGAGCAGCGCTGCAACCGCGACAGCCAATGAGAAGACGACAAAACCCGCGGCGAGACCGATTGCGAGATGCCGAAGCGCCTTCGGATCGCGATAGTCGTCGTGCGGATGCTCTCCAAGGCGCCGGATCACGAGCTCGTAGGCGATTATGACAAGCGGGATCGAGGCGAGATCGAACTTGAGCTGTTTCGAAATGCCCGGAATGTCCGGCAACAGGTACTGGCCGATCAACAATCCAAGCGTAAAGCAGACGATCACGATCGCGAGCGCGATCAGCATCGTCACCAGCGGGAAATCGACGATCCTGCGCCATTGCGGCTTTTCGTCCGAAATCGCCGCTATGTGATCCATGTGTCGCCCCTTTTCGTTCGGCTGCTGTTGAGCCGAACGTGGAACTCGCCGCAAGCGCTTAATCGACGAGCGGCAGTTGCGGCTCCGCTACCGGGTGGCCCTCGGATGCGAGCAGCTTCTTCTTCCGCTCGATTCCACCGCCATAGCCGCCGAGCGAACCGTCACTCCGGATGACTCGGTGACACGGGATGAGCACCGCGACATGATTGTCGCCGTTCGCGGTGCCGACCGCGCGTACCGCTTTGGGCGCGCCAATCGCCGCCGCGATCTCGGCGTAGCTGCGGGTCTCGCCGACCGGAATCTTCCTCAGCTCGCGCCACACCGCCTCCTGGAAGGCGGTGCCGGCGACGTCGATCGGAAGCTGATGCGCGACGAGCGGCTGTTCGATCACCTGTAGCGTTCCGGCCACGAATTCGCGAAGCGCTCCGTCGTCCTTGACGATGGTAGCTTTGGGGAAAAGCCGGTGAAGTGACGCTTCGCTGTCGTCGAACGTCAGTCGGCAAATGCCCTTCGATGTCGCCGCGATGAACAATTCACCAAGCGGGCTGTCGAACGTCGTCCAGCGGATCGTCTCGCCGCGACCCCCCTCGCGCCAGGCTGATGGAGTCATCCCAAGTCTTTCCTTCGCATCGCTGTAGAAGCCGCTCGGACTCTGGTAGCCCGCATCATAGACGGCGTCGGTGATCCGCTCGTTGGCTTTAAGAGCCTTTTCGGTGCGGCGGTTGCGCAGGCCGCGGGCATATTCTGCCGGCGACACACCAAGGTCGCGCTTGAAGATGCGCTGGAAATGGTGCGGCGCGTAACCGACTTTCTCAGCGAGCTCTGAAAGGCTTGGCGATTCCTCAGCTTGTTCGATAAGTTCGATGGCCCGCCTCAGCGCCTCTTGGTCGCGGCCAACCTCGTCGGGCTTGCAGCGAAGGCAGGGCCTAAAGCCGGCCGCCCTCGCTTCGTCGGTCGATGCGTAGAAGGTCACGTTCTCGCGCCTGGGGCGCCGAGCCGGGCAGCTCGGCTTGCAATAGATCCCGGTGGTGTGGACCGCACCGATCACGAGTCCATCCCACGCACGGTCGCGGCGCATGAACGCCGTCCAGGCGGTGTTTGGATCGAGGTGGGTCACGCTCGCCATTTCATCCGATCTAGGCTCGTGCAATTGGGGTGCAAGAGTGGCCATCATCGATGCCTTTCGATCTTTGCCGAGAAACAGCCGCGCGCCGCATTATGAGCGTGGATGGCCTCGATCTTAGGATTGTCGAACAGATTGCGAATGCCAGCGTCGGCCTCGCCCGGCTGCGCCAGGATCGCGTCGGTCATCATTCCATCCTTGTCGAAGCCCCGTAGCGAAAGCACTCGTTTCTCGAACACCGGCGGAATTTCATCGACGAACTTTGCCTGCTCAGCGTCAGCCACGAATATGGCATGCGTTGCGCGATAGGGGTTCGCGACATCATTGCTGATGTGGTTGAGCAGAAGCACCGTGTCGCCGATCTCGCGATCCGCAAGGCTGACCCTGCACGGGAAGCTCGGTTTCTTGCTAACAATCATGCGGATCACGCCGCGCCTTGCGAGCTCCGCGTCCGAAAGTCCAAAGAGCGGCTTATAGGGCGCCGGATCGAGCCCTGTTATTCGGTATGTCATGCGGTGCTTGTATGTGCCGCGCGAACCGCTTGCTTCCGCTGGCTTGCGGTCAAACCAAATCGAGGCGGTTGCATCGCCGCGCACCCCTTGCTACGGGCCGCTCCAACTGGTGGGGGCGTGCGGGGCTAACCCGCTTTCACGCCCCGTTTTTCGCATCAGGTAACATTTCCGTTTCTGGAGCTTTTCGCGCGTGGAGACATCCGGCGGCATTCGGGCCAGCTTAGCAGGACGCTATGCTTCCGCTTTGTTTGATCTCGCCCGTGACCAGCGACAGATTGAGTCGGTCGGCAAAAGCCTCGAGGCCTTGAACCAGGCTTTGCTCGATTCCAGGGACTTCAGCGAGTTGGTGGCCAGCCCTCTTGTTTCGCGCCAGGAAGCGGGAAAGACGTTTGCCGCGCTCGCACCCGATCTCGGCCTGGACAAGATCGCCACCAATTTCCTCGGAGTCCTCGCGAGGAATGGCCGCAAGAAGCAGCTGGGGAAGGTCATTCGCGCGTTCCGCCGCCTCGCTGCCGACCATCGCGGCGAGACGACTGCAGAAGTCGTGACCGCACGCCCACTAAAGCATGACCAGCTCAAGGCCCTCCACCAGCAGCTCCGTAGCCGGGCCGGCCGCGATGTAACGATCGACGAGGCGGTCGATCCCTCAATTCTCGGTGGAATGATCGTGAAGCTGGGAAGCCAGCAGATCGACGCCTCGATCCGCACCAAACTCAACCGTCTCGCCCAGGCGATGAAAGGCTAAGCAAGAATCATGGACATCCGCGCCGCTGAAATCTCCCGCGTCATCCGCGACCAGATCGCGAATTTCGACGCCGAAGCGCAGGTCTCCGAGGTCGGGACCGTGCTCTCGGTCGGTGACGGAATCGCCCGCGTCTACGGTCTCGACAACGTCCAGGCCGGCGAGATGGTCGAGTTTGACAACGGCACCAAGGGCATGGCTCTCAACCTCGAGTCCGACAATGTCGGAGTCGTGATCTTCGGCTCGGACGCCGAGATCGAGGAAGGATCGACCGTCAAGCGGACCGGCGCGATCGTCGACGTGCCGATTGGCAGGGGCCTGCTCGGCCGAGTCGTCGACGCGCTCGGCAATCCGATCGACGGCAAGGGGCCGATCGAGTTCACGGAGCGCCGCCGCGTCGAGGTGAAGGCGCCAGGGATCATCCCGCGCAAATCGGTGCACGAGCCCGTTCAGACCGGCCTCAAGGCTTTGGACGCGCTGGTCCCGATCGGGCGCGGGCAACGTGAACTGATCATCGGCGACCGCCAGACCGGCAAAACTGCCGTCGCGCTCGACACCTTCATCAACCAGAAGAAGGCGAATGAGAGCGGCGACGAAAGCCAGAAGCTTTACTGCATCTACGTCGCGATCGGCCAGAAGCGCTCGACCGTCGCCCAGATCGTCCGCGCGCTCGAGGAGAACGGCGCGATGGAATATTCGATCGTCGTTGCCGCGACCGCGTCGGAGCCGGCGCCGCTGCAGTTCCTCGCGCCATATACGGGCTGCGCGATGGGCGAATATTTCCGCGACAACGGCATGCACGCGGTCATCGTCTACGACGACTTGTCGAAGCAGGCCGTCGCCTATCGCCAGATGTCGCTGCTGCTACGCCGTCCGCCCGGTCGCGAAGCCTATCCGGGCGACGTCTTCTACCTTCACAGCCGCCTGCTCGAGCGCGCGGCCAAGATGAATGATGAGCACGGCAACGGCTCGCTGACCGCCCTTCCCGTCATCGAGACTCAGGCGGGGGACGTCTCGGCCTACATTCCGACGAACGTGATCTCGATCACCGACGGGCAGATCTTCCTCGAGACCGACCTCTTCTATCAGGGAATTCGCCCGGCGATTAACGTCGGCCTGTCGGTCAGCCGTGTCGGCTCGGCGGCGCAGACCAAGGCGATGAAGAAGGTCGCCGGCTCCATCAAACTCGAGCTCGCGCAGTATCGCGAGATGGCGGCGTTCGCACAATTCGGCTCCGACCTCGATGCATCGACACAGCGACTCCTGGCGCGCGGCTCCCGTCTTACCGAGCTGCTGAAGCAGCCACAGTACAACCCGATGCCGGTCGAAGAACAGGTGGTTTCCATCTTCTCGGGTACCCAGGGCTTCCTCGATAGCGTCGATGTGAAGGACGTGGTCCGCTATGAAGCGGCAATGCTGAGCTATCTCCGCTCGGAGAAGCCAAAGATCCTCGCCAAGATCCGCGACACCAAGGCGCTCGACGACGACACCACCGCCGAGCTCAAGGACGCGCTGACCGGCTTTTGGAAGACCTTCGCCTAAATGGCTTCCCTCAAGGCCCTCAAGATCCGCATCGGCTCGGTCAAGTCGACGCAGAAGATCACCAAGGCGCTGAACATGGTCGCCGCGTCGAAGCTTCGCCGGGCGCAGCAGAATGCGACGGCTGCGCGGCCTTATTCGACCCGTATGACCAAGGTCGTCGCTTCGCTCGCGTCGCGCGTGACGGTCGGGCCGCAGACGCCCAAGCTGCTCGCCGGAACGGGCAAGGAGGAGACGCACCTGATCATCGTCGCGACCGGCGATCGGGGTCTCGCGGGCGCCTTCAACACCAACATCGTTCGCGCCGCGCGGCGGACTGCCGATGAGCTGATCGCCCAGGGCAAGACGGTGCTCTTCTACATCGTCGGGCGCAAGGGCCGTCCGGTCATCCAGCGGCTCTATCCCCGCTCGATCATCGCGCAGTACGACACGAGCGAGATAAAGAACCCGTCCTATGCGGACGCGCAGGCGATCGCGAAGGACATCGTCGACCGCTATCAGACCGATGGGATCGACGTAGTCCACCTTGCTTATGCGATGTTCCGCTCGACCCTGGTCCAGGAGCCGACCGTCGAGCAGATCATTCCGGTTGCGCCGCGCACTGTCGAAGAGGCTCCGACGAAGGTTTCCGCTTCGCTCGCCGCGGTCGAATATGAGCCTGACGAGGAGGAGATCCTCGCCGACCTGCTGCCGCGAAACATTGCGATTCAGATCTACCGCGCGTTGCTGGAGAACCAGGCAGGTTTCTACGGCTCGCAGATGACCGCCATGGACAATGCGACCCGCAACGCCGGCGACATGATCAACCGCCTGACGATTCAGTACAATCGCAGCCGCCAGGCCGCGATCACCACCGAGCTCGTCGAGATCATTTCGGGCGCCGAGGCGCTATAGTTAAGAATTGAACCCAAGGAAGAACGAAGACATGGCCACCGCCGCCGAAACAAAAGCCCGCAGCCGCAGCCGAAAGGAAAGCGCGACCTCCGCCACCGGCGGAGGCGGCATCGCGAACGTCCACAGCCCGAGCAATCTCGTCGGCCGCGTCAGTCAGGTCATCGGAGCCGTGGTCGACGTGGCGTTCGAGGGCAAGCTTCCGCCAATCCTCACCGCACTCGAGACCGACAATGGCGGCAACCGCCTGGTCCTCGAGGTTGCGCAGCACCTTGGTGAGAGTGTCGTCCGCACGATCGCGATGGATTCGACCGACGGCCTGACCCGCGGCCAGGAAGTCCACTCCACTGGTTCGGAAATCCGAGTTCCTGTCGGCCCGAAGACTCTCGGCCGCATCATGAACGTCATCGGCGAGCCGATCGATGAGCTCGGGCCGATCGGCAGCGACCAGACGGCCGCGATCCACGCTTCGGCTCCAGCCTTTGTCGATCAGTCCACGGAAGCCTCAATCCTGGTCACCGGAATCAAGGTCATTGACCTGCTCGCGCCTTACGCGCGCGGCGGCAAGATCGGCCTGTTCGGCGGCGCCGGCGTCGGCAAGACCGTGCTGATCCAGGAGTTGATCAACAATATCGCCAAGGGACACGGCGGCTATTCGGTATTCGCGGGCGTCGGCGAACGCACGCGCGAGGGCAATGACCTCTACCACGAATTCCTAGATGCAGGCGTCATCGCCAAGGACAAGGACGGCAAGCCGACCTCCGAGGGCTCGAAGGTGGCGCTGGTCTACGGCCAGATGAACGAGCCGCCCGGAGCCCGCGCCCGCGTTGCCCTTTCGGGCCTCACCATTGCCGAATATTTCCGCGACCAGGAAGGCCAGGACGTGCTCTTCTTCGTCGACAACATCTTCCGCTTCACCCAGGCGGGCTCGGAAGTGTCCGCGCTCCTCGGCCGCATTCCATCGGCGGTCGGATATCAACCGACGCTCGCGACCGATATGGGCACGCTCCAGGAGCGGATCACATCGACCAACAAGGGGTCGATCACCTCGGTGCAAGCAATTTACGTGCCGGCCGACGACTTGACCGATCCGGCGCCGGCGACGTCGTTCGCCCATCTCGACGCAACAACGGTGCTTTCGCGCGCGATCTCCGAGCTGGGCATTTACCCGGCGGTTGATCCGCTGGATTCGACGAGCCGCGTGCTCGAGCCGCGCGTTGTCGGCCAGGAGCATTACGAGACTGCCCGAGCGGTTCAGGCGACCCTGCAGAAGTACAAGAGCCTGCAGGATATCATCGCGATCCTCGGGATGGACGAGCTTTCGGAAGAGGATAAGCTGACCGTCAGCCGCGCGAGGAAGATCCAGCGCTTCCTGTCGCAGCCGTTCCACGTCGCGGAAGTCTTCACTGGAATCCCCGGCAAATTCGTCCAGTTGGACGACACGATCCGCTCATTCAAGGCGGTCGTCGACGGGGAGTATGACCACCTGCCCGAAGCCGCTTTCTACATGGTCGGCGGAATCGACGAAGCGGTCGCCAAGGCCGAGAAACTGGCGCAGGAGGCCTGAGGCTTGGCCGAGGAGCTTCGCCTCGAAAATTGCGTCAATGACATCTGCCCCTGGTCCGGTGATCCGGTAAGCGCGGACAGCCTGACCCTCTATCGGGGTAAGGTCGTGGGGTTCTGCAACACCGGCTGCCGCGACAAGTTCGAGGCGGCGACGCGCGCATTCGACGCAAAGATCAAAGGCAAAGGATGATGGCCGATCTGCATTTCGAGCTTGTTACTCCGGACCGGCTGGTCACGTCGGGCGACGTCCACATGGTCGTGATCCCCGGGACCGAGGGTGAATCCGGTATCATGGCCGGGCATGCGCCCTATATGACGACGCTCAAGAACGGCGACATCGCCGTCTATAGAAGCCAAAGCGGCCAGCCTGAGCGCATTCCGGTGACCGGCGGCTTCGCCGAGGTCAGCGACAAGGGCCTTACCATCCTCGCCGAGAGCGCCGGCGCGACCGCTTAGCACAGCGTTTACCATAAGACGGTAGGAAGCGGCCGATGTCGGCTGCCTCCACCGTGACCGCTGCTCCGCAACCTGTTCTTGCCAGGCTTGGCGCCGTCATGGCGTCGCGGCCGCTATGGATTGCGCTGGGCATCACCGCCCTCGTCACTGCATTGCGCCTCGTCGACACCGTCGATTCCGATGTCGCGTGGCAATTATGGATCGCCGGACGGATTCACGCCGGCGCTCACCTCTATCGCGACATCATCGAGGTGAACCCACCTTTATGGTTCTGGATGGCTGTGCCCGTCGAGAGGATCGCCGCGATCCTTCACCTGCCGATAGTCGCAGTGCTCATCGTCGGGATCGGCCTTCTCGTAATGCTCTCGCTTGCCGCGGCGAATCGATTGCTCGACGACATTCCAGCAGGTCAACGAACCTTCGTCCTCGGCTTTGCCGCGCTCGCCCTCGCGGCCATGCCGTGGATGCACACCGGTCAGCGCGAGCAGATCGTTCTCATCTGCACCCTCCCTTATGCTGCGCTGATCGCCGCCCGCAACGACAGGAGGAGCCCTCCGACGCTGCTTGCCGTTGCGGTCGGAATCGGAGCAGGGCTCGGCTTCGCGCTGAAGCATTATTTCCTCATCGTTCCGGTGCTGCTCGAGCTGTGGCTATTCACGAGGGACCGGAAATCGTGGCGGGCGTTCCGCGCCGAAACCGTTGCAGTCACCTCGCTTGGGGTGATCTACGCAGCGGCGATCATCCTCTTTGCGCCGGACTGGCTGACGAATATCGTCCCTCTGCTCCGCCTCGCTTATGGGGCGACGGGAGCGCCGGCATTCCGCTATCTGTTCGGACCGTTCGCGCTCTTGGGGCTCGCGATCCTCGGGATTTGCGCGACCCAACAAAGGCGACTTCGAAGCGCATCATTCGCGGCGGCGCTCTCGGTTGCAGCTGCCGGTTTTGCCGTCGCTTATTTCATCCAGGCAAAGGGCTGGGCCTATCATGCGATCCCGATGCTCGGCTGCGGAACGATCGCGCTCGCCTATCTCCTGTCTGAAGCAAAGGGGCTGCCATTATTGGTTCGGCTGCTCGGGCCTGCTCTGCTGGCGCTACCTTTATTCCTCGCTGCTGATGACGAGATGCATCCCGCGCTTCCAAGTCCGGATCTGCTCGGTGCGATTTCCGGTCTGAAGAAAGGCGATAGCGTCGGCTTCCTGACGACCGAGACAGCGATTCCCTGGTCCGTAACGCTGCAGCGCGGCTATCGCTACCCGTCCCGCTACATGGGCTATTGGATGATGAACGCGATCATCCGCAATGAACGGCTGGCAAATCCCGACCCGCGGCTTACCTTCCTCGGCCGGCAAATCATCACCCAAACGATCGAAGACTTCCGGTGCTTGCCACCCAAGCGAATCATTGTCTGGCGCCCGCGCCCGCGGCAACAGGCCTTCGATATTCTGCCCTTCTTTCAGCGCGATCCGGAGTTCGTAAAGTTGCTGTCGCATTACCGTGTGCGCCAACGCACGAGCCTTGAAACGTACGAGCATGTTTCTCCGCTTTCGCCGCCGACTTCGCCGTGCCGCAACCTCGGCTAAAGGGCTGCCAACAGCCGTTTACCGGCAACGGTTAGTCATTCTTTAGGCATCTGTTGTTAATCCACTCGGACGCAATTCCATTAAGGCGATTGGCAAGATCGGCATGAGCGCATTCGGCAAGCGTAGCGGCGTGGGTGGTGCCCGTCCAAGTTTCGGCGTCGCCAAGCCGATGAAGGGCGGCGGCGGTCCGGCCGTCAATCCGGCCGAGCCGCCGGAAGGCGGCGATCAATTCCCGCCGATCGACGAACTTACGCCACCAGCGGATGCGGATCTCGGGCAATCCGGTGGTGGATCGGCCGGTGCGATGGACCGGCTAACCGCGCGCCAGAATGCGAGCGGCGAGCAAGGCAGCAGCAGGGCGGAAGGCTTCGAGGCCTCGGTTCACCGGATCAAGGAGCAGGTGCTCCCGCGCCTGCTCGAGCGCGTCGACCCCGAAGCCGCGGCGACCCTCAACAAGGACGAGCTCGCCGAGGAATTCCGCCCGATCATCTCGGAAGTGCTCGCCGAGCTGAAGATCACACTCAACCGGCGCGAGCAGTTCGCTCTTGAAAAAGTTCTTGTCGACGAGCTTCTGGGACTGGGGCCGCTAGAAGAGCTGCTCGCCGACCCAGCGGTCAGCGACATCATGGTCAACGGGCCCGATCAGACCTACGTCGAGCGCAAGGGCAAGCTCGAGATCGCGCAGATCCAGTTCCGCGACGAGGAGCATCTGTTCCAGATCGCCCAACGTATCGTGAACAAGGTCGGCCGCCGAATCGACCAGACCACGCCGCTCTGCGACGCCCGTCTGCAGGACGGCAGCCGTGTCAACGTCATCATCCCGCCGCTCTCACTTCGCGGGACCGCCATCTCGATCCGCAAATTCTCCGAAAAGCCGATCACGCTCGACATGATGAAGGGCTTCGGCTCGATGTCGGAGAAGATGGCGACCGTCCTCAAGATCGCCGGCGCGTCGCGCATGAACGTGGTCATCTCCGGCGGCACGGGCTCGGGCAAGACGACGATGCTCAACGCCCTTTCGAAGATGATCGACCCGGGCGAACGCGTGATCACCATCGAGGACGCGGCCGAGCTTCGGCTTCAGCAGCCGCACTGGCTGCCGCTCGAAACCCGCCCGGCTAACCTCGAGGGCCAAGGTGCGATCACCATCCGCGACCTCGTCATCAACGCCCTTCGTATGCGCCCCGACCGAATCATCCTCGGCGAGATTCGCGGAAGCGAGTGCTTCGACCTGCTCGCTGCGATGAACACCGGTCATGACGGATCAATGGCAACGCTTCACTCCAACTCCCCCCGCGAATGCCTCGCGCGTATGGAGAACATGGTGATGATGAGCGACATCAAGATCCCGAAGGAGGCAATCAGTCGGCAGATTGCCGACTCGGTCGACCTCATCGTCCAGGTGAAGCGCCTTCGCGACGGTTCGCGCCGCACCACCAACATCACCGAGGTGATCGGCATGGAAGGCGACGTCATCGTCACCCAGGAGCTGTTCAAGTTCGAGTATCTCGACGAGACTCCCGATGGCAAGATCATCGGCGAGTATCGCTCGATGGGGCTCAGGCCCTATACGCTTGATAAGGCGAAGCAGTTCGGCTTCGACCAGCCGTATCTCGAAGCCTGCCTCTAAGGCTCAAACCTCCATCGCCGCGGTCAATATCAACGGTTGTTCGGCAAGGACGGTCGGGTCCTCGGCGCTTTCCCACAAGTGCCGCAAGCTCTTGGGGAGGGCTTCGCGGACCTTGTTGATCTGACCTTCCGAGATGTGGCGGGAGAGGACCCGGAAAACCGAACGGACCGCTTCCTCCGCATGGACCGGCCGAGTATCGCTCAGCCATTCGGCGACTCCACCGACGAAATCCTCGCTGCTCCGTTCATCGCTCGGCATGTGGCCGGGCTCGAACTGGTCATAATAGACGCCGCGGATCAGCAGCGGCAGCTGCGCGCCGAGATGCGCTGCAAGGTTCACGGTAAGCCGGTCGCGGAGCTTATGGAGCACCGTCGATAGCACCTTCCAAGCGACCTGCTTGTCCGACCCGAGATCGTTGCAGATCTCGTTCAGCCAGATGTGAGTGGTTTCCAATGTCCTGTCGAATACGTCGAGGCCGCACGCGCTCATGGTTCGGCTCCTGTGATCGAAATCGCGCCCGCCCGGCGAACGAGCCGGCGGCAACTGTGTTCCGGTTGGCGAAGGCACGCTCCGATTTTCGCCGTGAATGGCGCTCGCCCCGGCTAAAGCTTGGGAACGGCCATTGACGAACGGCAATGAAGGTCGTCGCGGCGGGCTCGCCCGCGCGCCTCGAATTCCGCTCATCTACATCGGGTGGGCCCGTTCGGCTCTCCGTCCCTATCAGTCGGTTACCTGCTCGCGCGAACGATTCTGCAGGCCTATCGACAGGCTCCTCGCGATTTTTGGAGCGGTAGGAGTTCGAACTTAAGCCTCGGTTGGAAGAAGATTACAGGAATTTCATTCGCCAGATGCATCGCCTGTCCGCAGGCCAGACAGGGGATAATCCCAAAGCCGGAGTCAGCTATGTGCGGAATTGCAGGCTGGTACAGGAGGGACGGACGCCGGGTCGACCGCACCGTCATCACCCGCCAATGCGACCGGCTGGTCCAGCGCGGCCCCGACGATTCCGGCCTACTTGTCGACGGCGACTTCGGGTTCGGCATGCGACGTCTCAGCATCATCGACGTCGAAGGCGGGCACCAGCCGATCTCCAGTGCCGACGGACGCTACGCGATCATCTGCAATGGCGAGATCGTCAATCATCTTGAGCTCCGCCACCAAATCGGCAATTCCTATTCGTTCCGGACGCGAAGCGACGTCGAGACGCTCCTTGCGGCTTATCTCCGCTGGGGCGACGAAGCCTGGCTCCGCGCCGAGGGCATGTATGCGGCTGCGATATGGGATAGGGAGGCGAGGACGCTTTGTCTTGCTCGCGACCCGCTCGGAATCAAGCCACTGGTCATTACCGAGCAGCTGGGCGGCCTCGCCTTTGCTTCCGACATCAACGGCTTACGGGATGTTCCGGGGTATGAATTCGATATCGACGAGCGGGGAGTCCACGACTTCTTCTGCTTCGGACACGTCCTTGGCCCGCGATCCATCTTCCGCCAGGTGCGCGCCATACCTCCCGGCCACCTTCTTCGGCTGGGCCCGACCGGGGAGCCGAGCCTGAAACGCTTTTGGGAGCCGAAACTCAACAAGCGCAATGGTCGGAGCGAAGCCGAATGGGTCGAGGAAACTCAAGAGCGGGTGCTCGGCACGGTCAAGCAGCACATGCTCTCCGACGTTCCCGTCGGTGCCTTTCTGTCGGGTGGCATCGACTCCGGCGCCGTCGCCGCCGCTATGACCCGAGCCCAGGAGCATCAAATCACCGTCTTCACCGCCGGCTTTCCTGGATCGAAGATCGACGAAACGGCTGCTGCCAGCCGTGTCGCCAAGCATCTTGGCTGCAGGCATATTGCCCTGCCGATCGAGCCCGAAACCGCGGCCGACGTCCTCCCTGCGGTGCAGCGCGCCTTCGATGAGCCTTCGGCCGCGAACTCGGCAATTCCGCTGTGGTATTTGTCGCGAACGGCCGCCAAGCATGTGAAAGTGGTGCTGTGCGGCGAAGGAGGCGACGAGCTGTTCCTCGGCTATAATCGCCAGCGCTGGGCGGAGCGGATGCGCCGCTCGGCGGCCATGGTCAAAGCCGCCGGCGGCCTATCATTCCTCGATCGAATTGGTGACCTTCCTGCAAGGAAGCTCAACTATTTGCGCGATTATGCGCTGCGGTTCCGCGACGGTGCCCTCCTCGACAATGGCTTCGAACGGTTCTTCGCCGCGGTGACGATTACGCCGCCGGCGATCCGCGCGAGAATCTATGATCCCGATTTCTGGCTGCGTCAGGACGCTCATTGCTCGCTTGGCGCCCGCGCGCGCGAATTTTTTCCCGGTGCGGAACAACATCGCTTCTCATCGATCGAACAGTTTATGCTTGGCGACCTCACGGTCCACATGCCTGCCTCGCTTCTCCAGCGGCTCGACCGCACGTCCATGGCTCACTCGCTCGAAGCTCGGGTTCCCTTCCTGTCGCATCGGTTCGTCGACTGGGCGCTCACGATTCCGACCGATCTCAAGCTGCGCGGCGGCATCGGCAAATATGTGCTTCGCCGAGCGGTCGAGCCCTGGCTACCCCGGGAGACTCCTGCCGGGCGCAAGCTCGGTTTCCAGATGCCGCTCGCCGACTGGTTCGTCGGCGGCTTCAGCGACTTCGCCTATGAAGCATGGACATCGTCCGGCGCCGCTGATGCGGGCTTCCTGAATCCGAAGGAAATCGCCCGGCTTTTCGAGGAGCATCGCCGCGGCAGGGCAAATCACGGTAGATTGCTCTATGCACTGGCGATGTTCAGCTGCTGGTGGAAGGATCAACGGCAATTCGTGCGCCCCGCCCCGGCAATGAAACAAGCGGCTCATGCCTGAAACGGAGCCGACGCAGCCGCTCGTGTGGCTGCTCATGGGCATGACCATAGGGGACAATAATCAACTGCTCGCGCTGGTCGAAGCACTTGGCTATCCTTTCGAAGAAAAAAGGATAAGCTACAATCAGCTGCGCCGGGTTTCCGCGTTTCGCACCGGGCTGACCATTGCAACGAGGCAATCGCGCGAGCTGATCCGGCCGCCGTGGCCCGATCTTGTCGTTGGCGTCGGCTATGGCAGCGTCCCAATCGCCCGCTACATCCGTGAGCAGACAGGCGGCCGAGCGAGACTCGTCCACATCGGCAATCCGCGCGGCCGGCTAGGCGACTTTGATCTCCAGATCACCACTCCGCAATATTCGCGTGAAGCGGGTCCGAACATACTCGAGCTGCTTTTCCCGATCGGCAACCCCGCGAAGAATGCCAAACCCACCAGCGCGGAACTCGAGTGGTTGCGGCGCTATCCTCGGCCGAGACGCCTCGTGGCGATTGGTGGGCCTGCTCGTCACTGGAGGCTCGATCACTGGACCTTGGCGGAGGCGATCCGCAGAATCCGCTCCAAAAAGCCCGCGGGCAGCGTCATCGCAGCGACCAGCGCCCGCACCAGGACCGAAACCCGCCGTCTGCTTGCCAAGCTCGTGAGCGGTGCAAATGAAGCGATTGTCGATGAATTTCCCCGCTTCGCTGTGCTTCTTCACGATTGCGACGAAATCTATGTGACAGCAGACAGCGTTTCGATGATTTCCGAAGCGATTCTCAGCGGCAAGCCGACGGGCCTCATTCCGATCAAACGCTCGCTGCGGGGATTGACCACCTATTGGACATGGGAGCGGCCATTCGGCGGACGGACGTTCCCTGACTTCCAGAATTTCTGGCGCCTCTTGAACAGGGCCGGATTTGCCGGGACAGTGGAGCTTCCGGTGGCGAGTCAAGTCTGCGACACTGTTGAGCGCGCTGCCGACGCAATACGGTCGTTGTTCGCTCCGGGGGACCCAATTGACGAACGAAAACCTGCCGCTCCGCATTTGGGCGATGATCGGGGCTCGGCCGGGCGACAACGACCAGGTGATCGCGCTCGCCGAGGCGATCGGCCTGCCGTTCGAAATCAAGCAACTCGAATATAACGCTTTCTGTCATCTCGGGCCGCGGCTCCTCGGAAGATCGACCATAAGCCTGACGCCCAGCTCGCGCGCGTCGGTTCTCGACTGCAATTCACCTGACGTAACCATCTCGGCCGGGCACCGAAGCGTCCCGGTCGTGCGCGCGCTTCGACAGCGTTCGGGCGGCCGGACCCGCTCGATCCACGTCGGCTTCCCACGAATCTCGCCCGGGCACTTCGACCTGGTGATCACGACTCCGCAATATCCGATTTCCGACCATCCAAAACTGCTGCGCCTGCCTTATGCATTGACCCGCGCTGCGACGGCTTCGGCCGATTCCGCGAGCATGGCGCTGCTGGCAGATCTGCCGCGGCCACGCCTATTGCTCGTGGTCGGCGGCCCGGCATTGTTCTGGAAGCTCGACGAGATACGGCTTCTCGAAACACTGAGCGACATGCTCGAGGAAGCGACCAGGGATGGCGGCTCGGTGCTCGTCACCACCAGTCCACGAACACCGCCCCACGTCCAAAGCCAACTCGCACGAGGCCTCCAAGGCACCGGGGTTCCGAGCTTGCTTGCTGCGCCTGGGAAGGTGCCTAGTTATTCTGCCCTGCTCGAGGCTGCGGACTCGATCCGGGTCACGGCCGACAGCGTGGCCATGGTTTCGGACTCGATTTGGACCCATAAACCGCTCGGGATCGTGCCTGTGGCTAAATCCATCCGCGGACGGATCCCCATCGCCATTTCGGATTGGGTCCGGCCGGGCCGGCGGCTCTATCCGCAGGACCTGCGGTTCTTCTGGCACGCGCTGGCGGATATCGGCGTCAATGAGCGCATCGGAAATCCGGGAATCTCAACCGACCAGCTGATGCGGAGCGTCCTTGATCGCGTCCGTCCGCTGCTGATTCCAGCTTGCTCGATCGGGAGCGAACCCGACACAAGGACCACTACAAAATCGGAGATCTTAGCGTGATCCTTTCTTTTGGCTCGCCGCAGAATACGCCCCCTAGCCCGATACCTCGCTGACTCTGACTTGATCACGTCAGGGCTTCACGAACCGATAGGCGAAGCGATCGGTCTCGCCCTTGATCGACGGATCGAACACCTTGATTGAGTGCGGGTCATCCTTGTTCGCGAGCATGGCGCTTTGGGCTTCCAGCATGAAGCCGGACGCCTCCACCTCCTCGCGGACTGACGCAGGGTCGATCCGATGCAGTGCCTGAGCGTCGCTTGTACCCGCCCCTGCGGCGGCGGCGTGGTCGACGATAACGTAGGACCCGCCGGGCTTCAGCCGCTCGTAGACGGCTCGATTGAAGTCAGCCGCCGTCGCATCTCTGGCCTGCATGAGAGCGGTGTGGAGATCGTGGTAAAATAGATGCAACCACAGGACATCCGCTGGCTGGGTGACCGCCGGCATCGCGACGAGGTCCGCCGAGACGGCTTCGACATTCTCCCGGCCCGGCTTTTTCGCAAGCGTCCGCATGATGCCGACCGGATCGTTCTTGAAGTGGGCGACTTCGGCCGGCACGAAGCTGTAAACTCGTCCCTCGGGTCCCACGATGTCGGAGAAAAGTCGCGTCCAGTCGCCGTCGCCTGGGTAAACGTCGATGACGGTAAAGCCCGCATCGACTCGTGCGAACCGGATCAACTCCGATTGCTTGGATCGGTCGTACATCTGAGTCTCCGTTGCATTTGGGCGTTTTCAAATAGCCGAGAAGCCGCCGTCGACAGACAGTTCCACCCCGTTCACGAAGCTTGATTGGTCCGAGGCAAGAAACACCGCGGCCGCCGCGATTTCCTCCGGACGACCCATCGTTCCGCGCGGGATCAGCGATTCGAACATTTGCTTCGCCTCCGCTGTGAGCACCTGGTCCTGCATCGGCGTGGCGATCGGCCCCGGGTGCAATACGTTCACCCGGATATTCCTGCTCTTCAGCTCATTGAGCCAACCGCGTGCGAAGGCGTGCAATGTCGCCTTGCTCGCCGCATACACGCTATAACCGGGGAATCCCTTCATCGAGGCGACCGACCCGGTCATGAAGATGGAACCGCCATCGCTGAGCAGCGGCAACGCTTTCTGGACTGTAAACAGCGTACCACGCGCATTCAGGCCGAAGGTCGCATCGAAGTGCTCCTCGGTAATCTCGCCCAGTGGAAGGGCCTCGCCGGTACCGGCGCTCGCATACAGGATATCAATCCTGCCCTTTTCCCTCTTGACCGTTTCGAACAGGCGGTCGAGGTCTTCGAGGTTGGCGGCGTCACCGCGAACGCCGGTCACGTTCCTGCCGATCTGATCGACGGCCTGATCAAGCGTTTCCTGCCGGCGGCCGGTGATGAAGACGTACGCGCCTTCGTCGACGAACCGTTTGGCGCTCTCGAGCGCCATGCCGCTCGATCCGCCCGTGATGACTGCAACTTTACCGTCAAGCTTTCCCATGATTTTCTCCTTTCAGGCGCCGCCTTTGGTCGTCGCGAGCCTCTGAGAGCTGAACATGGGTCTGCGAAAGTCGCACGGTGAGTACCAAATTGCGCACATCGGTGGTGCATAATTCATCCGCTTAATGGCGCGAGCAGTTGTCAAATGTGATACGACAGTCTTTCTCGGGGACGTACCTAGAGGTGCGGAAATCCACCATGATCTACTGGGATGACGTTCGCTACTTTCTTGCCGTCGCGCGCGGAGGCTCAGTGCGCGCCGCCGCTGAGCGGCTCGGGGTCAACCATTCCACGGTGCTTCGACGCATCGCCCAGCTTGAGGAGCGCCTCGGCGCGCAGATGTTCGAAAAGCTGCCCTCGGGGTACCAGCTGACCGCAGCGGGCGAGGAAGTGCTCGAGTTCGCGGAGCAGATGGAAGCGTCGTCGCACCAGCTGGAGACGCGCGTCTTCGGCCGCGACCAGAGCGTTCGAGGGCTTCTGCGGGTGACGCTTGCTCCGCCCCTCGCGACGCACCTGCTGATGCCCGACTTCGCCGATTTCGCGCGTCTGCATCCGGATATCGAGATGGAAATCCTGTCGTTCGGTGAGCTGGCCAATCTGACCAACCGAGAGGCCGACGTGGCGATTCGCGTCGTCTATGACCGCAAGACGCTGCCGCTAAATCTTCACGGCTTGAAGGGACCGGAGGTGTTCGGCGGCGTCTACATGTCCCGCGATCGGCTGAAGGTATGGCGCGCGCGCGCGATAGACCCCCTCCGGTGGATCGTCATCAGCATGCATGGCATTCCGGATTGGGCCCGCGAAGGTGAGGTTCGCACCACGGGGGTTCCCTTCCGGACCACGGATGCCGCGGCCCAGATCGCCGCTGTCCGGCAAGGCCTCGGGATCACCACCTTGCCCTGCTTCGTCGGAGATGCCGACCCCCTCTTGGTGAGGGTCCCGGGCACCGACCTGCACATGTATGGAACGCTCTGGCTCCTCACTCAGGGGGAGACACGCAAGACGAAGCGAGTGCGGCTCTTCACCGAGTTCGTATCCCGCAGGCTCGCGGCATACGCGCCTCTTCTCGCGGGGCTGACCACATCCCGCGACTGACGCCTGGTAGGTCAACGGCGACGCTTGCCGAAATCTGAAAACACCGTCGAAGCCAAACATCAGCCTCAGCTGAACGAAGGTCCGCTTAGCCGCCAACCTTCACAGTGTGTTGGATGCTCTCAGGCGCGTCACACCCAGGAATGATGAAGGTCGCCCGACTGCGAAGTATTTTCAAAGCCTCACAACGAACATCGGTTACCCCAAGCTGAAAGAGCATCTAGGCGCCGTGATCGCCCTCATGCGGATCAGCAAGAGCTGGAATCAGTTCATGAACCTTCTCGACGAGCATTATCCGCGCATGGGAGACACTCTGATGCTCCCCATGGACTACGACCAGAAGGAAGACGCTGGGACGGGACTCTAATCCTCTTAGAGGCAGTGCTCGCGGCTGAAGCGGCTCTCCTCGCGACGTCCGATCTTCCACTCGGAAGCTGATTTCCAGCACGAACTCGCCTGGGAGATTCGCAGGAGTGCACCTGAGCTGGGTCTTCGGCTTGAACGGCCATTCCTAGGCCGCGCGAGCGGGGCGATCGACCTGGTCGTGGGCGATGGCGATCGCCTTCATGGTATCGAACTGGAATACCTCACGCGCTCCTGCCACACGACCGTTGCCGGCGAGGAGTTCAGGCTCAAACAACACGGTGCCCAGGACATTCACCGAGCGCACCTATGCTCGTTACAGTCCCTCGTTCATGAAGGATGCCGCAGCAGCGTTGGAGTTCTGACTGTGGCCAATGGTCGAGCTAGAGCGGAAAACGGCCGGAGCGAACCTATCGACCCGGCGAAATCGCCCGAACTTGATTTGGTGCTCAAATGAGCTATATAAATGCTCAAAGGAGCAAACATGGTTGGCGCAGTTGATAAAGAACGCACGCGCGGGCGCGTCGAAAGAAAGATATCGAGGGACGTGAAGACCGGAGCTTACCGGATCCATGAGGATCAAGGCGACACGGTGACGGTCACGGTCTCCAAAGCTTCGAAGCGGCACGCGGGTGCGAGGGCGGCCATCGTGCCGAGTGGTCGATATTACAGAGAAATCTTCTCGGCTTCGCCGGAGACGCGGATTGTGATGATCCGCGAGGGTGTGCCTGCGACAGAGGCAAAAAGGATTGTTCGAGACCTCGGCTTAGAACAGAAGGTTTTCTATCAGGCGCTCGGATTCAAGACGGCGACCGTCAATCGCAAGGCCAAACACAATGATCAGTTGACGAGCGACGAGAGCGAACGGCTTCTCGGCGTTGCTAAACTTGTGGGCCAACTTGAAACAATCGTCGCCGAATCCGGCAACCCTGAAGGATTTGATGCACCCGAATGGATGTCGCGGTGGCTTCGCGAACCGTTGCCGGCGTTGGGAGGAAAGGCTCCGATCAGTTTTCTCGACACGATGGAAGGCCAAGCGATTGTCTCTGACGCGCTCGAACGGATTCAGAGCGGAGCGTATGCGTGAGCATATCGGTCTGGCGCATCGCGCAGGACACCAAGGATTACGAAGCTGACGATCTGAGCGGTAAAGGCGCCGAAATCACGGGCGGACGGTGGAATGATAAGGGAACGCCGCTTGTCTACTCTTCCGTAAATCGCGCTCTCGCTGGGTTCGAGACGGTGGTCCATCTCAATGCCGGCGGACTACCCCTCAACCGTTATCTCGTTGAGGTTGTAATCCCCGACGACTTATGGGCAGCAGCACAAGTCATTGACGACACAACTGCCCCAGTCGGTTGGGATGCTGAACCGTCAAGCAAGACAGCCTCGGACTTCGGCACCAAGTGGGCTCGGTCCAATGGGAGCCTTTTGCTGCTCGTTCCTTCCGTGATAGTCCCCGACGAGAGCAACGTGCTGATCAATCCGCGACATCCTGACATGGGTGGGATCACGGCTCGCAAGATCCGCAGGTGGCTTTATGATCCAAGGCTTGTGCCGAGCGCCTCGTAGCTAACTTACCAGAGTTAGTTCGACTGCACCGGCCGAACCCTGCAGAGCAGCATCTTGAGATTGGCCTAAGTTGCTGATTCCAAAGCAAGAAAAATGGTGGGCGTGGCAAGGATTGAACTTGCGACCCCTGCGATGTCAACACAGTGCTCTACCACTGAGCTACACGCCCACCCGGGTTCAGCCATGCGGCTTGGGAGGCGGCATTTAGGGAGCAGTTGCAAAACGCGCAACCCAATCTTGAGCTTAGTCGAAAGAAGCTTCGGCAGCTATAACCGCCCGTGCTGATCCTCGGTCTGGAACATCCGGTCGACCTCCATCACCAGGTCCTTGAGGTGGAACGGCTTGGAGAGGAGCTTCGCTTCGGGAGCAGTTCGTCCACCTTGCAGTGCGACGGCCGCAAATCCGGTGATGAACATGACACGGATCGCCGGATCGATCGCGCTCGCCTTCTGCGCAAGTTCGATGCCGTCCATCTCGGGCATCACGATGTCGGTGAGCAGGAGGTCGAAATGCTCGCTCTCGAGCAGCGGCATCGCCTCGGTCCCGCAGCCCACCGCGGCGACTTCATAGCCAACGCGCTGGAGAGCGCGCTGCAGATACTCGCGCATCGACGTATCGTCTTCGGCCAGAAGTATCCTCGCCATGATCATCTCTATGCTCTGTTCATTTGTGTTTTTCTAGAAGCGAATAATGCGTTCGCGCGTTGCAGGCTCCTTCAGCAAGTCCTAAACTGGCACGAAATTTAACCTTGAGCCCCGTGAACAAGCTCCCCTCCCCAATCATCCACCAGCCGCGCGGGGAACTCCCGGTGCTGCTATCGGTGCCCCATTCGGGTCGCGATTATCCTGACTGGCTGATTGCGCTGTCGGCCGGCGGCAAGGCATCGCTGACCACATTGGAAGATCCATTTGTCGATCGCCTCGTATGGCGCGCGCTCCAGCGGGGTTGCGGTGCTGTGGTCGCCCGCACGCCACGCGCGGCGATCGATTGCAACCGGAGCGAAGACGAGGTCGATCCGTCGGTGATTGACGGGGCGCGGCGGGGACGCGTCAGCGCCAGAGCGCGGGGCGGCCTCGGGATCATTCCAGCTCGGACTCCGCAGCATGGCTATCTGTGGCGTCGTGCAATCAGCCACAAGCAACTCGATGAGCGGCTCTCCCAGGCCCATCGGCCATACCACGGAGCGATCGAGGCCCAGTTGGCGATCCTGCTTGACCGCTTCGGCTGTGCGCTCCTGCTCGACTGCCATTCCATGCCGCCCGCTCCGGACGGAGTTCCACCGGTCGTGTTCGGCGACGGCCGGGGGCGGACCGCCGACCCATGGATCAGTTCGGAGGCGCTCGCGATCTCCCGCCAATCGGGGTTCGAGGCGGGGCTCAACGATCCTTTCGCTGGCGGGCATGTAATCGAGCGCCATTCTAGACCAGGAAATGGAGTCCACGCGCTGCAGGTCGAGATCGACCGGCGCTGCTATCTCGACGCGCGTCTCGCCAAACCTGGCTCTGGCTTCGATCGCGTGGCGGCGCTGATCGAAACGCTCGCCGTCGATCTCGGCCAGGCGCTGATCGGCCGCCAATATGCAACGGCAGCGGAATAGCTGAAGGGACCGCCACGCGAATGAACCGCGCGATCTCGGTCGGTTCGACTCCGGCGATCCGCTGGCCTGCTCTGGCGATCTCGTCTACGCAGCCCGACCCAATGCGCCGTGCTCGGCAGCTGAAAGCTAAACCGTCGCGGGGGCGGGCTGCGGGACAGGGGTCGGCGCCTTGCCCTGCTGCATCTGACGGGCGAACACGTCGCGCA
>Ga0157370_10001259_pt1 | contig 31648 bp, 29 predicted proteins | sample C35metaG_FD_113463 | JGI IMG/M metagenome (GOLD analysis project Ga0157370, IMG submission 113463) | Corn rhizosphere microbial communities from Kellogg Biological Station, Michigan, USA - C3-5 metaG | ecosystem: Host-associated > Plants > Roots > Rhizosphere > Soil | place: USA: Michigan...
AAGGGCAGGCGTTCGAAGCGATTGAAGACGTCCATGTAACCCTCGAAGCGCGCACGCAACTGGCGGGAAGTGTCGTCGGGCCAGGGCATGATGTCGCCGCCAAAGCTGAAGTTCTCGCCTTCAGCGCGCACCAGCACGACGCGCGCCTCACTGCGTTCGATCGCGTTGATTGCTGCGACCAGTTCGTCAACCATCTGGTCGCCGATGCGGTTTTGCGGCGAGCGATCAAGAATGATCGTGGCAATGCCATGCTCGATGGTATGGGTGAGATGAGACATGTCGGGCTCCTGCATTGTCGCAAGTTGAGGTTACGCGAGGTGTTCCTTGAACCAGTCCAGCGCGGCGGCACTGGATTGATCGAATCTGGTGATGTACGGATCGAAGTGGCCGCCTGGGATCGTCACAAGGCGCTTCGGCTCAAGGGCGCGCTCGTAGGCGGCCAGCTCCAGATCGGTCAGCGTGATCGTGTCCTGCAGCGCGACGATCATTAGCAGCGGCGTGGGAGACACACGCGTAATCCACGTGCCCGGTTCGTACATGCGCGCGGCGCGCGTCGAGCGCACCGTGACGCTGTTCTCCCAGGCGCCGTCTGGCACGGGCTGCAGATAGAACTCAATGGCATCCTTGGCGCGGTACGAAGCAGGGATTGCAGGATCGGCGCTGACGATCGTCTGCCTTCGCGGCGCGGCGCCGCGTGCTTGCGCGCGCTCGTCCGCCGTGAAGGCCTCCTCGATGGCGGCGACGGCGTCGGGCGGAATGCGGCGCAAGCCTTGCTCGAAGCCGCTGATCGTCGGCACCTGCGCGACGATCGCGCGCAAGCGGCGTTCTGTTGCGCCAAGCACGAGTGCGTGGCCGCCGGAATAGCTCGTGCCCCACAAGCCAATGCGCTTCGCGTCGACGACGTCCTGGTGTTCGAGGAAGCTGATCGCGCGCCGCCAATCGGCGATCTGACGCCATGGGTCGATATCCTGGCGCGGCGTGCCGTCGCTGGCGCCGAAGTTGCGGTGATCGTGCAGGAGGACGACAAAGCCGCTGGAGGCGAATTTCTCGGCGAATGGCTCCAGGCCGTGCTCCTTCACGCCGGCATAGCCATGCGCCATGGTGATGGCGGGATAGGGGCCGGTGCCGCTGGTGGGCACATAGAGCCAGCCGCGCAGTGTGATGCCACCCTCTGCTTCGAAGGCGATATCGGTACGTTGAAACATGGGAGTTCTCCCTGTAGAAAGATGTCAGGTGGCGCTCGTCGCCAAGTCAAGCACCCGGTCGCTCAAGCGTGAAGAGCTGCCCCGCGCCGATTTCGAAGTAGTCGGCCGGTCCACCGCCACGCAGGATCGGGCGCGCCTGCGCAGTCTGGTACACACCGTCCTTGATCAACTGCCGGTCAATGTGGATCGCTACCGCCTCGCCTAACACCAGCCACGCCGGGAGCGCCGCGCCGCTCTGCGCCTCAAGCTGCACGATCTGGGTGACCACGCATTCGAACTGCACCGGGCTGGCCGCAACGCGCGATGGCCGCACTTTGGCAGAGGGCAGCGTCTGCAGCTTGGCCAGCTCGAACTCATCGACGTGCGCTGGCACCATTGCCGCGGAGGCGTTCATCGCCTCGGCGAGTTCTCGCGTCGCCAGGTTCCATACGAACTCGCCGGTGTCTCGCGCGTTGGCGAGCGAGTCCTTTGCACCAAGCGAGCAAAAGCCGACGATCGGCGGCTTGTAGCTGAACAGGTTGAAGAAGCTGTAGGGCGCAAGATTGCGCACGCCGTCGTTAGAGACTGTGCTGATCCAGCCGATCGGTCGCGGAGCGACGATGGCGTTGAGGGGATCGTGGCGCAAAGAGTGCCCCTGCGCCGGTTCGTAGAAATGCCAGTCGGTCATAGCTTTACCTCTTGGGGGACGGGCGCAAGGAATGCAGCCTCCAACGCCTCCGGCTCGGTGCGCGTCGGCAGCACCAGGGCCGGAGTGGTGGCTCTATTCATCCCGATACGCGTCCAGAGAATGGTGTCGGATCGGGGGGCATGAGCCCCCCACCTGAGAAACGATCGGGACGTCCGTTTCAAGTCATTCACTGCCCCGAATCCAAAGAGCAGGGCAGCTTCGTCCTTCTTACTTGTTGACCCAAGGCATAGAGAGGTCGATGTCAGAGACCAGCTTTCCACCGCCGAAGCTCATGCTCTCCAGGGGGGTGGCGTACATCAACAGGGTGACATCGTCCTGGCTGACGCCAACCTTTTCTACGGCGTAGCGGGTGACCAACTCCGCGAGCTTGCGCTTTTGCTCCACTGTCCTGCTGGTGCCGGACGTCACCGTTACGATCATGCGTTTGTCGGATCTCTTCAGGTTAGGAAAAGTCGGATGGATGAAGAATTCGTCGTCCTTGTGCTCACTGATGATGACGAAGCGATCATCCATAGGCGTATCCATGGCTTCATGAAGAGCGAGATTTAAAGCATCCGCCAGAGCCCGCTTCTCTTCGCTAGAGAATTTTTGAGCCGGAATGTGGGCGTGAAATATTGGCATGAGCGTTTGCTCGGTTGTGTTGTTCAGATTGGATGAGGCGATGAAGTTGGCTGTTTCCCGGCTTAGCTAAAGAAGTCCTGACCGAGTGTTCCCACGAGCCGCTCCTTGAGGCCAGATGAGAATTCGCGGACGACGGGAAACGGGCTTTGGAAGAGCTTGATGTTGTTGATGAGGCCAGACTCATTTCGAGTGAGGATGGTGATGCCGGCGACCGGCTTGCCACTGTGGATGGCATCCCACTCAAGGTAAGTCTTCGCACCGTCCACTGTCTCCGCAGTGAACACGAAGTGTTCATACATCGTGCTCGTCGCGGTAAAGAACGCCCCGATGAGCGTCGGGCCGACCACGGCCTTGCTGAGGGCTGAAGTCTGAAGGCTGGCGTCAGCGGTGAACGACGTCGCGAAGTCGCTCGTTCCTTTCTTCTTGACGATTTGCATCCATGCCGTTGCCGGCGTGTTGTTGTCAGTAGTCATTGCAATCTCCAATCTAGTGTCTATGTCTTCGTTGAGGGGCGCGCGTGCTACTTCTCGAGGTGCCCGAGGAGAAACTCGCCGGCTCTCTGCAGCGCGTCGTGGGCCTGAGGCAAAGAGCCTGTCTGAATGTGCCAAACGTGCAGCATCTCGGGCCAGACCTCGAGGTGCGAATCGCCGCCGGCCGCGCGCACCCTTCGGTCAATTTCAAGCGCGTCGTCGAGAAGTACTTCGTCGCTTCCGACATGGATGAGCAGCGGAGGAAAACCGTGCATGTCAGCGAACATGGGTGAGATGCGCGGATCCTTTAAATCGTGGCCCCCAGCGTAAGCCTCGACCATCTCCCGCATCGCGCTCGCATTGACCATTGGATCGCGTTCGGCCAACTGTGTTAACGAGGGCAGCGTCAGCGTTAGGTCTGCCCAGGGGCTAATGAGTAGGGCTGCTCGCGCGTCCTGGTGGCCTTTCGAGGATGCGTAGGCAAGAACGTTGAGAGCCATGCCACCGCCGCTGGAGTCTCCCGTCACGGCGAACGGCTTGCCAAGCGCACGCACTGCTTCGTAGCCGCGGATGGACTCGTCGTAGGACGCCGGAAATGGGTGCTCAGGTGCCCAGGAGTGGTCCAGGACGATGACCTGGGACTTTGCTGCTCGCGACAGCTCTCCGAGCATGCCCAGATGCGAGGCAGGAGAGCCAGCCACCCAACCACCACCGTGAAAATGGTAGATGATTCGATCTTTGGACGCGCCGGGCGCCGTAATGGCCACCGCGGCTACGCCGCCGAGCTGGGTCGGTTCGACGGTCAGGTCGGCCGCCGGCGGGTTCGCTTGTGAAATTGCCTCCATGCCGACGCGGAGCGTCTCGATGGTGCGTACGGGGTGCGCAAAGCCGGAAGCGAACATCGCCTCGCGCAGCTTGCGGATGGAAGATGAATCGTAGGTCATGGTTCAACTCACTTCAGGTTGACGAAGGTTGCCGGTACCCAGTCGTAGCCAACGCCGGTGTCGGCCTTGCGAACTCGGCCCAGGCCAGGGAACGGCATGTGGGCGGCGGCAATCATCGTCTTGTCCGCAGCGAGCTTCACCAGAAGGTCTTCACGCGTTTTGATGGCTGCCGCACTGTCTGAGTCGAAGGCGATGCCGATTTCCGGGTGCGGCATCTGGACGGCGGTGACGTGAGTGACATCGCCCCAGACCAGCAATGACTGACCCTTTGAAGAAATCATGTAGCCGGTGTGACCGGGTGTATGGCCGGGAATGGCATACGGAGCAATGCCGGGAACGATTTCGTCCATGCCTTCGTACGGCTTCCACTTGCCTGCGGCGATGTAAGGCGCGGCGGCATCCTGGGCCACCTTGAAGAAGATTTTTGCTTCTTCCGGGGCCTTGGCAGTGATTTCCTTCGACAGCCAGAAGTCGGCGTCGGCCTTCTTCATCATCACGGTCGCGTTCGGGAAGACGCGTTTCCCGTCTTTGTAGATACCGCCAACATGGTCGGCATGAAGATGGGTCAGCAGCACCAGGTCGATCTGCTCCGGCTTGTAGCCGGAGGCCTTCAAGTTCTGCACGAGCTTGCCCAGGGTGGGGCCGCCCCAGTGACCGCCTGCACCCGTATCGATGAGGACGAGCTTGGAGCCGGTGTTGACGAGGTAGCCTTGGACGGTGGCCGAGACATTCTTGGGATCGTTCTGGAAGGAGCGCGCCAGGAGGGACTGGATGAGCGCCGGATCGCCATGTAGGAGGTTGGAGTCAATGCTGCCGCTACCGTCATGGAGAGCGGTGACTTCATAGTCGCCAATCATCGAGCGATAGAAGCCCGCAACCTGCTTGTGCTGCATCGGCGCAGCAGCTCGGGCCGGTGCTACAACAACGAAGGACCCAGCGAATGCGAGCGATGCCGCGAGCACAGTCCGCGAAATGATTGTGGAGAATTTCATATTGGTTTCCTGACCAGCGTGTGTAGTGGGATACGTTTGTACGTAATGATCTTTAGCGAAACGCCAACTCATCGTGCCTTGTCGGTGCTGCCAGCTTCCCGGCCAACCGCACGACCGAATTGCCGCAGTGCCCCGTGATGAGAGCCGCACGTGTGTTCGATTCCTCCTTCGAGGTGGCAGGACCTCGAAGCACTTGCATAGTGCAAGTGGTTGAAGAATATTCTGACCGCTTGCATAATGCAAGTAGAAATTCAAGGAGGTTGGCTGTGCAACAAACAGGACGATCGGGCTGCCCGATCAACTTGACGCTTGAGCAGATTGGCGACCGCTGGAGCCTGATCGTTATCCGCGATGTCATGTTCGCGAACCGGCGCAGCTATGGCGCCCTGTTGGAGCGAAATGAGGAAGGCATCGCGTCGAACATCCTCGCAAGCCGACTGAAGCACTTGACCGCATCTGGCCTGCTGACACGATCTCCGGATCCGAATCATCAGCAGAAAGGGATCTATAGCCTTACGGAAGCGGCCATACAGCTTGTGCCTGTGCTTGCACAGATGGCTGCCTGGGGCCTCCGGCATACGCAAGCGAGCAAAGAGGCGTCTTTACGCGCGGAGGTGCTGGAAAAGGGCGGCCCTTCACTTTGGAGTGCCCTTATGGACGAACTACGTCACCTGCATCTCGGTGCTCCGCGGCCGGCGAACTCGGCATTGGATGAGCTCCGCGCCGACGACGAGAAGGAAAGCGCAAATTAGTATTAATTGCGTCCTGACATACATCTTGTGGTGCAAAGCTAGCGGTGTCCGCTATGTGAAAACTTCGCCACGGTCTGCAAAGATCACATAGCTGAAGTAGTCGGGCAAAGGAGCTGATCATCCGCCCCTGAAAGTACCAATGGCCGGTCTGTAATCAGAACCGGCCATTTTTCATGGAGAGGCCACCGTCCGCTTTCGGCCAACAACGGTCATTCATAGCTCTTCGCTTAACCCTTCCCCAGGGGCACAACGGACCATTTCGAGTGTTTCCTAAACGGAACACTAACAGTTCCAAAATAGCTCCGTGGTTGCAGACTGGAATCGCTACAGTGGATGCCATCCGGTAGTGCACAGACCGCCATACGGATTCATGCGATCCGGCGACGGTCTTGCCTGCACGGGAATACGATGCCGATACCGGCGCCCCGGACCCAACGCTCGATAGAAGCGCGGTCATGCGACAAGGAGACAACCATGCAGCGCCCCCTGACAGCGGACAGCGCGCCGACTGCCATCGCCCAATCCGATCAAGACACCCGCGCCGCCGCTGCACTTTCCGCACGGATGGACCGCCTGCCCATCACGCGCAACCTATGGATGCTGGTGCTGTTGATCTCGCTGGGCGGCTTCTTCGAGGTCTATGACCTGATCTTCACGGGCTATATCGCGCCGGGCATGGAGAAGAGCGGCCTCCTCAAGGCCACGACCGACGCGTTCTTCGGCCTGCATGGCATGGCCGGGTTCATTGCGGCCACCTTTGCGGGGCTCTTCGTCGGTACGTTCGGATTGGGCTGGTTGCCTGACCGCTACGGGCGCCGCACGGTGTTCACGGTATCGCTGCTGTGGTACTCCATCGGCTCCGCCATCATGGCGTGCCAGCAGAACCCCGAAGGCCTGCTGATCTGGCGCTTTCTCACCGGCATTGGCGTCGGCATCGAGATCGTGACCATCGACAGCTATGTCACCGAACTCGTGCCGCAGCACATGCGCGGCCGTGCCATGGCGTTCAACCAGATGGTGATGTTTGCTGCCGCACCCGCCGCCGCCATCCTGTCGTACTGGCTCGTGCCGACCACCCTGCTGGGGTTCGAAGGCTGGCGCTGGGTGGTGCTGCTGGGCTCTGCCGGCGCGGTGCTGGTGTGGTTCATCCGCCGCGCCGTACCGGAAAGCCCGCGCTGGCTGGCCATGCACGGTCACGTCGATCAAGCCGACGCCGTTGTCCGCCTGATGGAAGCTGCGGCTGAGCGCGAATCCGGCCAGGCGTTGCCACCACCGCTGCAGGCCGTCGTGCAGCCACCGCATCGTCGTGCCTCGTTGGCAGAACTGTGGCGCCCACCGTACCGCTCGCGCCTGATCATGCTGATCGTATTCAACTTCTGCCAGGCCATCGGCTATTACGGCTTTGCCAACTGGGTGCCGACGCTGCTCATCGGCCATGGCATCACTGTGACCAAGAGCCTGCTGTACTCGTTCATCATCGCCATTGCGCTGCCCGTCGGGCCGTTGCTGGCCATGGCCTATGCCGACCGCATCCAGCGCAAGTGGCTGATCGTTGGCGCGGCGTTTGCCGTTATCGTGTTCGGCGTGACGTTCGGGCAGTTGAAAGACCCGATCGCGCTGATCGTGCTGGGCGTGCTGATCAGCCTCGCGGGGCAGACGATCTCGGTGTGCTACCACGCCTATCAGGCCGAGCTGTTCCCGACCTTCATCCGCTGTCGCGCCAATGGCATCGTGTATTCGGCCAGCCGCATCGGCGCCATGTTCTCGGGCTTTTTGATTGCCTTCCTGTTGCGGCACTTTGGCGTGCCGGGCGTGTTTGCCGGGATCACCGTGTGCATGCTGGTGGTGATGCTGGCCATTGGCGGCTTCGGGCCGAAGAGCAACGGCCTGCGGCTGGAAGAGCTGTCGCACTAGCCCCGCCGGAACACCGTAGCGCTCACGACGCGGAAGAGGTGTTCCGCGTCGTCTTCTTTTGCCGGGCACGTTTTGCAGGTTTGGCAACTGCGGCAGCGGTATCGCACGCAGCCAGGTGTTCGACAAGCAACCGCGCCGCCGGCGACAACGATTCCAAGTTGCGAAAACACACCGCAAACCGGCGACGCGCCCAGTCGTCGCTCAACGGCACCACGCGCAGGCCAAAGGTCGGGATAAACGGCTCGGCAATCTCACCCGGCACGATGGCCAGGCCGAGGCCCGCGCGCACGCAGCGCAGCGACGCATCGAAGGTCGACACCACGGCGCGGTACTTGATCGTCCGGCCGAGGATCGCCGCATAGCGTGCGAGCATCGTGTGCACGGCCGTCTGCGCCGGCAAGCCAACCTGATCAAACTCCAGCGTGTCTTCAAAGCGGCAATGCTCACGCGTTGCCAGCGGGTGCGCTTCGTGCACGGCCACGGCCAGGTGGTCGGCGCGGTATGGCCGGGTTTCGAACCCCTCCAAGTCGGCCGCGTCCCAGCAGATGCCCAGCGGTGCAGAACCCTCGCGCAGCGCACGCACGACGTCGCTGCTCATGCTTTCTTCCATCGTCACGCGGATATCGCGGTGCTCCGGGTGGTTGAGGAATGCGGCGATGTCGTCGGGTAACGATTCGGCCATCGACGATACGGTGGCCAGCAAGCGAACCTGCCCACGGATGCCGCTGCCGTACTCGGCCATGTCGCGTGCCACACGGTCGGCGGCAGCCAGCATGGCACGTGAGTGGGCCAGCACGATCTCGCCAGCCGGCGTGGGAATCACGCCGCGTCGCCCGCGTTCGAGCAGGACCGCGCCCACGGTGTCCTCCAGTTGCGCCAGCCGCTTGCTGATGGCCGACGCGACGATGTTCTCCTGCTCGCCGGCGCGCGCCATGTTGCGTGTCTCGCACACAGCAACGAAAAGGCGCAGGGTGGTGAGATCGAGATCACGCATGAGGGCTCCGTGAGGCATTCCGGTCCGGAACGACGATGTGGAAATGCTAGCGCTCACTGGCGCAGCAGGAAACTCTGGAATGCCCGTACGCCGCTTCCAGGCTTTCCCATCCGGAACGAAATCGTGCGTATTTGATCGCTGTAGCTTCTGCGCAGAAGGGCATACAGTCGGGACATCAATTGACGCCTGCCTGACGCAATGTCCCTCATGAACACCCCCCTGCCCACCACCGCCGTGATCCGCGAAGTCGGGTTGCGAGACGGGCTGCAAAGCATTCAGACGATCCTGCCCACTGAGCACAAGCGCGCATGGGTGCAGGCCGCCCACGCTGCCGGTGTGCGCGAGATCGAGATCGGCTCGTTCGTGCCTGCGCGCCTGCTGCCGCAACTGGCGGACACCGCCGAGCTTGTGACTTACGCGCGAACGCTGCCCGAACTGTTCGTCTCCGCGCTGGTACCGAACTTGCGCGGCGCACAGAACGCCATCGCCAGCGGTGTGGACCTGATGATCGTGCCGCTGTCGGCCAGCCATGCACACAGCCTCACCAACCTGCGCAAGACGCCCGACGAGGTGGTGGCCGAGGTGGCACGCATCCGCGCGGTGCGCGACACCACCGGCGCCAAGACCTTGATCGAAGGCGGCGTCGGCACAGCGTTCGGCTGCACGCTGCAGGGTGAGGTTGAGCCCGATGAAGTCCTGCGCTTGATGCAGGCCCTGCTCGATGCCGGTGCGGATCGCGTCAGCCTGGCAGACACCGTGGGCTATGCCGACCCGGTGGCCGTATCGCGCCTGTTCGAGCGCGCCGTCGCCATTGCTGGTGAGCAGTTCTGGTGCGGTCACTTCCATGACACGCGGGGCTTGGGTCTGGCCAACGTCTACGCCGCCATGCAAGCGGGCGTGACACGCTTCGACGCGTGCCTAGGCGGCATCGGCGGCTGCCCGCACGCCCCCGGCGCAAGCGGCAATGTCACCACAGAAGACCTCGCCTTCATGCTGGAGAGCATGGGCGTGGCCACCGGGCTCGACATCGGCCAGTTGCTGACCCTGCGCGAACACGTGGCCGACTGGCTGCACGGCGAGACGCTGCACGGCACGCTCTGGCGCGCCGGCCTGCCCAAGACCTTCCACCCGAATTCTCCCCAAGCGGCACAGTCCGCCATCCTGGCCTGACAAACATGCATCACGACGACACTGCATCGCTGCCGCTCGCCGGCATCCGCGTACTGGAATTCACGCACATGGTCATGGGTCCCACCTGCGGGATGATCCTGGCCGACCTCGGTGCCGAAGTCATCAAGGTCGAGCCACCCGGCGGCGACAAGACACGCAACCTGCCCGGACTCGGCATCGGCTTCTTCCGTGCGTTCAACCGCAACAAGAAGAGCGTGGTGCTCGACATCACCACGGACGAAGGCCGTGCCACCGCGCGTGAGCTTGCTGGCCAGTGCGATGTGGTCCTCGAAAACTTCCGCCCGGGCCTGATGGGAAAGCTCGGGCTCGACCATGCATCGCTGGCCGCCGACTATCCACAGCTCATCTATGTGTCGCACAAGGGCTTTCTGCCGGGGCCGTACGAGAACCGCCTGGCGCTGGATGAAGTCGTGCAGATGATGGGCGGGCTGTCGTACATGACTGGGCCTGTTGGGCGCCCGTTGCGCGCAGGCACCTCTGTCAACGACATCATGGGCGGCATGTTCGGCGCCATCGGTGTGCTGGCGGCGCTGCGCGAGCGCGACCGCACCGGCAAGGGGCAGGAGATCCAGAGCGGGCTTTTCGAGAACTGCGTGTTCCTGGCATCGCAGCACATGCAGCAGTACGCCATGACGGGCGAAGCGCCACCGCCAATGCCCTCGCGCGTGTCGGCATGGAGCGTCTACGACATCTTTACGCTGGCCGGTGGCGAGCAGCTCTTCATTGGCGCAGTGAGCGACAAGCAATTCACCACGCTCTGCCAACTGCTGGGCCATCCGGAGTTGCTCGACAACCCGCAGTACGCCAACAACACGCTGCGCGTGGCCGTGCGCCCACAACTGCTGCAGGAACTGGGCGGCATCCTGGCCGACCACGATGCCACCACGCTCGCGCCCAGGCTCGAAGCCGCCGGCATTCCCTACGCGCCCATCGTCCGGCCGGACCAACTGCTCGATGATCCGCACCTCAAGGCGAGCGGTGGTCTGGTACCGATGCAGATGGACGATGGCTCGACAGGCCCCGCCGTATTGCTGCCGCTGCTGATGGGCGGCCAGCGACCGGGCGTGCGTCATCCGCTGCCCAAGGCTGGCGAACACAACGACGAAATCCTCTCCGGGCTGCGCGCACACGCCGAGTGAAACGACGGGAAGCACAACAAGAAAGGGCAGCCGAAGCTGCCCTTTTTTCATGAGGCTGCGGTCAAAGCGACCGCAGCCTCCACGCCCTTAGAAGATGTGCTTGATGCCGGCCACCACGCCCGTCTGGCTGACACCCGGAGCCGCCGTCGTGGCATTGACCACGCCCAGCGTCGATGTGCCCTTGTTATTCATGTACGAAGCGTTGACGTACAAGTCGGTGCGCTTGGACAGGCTGTAGAGCGTCGACACCGCATAGCTCGTCGCGCCGTTGGGCGAGTTACGCACCGTGCTGCGATACACACCCGCACGCAACGTCAACACCGGTGTGATGGCATAAGACCCACCCAGCCAATACAGGTTGGCGTGCAGCGACGGCTGCGTCAGCGCACCCTGCTGATACCGATAACCCGCCGTCACCGTATAGGGCCCCGAGTTCCAAACGAGGCCCGTTGCATAGCGGCGCTCGATGATGTCCTGCGTGGCAAGCGAAGTGCCGCGCCGCTGGTCGTAGGCAGCGACCATACCTATCTGCCCGATCGTGTAGGTCGCACCTGCGCTGATCTCCTGCCCAACGCGTGGCGCGCCCGGGACTTCACCACCGTTGGTGGTCGTGGCGTCGTACCCGGCGCTGTACAGGGCCGTGAGCGTCAGGTTGCCAAAGTTGCCGGTGTACTTGATGGCGTTGTCGGCGCGGTTGGCAAACTGGCTGTCCTGCGAGAGCAGGCTGTAGCTCGTATAGCGCACCGGGTCGAACGGCACGAACAGGTCGTAGAACGTGTTGATCTGGCGGCCGAACGAGATCAGGCCGAACCTGCCTTCAATGCCCACATAAGCCTGCCGCCCGAACAGGCGACCGCCCTGGCCGGACACACCCGTGTCGCTGTTGAAGCCGCTTTCCAGCACGAACACCGCATTCAGTCCACCACCCAGGTCTTCCTTGCCGCGCAAGCCCCAGCGCGAACCCGTGACGTTGCCCGGCGACACGCGATACACACTCCCCGAGCCGTTGGCACCAGCATGGCTGACGTATTCGATGCCGGTATCAACCAGGCCATAGAGCGTGACGCTCGACTGCTGCGCCAGCGCCGCCGGGGCGACCAGGCTCGCGGCAGCGGCCGCCAGCAGGTGCCGTGTGAATTGATGCATATCTCCTCCATCTTGGTTGTTGTGATGCCCGGCAAGCACGTGGCTTGTTGACGGACGTGTTGAATCCCCACGCAACACAGGGTGCGTGGAGCAAAAAAGAATCGAATAAGGGAAGCTCAGTCGAGCCGGACCAGCTCGCTGCGATAGAGAGCCGCGCGCTCAACGTAGCTCTGCGCGTTGGAGCGCAGGTTGCGGACTTCGTCGTCGCTCAACTCACGCACAGCCTTGGCGGGCGAGCCGAGAATGAGCGAGCGCGGCGGAAACGTCTTGCCTTCCGTGACCAGCGCACCGGCCGCCACCAACGAGTCGGCACCAATGACGGCGTTGTTCAGCACAACGGCTTGGATGCCGATCAATGCGCCATCGCCGATCGTGCAGCCATGGAGCATGGCCTGATGGCCCACTGTCACGTTGCTGCCAATCTGCAGGGGACAGCCCGGGTCCGTATGCAGCACCGCACCTTCCTGGACGTTGCTGCCCGCACCAATGACGATCGGCTCGTTGTCGGCGCGCACCACGGCGCCGGGCCAGATGCTCACGTGGTCGGCAAGTGCCGCGCGGCCGATGATCGTGGCTTCGGCCGCGACAAACGTGGTGGCCGCAATCTGCGGAGTGTGTTCAGCAAGGCGGTACAAAGGCATAAGGGAATCTCTCGGGCAGCGCGTGCGATCTGCGTACTGTAGACATTCTCCTCGGGCGCTATCGCGTTAATTTGGAACGATAAACCGCGCGTTTGGGAAACGCTGATTTGGATGGCGACGACTGCACAACGCCGCCCATGCTGATTGATGCTAGAGCGCCCGTCTTGAACGGGACCTGCGGCTTGCCACGGTGAGGTTTCCCTCGTAGCGATCGCGTCTGCGGCTGCTTTGGGTCGGAATGCGCCGATCGAGCAACGCAGCTATGGCCCTTCTGCGATGCAGAAAAACACGACGGCATCAACCATGAAACGCGGATACTCAAATTAAAGAAGGGGACTGAAAACGTGGGAAAGCAGCCCCCTCCGCTAATGAGAGCAACGTCGAATCATCAAGCGTGCCTTGCGTACCAGCTCAAGGGAATGTGATGGTAGCCGGAAGCCGGGATGAGCGCCCGTCGACAAACTCGGTCAGATTCGACTGCAGCAAGGCAGCTAACAAGCCTCACGCTAGCCATGAGGGCTTGTGATGACGAGGGTGCAAAATTCGTGGTGAGGGAAAATGGGTCTATTGAGATTGCTTGTCGCTGCTTCGCTCTCTAGCGGTCGAATCGACGCCGTTGCGCCGGCCAGTGATGGCTGCGAAGCAGGAGCCGATGACCTGCTGACGCATGAGCAAGAGCTTTGGGCTAAGTGGACGGCCGAGAGGCTGATCGACAGAGTTCGCAAAGGCGTAGCGGAGCAGGTTCTTGCCGAAGAGGTGCTGGCACAGACGACTGGCATAGCTGCAGAGCCTCGGAGGCCAGGGCGTCCGCGCAATGAGCCGCCGGTCTATCGGGAGTACCGATACGGCGTGTATAGCGCGTGGGCGAACTACGTTGAGGCTCGGGCTAGGAAGGACGGGCTCACACAAAAGCAGCTGAGCGAGCTGTTGCACTTTTCCCCGGATGAGTGGCGAGCAATTAAGCGGGGAGATCTGCGTCGCCGCAGCATGTCGCCTCAACGCTTCGTCGTGGCGATGAGGGTAGTCAAGGAACGGCATTGGGACGTCTGCCCGCGACCTGGGAGTGGGCCGATTCCACTTGTCCCGTTAAGGGCTCCGGAGCCTCAGCCGCTTCTGGCGTTCATGGAATGGGCACAAGAAAAAATGGAGGAAGTGACCCAAAAGTGCTCCACGCGAAAAGCTAACTAGTGCTAACATGAAGCGCTTGGAGCTAACGTAAGCTCTTGTTATTAAAGCGTATTATTGTTTTCCCCCTTGTGGGACTGGCGCATCACTTCCGATTCACACGGCAGGGGTCACAGGTTCAATCCCTGTACCACCCACCAAACGAGCGAGAAATCGCTTAAAAGGCCCTCAGGCAAATGCCGAGGGCCTTTTTCTTTTGTCCGCGTTCTCCGTGCGGGCTTTTCCGGCCGATTCACCGTCGCGCCCGGCACAAACCTCCCTTGGCGCAAAAAAGAGACACCTTTGGTCGATCCGTTTCGGTCTTTCGGCCACGGGCAGTGGGCGCGCGTCGGGGCGACAAAGTCCGCTTTGCACAATGCTGTGTTGCGCGCCAAAAAGAAAAGCTGCCGCTACAAGCGTAGGTCTGCTGGTAAGCGCCACGTGCGGTACCACAGTTGGCGAGACACGAAAACGCAGGGATATCCCCCTCCTGGATTCAGCGTGCGCGCGGGAACTCGCACAGATCGGTTACGTACCAACCTGCGAGCGCGGGCAGGTGGCATGGGTACGCTTTCTGCTGTGCTCGGGGTAGCCGATCGTCGTGGTGCATGCGTGTTGATGCATCGTGCAAGGTCCCGTTTAGCACTTGATGCTGTCGAGCGCTAACGCAATTGCGACGGTTGTGCACCGTTCCAGGCTCTCAACCGTTCTTGTGATCATCGGTGATTCGTCTACAGTGGAATCAGCAACGCACGCAAGAACTAGCCTGGCTCTCGCTTGTTGGTGTGGAGTAGGGAAGAAATCTACGGGGGAGATATGGATATTTTCCGCCACTACGCAACGCGTTTTGAAGCTCGCAAAGAGGACGAGTACAGCATCCAGGAGTATCTGGATATCTGCAAAAAAGACTCGACCGCCTACGCGACTGCCGCGGAGCGCATGCTCACCGCGATCGGTCAGCCTGAACTGGTGGACACTCACCACGATCCTCGGCTGTCACGATTGTTCTTCAACAAGGTCATCAAGATCTACCCGGCTTTCCGGGAGTTCTATGGCATGGAAGACACGATCGAACAGATCGTTTCCTTCTTCAAACATGCCGCGCAGGGCCTTGAGGAACGCAAACAGATTCTTTACCTGCTCGGGCCTCCGGGCGGCGGCAAATCCTCGCTTGCCGAGAAGTTGAAGGCGCTGATGGAGCAGATTCCCATCTACGCGCTCAAGGGCTCGCCCATTCACGAGTCCCCGCTCGGGCTGTTCTCGCCCGACGAAGACGGCAAGATTCTGGAGGAAGACTACGGCATCCCGAGGCGCTATCTGAACACGATTGCCTCGCCTTGGGCGGTCAAGCGGCTGCATGAGTTCAATGGCGACATCACGCGTTTCCGCGTGGTGAAGCTGCATCCGTCGGTGCTGTCGCAGATTGCGATTTCCAAGACGGAGCCGGGCGACGAAAACAATCAGGACATTTCGTCTCTGGTGGGCAAGGTCGACATCCGCAAGCTGGAGGACTATCCGCAAGACGATCCCGATGCGTATTCGTATTCGGGCGGGCTGTGCCTGGCCAATCGGGGCTTGCTCGAGTTCGTCGAGATGTTCAAGGCGCCAATCAAGGTGTTGCACCCGCTGTTGACGGCCACGCAGGAAGGCAATTACAAGGGCACGGAGGGCTTTGGCGCGATCCCGTTTGATGGTGTCATCCTGGCGCACTCGAACGAGGCGGAGTGGCAGAGCTTCAAGTCCGATCGCAACAACGAGGCGTTCCTTGATCGCATTTACATCGTCAAGGTGCCGTATTGCCTGCGCGTGTCGGACGAGGTGAAGATCTACGACAAACTGCTGCGTAACAGCTCGCTGGCTGCGGCGCCGTGCGCGCCGAACACGCTGAAAATGATGGCGCAGTTCGCGGTGCTCACACGCATCAAGGAGCCCGAGAATTCCAACATCTTCTCGAAGATGCGCGTGTACGACGGCGAGAGCCTGAAAGATGTCGACCCGAAAGCAAAGTCGTATCAGGAGTACCGCGACTTTGCCGGCATCGACGAGGGCATGACGGGCTTGTCGACGCGCTTTGCCTTCAAGGTGCTCTCGAAGGTCTTCAACTTCGATGGGACGGAAGTGGCGGCCAATCCGGTGCACTTGCTGTATGTGCTCGAGCAGCAGATCGAGCGCGAGCAGTTCCCGCCGGAGACGGAATCCAAGCTGATGTCCTATATCAAGGAATACCTCACGTCGCCGTACGTGGAGTTCATCGGCAAGGAGATTCAGACCTCGTATCTGGAGTCCTATTCGGAGTACGGGCAGAACATCTTCGACCGCTACGTGGTGTTTGCCGACCTCTGGATTCAGGATCAGGAATATCGCGATCCGAACACGGGCGAGATTCTCGATCGCAGCGCGTTGAACGATGAGTTGGAGAAGGTGGAAAAACCGGCGGGCATTTCCAACCCGAAGGACTTCCGCAACGAGATCGTCAATTTCGTGCTGCGGGCGCGGGCCAAGAACGGAGGCAAGAACCCCGTCTGGACCAGCTACGAGAAGCTGCGCGCGGTGATCGAGAAGCGGATGTTCTCGACCACGGAGGATCTGCTGCCTGTGATCTCGTTCAATGCCAAGTCGTCGCATGACGACAAGGAGAAGCACGAGAACTTCGTGAACCGCATGGTGGAGAAGGGCTATACCCAGAAGCAGGTGCGCTTGCTGGTGGAGTGGTATCTGCGCGTCAGGAAGTCGTCTTAAGGAGGTAAGGAGAGGGCTAGGACACCCAGCGAACTTCCAATCGAGGGCAGTCACATGGGCACGATCATTGATCGGCGGGAGAACGGTGGCGGCAAAAGCACCGTCAACAAGCAACGCTTCATCAAGCGTTACCGAGACCAGATCCGCCGTGCGGTGGCCAAGGCGGTGACCGGTCGCAAGATCATGGACATCGAGCAGAGCGGGCAGGTGTCCATTCCCGTCAAGGACATCTCCGAGCCCATGTTCCACCACGGCTCGGGCGGGCGCCGGGAAGGCGTTCACCCGGGCAACAAAGAGTTCATTCGCGGCGACAGCTTCGACCGGCCGCAGCAGGGCAGCGGCGGCTCCGGTTCGCAAGCCAGCGACTCAGGCGAGGGCGAAGATGATTTCATCTTTACGCTCTCGCGCGAGGACTTCCTCAACTTCTTTTTCGAAGACATGGCGTTGCCCGATCTTGCCAAGCGCAGCCTGGCCAAGATCGCGGAGGTGCGCAAGGTGCGCGCGGGCTTCTCGCTTGACGGCACGCCCTCCAACTTGTCGATTCTGCGGACGATGCGCAGCTCGCTCGGTCGCCGCATTGCATTGTCCAGCCCGTATCAGCGCCGTCTGCATGAGTTGGAAGGCGAGTACAACGAGGAGCTGGAAAACGACGGCCCTTACAGCGTGCGCGCGCAAGAGTTGCTGAAGGAGATGCGGCATCTGCGCTCTTGCCTGGATCGGGTGCCGTTCATCGAAAAGCTCGACCTGCGCTACAACAACCGCGTGCTGCGCAAGCGCCCGCAGGCGCAGGCGGTGATGTTCTGCGTGATGGATGTGTCCGGCTCGATGGACGAATCGCGCAAGGACTTGGCCAAGCGTTTCTTCATGCTGCTTTATCTGTTCCTGAAGCGGAACTACGAGCGCATCGACGTCGTCTTCATCCGCCACCACACCGTGGCCAAAGAAGTGGATGAGGAGGATTTTTTTCACTCACGTGAATCTGGCGGCACAGTGGTGTCGAGCGCACTCAAATTGATGGCGGAAGTGATTCAGGAGCGTTATTCGCCAAGCCAATGGAACATCTATTGCGCGCAGGCTTCGGATGGCGACAACTGGGCGGGGGACTCGGAGCTGTGCGCCAAGATCCTGCGCGAGTCGATTCTGCCGCTGACGCAGTATTACGCCTATGTTGAGGTGGTCTCCACGGAGCCGCAGAACCTCTGGGAGGAGTATCTTACGTTGAAGGCTGGGCACGAGAACTTCGCGATGCAGCGCATTCTCAAAGCGGACGAAATCTATCCGGTGTTGCACGAGCTGTTTCAGAAGCGCGCCGCCTGATCGCTGATCGGGCAGCAGGAGTTGCGGCCAGCTGGGCACTGCCGCCGCGCAGTGGCAGCGTGTGCCATGGCGAGCACGCCACCTGTGACCCTGTGTGATGGACCAACGGGAACGAGCATGGCCTACCTATCTACGGGCTCGGAGTGGACCTTCGAGCTGATCAGGCGCTACGACCAAAGCATCGCCCAGATTGCCGCAGATTTCGGCCTGGACACCTATCCGAACCAGATCGAGATCATCACCGCCGAGCAGATGCTGGATGCCTATGCGTCGTCCGGCCTGCCACTGGGCTACAACCATTGGTCATACGGCAAGCACTTCCTCGCATCAGAGCGCGGCTACCAGCGCGGCCTCATGGGGCTGGCGTACGAGATCGTCATCAACTCGAACCCCTGCATCGCTTATCTGATGGAGGAGAACACGATGCCGATGCAGGCGCTGACCATCGCGCATGCCTGCTACGGCCACAACTCCTTCTTCAAGGGAAACTACCTCTTCCGCACGTGGACGAACGCGGACGCCATCGTCGATTACCTGCTCTTCGCCAAGAACTACGTGGCCGAATGCGAGCAGCGCTACGGCGAGCAGGAGGTGGAACTGCTGCTCGACTCCTGTCACGCGTTGCAGAACTACGGTGTCGATCGTTATCGACGACCGAAGAAGCTGTCGATCAACGAAGAGCAGGCTCGCCAGGCTGAGCGCGAGAAATACCTTGAAGCACAGGTGAACGACCTGTGGCGTACGCTGCCCACGCACCGGGCACGTGCGCTGGCAACCGCAGACGACGTGCCGGAACCTGATCCGCAGTTTCCGCCCGAGCCGGAAGAGAACCTGCTGTACTTCATCGAGAAGAACGCCCCCAAGTTGCAGCCGTGGCAACGAGAGATCGTGCGCATCGTGCGCAAGATCGCGCAGTACTTTTATCCGCAGCGCCAGACCAAGGTGATGAACGAAGGCTGGGCCACCTTCTGGCACTACACCATCCTGCACAAGCTGTACGACGAGAAACTCGTCAACGACGCCTTCATGCTCGAGCTGCTGCAGGCGCATACCAACGTGATCTATCAGCCGCCATTCAATAGCCCGTACTACAGCGGCCTGAACCCCTACACGCTCGGCTTTCTGATGTTCCAGGACATCCGGCGCATTTGCGAATCGCCAGAAGAAGAGGATTACCGCTGGGCGCCCGAGATTGCCGGCAGCGATTGGCAGAAGACACTCGATTTCGCCATGCGCAACTTCAAGGACGAGAGCTTCCTGTTGCAATTCCTCTCGCCGCGCGTGATCCGCGAGTTGAAGCTGTTCTCTGTGCTCGATGACGATCGCGACGCCAAGTTGCGCGTCACCGCCATCCACGACGACGATGGCTATCGCAAGATCCGCGAGTTGTTGGCAGGGCAGTACGACCTCTCCAACATTGAGCCCAACATCCAGGTGACCAACGTTGATGTGGGTGGGGATCGCTCATTGACGCTGCGCCATTTACAGAGCAGCCGACGCCCGCTTGGGCCGAACTACGAAGAGATGCTGCGGCACGTCGTACGCCTATGGGGCTTTACGTGCCGGCTGGAGGTGGTCTATGAAGACGGGCGACGCGAGATGAAGCACGAGTGCAAGCCTGACTAGCCCACATTCGTTTCCACAAGGCCAGCTTCGCGCTGGCCTTCTTTTTGTCCACTGCAGGTGCGGATGTCGGCCATGCTGCCTGTAGCTTCGCTACATGCCGAAGCGGAAATGACCGCTACGCAGCACGATGTTGTGCGAATCCGTCAGCTTGAACAGCGAACGCGCCATGTCTTCAATGGTGCCGCGGTGGCTTTCCATGGCTTGCAGCAGATCCTCCTGCCGCCACGAGCGGGCGCCGAAATGTTCTTCGAGCGCTTCTGCGGTCACCGCATAACGGGCCGGGACGCCGTCGACGCTTGCCGTGCAGGTGAGCGTGAGGTCCGCAGCGCAATAGCGTGGCGGGCTGGCGTGGAATTCAATGGTTTCCATGGGCGGCCTCCATGAAAAAACGGCGATGCACCGTGCGCCGCCTTCCAATCAGTGTATGGCGCGATTGCGTGAATGCAATGTGGTCGGCTCAGTGTTTTCACCCAGCGGTGAACCCTGGGGCCCGTGACGTCCGAAAAAGGCAGGGGAGGCCACGGGCAGGTGCGTGTCGCGGCGCTACATCGCACACATCTGCAGGCGGACGAGGCTGGCCTTGCAGCGCGAGAGCCAGAGCGCGGCCTCGGTCCGGTTGTTGACGCCAATTTGACGGAACAGCGCGTACAGATGGTTTTTGATGGTGCCTTCAGCTACGTTGAGCACGCGGCAAATCTGCTTGTTGGATTTGCCCTCTGCAAGCAGTTGCAGCACCTCATGTTGCCGCGGCGTGAGTCGGCGCCAGAGTTCGGCTGGGCTTTCTCCTGAGCTTTGGTGCGGATCGTCCGGAAACAGATTACTGATGGGCGGCAAGTAGACCGCGCCTGAGGTAATGCGCAGCAGGGCTTCGAGCAGAACGTCGGCCGTGGCTTGCCGGTCGACCACGCCTGCCGCGCCAAAGCGCAGCGCATCGCCCACCACGTGCCGGCCGACCGCTTGCACCGTCAGCAGCACGGGCACTTCCGGCAACACCGCTTTCAACTCCGACAGGCGCTGCCGTGCGTCGTCGTCCTGTGCGCTCCATTCCATCACAACGGCGCTGGGTTCGGCTTGCCTGCAAGCCGGTCCGATTTGCTCAACGTAGTGAGTATCGATAAACACACCCTGCGCGTCGAGTGCATTCAATACATTGGACACACCTGCCGCAAAAAGCGGCAAGCTATCGATTACCAGAATATTCATCGACCCCTCGTACTTCAGTTAATTATTTTCGGCGAAACCGATTATTTTGTAGGGCGGGATCGATCCGGATGCATTGAAACGGAAGTTCAGTGCCGAAAGTCACGGGCCGCCTGTCGATCCGTTCTGGGCCGCTGTTCCGTGGCCTTGGCTGGGACTTTCGAGGCATCGAACCCCGCAGGAAAAACTCTTACTTTGGATTCGGGCACACAAACCTGTGCGTCCAAATAATTCAATGTGAGGAGTTTTAAATGGACAACGGACTTATCGGGTCGGTTATCAATGCGCTGCCGATCGACAAGATGATCTCTGCGCCGCTGCAGGCCATGATCGCAGCGCAAACCTCGGCGGCAAAATCCTATGCGGATTTTCTGCTGCAGGTGTGTATTCAGAACGGCAAAGCCGTTGCGGTGCAATTTGACTACGACGAAACCATCGTCGACGAGAAGGGCGTGGCGCAGGGCACGATCCAGAAGACGATGCGCATTCCGTTGCTGTGCGCGGTCGTGCATCCGGTGATCGCCATCGAGGAAGGCACGATCGACTTCGAGCTGGAGATTTCGCAGTCGGAGAAATCGTCGTCCACCACCGAAGCGGAAGGGTCGTTCCAGGCCAAGCTCGGCTGGGGCCCGTTCAGCGTGTCGGTGTCGGGCCGCGCGTCGCATAAGTCGGAGCAGACCCGTAGCACCGACACGCGTGCCAAGTACTCCTTCCACACCCAGGTCAAGCGTCAGAACCCGCCGGAAGCGCTGATGCGCGTGATGGAGTTCTTGACTGACGCGGCAACCAAGCCGGTGGTCGTCAAGGGCAAGGAGAACGACGTCAAGCCGCTGCCGGCAACGCCAACCGACGGCACGATGATCGGCGAAAAGGTGCCCGCTGGCGGCAACGCGCCGGCCCCGGCAAATCCGTAAGCCGCAACGGCGATGGACGCCGGCCGGCCTCCCCACGGCCGGTGTCCTGATCGGTGCGCGGCTGCCGCGCGCCGCCAATTGATCTGATCGATCCGACCGACCCGACACCATGTTCAAACTCTTCAGCCGCCGCGGGCGTCATGATGACCGTGCGTCGTCAGCGCCCGCCACACCGCCAGCGTCGTCCGCCAGCGCACCACCTGCACCGCTTGCGCCACCTGTGTCAACGCAGCCTGCTGGGTCTTCTGATGCTGCGCCGTTTCCCGAGACTGCGTCCGATGCCTCTGCGCCGTCGCCACCGAGTTCGTCTCCGCCGGGCGGCGGCAGCAACAGCCACGGGCATCCCGGGTTGAGCGCTCTGACGCTCGACGACATCACGCGTGGCATGCAGCACGCCGCAGCTTCGGCCAACCAGATGCTTGCGCAGCAGTACACCGCGCTGCTCGACCAATTCTTCGATGCCGACGAGAGTGGCACGCTGGTCGCCCGCGAGGTGGAACTTGCGCTCGACAATCAGCACCGGCTGTCGCTGCCGCTGGTGTCGCTGGCGATGCCGCGTGGTCTCGCGCTCGATGAAATGACGGTGAACATGACCGTGCGCAGCGACATCGCCGAGGCCCTGCCTTTACACGGCGCAGCCGCCGGCGGCGTTGGCCGCTTCTACGTCTCGCTTGCACCGCATTCCAAACGGGATACGGGCCGCGACAGCGAGCACATCGATATCGAGATGAAGTTCACGGCGCTGCAGCCGCCAGAAGCCGTGATGCGGCTGATTGACGAATACACGAATCGGCTGGTGCCAAGGCCCGTGCAGCCCAATGCCGCCGGGCCCGATGGTCACGACACCACCAGCACGCCCCAGGAGAAGAGCGATGAGCACTGAGCACAACCCGCGCACCACCGGCGAGCGGGGCCTTGCGCTGATCAAGGAGTCGGAAGGGCTGCGTCTATCGACGTATCTGGATGCGGTTGGCAAGCCGACCATCGGTTACGGCCACCTGATTCGGCCCGGCGAGACCTTCAAGGGGCCGATCTCGCAGCAGCAGGCCGAAGCGCTGCTGCGCAAAGACCTCGCCGACACCGAACAAGGCATTGCGAAGGCCGTGCGCGTGTCGATCACGCAGGGTCAGTTCGACGCGCTGGCGTCGTTCGTCTTCAACCTGGGGGCAGGGCGGCTGCGCTCGTCAACGCTGCTGCGCAAGCTCAACGCCGGTGATTACGTCGGCGCGGCCAACCAGTTCCTGCTGTGGGACAAGGCCGGCGGCAAGCCGCTCAAGGGGCTGACGAAGCGTCGTCAGGCCGAACGCAAGTTGTTCCTGTCCTGATTCACCACCACGTTACTTCACTGGAGAAGCTCGCATGCATACCGAACCGATGTCCGTGATTCCCACCACCCGTCCGCGCCGCCTGTATCGCGTGCTGACCTGGCTTGCCGCCGCAGCCGTGGCGATCGGCATGTCCTACGCTCACGCGGCTGACAATGCTGCGCCAACCTGCACGGCGGAGGCGCAGCGCATCCGCAGCGAACTCGGAAACCAGGATCTGCCGATTTTCAATGACCAAGCTGGGCGTTACCTCGCCGACGCGTTGAGCCAGCTCTACGCCTACGGCACGCTGCCCAACCGCTACGTGCCCGAGCGCCAGGCCAACTGGGAGCCGGGTGCCAATCGCCCCGTCATGATGCAGAAGCGCAGCATCGGCGGTGATTTATGGGCGCAGACCGGTCTGTTGCAGGTCGATATCGACGATGGTCTTTCCAAGCGCGGCCCGCTGCGGCTGGTTTATGCGCAGGACGGCAAGCCGCAATACGTCACGACCACCGCCGCAAATGCGCCGCAGATCCCCACGCAGCGTTGCGCGGGCAAGTGAGCGTGCGCCCGGCCGCGTCAGGCTTTCGCCTGGCGCGCCATCTCGACGCCCTTGTTGGCCAGCGCATCGGCGCGCTCGTTGCCGGGGTGGCCAGCATGGCCCTTGACCCAATGCCAGCTCACCTCGTGGCCGGTGACGAGTTCGTCGAGCGTGCGCCAGAGGTCGTCGTTCTTGACTGGTTTCTTGTCGGCCGTCTTCCAGCCGCGGGCTTTCCAGCCGGCCAACCATTCGCTGATGCCCTTCTGCACGTATTGCGAATCGGTATATACCTGCACCCGACATGGCCGCTTCAGCGCGCGAAACGCCTCGATCACGGCCATCAGCTCCATGCGGTTATTGGTGGTCAGCGTTTCGCCGCCAAAGAGTTCTTTTTCGTGGCTGCCCGAGACGAGCACGGTGCCCCAGCCGCCAAGGCCGGGGTTGCCCTTGCACGCGCCATCGGAATAAACGGTGACTTCCTGCATTGAGAAACGTGGGTGACGTGTGAGTGGAACGGCAGCGCTCAGGCGCCCGATTTGCCGTCTCGCGCCGTGACCGATGGCGCCTTGGTCGAATGCGAGCCCGAAGGTGTTGCGACCGGCGTACCGGCCGGCACCAGCGCCGGCGATTTGCGTGTCTTCCATGCTGGGCCGACCAGGCGCATGGTGCGCACGCGCTTGACCGCCTGCAGCATGTAGACCGCGCCGAAGATCGGCCACCAGCGGTCGCCGGCCTTTTCCATGAAGGCCGTGCGCTGCAGCCATTTGTCTGAACGATTGGGCGGGCAGTAGCAGCCGAAACGGCCGCGCACGATATCAAATCCAAGCAGCTTGAGCCAGTCTTTCAGGCGGGTGAACGCAATCATCTGGCTCTGGGCCGGCAGAAACGATTCCGTGCCCAGCCGCCGCATACCCTGGCGCATGCCCCACAGGCTCAGCGGGTTGAAGCCGGTGATGACGAGGCGCCCCTCGGGCATCAGCACGCGCGCCACTTCGCGCAGCACTTCGTGCGGGTCATCCGTGAACTCGAGCACGTGGGGCAGCGCGACGAGGTCGATGCTCTGCGAAGCGAAGGGCAGTTCGTCATAGCGGCAGATGACGCGCGGTGTGGCCTGGCGCTGGGGCGTGCTGGCGTCGGGCTCTGCCTCGGCCGCATCGGCGGATTCGGCGGGGTCGCCATCCATCGGGTCGAGCGTTTCAGTGGGGGCTGTCGGGTCAATGTCATCCACCACACGCGCGATCAGCGGGATGCGGTTCTCGCGCAGTGCCCCAAAACCAGGGTGGCCGAGCTGCAGCGCGTGATAGCCGAACATGTCGGCCACCGTGCGATCGAACTGCGCCTGTTCCCAGCGCAGGACATATTGCCCGGGCGGCGAAGCGAGCCAGTGGTGCCAATCTATAATGCGACGATCGTTAGAGGAGTCGGACATGGTCCAGGGTGGTGTGCCGCGTGGTGTAGCGCTTGAGGTGGAGGCGATCGCTGCGTTTACCGACAATTATATTTGGGCACTACACGATGGCCGTGTGGCTGCTGTCGTCGACCCGGGCGACGCGCAACCGGTGCTGCGCTTCCTGAAGGAACGCGGGCTCGCGCTCGGTGCCATTGTAATCACACATCATCATGGCGATCACGTCGGCGGGGTGCGCGAACTGCTCGCGGCGTATCCGGAGAATCCCGAAGGTGCGCCACTGCAGGTCATCGGCCCAGCAGGTGAAGCGATCCCGTGCCGCACGCAGGCGGTGCGTGAAGGCGATGTCGTCACGCTTTTGCAGCCGGCCGCCACATTTCGGGTGATCGATGTGCCGGGTCATACCAGCGGCCACGTCGCCTATGTGGGGCACCTTCAGGGTAATGCCGCATCGGCGAGCCTGTTTTGTGGCGATACACTCTTCGCCACCGGTTGCGGCCGGCTTTTTGAGGGCACGCCTGCGCAGATGCGCGCGTCGCTGGCCAAGCTGGCGGCGCTGGCTCCCGATACGCGTGTTTACTGCGCGCATGAGTACACTGCATCGAATGTGCGCTTTGCGCGTGCAGTCGAACCTGGCAACGCCGACTTGGCCGCCTGGGAGGATGAGGTAACGGCGTTGCGGGCCGAGGGCCGCTCGACTGTACCCACTACCGTTGGCCATGAGCGCGCGACCAATCCCTTCATGCGATCGGATGACGTCAATGTGACGCAGGCCGTGGCACACCATGCCGGTATCGACGCGGATGATCCGGTGGCAGTCTTCGCCGCGTTGCGTCAGTGGAAGAACGATTTCCGTTGAGAATGCTGGGCGCGCGGCGATGCCGCGGCCACATGTGATGCATCCAGCAGGCGCGACGCCGGGTGAACGCGGGTTGACGCGGTCGGATGCGTTTCTTACTATCTGGGGCAATTTTTAGCCCTAACCTCACAGAACTTGATGCGATCCGTGCGACTTCTTGCGGCAACTGTGCTCAGTCTGCTCCTTGCGGCCTGTGCAACGGCCCCCGGGCCGAACGCCGACACAGCCAGCACCAGCGCTTCCACCGCCACCGGCCAAGCCCCTGCGCCGGTCGTCAATGTCGATCAGCAGCCCGTGGCATCCCTGAAAGGGCCGGCCAAGGATCTCTGGGCGCGCATTCGCCAAGGTTTCTCCATGCCCGATCTGCAAAGCTCGGCTGTGGACGATCGTACCGACTGGTATGCGCAGCGCCCAGACGCTTTCCGCCGGATGGTGGATCGCTCCAACCGCTACCTGTATCACATTGTCGAAGAGCTGGAGCGGCGCAATATGCCCACCGAGCTGGCCCTGCTGCCGTTCGTGGAAAGCGCGTTCAACCCGCAGGCTGTGTCTAGCGCCAAGGCCGCCGGAATGTGGCAGTTCATCCCGAGCACCGGCAGAACGTACAACCTCAAGCAGAACGTCTTCCAGGACGAGCGCCGCGATGTGCTTGCCTCGACCGATGCTGCGCTTGACTATCTTTCCAAGCTGCACGACCAGTTTGGCGACTGGCAACTCGCGCTGGCTGCCTATAACTGGGGCGAGGGTGCGGTTGCGCGGGCGATTGCGCGTAATCAGGCAGCCGGCCTGTCGACGGATTACGTCAACCTGAACATGCCCGCCGAGACGCGCATGTACGTGCCCAAGCTCCAGGCGGTGAAGAACATCATTGCCAACCCGGAGCGCTACGGCGTCACGCTGCCAGAGATTCCCAACCATCCGTACTTCGTCACCGTCACAACGTCACGTGATATTGATGTGACGCTGGCCGCCAAGCTGGCCAATCTGCCGATGGATGAGTTCAAGGCGCTGAACCCATCGTTTAACCGGCCGGTGATCCTGGGCGCATCGAACCCACAGATTCTGCTGCCGTACGACAACGCGGAAACGTTCCAATACAACCTCAACACCTATCGCGGCGGTCTTTCGAGCTGGACAGCCGTGACGGTCGGCAATCGCGAGCGCGTGGAAGCGTTGGCGGCGCGGCTGAAGGTTGATCCCGACACCATTCGCGAGATCAATCGCATTCCGAAGGGCATGCGTTTGAAGGCCGGTTCCACCGTGGTGGTGCCGCGCGCCGACGGCGCCCAGGAAAACGCACCCGACATCAGCCCCGAGTTGGCCGAGAACGCCACCATGGCAGTCGAACCCGACATGCCGGATCTTAGAAAGGTGGTGGTGCGCGCAGGCAAGCGTGACACGGTTGCGGGTCTGTCGCGGCGCTACGGCGTGTCCGTTGCCCAGATTCGTGCCTGGAACCAGCTCCCCGGCGACGCCATCCCCAAGGGGCACAGTGTCGTGCTGATGCTGCCGCAAGCGCGCGGTGGCAGCCGTGGTGGGCATGTGCGCGTGATGCGCGTGTCGGCCACGACGGCGCGCGCCACAGCGGCAACCACCCGCGTGCCGACTGCGAAGGTGGCCGGCAAGGCGGTGGTCAAGGCTAAACCGGTGGCAACTTCATCCAGTTCGGCCAAGCGCAAGAAGCGCTGAGGCTGGCAAGAGAAACGGCGTCCTACGGGGCGCCGTTTTGTTTTGGGGCGGCGGTAAGACCTGCGTAAGTTGGCGACCGCAAAGTAGGTGTATCCAAGCACAATCAAGATCGAGCCATCGCACACGATGGCCAGGAGACAACGTCATGTCCATGTCCGCCGCATATCGCGCGCTGTATCAGCGCTCCATTGACGACCCCGCAGGCTTTTGGGGCGAACAGGCTCAGCGCATCGAGTGGCAAACGCCGTATTCGGCAGTCCTCGACGATTCGCGCCTGCCGTTCGCAAAGTGGTTCGTGGGCGGACGCACCAACCTCTGCCACAACGCCGTCGACCGGCATCTCGCCACGCGCGGTGAGCAAGCGGCGCTGGTGTACGTCTCCACCGAAACCGGCCTGGAGACGACGTACACGTATCGCCAGCTCCATCGCGAGGTCAACCGCATGGCGGCGAGTCTGCAGGCGCTGGGTGTCAGGCGCGGCGATCGCGTGTTGATCTACCTGCCGATGATTCCCGAGGCCGCGTTTGCCATGTTGGCCTGTGCGCGCATCGGCGCGATCCACTCGGTCGTGTTCGGCGGTTTCGCATCCAACAGCCTCGCCACGCGCATCGACGACGCTACGCCGCGTGCGATCGTGAGTGCGGATGCGGGCTCGCGAGCGGGCAAGGTGGTCGAGTACAAACCGTTGCTTGACGCTGCAATTGAGCTGGCGGCGCACAAGCCCGAGCGCGTGCTGCTCGTCAATCGCAAACTCGCGCCCATGCAGCACAACCCGCGCGATGTTGATTACGCAACGCTCGCCGCACAGCATGCGAATGCTGATGTGCCGTGCGAATGGATGGAGTCGAGCGAGCCCTCGTACATCCTCTACACCTCGGGTACGACTGGCAAACCGAAAGGCGTCCAGCGCGACACCGGCGGCTACGCGGTGGCACTGGCGGCGTCGATGCCGCTTATTTTTGGCGCGCAGCCCGGCGACACGATGTTCACTGCATCGGATGTCGGCTGGGTGGTCGGGCACAGCTACATCGTTTATGCGCCGCTGCTGGCGGGCCTGACGACGGTCATGTACGAAGGCACGCCAATCCGCCCTGACGGCGCGGTCTGGTGGCGCATCGTCGAGCAATACCGCGTGAATGTGATGTTCACCGCGCCGACCGCCATTCGCGTGCTGAAGAAGCAGGATCCAGCGCTCCTGCAGCGACATGACCTGTCGAGTCTGCGCCGCCTGTTCCTTGCTGGCGAGCCGCTGGACGAGCCCACCGCAAGCTGGATCGGCGAGGCTCTGCACAAGCCCATCGTCGACAACTACTGGCAGACCGAAACTGGCTGGCCGATGTTGGCCATTCCGCAAGGGGTCGAGCCTTCCATGCAAAAGCTCGGCTCGCCGGGCTTTCCGGTCTATGGCTACAAGCTCGACATCCTGGACGAGGCTACGGGGCAACCATGCGCCCCGGGCGAAAAAGGGCTCCTCGCCGTCGCCGCGCCGCTGCCACCGGGCTGCATGACCACCGTCTGGGGCGACGATGCCCGCTTTCTGAAGACCTACTGGTCGGCGTTTCCTGGGCGGCACATCTATTCGAGCTTCGACTGGGGCGTGCGCGACGAGGAGGGCTACGTGACCATCCTCGGCCGCACCGACGATGTGATCAACGTGGCGGGCCATCGCCTTGGCACACGCGAGATCGAAGAGAGTCTGTCGTCACATCCGGCCATCGCTGAGGTGGCGGTGGTGGGCGTGGCTGATCAACTCAAGGGGCAGGTTGCAATGGGGTTTGCCATCGTGCGTGACGCCTCGCGCATTACCGAGGCGGCAGGGCGCTTGGCCCTGGAAGGCGAGTTGATGCGCACGGTCGAGGCGCAACTCGGTGCAGTGGCGCGGCCTTCGCGGGTGTTCTTTGTCGGGGCGCTGCCCAAGACGCGTTCCGGAAAACTGCTGCGCCGCGCGATGCAGGCCGTAGCGGAAGGGCGTGACCCGGGCGATCTGACCACGATCGAAGACCCGACGGCACTGGCTCAGGTGCAGGCTGCTATGCGAGGTGAGTAGGGCGGCAGAAAAGTGATGCTCTCGCCAGCTTGAAGTTGGGTTCGTCGGGATGGAAGAACGTCACAACGCGGGGTGCCACACGCCGTTAAGTCCTTCCTTTCATTGAGTTTTTTGCGGCGTCAGGGTATACTCGTCAGGTTTGAGTTCAGAAACCCATCACCCTAGCGCCAACCGCTTCCTACCTCCCGCCTACCGCCCCGTCTGCCTCGTTTCTCGGTGATTTCTGGTGAGTTCTGTCCCAGTTCCGATTTTCGGCGCGCAAACGGCCCGGATTCCGCCTAGCCGGAATTCCGCTTTGGCGACAAGGTGATCAGGTCGGCACAGGGTGAATCCAGCAGGAGCTACCCGTGTTGCCGTCTTTCCCGCCCGCCATCCTCGCGCTTGCAGACGGCACGGTCTTTCGTGGCTATTCCATCGGTGCGGCCGGTCATACGATCGGCGAAGTGGTGTTCAACACCGCCATCACCGGCTATCAGGAAATCCTTACCGATCCGAGCTACTCGCGCCAGATCGTCACGCTCACGTATCCGCATATCGGCAACGTCGGCGTGAACCGTGAGGACGTCGAAGCTACGAAAGTCCATGCCGCCGGCCTCATCATCAAGGATCTGCCGATCCTCGCGTCAAACTTCCGCAAGGAGCACTCGCTCTCGCATTACCTCAAGGGTGAGAAGGTCGTCGCCATTGCCGGAATCGATACCCGCAAGCTGACCCGAATCCTGCGGGAGAAGGGCGCTCAGAACGGTTGCATCCTCGCCGGCGAAGACAACGTGCAGAAGGCCATCGACCTGGCCCGCTCGTTCCCGGGCCTGTCGGGCATGGATCTGGCGAAGGTCGTATCCGTGACCGAGCCGTATGAGTGGACCCAGACCGAATGGGCGCTGGGCCGTGGCTACGGCAAGCAGGATGCCCCGAAGTACCACGTGGTCGCGTATGACTTCGGCGTCAAGTTCAACATCCTGCGCATGCTGGCCGAGCGTGGCTGCCGCGTGACGGTGGTGCCGGCGCAAACCAGCGCGGCCGATGTGCTGGCGCATAACCCGGACGGCGTGTTCCTCTCCAACGGCCCCGGCGATCCGGAACCGTGCGACTACGCAATCGCTGCCGCCAAGGAATTCTTGGAGCGTCGCCTGCCGACGTTCGGCATCTGCCTGGGTCACCAGATCATGGGCCTGGCTGTCGGTGCGAAGACGCTGAAGATGAAAACCGGTCACCACGGTGCGAACCACCCAGTCAAGGATCTGCAGGATGGTCGCGTGGTCATCACCTCGCAGAACCACGGCTTTGCAGTGGACCCGGAATCGCTGCCGGCCAACGCGCGCGTGACGCACGTCTCGCTGTTCGACGGCACGCTGCAGGGCTTCGAGCTGACCGACCGCCCGGCGTTCTGCTTCCAGGGTCACCCGGAAGCGTCGCCTGGTCCGCACGACATCGCGTATCTGTTTGACCGCTTCACCGCGGCGATGGACGCAGCCAAGCAGTAAAGCAAACGAGATCGCATCGCCATGAACGCCTTCATGCTCGCCCACTTCGGCATCACCGAGTTCTGGACCTTCCTGCTCGGCACGATCTTCATCGTGCTGCTGCCGGGGCCGAACTCGATGTACGTGCTGTCGGTGGCGGCCCGCCGCGGTGTGCGCGCGGGCTACCAGGGCGCGTGTGGCGTGTTTCTGGGCGATGCCATCCTGATGGTGTTGTCGGCAGCGGGCGTGGCTTCGCTGTTGAAGGCGAGTCCGGCGCTGTTCTACGTCGTGAAGTACATCGGTGCGGCGTATCTGGCGTGGATCGGCCTGCAGATGCTGCGCGGCGCGGTGCGCAACTGGCGCGCGCGCAAGGCTGGCGAGTCCAGCGCACAAGACGCGGCGCCGGCCGATGAATCGCACCCGTTCAAGAAGGCGCTGATCATCAGCCTGCTGAACCCGAAGGCGATCCTGTTCTTCATCTCGTTCTTCATCCAGTTCGTCGACCCGCACTACGCGCTGCCGGTGGTGTCGTTCGTCGCGCTTGGGCTGGTTTGCCAGATCTGCAGCTTCCTGTACCTGACCACCATCATCTTCGTGGGCGCGCGGCTGGCCGCGGCGTTCCGCGCGCGACGACGTTTGTCTGCCGGTATGAGCAGCGGCGTCGGCGCCATGTTTAT
>Ga0157370_10001260_pt1 | contig 31632 bp, 24 predicted proteins | sample C35metaG_FD_113463 | JGI IMG/M metagenome (GOLD analysis project Ga0157370, IMG submission 113463) | Corn rhizosphere microbial communities from Kellogg Biological Station, Michigan, USA - C3-5 metaG | ecosystem: Host-associated > Plants > Roots > Rhizosphere > Soil | place: USA: Michigan...
AGGTTGAACTGGCGCAGGCGGCCGTCCTCGCGCTTGGCGCGGATGAACTCCTTGGCGTCCGGATGGCTGATGTCGAAGGTGCCCATCTGCGCGCCGCGGCGGCCGCCGGCGGAGGACACGGTGAAGCACATCTTGTCGTAGATATCCATGAACGACAGCGGGCCGGAGGTGTACGCGCCGGCGCCGGAGACGTAGGCGTTGCGCGGGCGCAACGTGGAGAACTCGTAGCCGATGCCGCAGCCGGCCTTCAGGGTGAGGCCGGCCTCGTGCACCTTCTCCAGGATGTCGTCCATCGAGTCGCGGATGGTGCCGGAGACGGTGCAGTTGATCGTGCTGGTGGCCGGCTTGTGCGCCAGCGCGCCGGCGTTGGAGGTGATCCGGCCGGCGGGAATCGCGCCGCGGCGCAGCGCCCACAGGAAACGCTCGTACCAGTGGCCGCGCAGCTCGTCGGTGATCTCCACGTCGGACAGGGCGCGCGCCACGCGCTGGTAGGTCTCGTCGATGGTGGCGTCGACCGGCTCGCCGGACTTGGCCTTCAGCCGGTATTTCTTGTCCCAGATGTCGTACGACGCGGGTTGCAGCGGAATATCCACGATGGCATCACGACCTGTGGCTGGATGGGTGGCTGGCGCACGCACTGTGCTCATCGGTTACTGACCTCTCGGTGTGGCCTTGCGGCCCCCGTTGATTTTTATTGGAATGCGACGACGTCGCTCGCGCTGCAGCCGTGGCGGTGACTTGTTGCCGGGAAGGCCTTGCAGCCCGCCCGCCACGGGTTTCCGACAACAAACGACTCCCCCTCAAGAGTGCCGTGATTGACACCAGTGCTAGTCTCAACTCCGGCGTTCAAGCACAAGATGTTGTGGTTGGTTCCGGATAGGGAAGTTAACCCTGCCGCCCCGGGAAGTAAAGTCCCCGCGCAGCCCTCCGGCCGATGGAACCCGCGCGCCGCGGACCGGTCGAACCAGCGCCGTCTTCACCCCAGCCAAGGAGAACCCCATGTTGCCTCGCCACCTCCGCCTGCCGTCCTGGCTGGCCGGCCTGCTGGCCGCCGCCGTGATCGCCCTCGGCCTGTTGCCGGCCGGCAGCCGCGCCGCCACCTTGCCGGCGGCGGTCGACGGCCAGCCGATGCCGTCGCTGGCGCCGATGCTGACCCGGGTGACCCCGGCGGTGGTGAACATCTCCAGCACCACGCGGGTGCCGGTGCGCGACGCGTATTTCGACGACCCGATGGTGCGCCAGTTCTTCGGCCTGCCGGCAACGCCACGTGAACGGGTGGAGCAGAGCCTGGGTTCGGGCGTGATCGTGGACGCGGCCAGGGGTTACATCCTGACCAACAACCACGTGGTCGCCGGCGCCGACGACATCAGCGTGACCCTGCAGGACGGGCGCACCTTCAAGGGCAAGCTGATCGGCACCGACCCGGCCACCGACGTGGCGGTGGTGCAGATCCGCGCCGACAACCTGCACGCGCTGCCGATGTCCGACTCCTCCACCCTGCGCGTGGGCGACTACGTGGTGGCGGTGGGCGAACCGTTCGGGCTGGGCCAGACGGTGACGGCCGGCATCGTCTCGGCGCTGGGACGTTCGGGCCTGGGCGACTCCAGCTACCAGAATTTCATCCAGACCGACGCCTCGATCAACCCCGGCAACTCCGGCGGCCCGCTGGTCAACCTGCGCGGCGAACTGGTCGGCATCAATACGATGATCTTCTCGCCCTCGGGCGGCAACGTGGGCATCGGTTTCGCCATTCCGAGCAACCTCACCGGCGAGGTGATGAAACAGCTGATCGCGCACGGCAAGGTGGAGCGCGGCAATCTGGGCCTGCAGGCACAGGCGATCACCCCGCGCATCGCCCAGGCGCTCAAGCTCAAGAGCAACAAGGGCGTGGTGGTCACCGGCGTCAGCGACGGCTCGGCCGCCGCACACGCCGGCCTGCAACCGGGCGACGTGCTGACCTCGCTGGACGGCAAGCCGCTGCAAAGCGTGCAGCAGCTGCGCAACACCGAAGGCCTGCTGCCGCTGGGCAGCACGCTGCAGATCGGCATCGTGCGCGATGGCCAGCCGCGCCAGGTCGCCGCCATCCTCACCGCGGAGAAACTGGCCAGCATCGACGGTGGCCAGCTCGACCCGCGCCTGGTCGGCGTGCGCTTCAGCGAGCTGAGCCAGAACCAGCGCGACCAGGGCTGGTACGGCGCGGCGATCACCGCCGTGCAGCCGAACAGTCGCGCCGCCCAGGCGGGATTGAGCAGCGGCGACGTGGTGATCGGCGTGGGCAACCAGCGCATCACCAGCCTGCGCATGCTGCGCGGGCTGGCCGGCGTGCACCTGCGTCAGCTGGTGCTGGTGGTGGCCGATGCCGACGGCAGCCACTACGTGCTGATCAACTGACCCTGGCGGCGGCGGCGGATTCCGGGAACCGATGGCAGGCAAAAAGCGGACGTGGATCGCCCGGGAGCCGTGCTCCGGCGCACAACCCGGGTGCGGTCATGGCGCAAATGCATGAAAGTGCTTGATGTTTTGTGTTCAGGCCGATGAAATACCCTAGGAGCCCGTCGGGCTTTGGTGGTCGAGGCGAGAATGCGGCTGTGCGAGGACAGATTTCTGACGATTTGCCGGTCCATAGTGGTTCTATGGACCAAGAATCGGCAGGAATATGGACCGCACAGTCGGATTCGCAGACCGGCCAACCAAAGCCCGACAGGCCCCTAGGTCGGCTGCCATCCGGCCTCACCTGCGGGCGATCCGCCCGTCTCATTGCCATTGTTCTCAATCACGCCGGGGTTTCCCACGATCATGTCCGTTCGTCTTGTCCGCCTGCTGTCCGTCGCTCTGTTCGGGGCCTGTCTTTCCACTGTCGCATTGGCCAAAACCCAGCATGCGGCCAACAAACCGGCACAGGGCACCGGCAGCCTGATCTGGCGCGGCGATGACGCCACCGCCAATGCGGTGATGAGCGAAGTGTCCGCCGCCTGGACCAAGGCCGGCCACGGCCGTGTCGAGCTGCAGCCGTTCAACACGGCCTCCGGCATCGATGCGGTGAGCAACGGCACGGCCGACCTCGCCGGCAGTGCGCGTCCTTCCGACGGCAGCCCGCAGAACGCGCGGCTCACCTTTACCCCGGTGGCCTGGAACGGCCTGGTGATCATCACCCAGGCGTCCAACCCGATCAGCAACCTCACGCTGAAGCAGGTGCACGACATCTACTACGGCAAGATCCACAACTGGAGCGAGGTCGGCGGCCGCAACGCCCCGATCGACGTGTATGCGGTCGCCAGCCCCGGCGACGGCATCGAGTACAGCCTGCGCAGCCTGCTGTTCGGTCGCGGCAACCAGCCGGTCGCGGCGCCGCGCCTGTACGTCAACACGCGCAAGCTGGAGGAAGGCATCGCGCTGAACCCGAACGGCCTGGGCGTGGCCATGCTCGCCGGCATCAGCGGCAACTCGAAGCTGAAGGCGATCCCGATCAACGGCCGCGCCGCCACCCCTGCCAACATCGCCAACGGCAGCTATCCGTTGTTCGTTCCGCTGTACCTGGTGACCAATCCCGCCGACCCGAAGGCCGCCCAGGCGCAGGCCTTCATCGACTTCCTGCAGACCGAGCCGGCCAAGGCCGCCTTGCGCCGGCATGACGTGCTGCCGTACCAGGACGGCATGCAGCTGGCCGCGATGGACGACGCGCGCCGCAGCACCATCCTCGCCGAAGTCGGCGCGCACGTGAACCGCATCCCGCGGCCGGGCAATGCCGGCGAACGCTCGCAGGCCTCGCTGGCGGCAGTCAATACCGTGGCAGCGGCGCAATTGCGCACCACGACGGGTCATGCCAGTCGTCCGGCCGAGGAGCGGCAGAGCGGGCTGGACCACGTCGACGGCAGCGTGGCGAACGTCAGCGTCAGCAGCATCGGGCACGCCCACGGCAGTGCCACCACGGTCAACGCCGCGCAGTCCAGCGGCACGGCGTTCCGCGGCGTCCGCGCCGACGCCAGCCAGACCACGACCCGGGCCGGCGGCAAGACCTATACCGTGAGCAAGGGCGATACCTTGTCCCTGATTGCCAAGCGGCACGCCGTCGAGGTGGCCCAGTTGCGTGAGTGGAACCATCTGAAGAACGACCAGATCCGGCTGGGCCAGGTGTTGCGCGTCAGCAACCAGTAAGCGGCCGGGAGAGGTGCCGATCCTCGCGCTCACGCTGGATCTGGACGACACGTTGTGGCCGGTGTTGCCCGCGCTGGAACGCGCCGACCAGGCCGTCGACGCGTGGCTGCGGCAGCACCATCCCGACGTGGCACGCGCGTGGCCGATCACGGCCATGCGCGCATTGCGCGCGCAGATCGCCGCCGAACGGCTGGATCTTGCGCATGACTTCACCACCCAGCGCCAGCTCACCATGCGCCACGCGTTCGCCGCCTGCGGCATCGCCGACGCACCGATCGATGCGCTGTGGGAAATCTACTTCGCCGCGCGCAACAGCGTGGAGCTGTATCCGGACAGCCTGCCCGCGCTGCAGCGGATCACCGCGCGCTGGCCGTTGGTCAGCCTGACCAACGGCAACGCCGACCTGCAGCGGATCGGCATCCACGCGCACTTCGCCCACCAGATCTGCTCGCGCGACACCGGCATGGCCAAGCCCGACCCGCGCATCTTCCTGGCGGCCGCCGACCTGCTCGGGGTCGCTCCGGCCGAGCTGCTGCACGTCGGCGACGACCCTGCGATGGACATCTGCGGCGCGCGCGAAGCCGGGCTGCGCACCGCCTGGATCAACCGCGAGGGCCGGCCCTGGCCGACCGGGATGGGACCACCGCCCGAACTGGACCTGCCCGACATGGCGGCGCTGGCCGACTGGCTGGACGCAGGTTTTTCCGACGGCTGAAGCGCAGCGCGGATTGTTCTTGCGCGCCGGCGCGCTCATCATGGGCTATCGCTGACGAAGGATTGTGCATGTCCGCCCTGATCGAACGCCGCCCCGGCCAACGCCACGGCATTGCCATCGAAACCACTGACGCGGCGCACCTTGCCGCGAGCCGCCGGCGACTCACGGCGGCGCAGCGCCGCTGGCTCGGCGAGAGCGGCTTCGAGGCCACGCCGGGGTCGTTCGCGCTGTTGCCGGACACCACCGGCAAACTCGCGCGCGTGCTGGTCGGGGTGAATCCGGAAGATCCGCTGGCCGCGCTGACCGGATTGCCGTGCAGCCTGCCCGACGCGGACTACCAGCTCGCCAGCGAAGGCGTGCTGGCCGATCCCTCGCTGGCCGTGCTGGGCTGGGCCCTGGGTGCCTACCAGTTCACCCGCTACCGGCCGGCGAAGCGTGCCCCGGCGCGACTGATCGTGGCAGCCGACGAGCTGGCGCGGCTGGCTTCGCTGGTCGAGGCGACCCGGCAGGTACGCGACCTGGTCAATACGCCGACCGAGGACATGGGGCCCGAACAGCTCGGTGCCGCGATCAAGGCGCTGGGCAAGACCCACAAGGCCAGGGTGCGCGACTGGGTCGGCGACGAGCTGCTCAAGGCGAACTTCCCGACCATCCACGCGGTGGGTCGCGCCAGCCATCGCGAGCCGCGGCTGATCGAGCTGAACTGGGGCGCGGGCAACGACCCCAGGCTGGTGATCGTCGGCAAGGGCGTGTGCTTCGATACCGGCGGCCTGAACCTCAAGGGCGGCGACGGCATGCGCTGGATGAAGAAGGACATGGGCGGCGCGGCGCATGCGATCGCACTGGCCGGCCTGATCATGCAGGCGAAGCTGCCGGTGCGGCTCACCCTGCTGGTGCCCGCGGTGGAGAATGCGGTGGCCGGCAACGCGATGCGGCCGGGCGAGGTGATCACCACCCGTGCCGGCCTCAGCGTGGAGGTGGACAACACCGACGCCGAAGGGCGCCTGATCCTGTGCGACGCACTGGCCTACGCCGCCGAGCAGCGGCCCGGCCTGATCATCGACTTCGCCACCCTCACCGGCGCCGCCCGCGTGGCGCTGGGGCCGGATCTGCCGGCGCTGTTTGCCAACGACGACGCGCTGGCCGCGGCGGCCTTGCAGGCCGGCACCGCGGTCGCCGACCCGCTGTGGCGGATGCCGCTGTGGCGGCCGTACCGGCGCATGCTCGACTCGTACCTGGCCGATTTCGCCAATGCCGGCCCGTCGCGCCACGCCGGCGCGATCACCGCTGCACTCTACCTGGAGCGCTTCGTGCCCGAAGGCACGCCGTGGCTGCATCTGGACACTTACGCCTGGAACGATGCCGACCGCCCGGGCCGCCCCCGCGGCGGCGAAGCCATGGGCCTGCGCGCAATCTTCGCGTTGCTGCAACAGCGTCATCCACCACGATGACGGCTGCAGTGCGAAATCCCGATCGCACGGATGCCTTTCCTTGGAGTTAATTTTCTGTAACAGTCGTTGGGGGCGGACAGCGGCGGCGTTGTAAATCCGGCAGTCCAATCCGGGTCGGCAGCCATCCCCGAGGCCACGTCCAGACGCAGAAGCATGCATTTACCACGGCCAGGTTGAACAAGGAGGCGCTTCGCCTGGCATTTCAGGATGCGGTTCCGCATCCAGCGTTGCGCACAAGAATCGCACCGCAGACCGCTGTACTTTGGGAGGGGCACACACATGAAATACCACTTGAATCACCTGTCGCTGGCCGTGCAACTGGCGCTGGGCGTGGGCCTGTGCACGGCAGCCGGCACCATCCACGCGCAGGATTCGACCGCGGGCGACAGCCCGGCAGCCCAGCAGACCTCGGCGCAATCCGCCACGCCGGAGAAGGCCAAGACCCTCAAGGCCGTGGTCGTCACCGGCTCGCTGATCCGGCGTGTCGACGCGGAGACCGCCAGCCCGGTGGTGACGGTGGATCGCGCCGCGATCACCAACGCCGGCAACCCGACGATGGGCAACGTGCTGCAGGCGCTGCCGAGCATTTCCGGCAAGGCCACCAATCCGCAGAACAACAGCAACGGCGGCGGCATCGCCAGCCCCTCGCTGGAAGCCGGCGGCGGTGCCTCGCGCATCTCGCTGCGCGGTCTGGGCATCGAGCGCACCCTGGTGCTGATCGACGGCCAGCGCATGGCCAACCCGGACGTCAACATGATTCCGCAGAGCATGATCGAGAGCGTCGACGTGCTGGCCGAGGGCGCCTCCACCGTGTACGGCTCCGACGCCATCGGCGGCGTGGTCAACTTCAAGTTGCGCAAGGATTACCAGGGCGCCGAACTCAGCATCAACGAGGGCATCTCCGGCCACGGTGACGGCCAGCGCCACGGCTTCACGCTGACCGGCGGCCTCAACGGCGATCGCTTCAACATCGTCGGCGGCTTGAATTTCAACAAGTACGACCCCGTACTCGCCACCCAGCGCAAGTACTCCGCCCACCAGTTGTACCTGTCCAGCGGCGTGGCTTCCCCGGCCGGCTCCAGCACGATCCCCACCGGCAAGATCCAGACGCCCGCGTCGATCGCCGCCAAAGCGGCAGGCACCTGCCCGACCCAGTACATCACGCTCGGATCAGGCGATGGATCGAGTGTGAGCGACTACCGCTGCGACCTTGGTGGTCCGGATGCCTACAACTACAACGCGTTCAACTATATCCAGACCAAGCAGCAGCGCACCGATGCCTTCGTGCTCGGCAGCTACAAGCTGGCGGACAACCTGACGTTCTTCTTCGAGGGCTTCTTCAACCACACCCAATCGGCCGGCCAGGACGCGCCATCGCCGACGGCGGCCGGTGTCACCAACGACGGCTGGTACGTATCCAAGAACAATCCGATCAACCCGTTCGGCGTCACGTTCGGCACCGATCCCGCCGACCCGACCGATCCGCTTGGTGGCTATGGTTTCAATACCCGCCTGACCGGCGTGGGCACCCGCCTGCACACGTATGACACCAAGAACGTGCAGGTGAACACCGGCCTGCGCGGCGCCTTCGGCAACAGCAGCTGGAGCTGGGCCGCCACCGTCGACTACGCCCATGCCAACCGCCTGCAGCGCGACTACAACGAAGTCAACATCGCGGCCTTCCAGGCCGCCATCAACAGTGGCGTCAACGTCTTCGACCAGGCCAACCAGACCGCCGCGCTCAAGGCCGGCGTGGACAACCCGGTATACGTCTTCACCAACTCCACCAAGCAGGTGCAACTGGACGCGAATGGCGAATTGTGGGAGCTGCCGGCCGGCACCATGCAGTTGGCCGTCGGCGGCCTGTACCGCCAGCGCACCATGAACTACACGGTGACCCCGGACGCGGTGCTCAATCTGAACACCGGCGGCTGCGAAGTGCTGCAGGAAGCCTGTGGCTCGCCCGGCCGTGGTCGCGACAACGTCAAGGAGCTCTATGCCGAAACGCTGATCCCGTTGCTGTCGCAGCAGCCATTCGCGTATTCGTTGAACCTCGATCTGGGTATCCGCGCGTCGGACTACAGCACCACCGGCACCACCACCAACAAGAAGATCGCCATCGAATGGCGGCCGATCGCCGACCTGCTGGTTCGCGGCACCGTGTCCCAGGTATTCCGCGCGCCCAACCTGGACGAACTCTACGACGGCGTCACCCTGGTCCAGCCCAGCCCCTCCGACCCCTGCGCGCATCTCGACGCAGCCACGCTCGCCCAGCACCCCGTGGCCTGCCAGTACGTGCCGGTCCAGTGGGCCGGCAACAGCCCTCTCCAGGTCAACACCTACTACGCGGGTGCCAGCACCGTGGGTGCAAAACTCAAGCCGGAACAGGGCAAGTCGATCGACCTCGGCTTCGTCTACAACCCGAGCTGGCTGGATGGCGTGTCGACCAGCGTCGACTTCTGGCACATCTACCTGCGGGACCTGCTGACGCCGATCGAGGCGTCGACCGTGCTCAATGCCTGCTTTGCCAACGACAGCAGCCCGTTCTGCTCGCTCATCCACCGCCTCGACAACACCACCAAGCAGCCGGGCAATATACGCGTGATCGACACGCCGGTCGTGAACCTGGGCAACCTCAGCACCAGCGGCGTCGACTTCACCCTGAACTACAAGATCCCGCATTTCGACCTTGGCAGCATCGATCCGGGCAATTTCAGGGCCGCCCTCTCCTCGTCCTATACGGCCACCTACAAGAACAACTCGGCACCCGGTCTGCCCGGTGGCGAAACGATCGACTACGCCGGCACCTACACGACCCAGTTCGGCAACCTCTCGCGCTGGCGCGGCACGCTCACGCTCAACTGGCAGAAGGACAACTGGAACGCGCAGTGGCAGTCGCGCTACATCAACCACGCGACCAACCTGCACGCCGACGTCGTTACCGGCGCCAACGCACCGATGGGCTCGGTGATCTACCACTCGATCCAGCTGGGCTACCAGGTGCCGTCGATCCACACCACGTTCGATATCGGCGTGGACAACCTGTTCGATCATGCGCCACCGCTGGTCTACCAGAACGGCGGCAACTACAACGTCGACGTCTCCACCTACGATGCGATGGGGCGCTACTACTGGGCCCGGGCCACGCTGAAGTTCTGATCGGCTGACCACGTCGCACCGCTCCACCGCAAGAGGGGCCGCGAGATACTTCGCGGCCCCTCTTGCATAATGGTGGTTCGCACACTCGACCGAGCAGGCATGCCAGAGCCCACGAACAGCCTTGCAGACGCGATCATCGCCGCCTATCAGGCGGGCGACATGGAGCGTGTCGTCGCCCTCGGCGAACGGAGCGCGCCGACCAGCGAAACGGCCCTGCTGTGGCTGGGCGTGGCGCGGCAGAGTAGCGGTCGCTACGCGCAGGCAGCGACCACGTTCCGGCAGCTGGCACAGATGCGGCCGGAGGTTTCCGCCTACTGGAACAACCTGGGGCTCGCCTGCCGCCAGTGCGGCGACCTGGCGGGCTCCGAGCAGGCCTTGATGACGGCGCACTCGCTGGCGCCGGACGATGCCGAAGTGCTTTACAACCTTGGTTTGCTGCAGCTCCAGCAACGGCGCTGGGCACTTGCGCGGCAGTCGCTGATGGAGGCCGTGCGGCTATCGCCAGGTTTCATCGAAGCCCTTCTGCAGGCCGCGCATGCCTGTCATGTCTGTGGCGACAATGACGGCCAGCAGGCGATGCTGGCCGGCGCCGCGGATTGGCCGGCACAGGCCGGCGACCAGGCCCTGCTGCTGGCCGCGATGCTCTCGGCGCAGGGTGATCTCGATGGCGCCCTGCAGAGCCTTGCGCGCGCGCAGCTGCCCGATGGCAGCGCCGCCGCCGCCGTGCAACTGCGCATCGCCGCACAGCGAGCGGCGTTGTACGAGCGCAGCAACCAGCTCGAACGCGCGCGCGAAGCGTTGCGGCACGTGCCGCTGGACAGACTCGAACAGCTGCTGCCGCCCGATGCCGATGAAGCCCGCGCCGAAGCCTGGAGTGCACACGCCGCGATCGCCATGCGCGATGCGGACCATGCCGGCGCCGCGGCGCATTACCGCCGCACGCTGGCACTCGAGCTGGACGAGCAGCACCGTGCCGCTGCCGCCTTCGGCCTCGCCGCCGCCAGCGATCGGCTGGGCCGACACGCCGAGGCCTGGCAGGCACTGCAGACCGCGCACGCGGCACAGCTGGCGATCGCGCAGGATGTGGTGCCCGAACTGATGCAACCGCACAGCCGCCCGCTGGCGATGACCGCGCAGCGGGTCGACCGCACCGCGTTCCAATCGTGGGCGCCGTTGCCCGCGCCGGCAGACGTGCACTCGCCGATCTTCGTGGTCGGTTTCCCGCGCTCGGGCACCACCCTGCTGGAGCAGATGCTCGATGCCCATCCGGATTTTCGTTCAATGGACGAGCGCGCCTTCATCCACGATCTCACCGAGCGCATGGAACTGGCCGGCCAGCGCTATCCCGACGACCTCGCCAAGCTCACCGCGGATGAAGCCGGGCAACTGCGCGCGATCTATTTCCGCCGGGTCGCGCAGGTCGTGCCGGAGCTGGGCCCGCGCCAGCTGGTGGACAAGAATCCGCTCAACATGCTGTGCCTGCCGATGATCATGCGGCTGTTCCCGCGCTCGCGCATCATCCTGTGCCTGCGGCACCCCTGCGATGTGCTGCTCAGCTGCTACATGCAGCCGTTCCGTTCGCCCGCCTTCATGGTGATGTGCTCGTCGCTGCAGCGTCTGGCTGAAGGCTACGTCCAGGCCTTCGAGCAGTGGCAGCAGCACGTGGAGGTTTTCGCGCCGCGCCTGCTGGAGTGGCGTTACGAATCGGTGGTCGGCGGTTTCGAGGGCAGCGTTGCCGAACTCGGCGAATTCCTCGGCATCGAGGACGCATCGCCCATGGCGCGGTTTTCCGAGCATGCGCGCGGCAAGCGCTACATCAGCACGCCCAGCTACGCCCAGGTGACCCAGGGCATCAGCCGCAGGGCAGTCAATCGCTGGCATGCCTATCGCGACGCGTTCGAGCCGGTGCTGCCGACATTGCGGCCGGTCATGCAACGACTCGGCTATGTCGACTGATGCGAGAATCGGATCATCCATCCCGTCCCCGCGAGGCAACGGACCACCCATGAACGACGCGCGAGACGAAACGCCGGAGGCCTGCCGGACGATGGCGCGACAACAGGCGCTCCGGGGCGACCGGGGCGCCGCGGAAAAATCATTCCTGAGCCTGCTGCAGCGGCATCCGCAGGATGTCGAAGCACTGCGCTTCGTGGCCGATTGCCAGTGGGCGCGAGGGGAACATGCGGCAGCCATGCGGGGCCTGCAGGCCGTCACCCGGTTGGCGCCGGAGGACCCGGCGGCGTGGGTCCAGCTGGCCGCCACGCAGATGGCGGCGGATGACATCCGCGGCGCGATCGCCAGCTTCGGACACGGGCTCGCGCTGGCGCCGCGGATGTTCGTGCCACGCCTGCAGCTGGGCATCGCGCTGGAACGGCTGGGGCAGCCGCACGACGCGCTGAAGGCGTACTTCATGGCCATCGAGAGTGCGCATGGCATGGGCCGCTGGCAGGACGACGCCAGTACCGCGCCCGCGCTGCGCGATGCCGTGAAGCACGCCGTGGATTACGTCAACAGGGAGCGGCGGGCCCTGTTCCGCGGTGCGCTGGATCCGCTGCGCGAGCGTTATGGCAGTTCCCAACTGGCCCGCGTGGAACGCAGTCTCGCGATCTATTTCCTCGACCTGCCCGCGAACATTCCCGATCCGCGACAGCGGCCGAAGTTCCTGTATTTCCCGGACATCACCAGCCAGCCCTACTACCCGCGCCGCCACTTTCCCTGGCTGGAAGCGCTGGAAGCGGCGACCGACAGCGTGCGCGACGAGCTGCACGCCGTGCTGTCGGAAGAGCGCGCGCTGGAATCGTTCCTGGGCGAAGCGCCACCCGATGCCATGCAGGGCATGCTGGGTTCGTCCGGCGATCGGGAGCCGGCATGGGATGCGTATTTCTTCCATCGCCACGGCGAGCGGCACGACGCGCATCGCGCCCGTTGCCCGCGAACGGCGGCCCTGCTCGACGCGCTGCCGCTGGTGCGCATCCGCGACCATGCGCCGGAGGCGCTGTTCTCGGTACTCAGTCCCGGCACGCACATCCTGCCGCACACCGGCGTGACCAACACGCGGCTGGTCACCCACCTGCCACTGATCGTTCCGCCGGATTGCGCGATCCGCGTGGGCGGCCAGGAGCATGCCTGGCAGGAAGGCCGCTGCGTGACGTTCGACGATACGTGGGAACACGAGGCGTGGAATCGCAGCGGGCAACGGCGGGTGGTGCTGATCGTCGACAGCTGGCATCCCGACCTCAGCGAGGTGGAACGTGCCGCCGTGACCGACCTGGTCGAGGCCATCGGTGATTTCAACCAGTCCTGCAAGCTGCCCGACGCCCCGATGCAAGCGGGTCGATCAAGTACGATGGACGCTTGACCACCGCGCAGGGACGGAAGCCAAGAGATGCAGGATCGACCTTCATTCGACGACCTGATCAAGCTGTTCGACAAATACGGCGGGACACCCGAAGTCTATTTGTCGCAGCACTACCAGCGCTTCATCACGACCCTGGACGAGTTCTGTTCCAGCTGGGCCGACCGCCGCCGCAATCGCGTGCTCGACGTCGGCGCGCACTGGCTGCACCAGTCGATCATCTGGCGCCAGGCCGGCTTCGAGCTGACCGCGGTCGACCTGCCCGGCACGTTCGAGGTGCAGAGCGTGATCGACATCGCCGCCGATTTCGACGTGCGCCTGCTGAAGTGCCCGAACCTGGAACTCGCCCGGGAGCTGGAGGCACTGCCGGATGATTCGGCCGACGTGATCCTGTTCACCGAGATCATCGAGCACATCACGTTCAACCCGGTGGCGCTGTGGCGCCAGCTTTACCGCGTGCTGGCACCGGGCGGCCGCATCGTGGTGACCACGCCGAACTACTACTCCGCCAAGGGCCGCGCCTGGCGCCCGCTGCGGTTCATGACCGGCATGGGCGGAGGCATCAGCGTCGACGAGGTGCTTGTCGTGCCCACCTATGGACACCACTGGCGCGAATACAGCCGGCGGGAAATGTTGCGCTACTTCAAGCTGCTCTCGCCCGACTTCGTCGTGGTCAAGGCGCGTGCCATGCCCACCTACGCGCTGTCGGCCGTGTGGTGGAAACGCCTGCTGCAACTTGGATTCGATCGGCTTCCCCTGTTGCGGCCGAACCTGCACGTCGAGATCGCATTGCCGGCGAAGGACCACGGCATCGTGACCCGGCCGCACTGGTGAAGCCAGCGACGGCGCGAATCAGGCGGCCATCCCGGCAACGGCGGGCCTGCCACTGCGCGGGCGCCACCGAACCGGCGGGGCCGGCGGCAACCCGGATCAATGCACCGCGGCGGGCTCGGCGGCGACGGGCTTGCCCGGGGCGGCCGCATCCGCGCTGGCCAGCGTGCTGAACTTGCCGCCGTAGGGCAGCACTTCGCCGGCCAGCCCGGGATCGGCCTTGATCAGGCCGATCGCGTCGAACAGGATGTGCGCGGTTTCGTTGAGCTCCACGTCCTTCGCCTTCTTGGCATCCTTCTCTTCCTTCAGCTCGCTCTTCAGGCTGCGCTCGTTCGCGTTCAGGCCGTCGTCCAGCGTGTTGTCGGCGTCGATCAGCGCGGCATCGCTGCCATCGATGGCCAGGTGCCTGGCGCGGAAGTCGGCCTGGATCTTTTCCTGCTGCTTGCGCTCGGTCTCGCGCGTGGCCAGGTTCAGCGAGATCGTGGTCATGTCGCGCATCTTCCTGTACTGCGCCAGCTCGTCGAGCATCAGTTTCCAGGCCGGCGATTTCGCCACGCGCTCGGCATGCCGCTTGTCCAGTTGCGGCAGGTAGGCGTTGAGGTTCGCCACCGTCTTGTAGTCGGCGGGGGCGATCTGCGTCCACGGCAGCGCATTGTCGTAGGTCGACTCGCCGAAGTCCTTCTCGTCGCCGTTCTTCGGGTATTCGATGTCCGGCGTCACGCCCTTGAGCTGGGTGGAGCCGCCATTGATGCGGAAGAATTCCTGAATGGTCATCTTCAACTCGCCGAGCTTGGGTTTCTCGTTGTCGCCTTGGGCGAACTTGTCCAGGTCGACCAGGGTCTGCACGGTGCCCTTGCCGAAGGTCGGCTCACCGATGATCAGGCCGCGGTGATAGTCCTGGATCGCCGCGGAAAAGATCTCCGACGCGGAGGCGGTGCCGCGATTGACCAGCACCGCCATCGGGCCGCTCCAGGCCATGCCCGGCTCGTCGTCGCCCTGCACCTGGACTTCGCCGTGCGAGCCGCGCACCTGCACCACCGGGCCCTTGTCGATGAACAGGCCGGTCATCGAATCGGCCTCGGCCAGCGAACCGCCGCCATTGTTGCGCAGGTCCACCACGATGGCCTGCACGCCTTCCTGCTTGAGCTCGCCGATCAGCTTGGCGACGTCGCGGGTGGTGCTGCGGTAGTCCTTGTCGCCGGCGCTGCGCGCGCCGAAGTCGGAGTAGAACGAGGGCAGGTCGATCACGCCGATCTTGCGGGTGACGTCGCCATCCTTGATGTCGATGACCTTCTTGCTGGCGGCGGCATCCTCCAGGTTGATCTTGTCGCGCACCAGGGTGATCAGCTCGTGCTTGCCGTCCGGGCCGGCGTCGACGGGGAGCGTTTCCAGCCGCACCACCGTGCCCTTCTTGCCGCGGATCAGCGCGGTCACGTCATCGATGCGCCAGCCGACCACGTCGACCATCGTGCCCTTGTCGCCCTGACCCACCGCCACGATGCGGTCGCCCGGCTTGAACTTGTGCGACTTCATCGCCGGGCCACCGGGAATCAGCTTGACGATCATGGTGTAGTCGTCGCGCGACTGCAGCTGGGCGCCGATGCCCTGCAGCGAGAGGCTCATGGCGATGTCGAAGTTCTCGGCCGCCTCCGGACCGAGGTAGTCGGTATGCGGGTCGGTGGATTCGGCGTACGCAGTCATGAAACTCTGGAACGCATCGGCGCTGTTGAGCTGCCTGATCCGGTCGATGTAGCCGCTGTAGCGCTTGTCCAGCGTCTTGCGGATGTCGGCATCGTCCTTGCCGGCGAGCTTGAGGCGCAACCAGTCGTTCTTGGTGCGCTTGCGCCACAGGTCGTCGGCGGCGGCCTGATCCTTCGGCCACGCGGCATTCTTGCGATCGACGTCGTAGCTCTCGTCGCGGGTCAGGTCGAAACCGTCCTTCAGCAGGCTGCGTGCATAGGTCATGCGCTGGACCGCGCGCTGCACGTAGAGGTTGAAGACCGAAAACGGCGCGGACAGGTCGCTGTTCCAGATGGCGTCGTCGAGCCTGGTCTTCAGCGGCGCGAACTTGTCCATGTCCTGCTGCGTGAAGAACACCTTGTCGCCGTCGAGCTGCTTGAACCAGGCCGTATAGATGCGCGCCGACATCGCATCGTCCAGCGGCTGCGCGTCGTAGTGGAAGCGGGTCAGGAAACGCGCGGACAGTTGTGCGGCCTGCGCCTCCTCGGGTGTCGGCTGGAGCGGCCAGGTGGCCGCCTTGCGCGGTTTGGGACCCGCACCGAGGTCGGCGGCCGACTGCGCGAACACGCAGCTGGCGGAGAGGGCAAACAGCAGGACCAGCGCGGGACGGAATTTCATGGATGCTCTCAGACTGACTCAGTGACGCCGGCTGCATGGGCCTGCAGGTCGGCATGGTAGGACGAACGCACCAGCGGACCGGAAGCGACGTGATGGAAGCCCATCGCCTCACCGGCTTCGCGCAGCGCCTCGAATTCTTCGGGAGTCCAGTAGCGCACCACCGGATGATGGTGCGGCGTGGGCTGCAGGTACTGGCCGATGGTGATCATCTCGACGTCATGGGCGCGTAAATCGCGCAGCGTCTCCAGCACCTGCTCGTGCGTCTCGCCCAGGCCGAGCATGATGCCGGACTTGGTCGGCACCTCCGGATGCTGCGCCTTGAAGCGCTTGAGCAGGTCCAGCGACCACTGGTAGTCGGCGCCCGGGCGCACCTCGCGATACAGGTGCGGCACGGTTTCCAGATTGTGGTTGAACACGTCCGGCGGGAATGCCTTGAGCACTTCCAGCGCGCGTTCCATGCGGCCCTTGCCACGGAAATCGGGGGTGAGGATCTCGATGCGGATGTTCGGGCTGGCGTGGCGCACGGCGCGGATGCAGCTGGCGAAATGCGCCGCGCCGCCGTCGCGCAGGTCGTCGCGATCGACCGAGGTGATCACCACGTATTTCAGGCGCATGTCGGCGATGGTCTGCGCCAGTCGCGCCGGTTCGAGTTCGTCCGGCGGTTGCGGGCGGCCATGCGCCACGTCGCAGAACGAGCAGCGCCGGGTACACACCTCGCCGAGGATCATGAAGGTGGCGGTGCCCTTGCTGAAGCACTCGTGGATGTTCGGGCAGGACGCCTCCTCGCACACCGTGACGAGGGAGTTTTCGCGCAGGCGCGCCTTCAACTGCTGCACGGCATTGCCCTGCGGCAGGCGCACGCGGATCCAGCTCGGCTTGCGCAAGGTCGGCACGGCGGTGTCGAAGCCGGCGCGATTCAGCGCGATCTTGTCGTTGCCAAGCTGCTTTTCAACGACGGGCACGCCGGCGACGACGCTGATCGGAATAGCCTTGGAGGAAGATGCAGACGTTTCGCTCATGTGGAAAGCTCAGACCGCTACGCGAGCGGGGAGTTCGGGAATCAGGGGAGCGGCCGGTTCGGCATCGAAGCCGAACTGCCGGCAAAACTCGCCTATCAGCACCTCTTCGACGTCCGCCAGCCGCGACGGACCGCCCAAGTCTAGCAGCTGCGTGACCGCCAAACCCTTGTAACCGCAAGGGTTGATGCGCTGGAACGGCTCCAGATCCATGGCCACGTTGAAGGCCAGCCCGTGGAAACTGCAGCCGCGCCGCACGCGCAATCCCAGCGCGGCGATCTTGGCCTCGCCCACATACACGCCGGGGGCGCCCTCGCGCCGGGCCGCGTCCACGTTCCAGTGCGCCAGCGTGTCGATCAGCGCCTGCTCGATGCGGTGGACCAGTTCGCGCACGCCCACCCCGACCCGCCGCAGGTCGATCAGCGGGTAGCCCACGATCTGGCCCGGGCCGTGATAGGTCACCTGGCCACCGCGATCGACCGGCACCACCGGAATGTCCCGCGGCGCCAGCACGTGTTCCATCTTGCCGGCCTGGCCCAGGGTGAACACCGGATCGTGCTCCAGCAGCCACAGTTCGTCAGGCGTATCGGCGGTGCGGTTGTCGGTGAACGCGCTCATCGCCTTCCAGACCGCGTCGTAAGGCTGGCGACCGAGGCGGCGGATGTTCAGCGACAACGACATGATGGACTCGCGGGGAACGGGGAACGGGGAACGGGGAACGGGGATAGTTGAGGCGCTGCGCAGGTAGTCAAGGGTGCGGGCCGAAATGGAACCAGTCGGCGCAAGGCTGCGGGGAAATCAATGTTCCCTGTTCCGTGTTGCCGCCCTTCACAGCGTGTACCGGATATCCGGGCTCTCGCGCAGCGCCCGATGCGCCGCCTCGTATTGCTCACGGCTGTCGCAACGGAAACTCACCGTGACCGAAACGAAATTCCCGCCGCCGGAATGCCGGTGCCGCACGCTTTCGTGCAGCACGTGCAAGCCGGCGCGCTCCAGCAGCTGCGGGACGTGGGTCGGCAGGTTGGCGCTGGCATTGCCGACCGCGGTGATCTCGAACTCACCGGGAAACTGGAAGCCCTTGCCGTCCCGCTTTGCCCCGCTGAAGTCGATCGGTTGCATCACTTGCCGCCCGGGGCCTGTTCGGTGTTGCCCTTGTCGTGGTGGAACCACAGCAGGATGCTGTCCCACAGGCGCGAGAAGAAACCGCCCTGCGGTGCATCGTTCAGCGCAATCAGCGGCACCGTCTGCACCGGCTGTCCGTCCAGCGTGATCCGCAGCGTGCCGACCTGCTGGCCCTGCTTGAACGGGGCGATCAGGGTGGCGGGGATATCCATGGTCGCCTTCAACTTGTCGTACTCGCCGGTCTTGACCGTGACCAGCACGTCGCCGGCCACGCCGATCGGCAACTGGTTCGCCGCGCCCTTCCACAGCCGCGGGGTGGCCAGCGGCTTGCTGGCGTCATACAGCTTGTGCGTCTCGTAGAAACGGAAGCCATAGTTGAGCAGGGCCATCGCCGAATCCGCGCGCGCCTTGTTGGTGCTGGCGCCCATCACCACGGCGATCATGCGCTCGTCGCCGTGCTTGGCCGACGCATCCAGGCAGTAGCCCGCCTCGGCGGTATGCCCGGTCTTGATGCCGTCCACCGCCGGGTCGCGCCACAGCAGCTCGTTGCGATTCTGCTGCTTGATGCCGTTCCACTCGTATTCCTTGATCGCCGAGATGGCGTAGTCGGCGGGGAAATCATGGATCAGCGCGCGCGACAGGATCGCGATGTCGCGCGCCGTGCCGTAATGGTTGGCCACCGGATAGCCCGAGGCGTTCGAATAGTGCGTGTTGACCATGCCCAGCTGCTTGGCATACGCATTCATCAGGTTGGCGAAGGCATCCTCCGAGCCGGCCGTGTGCTCGGCCAGCGCGATCGCCGCGTCGTTGCCCGACTGCACGATCATGCCCTTGAGCAGATCCTCCAGCGGCACCTGGCTGCCCAGCTTGAGGAAACTGGTGGAGCCGTCGGTACCGGCACCGCCGCCACGCCAGGCGTGCTCGCTGATGGTGACCATGTCGTTGGGATGGATGCGGCCGTTGGCGATTTCCGCGGAAACCACGTAGTCGGTCATCACCTTGGTCAGCGAGGCCGGCGCGCGGCGCGCATCCGGATCCTTCGATGCGAGGATCTGCCCGGTGGCGTAGTCCATCAGCACCCAGCTCGCGCCGTCGACCTCCGGCGGTGGCGGCACCGGCGCAGGCGGCACCACCGGGCGCGGCACCGGCGACGGGTGGGGCGGCGCCGTCTGGGCGGCGGTCACCCCCACCAGCATGACGGCAGCAACGGCGAACGGCATCAGGGTACGTCGAAGGAAATTCATCGTGGTTTCAAGTCCGGTTTCTCAAGTTCGGCGTGGCGGGCGCCGGGGTGATGGAGAAGCTTGCGCAAATCCTGCTCAGTCTACCGCGACCTGGGGTTGCGGCAGGCCCATCTGTTCAATCCGGCGGCTGACCTCGTCGGCACGCTCCACGCTGGCCAGCGGACCGATCCGTACGCGACGCAGCTGGCGTCCGTTGACCACGCTGTCGACGACCTGCACCGTGCCCAGGCTGGCCTCGCGCAGACGTTGCGCCAGCCGGTTCGCATTGGCCGCATCGGCAAACGCGCCCACCTGCAGGTAGATCCCCGGATGTCCGCTTGTGACCGCGGCCGGCGGCGGCAGTTCCTGCCCGGGATGCGCCGGATCGATGCCGCGCACCTCGACCAGGCCGGTGCCCCTGGGCCAGATGCCGATCTTCACGGCGGCAGCGTAGGACAGGTCGATCAGCCGGTTGTCATGGAACGGACCGCGATCATTGACCCGCACGATCACGCTCTTGCCGTTCTCGAGGTTGGTCACGCGCGCATAGCTCGGCAGCGGCAGCGTGGTGCTGGCGGCGGTGAACGCGTACATGTCGTAGGTTTCGAGATTGGACGTCTTGTAGCCGTGGAACTTGTTGCCGTAGAACGAGGCGATGCCGCGCTCGTCGTAGCCCCGCGCCGTCGGCAGCACCCGATAGGCATGCCCGAGGACGGTATACGGCGACTTGTTGCCGTAGAGCGAGCGCGCTTCCACCTTCGGCACCGGCTCGGGCAATTTGCTCACATCGATCGGTGACGGCACGCTGTCATTGCCGTCCCGGTAGCGGCTGGACTGCGGCTGGCTGAGATCGTCACGGAAACGATCCGCCCTGTTGTCTGCGTGGCCGGGAGCGGCGTTGGCGCTACCGCGGGTGCCGCCGGCAGGCGCGGGCCGCGTCTTCGTACCGCTGCAACCGACCAGCAGCATGGTTGCCAGCAGCGCCGCCGCGCGCAGCCCTCTCATCGTGCGGCGTCCGCCTGCGCCACGCCGGCGGCGATCGCTTCGGCCAGTTGCTCCACGGCCATCGCGTACAGCGGACTGCGGTTGTACCGCGTGATCACGTAGAAATTCTGGAAGGTGAACCAGTACTCCGGCCCGTTCGGACCCTGCAGCGTCTGCAGGCTGGTCAGCCGACCCGGCGACAGCGGCTGCAGCGGCGCGTAGCCCCAGGCCTCGAATTGCTCCAGCGGCCACTGCGGCGTGGCGTCCTTCACCACGACCGCCTGCGCCGACGCATCCGGCTGGGCCCGCGCCACCACCGGCGCACCGCTCTCCCAGCCATGCTGGTGGAAGTAATTGGCGATGCTGGCGATGATGTCGTCGGCCGAGTCGTGCAGGTCGATGCGGCCGTCGTGATCCTCGTCGACCGCGAAGTCGCGGATGCTCGATGGCATGAACTGGCCCCAGCCCTGCGCGCCCGCATAAGAACCCATCAGCGTATCCAGCGGGCCCGCCAGCTTGCTGTCGGGCAATTCCAGCAGCGTCTTCAGCTCTTCGCGGAAGAACCTGGCGCGCGGCGGATAATGGAACGCCAGCGTGACCAGCGCGTCGAGCACCTTGTAGTGGCCGACGATGCGGCCGTAGTTGGTTTCCACGCCGATGATCGCCACCAGATACTGCGGCGGCACGCCGTATTCGCCGGCCACGCGATCGAGCAGCGCACGATGCGCCTGGTAGAACGCGACTCCGCCGTCGATGCGCGCGGGCGTCATGAAGATCGGGCGATAGTCCTTCCACGGCTTGCCCTCGGCCGGACGGCTGATCGCATCGAGGATGCTCTGCTGCATCTTCGCGCCATCGAGCAGCGCGTTCAGGACCTGCGGACTCTTGCCGGTATCGCGCGCCACCTCGCGCACCAGCTCGGCCTGGCCGGGATGGACCGCGGCCAGCGCCATGTTCGTCGCACCGATCCACAGCAGTCCCGCGGCAAGCAAGTGGCGCAGCGGATTCAAGGCGGAATTCTCGGTCATGCAGGGCCTTCACGGGCGAAATGGCGGAGTCGCCGAGAGCCTACCATGCAGGCCACGGCAACTTCGGGCGGCCGGCGGGCACGCCCATGGCAGCACTCAGATGTGCGTCTTGCGATTGGCGTGGATCGACATCAGCACGCCGAACCCGGTCAGCAGCGACACCGCCGACGTGCCGCCATAGCTGATCATCGGCATCGGCACGCCGACCACCGGCAGCATGCCGGCGACCATGCCGCCGTTGACGAACACGTAGACGAAGAAGCTCATGCCGATCGCGCCGGCGAGCAGCCGCGAATAGGTGTCGCGTGCCTCCATCGCGATCCACAGGCAGCGGCCGATGATGAAGGCATACAGCGCGATCAGCGCGCAGACGCCGATCAGGCCGAACTCCTCGGAAAACACCGCGAAGATGAAGTCGGTGGTGTGCTCGGGCAGGAAGTCCAGCCGCGATTGCGTGCTGTGCAGCCAGCCCTTGCCGAACACGCCGCCGGAACCCACCGCGATCTGCGACTGGATGATGTGCCAGCCGTTGCCGAGCGGATCGGATTCCGGATTGAGCAGGGTCAGTACGCGGTCGCGCTGGTACTGGTGCAGGAAGTGCCAGCCCACCGGCACCATGCCGACGACCGCGCCCACGAGCAGGCCGATGCGCCACCAGGCCATGCCCGAGAGAAACAGCGCGAAGGCGCCCGCCGCGGCCACCAGCACCGCGGTGCCCAGGTCCGGTTGCTCGGCGATCAGCCCCGCCGGAATCGCGATCAGCAAGCCGACGATCACGATATCCTTCCAGCCCGGCGGCAGCTGGCGCGGATGCAGATACCACGCCACCATCATCGGCATGGTCAGCTTGAGCAGTTCGGACGGCTGGAATCGCATCACGCCCAGATCCAGCCAGCGTACCGAACCGCGGCCTTCGCCGAGGATCGCCACCACCACCAGCAGGGCCGTGCTGCCGGCGTACAGCCACGGCGTCCAGTTGCGCAGCACCGACGGAGGAATGCGCGAGACCAGCAGCAACAGGGCGCCACCGAGCACGAACCGGGCGGCCTGCCCGCCGACCAGGGCGAGGCTGCCATCGCCGGCGCTGTAAAGCGTGACCAGGCCAATGATCGCCAGCAGCAGCAAGGCGGCCATCAGCGGCAGATCGATCCGCGGCCGGGTCAGTATCCGACGCAGGAATCGGCGTGAGCGCGCGTACAGTGCCTCGATCATGGATTGGCTCCGCTGGATGCCTGGGCCGGCAGGTCCTCGATGTCCGGCGCCGGTGCGGCCGTGGTTTCCGGCCGCGCCAGCGCCGGCGACGAGTCGGTCGGCAGACGCGGACTGCCCGGGATCACGCCATCATGGGTCTTCAGCCACGCATCGAAGATCTTGCGCACGATCGGCCCGGCATCGGAGCCACCCCAGGCACCCGCTTCCAGCACCACCGCCGCCGCGATCTGCGGATTGTCCGCCGGCGCATAGGCCATGAACCAGGCGCGATGCCGCGAGGCCAGATAGGCCGTGTTCTTGTTGGTGTTGTATGCGTCGGTGGTGCGCGAGTAGCGCTCGGCGGTGCCGCTCTTGCCGGCGATGGCGTAGGGAAACCCGTCGTTGAGCCCCTTGCCGGTGCCGCCGGTGATCACCGCGCGCATGCCCTGGTTGATGACGTCCCAGTCCGACGGCTTGACGATCAGTGACGGCCCCGGCGGATCGGGCAGCGGCTGTCGTTTCGTATCGCCCACGGCCCGGGTCGCCATCACGAGGCGCGGCAGGTAGGGCACGCCATGTCCGGCCAGGGTGGCCACCGCATGGGCCAGTTGCAGGGGCGTGACCGCCCAGTAACCCTGGCCGATGCCGGCGATCACCGTCTCGCCGGGATACCAGGGTTGCTTGCTGTGCGCCGCCTTCCACGCACGCGATGGCAGGATGCCATCGGATTCGCCGATCAGGTCGACGCCGGTCTTGCTGCCGAAACTGAAGCGGCCCATCCACTGGCTGAGCCGGTCGATGCCCATGTCCAGCGCCAGCCTGTAGAAGTACGTGTTGGTCGACTTCTCGATGGCGGTGACCATGTCCACCGTGCCGTCGCCGCCGCGGGTATCGTCGCGATAGCAGCGCTTCTGCCCCGGCAGACAGAACTGGCCGGTGGAAAGCACCGTGTCCGACGGCCTGCGCAGGCCGAGTTCGAGCCCGCCCAGTGCAAGGAAAGGCTTGATGGTCGATCCCGGCGGGTAGACGCCGCGCAAGGCACGGTTGTACAGCGGCTTGTCCGGATCTTTCGTCAACGCGCCGTAGTCGGCCTGGCTGATGCCGTTGACGAACAGGTTCGGGTCGAAGGTCGGCACGCTGACCATCGCCAGCACCTGGCCGTTGCGCGGATCGATCACCACCGCCGCGCCTGGCCGACCGTCGAAGGCAGCTTCGGCCGCCTTCTGCACACGGACGTCGATGCTCAGGTACAGGTTCTTGCCCGGTGTCGGCGGATGGGTTTCCAGTACGTGCTGGGTGCGGCCATCGGCATTCACCTCCAGCAGCTCGTAACCGGGCTTGCCATGCAGCAGATCCTCGTAGGAGCGTTCGATGCCGCTGCGACCGACATGGCTGGTGCCCTGGTAGCGGTCCGGATCGAGCCGCTGCAGGTCGTCCGCGTCGATCCGCCCGACATAACCCACCACGTGCGCGAACAGGCCGCCGAACGGGTAACGCCGGGTCAGGTAGGGCACCACGTCGACATTCGGGAAGCGCCAGCGATTGACCGCGAAGCGATCGATCTCGTCCTCGGTCAGATGCATCTTGAGCGGCACGCTGTCGAAGCGCCGGCTCTGCCTGAGCTGCTTGTTGAACGCGTCGATATCGTCCTGGCCCAGCGGCACCACCTTGCCCAGCCGCGCCAGCAGGGCCGGCATGTCCTTGACCTGCTCGGGCACCACTTCGAGGCGGAACGCGGGCACATTGTCGGCCAGCAGCACACCGTTGCGATCGTAGATCAGCCCGCGCGCCGGCGGGATCGCGCGCGGCTTCACGCGATTGTTGGTGGAACGGGTGGCGAACTCGGCGTGCCGCGATACCTGCAGCACCACATAGCGGCCCACCAGCACGCCCAGTCCCAGCAGGATAAGCACGAAACCCGCCAGGGCGCGACGCCGGAACAGGGCGCTCTCGTTGCGGGCATCCTTGATCGTGCGCCGGATCTTCATCTCACTGGTTCATGTCTCATTGAATCCGCAATCGTGCGCGCAGGTCGTCGAGCAGCAGGAACAGGAACGGCCACAGCGCCGCACCGACGAAGGGCGAGATCCACCAGCTTGCGGGCGGCAACGAGGCGCCGGCCAGCATGCGCACGATCAGCAGCAGGATGCGATCGTTCAGCAGCAGCGCCAGGACCGCCAGCGCCTGCTGCCACATCGGGAAGAAGCGCAGACGTGAGCGGAAGCGAAGGGCGATGAAGGTCAGCGCGCACAGACGCAAGGCCTGTTCGCCGAGGAGCGCGCCATTGAGCAGGTCGGCACACAGGCCCACGCCGAAGGCCAGGCCGAGGCTCACCTGATCTTCCGATTCCAGCGACCAGTACAGCAGGACCAGCGCCGGCCAATATGGCTTGAACGGCTCCAGCACGCCGGGCAGCGGCACCAGCATCGACAGCAGGGCAGCCGCCAGGGTGCCGACGAACCACCACTGGCTCAGTCGTTGCCGGTTCATCGCCGCACCCCGTCATCGGCTGGCGGCTTGCCTGGTGGCGAGACCAGGGTTGCGGCCGGGGCCGGTCCAAGCGATGTGGACGGCCCCGCCGGGCTGGCCGGGGCCGGTGGACCTTCCGGCTCGGCCTGATCATGCAGAAGCAGCACGTCGGTACTGCGATCGATATCCGCGGCCGGCCGGGCCAGCGCCACCTGGAACATGCCGGTGGCGGCCGGCGCCACATTGTCGATCCGGCCGACCGGGAAACCCGGCGGGAAGCGGCCACCGATCCCGGAGGTCAGCAACTTGTCGCCCACCCTGATGTCGGCGGCCAGTGGCAGGTTCGGCAGACTCAGCTCATCCCCGTCGCGCGAGCCATAGGCGACCGTGCGCAGACCGGTACGCGCGATCGTCACCGGGATCGCGTGCGACGGATCGGTGATCAGCATCACCACCGCGGTATGCGGCAGCACCTCGATCACCTGCCCCATCACGCCGTGCGCGTCGATCACCGGCTGGCCCGATCTGACCCCGTCGCGCGAACCCATGTTCAAGGTAAGCCGGTAGCGATAGGCGCCCAGGTCCACGCCGATCACCCGTGCCAGTTGCACGTTGAGCCCGAGGCTGTGCTGGGTATCGAGCAATTCCTTCAAGTGCTGGTTCTGCGCAGCCACCGCCGCCATGCGGTTCAATTTGGCGTTGGCCAGCAGCAGATCCTCGCGCAGGCGCTGGTTCTCCGAGGTGAGATGCTGGCGGTCGGCGAACGCGACACTGAGCGTGTGCACGCTCGCGGCGGGCAGGCCCGCCAACCGGTAGACCGGTTCCACCACGGCGGACGCGGCCGAACGAAGGCGCCACAGCCAGCCATTGCGCTGGTCGAGCACCATCAGCACCATGGCCAGCGCGAGATAAATGATCAGGCGCAGCGTGCCGGCCGCGTTGCCGGCAAACAGAGGGGAGGATTCGTCGCGCGCGCGCGCCATGGCGGCCCCGGTTGCCGCGCTTTATTCGGGCGCGAAGAAGTCGCTGCCGTGCTGATCGATCAGCTCCAGCGCCTTGCCACCACCGCGAGCCACGCAGGTCAGCGGGTCGTCCGCCACCTGCACGTGCAGGCCGGTCTCTTCGGAAATCAGTCGATCCAGGTCGCGCAGCAGCGCGCCGCCGCCGGTCAGCACGATGCCGCGCTCGGCCACGTCGGAACACAGCTCGGGCGGGGTCTGTTCCAGCGCCGACTTGACCGCGGCCACGATGCCGGCGAGCGGCTCGTGCAGCGCCTCGAGAATTTCGTTGGAGTTGATCGTGAACATGCGCGGCACGCCTTCGGCGAGGTTGCGGCCGGAGATCTCGATCTCCTTGACCTATGCCTGCGGGAACGCACAGCCGATCTGCAGCTTGATCCGCTCGGCGGTGGACTCGCCGATCAGGGTGCCGTGGTTGCGCCGCACGTAGTTGATGATCGCCTCGTCGAAGCGATCGCCGCCGACACGCACCGATTGCGAGTAGACGATGCCGTTGAGCGAGATCACCGCGACTTCGGAGGTACCACCACCGATGTCCAGCACCATCGCGCCACGCGCCTCGTGCACCGGGATGCCGGCACCGATCGCCGCCGCCATCGGCTCCTCGATCAGGAACACGTCACGCGCACCGGCGCCTTCGGCCGATTCCTTGATCGCGCGGCGCTCGACCTGGGTCGAGCCGCACGGCACGCAGACCAGCACGCGCGGGCTCGGCCGCAGGAAACGCGACTTGTGCACCTGCTTGATGAAGTGCTGCAGCATCGCCTCGGTCATGGTGAAGTCGGCGATCACGCCGTCCTTCATCGGCCGCACCGTGGCAATGTTGCCTGGCGTGCGACCGAGCATGCGCTTGGCGTCGCTGCCGACCGCCGCAATCGTGCGCGGACCACCGGGGCCACGATCCTGCCGGATCGCCACCACCGACGGCTCGTTCAGGACGATGCCCTGCCCACGCACGTAGATCAGCGTATTGGCCGTGCCGAGGTCGATGGAGATGTCGTTGGAAAAGATCCCGCGAAACTTCTTGAACATGGGTCCGCCGTGGTCCGGCCTGGTTGAAAATCAAGCTCACCAGTCTAGTCAGCGCACACCTTATTCGCAAGGGAAATAGCGTTAAGAAAGCCTTGCACAACACGACCCTAGACGCATTTCCTGGATCGCGGGTTGAGCTCCGCACCTGTCTTGAAAGTCGCCAACCGGGATCGATCGCGTTAGGATTGCACCCTTTGGTCGCCGCCTTCCGGGGCGGTGACGGCCACCGCGGCAGCCGCGGCCTTTCTCAAACCTAGCCCGGGGGTTCCCGCACATCATGCCTGCCGTCATCTGCGGATCGTTGGCCTATGACACCATCATGGTGTTCCAGGACCAGTTCAAGAACCACATCCTGCCGGATCAGATGCACATCCTGAATGTGTCGTTCCTGGTGCCGGCGATGCGCCGCGAGTTCGGCGGCTGCGCGGGCAACATCGCCTACAACCTCAAGCTGCTCGGCGGCGATCCCCTGCCGGTGGCGGCCGTGGGCCAGGATTTCGGCCCTTACCGCGCGCACATGGAGCAGTGCGGCATCTGCCTGGAAAGGGTGCGCGTGTTCGACGACCAGTTCACGCCGCAATGCTTCATCACGACGGATCTGGACAACAACCAGATCACCGCGTTTCATCCCGGCGCGATGTCCAGCGCGCAGGAAAACCACGTGCGCGACATCCCGCAGATCGATTTCGCGATCGTGGCCCCGGATGGCCGCGAGGCGATGCTGCAGCATGTGGACGAGTTCGCCGCGCGCGGCGTGCCGTTCATCTTCGACCCGGGCCAGGCGATGCCGCTGTTCAACGGCGACGAGTTCCGCTCGATGATCGGCAAGTCCACCTACGTGATCGTCAACGATTACGAGTCCCAGTTGCTGCAGGCCCGCACCGGCTGGAGCGCCGACGAGATCGCCAGCCGCGTCACCGCCTACATCGTGACCCAGGGGCCGCGTGGTTCGATCATCCACGTCGGCAGCGACACCCACCACATCCCGCCGGCACGCGAACGCCGGGTCGTGGACCCGACCGGCTGCGGCGACGCATATCGGGCCGGCCTGATCTTCGGCATCATGCAGGGCAAGGACTGGCCGACCGTCGGTCGCATCGCCTCGCTGATGGGAGCGCTGAAGGTCGAGCACCCGGGTACGCAGAACCAGCGTTTCAACTACGCCGAATTCGCCGCCGCTTTCAGCGAGCAGTTCGGTTACGCGTTGAACTGACCTTCCCTGCGGGCGGCCTCGCCGCCTTCAGTCGACACGAAACCCGATGGTGGCGTTCACCGCCGCCTGCCAGCCACGATACAGGTGCTCGCGATCGGGTTCGTCCATCGCCGGCTCGAAGCGGCGGTCCAGCTGCCACAGCCGGGCGATCTGTTCGCGGTTGTCCCACACCCCTGCGGCCAGGCCGGCCAGATAGGCCGCACCCAGTGCAGTCGTTTCGCCAATGCCCGAACGCAACACCGGTACGCCGAGCATGTCGCTCTGGAACTGTGCCAGGAAATCATTGGCGATCGCACCGCCATCGGCGCGCAGTTCTTTCAGCGCGATACCGGCATCGGCCTCCATCGCGGTCAGCACGTCGCGAGTCTGGTAAGCCATCGATTCCAGGGCTGCGCGTACCAGGTGTTCCCTGCGCGTACCACGTGACAGACCGAACATGGCGCCGCGCACATCGCTGCGCCAATACGGCGCACCCAGCCCGACAAAGGCCGGCACCAGATACACGCCGTCGGTCGAGGACACGCTCTCGGCGCAAGCCTGCGATTGATCGGCGCTGTCGAGCATGTGCAGGCCGTCGCGCAGCCACTGCACCACCGAGCCGGCAACGAAGATGCTGCCTTCGAGCGCGTATTCCACCCGTCCATCCACCTTCCAGGCCACTGTGCTCAGCAGGCCATGCTGCGACGGCACCGCGACACTACCGGTGTTCATCAGCATGAAACAGCCCGTGCCATAGGTGTTTTTCGCCATGCCCGGCTCGAAGCAGGCCTGGCCGAACAATGCCGCCTGCTGGTCGCCGGCGATACCGCAGATGGGCACGTCGCAGCCGAAAAAGTACTTCGACTCGATGCGCCCGTAGACTTCGCTGCAACCGCGCACCTCGGGCAGCATGGATGCGGGTACGCCGAACAGTTCCAGCAGATCCGGGTCCCAGCATTGCTGGTGGATGTTGTAGAGCAGGGTGCGCGAGGCATTGCTGACGTCGGTGACGTGGACCTTGCCGCCGGTGAGATTCCACACCAGCCAGCTGTCGATGGTGCCGAACAGCAGCTCGCCGCGTTGCGCGCGTTCGCGCACGCCCCCGACGTGCTCGAACAGCCACTTGAGCTTGGTCGCGGAAAAGTACGCATCCAGCAACAAGCCGGTGCGCTCGCGTATGAGTGCGTCGACTGACTCGCTGCGCATGTCCCGACATATTTCCGCGGAATGCCGCGACTGCCACACCAGGGCGTTGTACACCGGCTCCCCGGTGCGACGATCCCACACCACGGTGGTCTCGCGCTGGTTGGTGATGCCTATGCCGGCCACGCTCGATGCCTCGATGCCGGCATTGTGGATCGCTTCGGTCAGCGTGACCTGGACACTGGTCAGGATCTCCCGTGGACGGTGCTCCACCCAGCCCGAACGCGGGAAGATCTGCTCGAATTCCCGCTGCGCCGACGAGACGACGCGCCCTCTTGCGTCGAACACCAGTGCGCGCGAACTGGTCGTGCCCTGGTCAATGGCAACGATGAAACGCGAGTCCCGGTTCATGCCGACGCCGCCGCAGGCAACGGTGACCCGCGAGCCAGCGCGGGATAGGCCGTATCCAGGTAAGCCTGCAGGTGCATGCGCTGATCATCGTTCAGGCGCAATCCCAGCTTGGTCCGGCGCCACAGGATGTCCTCGCTCGCGCGTGCCCACTCGTGGCGTACAAGGTAATCGACCTCGCATTGATGGAGCCCGGCTCCGAAATGCTGCCCGAGATCCTCAAGCCCGGCGGCCGTTCCCAACAACCTCGCCGTGCGGGTACCGTAATGGCGCAGCCAGCGATGCGCCAATGCCACGGGCAGCCATGGCCAACGCTGCGCCCACGTCGCCATCAGCCGTTCGGCATCGGCGAAGTCGCCGCCCGGCAGCGGGTCGCCGCTGGCCGTCCAGGCTGCTCGCTCCAGGCCCAGCGCCCTGCTCAGGCTGTCGACCGCCTCCTCGCCAAGACGCCGGTAAGTGGTGATCTTGCCACCGAAGACATTCAGCAGAGGTGCGCCCTGCCTGTCATCAAGTTCGAGCCGGTAGTCGCGACTGACCGAGGTGGCGTCACCACCTTCGTCCAGCAGCGGACGCACCCCGCTGTAGCTCCAGATGACGTCTTCGGCGCACACCGAACGCTTGAAATACCGGCTGACGGCGTCGCAGAGGTAACGCGCTTCGTCCGCCTCGATGTACACGCTGGCCGGATCGGCCCGATAGTCCACATCCGTCGTACCCACAAGGGTGTAGTCGGTCTCGTAGGGAATCGCAAAGACGACGCGTCGATCGGGCTGCTGGAACAGGTACGCGTAGTCATGGTCGAACAAGCGCGGAAGCACGATGTGGCTGCCCTTCACCAGGCGCACCTGCGCATGTTCCCGGCGACCGAGTACACCACTCAGAAAGGTTCCGGCCCAGGGACCGCAGGCATTGACCAGGACCTTCGCACGCACGCACCGCAACTCCCCGTCGGGGCCTTGCAATTGCGCATGCCATGCGCCTTCGTTGACTTCAGCGGCGATACATCGCGTATGCACACGGATATCCGCGCCGCGATGGGCGGCGTCCATGGCATTGAGCACGACGAGGCGGGCGTCCTGCACCCAGCCATCGGAATACACGAAACCGCGTGAGTAGGTGTCCTTGAGGGGCAGCCCGCTGACATGCTGCCTCAGGTCCACGGCGTGCGAATCGGCAAGCGTGCGATGTCCGGCACCGAGACTGTCGTACAAGAGCAAGCCAAGCCGGATCATCCATACCGGGCGAAGATGTGATTCGTGCGGCAACACGAACATCATCGGCCAGCTGATATGGGGCGCCAGGCGAAGGATCACTTCGCGCTCCGCCAGCGCCTTGGCTACCAGCCGGAACTCGTACTGCTCCAGATAGCGCAAGCCGCCGTGGATCAGTTTGGTGCTGGCGCTGGAAGTATGCGCGGCCAGGTCGTCCTGCTCGCAAAGCGTCACGGACAGGCCCCGACCGGCCGCATCCCGCGCGATGCCCGCGCCGTTGACGCCACCACCGACCACCAGGATGTCCGTGTCGTCGTGCAAACCATTTCTCGCATGTGTCTTGCGATCGTTTCACTGCGCACGCTAACACGCCGTCGATCGCCTGGGCCATGCGATGGGTGGTCTATTTGCGACCAAGGATCAAGCAGCTTGCGGGTCGCGACCGGCGGTCGCCACAGCAACAGCGCCAAAGAAAAACCCCCACCGTTGCCGGTGAGGGTGTTTCAGGATAAAGCCCCTGGCGGTGACCTACTCTTGCATGGCAAAGCCACACTACCATCGGCGCATGCG
>Ga0157370_10001261_pt1 | contig 31631 bp, 20 predicted proteins | sample C35metaG_FD_113463 | JGI IMG/M metagenome (GOLD analysis project Ga0157370, IMG submission 113463) | Corn rhizosphere microbial communities from Kellogg Biological Station, Michigan, USA - C3-5 metaG | ecosystem: Host-associated > Plants > Roots > Rhizosphere > Soil | place: USA: Michigan...
AACTATGTTTCGAGGGCAGAAATGCTTGATTTCTCCGAAAATGACTTTGTATTTCCCGATGCCGATGCGGTCTTTTCAGATGTAGAATAGATATTTTACTTATTAGCTTCAGGATAAATCAATCGTAATGCATTAAATATTGCCTGATGCGAAATAGTTGCATGATCTTCCAAAGGAAGATAATCAAAATATACCGTTAGAGCTTTACTTTTGATATTCCTGATTTTTTCTGCTAACAGGTTGGCGTCAATTTCCATAACCCTTGGCAATTTAGTAGGCGTAAGGCCTTCTTTACCCACGCCGATATAAACCTCTGTTTTCTTTTTATAGTCATTTTGTAATAAGAGTGAAGACTGATCAAGCAGTGATCCGTTATCCCACCACAGACTAGGACTAATAATAATATATTTATTAAAGAGATTTGGTTTCTTTAGCAAAATTTCTGTAGCCAATAATCCTCCTAATGACTGACCAATTATAGTTTTAGATGAATTTGTCTTGTATTTCTTTGCGATGTAGGGCTGTAGCTCTTTTTCAATAAAATTAATGAAAGTAGCTGAATGTCCTGTTGTAGGATAACTCTTTTTATCGTCTTCAATTGTAGTAGGGTAGGTATAATCTCTTTTTCGGTCAACCGTGGCAATGCCTACTATAATAGATTTGGGAACTCTGTTTACCCATGCAAAACTGTTGAATTGATACAAACCAACAACGTGAATAAAATCTTCATCAGCCGAACCATCAAGAAGGTAAGTAACCGGATAGGTAATAGTGTCGTTTTTACTGTAGCCCTCCGGTAAATAAATATTTAAAACCCTGTTTTCTTTTAGCTCTTTAGAATATATCTCGTCTATGAGGCCTAATATAAAGGGTTTGGTGGTATCGGTTTTAGGAGCTTTGTTAGATTGTGAAAAAGCCTGAACTGAAAGGAATGTTGAGAGAAATATTATAAAAAAGGCTTTCATTGTTGACTATTGTTTGATTTGATGATGAAAGCTCAAAATAACGCAATTACTATTTGCTATGCAATTATCACTCATTGATGATTTTTTCGTAATTTCATATCTTGTTGTTTTTCAGTTTATTGATGTGTTTTTACTATTAAAACTAAATATACTATTATGAAAATCACTTACTACGGGCATTCGAGTTTTGTTGTTCAGGCTAATGACAAACACCTTCTTTTTGATCCTTACATTACTCCAAATGAACTTGCCTCGCATATAAATGTAGATGAGGTTCCAGCGGATTACATTTTTGTCTCCCATGCACATTTTGACCATACGACCGATGTTATACGGATAGCAGAACGTACAGGAGCCAAGGTGCTTGGCAACTGGGAGATATTCAACTGGTTTAATAACAGGGGGCTTAAAAATACACACCCAATTAATCCAGGAGGAAAATTTGAATTTGATTTCGGAACAGTAAAATGTGTAACAGCACAGCATTCCAGTAGCTTTTCAGATGGTTCTTATGGAGGTGTAGCCTGCGGATTCGTGCTTACCACACCAGATGGTAGTTTTTACTACAGCGGTGATACAGCCCTAACGCTGGATATGCAACTTGTAACCAAATGGGCAAAACCCGATTTTGCCATATTTCCAATAGGCGACGGACTGACAATGGGTGTTGAAGAAGCTATAGAAGCTGCAAAACTGGTGAATGTAACTAAAGTTTTAGGGGTGCATTATGACACCTTTGGTTTCATAACAATGGATCATCAAAAAGCAATTGATGATTTTAAAAAAGAAGGTATCACACTTTATCTTCCTGAAATAGGGGGGAGCATTGATATATAAAAAATTAGCCCCTGTAGATACAGGGGCTCTCTCAAATAAATTTATTATGAGATATTTATAATTTTACAATTCTGATATTTCCGGTAAATGGGTGTGAACTTTCAGTTTCACTAATTCTAAAAGTGACTTCGTCCCCTCCGATTAGTGATAAAGTTGCCGTCATATTTATTATTGTATCAGCGTCGCCAGCAAAATACCCACTTCCGTAACTCGCAGATATACCGTTTACCAATATATGTCCTGTAGCACTCGTAGAAGTACCATTTGGTAATACTGTATGGGCGTTAATGTTTATTATATAGATGCCGCTAGCAGGTATTGTATAAGTATAAGCAAGTGTTCCGGCAAGTGGGGCAAAAACTGAGCTTTGGACTGTATTGCCACTTAGAGGTGCATCTAAAACCATACTGGCTCCACTACCACTTGGAGGTGTAGCCCATGCACCGTCACCTCTTAAATAAGTCGTTGAGCTTGCCGTTCCAGATGTGTTTAATTTTGCCAAAGCGATTGTATTGGTAGCTATTTTAGCGTTGGTGACAGCACCGTTAGTAATAGATGTTACGGCACTACTGTTCATTGTAATATCACCTGACACACTTTGCGGTACTCCGGGTGCATATGGTGCAGTAGCCATTGTTAAAATTACTTGTCCGCCTGTAGTACCATTAGAAAATCCCTCTCCGGTAGAGCCTGTTGCTCCAGCAGGACCAACAGGGCCAATCGGTCCTTGTGGTCCAGTTGGTCCTGTAGCACCATCAAGTCCGTCATTACCTGTAGGCCCTTGTGGTCCAACAAGTCCTTGTATACCCTGTGAACCTTGAGGGCCTTGTGCACCATCATTGCCGTCAACACCAGGAAGTCCTTGTAGTCCTGCGGCTCCTGTAGCACCATCGTTACCGTCAATGCCTGCCGGACCAGTCAAACCAATTGGTCCTTGTGGTCCCTGAATACCCTGTATTCCTTGAATGCCCGGATCTCCTTGTAGACCCTGTGCCCCGGCAGGACCCATTGTACCTGTTGAACCTTGCAATGAAGTTATAAATTGATTTTCAGTACCTATATTACCAGCATTAAGCCATATTTGATAAGCACTTAATCCATCAATGCCCTGAATACCTTGTATTCCCTGAATCCCCTGATTACCTTGTGGTCCTGTGGCACCATCAATTCCGTCAGTACCTGTTGCGCCGGTTAAACCAATTGGGCCCTGAGGTCCAGTAAGGCCTTGATTCCCTTGAGGTCCGGTTGGCCCTATAGGTCCTTGCGGTCCTGCTGCTCCTTGAAGCCATGTTAAAAATTGATTTTCACTTCCTATATTTCCTGCATTTAACCAAATCTGATATGCGCTAAGCCCAACTGCACCCTGAATACCTTGTTGCCCTTGAGGGCCCTGGATACCTTGTGCTCCTGTATTCCCCTGAAGTGATGCTAAGAATTGGGTTTCTGTACCTACATTACCTGTATTAACCCATATTTGGTAGGCACTTAAGCCATCTATACCATTAATACCGTCTACGCCAGGAAGACCTTGTTGCCCATCTGCTCCATCAACACCCGCCTGTCCGGCAGGACCTTGTGCTCCGTCAACTCCGGGAATGCCTTGTATGCCCTGAGGCCCCAAGGGCCCGGTTGCTCCAGTAGCGCCGTCATTACCTGCAATCCCCTGAATACCTTGTAAGCCTTGCGGTCCGATCGGTCCGGTTGCACCCTGATTTCCCTGTGGTCCTACGGGGCCCATAGGGCCACTCGGTCCGGCGGGGCCTTGTTGGCCAGAACTTCCTGATGTATTTGCAAATAAAGCATACGGTACGCTCAATAATTGTGATGTGCTGGTAATTGTGTAATTGTTTCCGCCTTCAGGATCTGTTTCTGTTTTTACGAAATGATTGCCTGATGCCCAGTCTATCAAAGGGAAAGCTCCTATAACCGGACTACCCGAGCCTATTTCCAGACTTACCAGTCCGTTGGCATTCGTGGTAACAGTTTGCTGCTCGATATAAACAGGCTGTGTATTTTTAAGTATAGTGATTCGCATGCCTACCTGAGTGTTTGCTATAAGTTCATTGTTGTTATTACGAAGCACTGCCTGATAGCTCATTTTTTGTGGAGTTTGTGCAGAAGCACTTCCAATCCATAATAAAAAGAGAATAAGAGTAATTATTTTTTTCATTGATTAACGTTTTTTAATGATTTTGAATGTTTTGATTTCCTTTGAGTGGCTGATTACTTTTATTATATACACACCGTCTTCGTGATTGTTCATCATGATAGACGTTTCGGTGTCTATAAGTTTGTTCGTTGCCAGTAATCTTCCGTGGAGGTCAAAAAGCTGATAGGTGAGGGTGTTGTCAGGATAGTCGGATTTTAAGATTAGCCTGTCGGTTGTGGGATTAGGGTAGGCGGATAAATTGAGTTTTATCCCTTCTGTGTGTTCAAGTTCTAAAATCACCGATATTTCAAAAGGCTGTTCGACACCTTGTGCCAGTGTACCGTTTGAGCCTTCGGCAGTCGTGTAAACAACTTGTCCCACAGAATAGCTTACCGTTCCTCCACTACCTGTAGCTTCTCCTCCTGCAGAGGTCACCGATTGCTGGGCGTGTGCTGCTGAAAGTCCGAAACCTGCCACCAGCATCGATAATACTGTTTTGCTGTGTTTCATAAGGTTGTAAGGTTGGATGGTTAAATATTTCTTAAAAAAACATGTAATAGTACTACAAATAATTATCATTAGACGCACATTGTGATTAATTTATTTCAAAATCTGTAAATCATCGATTAACGGATAATTAGTTCTGTTGTAAGGTTATATATAAAAAAAGCTTCCCTAAGGAAGCTTTTTTTATATAAGATTGAGTGTTCTTTCGAGAGCCATGCCCCGGGAACCTTTTATAAGAATAGTTTTGCCTGTAGGTTTTAGCCTAAGGAATGATGTTTTAAAATCGTCGTAAGTTTCATAAAAGTGCAAATGTTCTGCATCTGTTTTAAAAGCATAAAAATCTTTTCCTACAAAGCATACTTCAATATTTTCCTCATCTATAAGTGATTGTACTATCTTTTGGTGTTCGGCAGGACTTTCAGGTCCCAGTTCAAACATATCGCCCAAGATTGCAAGTTTACTACCACTTTCCGTTTCAAGCTGAATAAAGTTTTCTATAGCCGCTTTCATACTGCTTGGATTGGCATTATAGGCATCAAGAATTATATTGTTGTCGTTTTTTGCGATAAGCTGTGAGCGGTTATTCGTTGGGATATAATTCTCTATGGCTTTCTTTATTTTACTGTCGCTGACTTTAAAATGTGAGCCTATTGCAATTGCTGCGCTTATATTGGTAGCATTGTATATGCCTATGAGATGCGATTTAATTGTATCCCCATTGTATTTAACCGTTACCATTGGGTTAGCCTCAACAGCTTCTATCCTTACATCACAGTTATAATCGTTTATTGCAAACGTAAATCGCGATAAATGGGCCGTCTTCTCTTTTTGAATAGGATCATCAAGATTCACAAAGGCTGTTTTATTATTTTCCGTCAGGTAATCATACAACTCGCTTTTACCTTTAATAACACCTTCATACCCTCCAAAGCCTTCAAGATGCGCCTTCCCAAAGTTGGTAATATAGCCAAAATTAGGTTCGGCAATAGTACATAAAAAAGCAATTTCCTTTTGATGGTTGGCACCCATTTCTACAATACCGATTTCAGTATCTTTTGTAAAAGAGAGCAGGGTTAGGGGTACACCTATGTGATTGTTAAGATTACCAATAGTGGCAACCGTATTATATTTTTGGGACAGAGCGGCGTTGATAAGTTCTTTAGTAGTGGTCTTCCCGTTACTGCCTGTAAGTGCTATAACAGGTAGTCCTAACTCCTGCCTGTGATGGCGGGCAAGATCCTGTAGCGCTGTAAGGCTATCCTTAACAAGCAGCATGTTTTCGTTTTTCTTAACGTCAGGATTGTCAATTACAACATAGCTTGCACCCTTTTCTAATGCTTCTGCAGCAAAAGTGTTTGCATCAAAGTTGTCTCCTTTTAAGGCGAAAAACAAGGAGTCAGGAGTTATTTTGCGTGTGTCGGTAGCAATGCCGCTGCACTTTAGAAAATAGCTGTAAAGGTCGTGGGTTTCCATAAGGTATATAAAAAAATAAAAGCCCTAAGATAGGGCTTTTATTGTATTCTGTAAATTGAAACTTAATTAGTTTCTTGCTTTCTTTTTACCTGACTTAGGTCCTACTTTAGACATTGCACATCTAAATCCGATGTAGTCTGTAGCCATATCCTGAGGGAAGTATCTTCTCTGTGCAGGATCTAACCAGTAAGCTCTGTCTCTCCATGAACCTCCTTTGTAAACTCTTACATTGTCGTTTACAAGTGTAGTTCTTTTTGAAGATTTGTCATATTCTCTGATCATGTTACCTAAACTATCTTTAGCAACAAGGTGTTTTGGAGAGTCGTACATTCTTTCAGCGTCTTTTTCAGTACCATTTTCTTCTTCAGTATCTCCGAAGTTATAGTAACGAGTAGACTGTCTGTCACCATCTCTAAAGTTTCTGTTGTCACTTTTGTTATAGTTTTGTCTTAGGTAAGTGTCATCACTTGTAACCTGCTCCTGAGCAATTTGGCCAGGAAGGTTTCTGTATTGGATTTTACCGTTAGCAAGTGTATCATACTGAATGTTATCAGTAGTTACGATCTCAGCTCTTCCGTCTTCACCAATTTTGTTTTTCATGTAAACGTTACCCCTGTAGTAGTTGAAGTCATTTCCTTCATCATCAACTATAGGACGGTAAACGTCAGCTACCCATTCTGCAACGTTACCAGACATGTCATATAAACCAAAGTCGTTTGGTGGGTATGTTTTAGCCGGAGCTGTGATATCTGCATTATCGTCAGACCATCCTGCAATTCCTCCGTAGTCACCTTTACCTTGTTTAAAGTTGGCAAGCTGATCACCTTTTGAAGTTCTTTTACCACTACGTGTGTAAGAACCTTTCCAAGGATATTTTTTATCACCTCTGTAAAGGTTATACTCACGGTTACCTACAAGAGCAACAGCAGCATATTCCCATTCAGCTTCAGTTGGAAGCCTGTATTCAGGAAGTATAAGGCCTGATGTTCTTTGTGCATAAACGTTAGTAGCTCCTTCTTTAGCAGCAAGTTTATTTCTTTGTCCTTTAAGAACGATCTCTTCGTTTCCGCCAAAAGATTTAGTTGGGCTTTCTAGGTAAGCCTCAGTATTAAATGTAGTTTCGGCAGTAGCGTCAAGAATTTTAGCATCCCTTTTAAGGTAGCCTTCTCTTTCAAGTACAGATTCGTTTACACGGTCTGTTCTCCATTTGCTGAATTCTACAGCTTGTATCCAGTTAACACCTACCACAGGAAAGTCTGAATAGGCCGGATGCCTAAGGTAGTTGTTAGTCATTGTTTCGTTATAACCAAGTGCACTTCTCCAAACTAATGTGTCAGGAAGAGCTCCTATGTAAATGTTTTTGTAGTTCTCTTCTGTTGGAGGGAAAACCCTTTTCAACCAGTCAAGATACTCCATGTACATCACATTAGTAACCTCAGTTTCATCCATAAAGAAAGACTGAACGTGCTGCTGTGTTGGAGTATTATTCCAGTCATGCATAACATCGTCCTGAACTTTACCCATAGTAAACGTTCCACCTTCTATCTCTACAAGTCCCGGAGCAGTTTCCTGCTTTTTGTACTTAGAGTTGTGTTGGAATCCACCTTTCTTGTCATTGATCTTCCAGCCAGTAGCGGTGGAATTACCATTAGACCCTTTTTTACTGCAGGCAGTAAAACCAAACGCTACTGCGAATGCTAGTAGCAATTGTAAAGCCGTGATTTTGTTAACTTTCATCTTTCAGTAGGTAAATAAATTTCGTGGCGCAATATAATAATTAACCGTTAAACCGCAACACGTTTTCAAAATTTTTAAGAAAAATCTAAAATTATGTTAAATGTCTACTTCTATAACGGTGATTTTGGAGTAATATTGCAGGCGAATATTCAATTTTTTTTTGGTGCCATAGTAATATATCGCGCTTAGTTGCGTTCTCTCAAAGATGAAAAACAGATTACTCTTTTTTGCCCTTCTCTATTCTATTTTATCTTTTGCCCAGCAAAGGAATGAAATCGTTTTGAATTGGGTTGATAACGTAAAGTCTTTTGTGGCAGAATATCCTATTACTATTCCTAAGTTTCAGGGTGAATATTTTAATTATGATGCTGATAAAAAAGCGGTGCTTTTCATGTATAATTTTAAGGTTGCCGGTTATGTCGCTGAAAATTCACTTCAGGTAACTAACGTTGTTTATGAAAGTGTAACCCGCGAACAGCTTGGCGGTCTTTCCACAGCGCACATACCTACAGCTATAAATGCAAAAATAATTACTTCAAAAGCAAGAAATGAACTTTATGCATTGCTTTCATTGTCTCCTATTATTAAGGATGGAAGCGGTTATAAAAGAATAAAATCTTTTACATATAGTTATTCTTTTGGGTCGGCACCTTTATCTGTATTTGGGGTAAATGATTTCGACCAGATTTCAAATTCTGTTTTATCCTCCGGAGATTTATATCGTTTTTATGTTGAGAAGTCGGGTGTTTATAAAATTTCACGTGGATTTTTACAGCAACTTGGCTTTGACGTAAATACAGATCCCCGAAATATAAAGATATATGGTAATGGGGGCAAGATGATCCCGATGAAAAACAGTGTTCCTTATCCGTCAGACCTTGCGGAAAATGCTGTTAAATTTATTGGAGAAGAAGACGGTAGCTTTGATAATTCCGACTACATACTGTTTTATGCTGAAGGTGTTGATAACTGGAGTGCAGAAAATGGAACTCACAATAACCTGTATTCTGATCGTTCTTATTATTATGTAACATCAAAGGGTGGGGTAGGTAAACGAATTGCTGCTATGGGTCAGCCTGCCGGTGCGGCAACACTTACCACCGCTATTTTTGACGAATACCAGTACCATGAAAAAGATCTTATAAATGTTGCGCGACTGGGCAGAAAATGGCACGGCGAAGCATTTAATGTAAATAACAAACAGAATTTTGAATTTGTAATTCCTGATATTGATCTCTCTCCTGTCTCTATAACAGTTAGCGGGGCGGCAAATGCGGTTGTGCCAACTTCTTTTACTGCAAAGGCTAATGGGCAGTCTTTAGGTACTTTGACAATCCCAAAACTTGCAGAGCATTATGGTGCAATGGAAAATAATCCTTTGATAGCATCTTATACGCCAACAAATACTGTTATTAATGTAGAACTTACTTATAATAATAACGGTGCGCCGGGATCTAATGGCTGGCTTGATTATATTATTGTTCAGGCAAAGAGAAAGCTTCAGGGTAACGGTAAACAATTCAGGTTTCAATATAATGCTGCGGCTGTAAATAATGGAATTATACAATACAATTTTGCTAATGCAACAGGTATTGGCGAGGTTTGGGATATTACTGACATTTATAATACAGGCAAAATCGTTAACGAAGGCCTTCAAAATCAGTTTTCATTTAAGGCTGCACTTGGTGAGGTAAGGAAATACGTTACCGTGGTTTCTTCAGATTATTATACGCCGTTAAGAGAAAGCCAGAGCCGCGTGGCAAACCAAAATATAAAAGGGACTATCTTTAATAATGCATCCGGTCAGTTTCAGGATGTAGATTATATAATTGTTACGCCTGCCAGTCTGAATTCATCTGCCGAAAAGCTGGCGTCACTTCATCGTCAGGAAGGAATGAATGTTAAGGTGGTTAATCTTGAAAATATTTATCAGGAGTTTTCTTCTGGTAAGCAGGATGTGGGGGCAATTCGCAATCTTATAAAGTACGTGTATTACAATGCGTCATCTCCGGATAAAAGAATAAAGTATATTAACCTTTTTGGTGATGCTTCGTTCGATTATAAAAACAGGATACCTAATAATAGTAATATAGTTCCTAGTGTACATCGTTATGATCCGAATTTTCAGGCTAATTTTAGCGTGGTTACCACATTTGTTACAGATGATTTTTACGGTCTTATGGATCCTGAAGAAGGAGGTTTGCTACAGTCAGGTCCTGAAGGTTTGGATATTGCAGTTGGAAGAATGCTGGTGACGGATAAAAAGTTGGCAGATGAAATGGTAAACAAAGTTGTTGAATATAAAAATGCTACTGCTTTTGGCAGATGGCGTAATGAGTTTATTGTAATGGCGGACGACCTTGATGGAGATGGTTCCGAAGATTTTATACCTGAACTGGATACTCTAGCCATGAATCTTGTAGCGGCTAAACCATTTGTTAACGTCAGGAAGATTTATACAGATTCGTATGTGCAGCAGTCTTCTGCGGGAGGGCAACGTTATCCTGATGCCAAAGAACAATTTTTGAGAGCTATAAATTATGGGTCTCTTGTCGTTACCTATCTGGGTCATGGTGGTGAAGATGGGATGTCCAGTGAACGTATGTATGACAAGACCGATGCCGATAATTTATTAAATAAAGGCAAATACCCATTATTTATAACTGCAAGTTGTGAGATAAGCAAGTTTGATAATCCTTACCGACCTACGGTAGGAGAATATACATATTGGAATCCTAAAGGAGGGGCGATTGGCATGATAAGTACTACAAGGGCTTTGTTTATTCATGACGCATATGTTTTCAGTCCTCTTGTTGTGAATAAGCTTTATAATTATGCGGGTAATGGCAATGATTATCCTACTATGGGGGAAGCGCTTCGTATGTCAAAAGTTCAATATACAGGGGAGAGTAAAAACTTAAGAATGATATTTCTTATTGGGGATCCCGCTTTAAAGCTGGCAGTTCCTAAGCCGCAAATAAAACTGACTACAATTAATGATATTCCTATTGCCGATTTTACAGGTGCGCTTAATTCGTTAGGATTTGTAAAACTTGGCGGGCGTGTAGTTAACGAAAGTGATGCTACCATCGCAAATTATAATGGTGAACTTGAAGTTACCGTTTTTGATAAAGAAATAGATAGAGTAACATTAGGTAACGATGGGGTTACGAAAAATTTACCAGGTGGAGGTAAAGAAGTAATTATAACTCCCTTTAAAACATTGGGTGAAACCATATTTAGAGGGAATGCATCGGTTGTAAACGGGCAGTTTGAATTTGGTTTCGTGGTGCCGCGTGATATTCGTGTGCCGATAGCTAACGGGCGTATAAGTTTTTATGCTAAAAGGGCAAATGTAGCCGAAGACCAACAAGGTTATAATAACGATATAAAAGTAGGTGGTGTAAACTTAAATGCCGAAGTTGATAATACAGGGCCTAAAGTAAGGCTGTATATGAATGATGAGTCTTTTGTGTCGGGAGGAATTACTAATGATTCTCCAATATTTCTTGCATTTTTAGAAGATGAACATGGTATTAATACTGCCAGCGGTATTGGACATGATATATTGGGTATACTGGATGGTGATGAGAATAACCCATACATAATGAATGATTATTACCAGACCGAAGTTGATAATTACAAAAAAGGATCGCTTCGTTTTCCTTTTAGTAATCTTGCGGTAGGATTGCATACTCTTGTGTTTAAAGCATGGGATGTGTATAATAATCTTGTAACAGCGGAAATTCAGTTTGTGGTGGTGGGAGATGATGGCTTACGACTTGAAAGGGTGCTTAATTATCCTAACCCTTTTGTGAGTTATACTGAATTTTGGTTTACCCATAACAGGCCTTTTGAGCCATTAGATGTACAGGTGCAGATATTTACTGTAACCGGCAAAGTGGTAAAAACAATAAATCAGTCGGTAACTACCGATGGGTTTTTGTGCCGTGAAATAAAATGGGATGGAAAAGACGATTTTGGTGATCGTATAGGTAAGGGAGTATATGTGTACAAACTTACTGTGCGGTCTGCCACTACTAATAAAACTGCAGAAAAGTACGAAAAGCTTGTATTGCTGTAAAAAACGTTATATTTGTGACCTTTAAATTTTTAAAACAAGAATGAAAAAGATAATCTTGATAGCACTTACTCTTTTAGGAGTGCAAATGGCGAAAGCCCAAAATGACTCTAGGGTTATTACCACAGGGGTTCCGTTTTTAACTATTGCTGCCGATGCTCGTGCAGCGGGTATGGCAGACCAGGGTGTTGCAACATCTACAGATGTTTTCTCACAGCAATGGAATCCGGCTAAATATGCTTTTGCTTTAAAAGAGCAGGGTGTTTCTGTAAGTTACACGCCTTATCTTACAAATATTGCTAATGATATATCTTTAGGTCAGGTTACCTATTATAACAGGTTTAGCGACAGGAGTGCTTTTGCAGGTAGTCTTCGTTATTTTGGTCTTGGTGATATCGAGATCCGTCAGAGTCCTGATGATCCGGGGTATACAAGATCTCCAAACGAATTAGCCGTAGATTTATCGTATGCACAAAAGCTAGATGAGCAATTCTCTATGGCGGTTGCCTTTCGTTTCATCAGCTCTAACTTAAGAATACCTGAATCTGTAGGTGGAAGTAGTGATGCAAGCGCAGCAAAAACTTTTGCTTTTGACATTGCGGCATTCTATCAGTCTGAAGAAATTGCTTATTCAGATTTTAACGGTCGCTGGAGAGCAGGTTTTAATATGCAGAACCTGGGCCCGAAGATTAGTTATGATAACGATCCGGATTTAAGTTCTAACTTCCTTCCTTCTACTTTAAGACTTGGAGGAGGTTTCGATTTTATATTTGATGAATACAACAAGCTTGGTGTTAATGTAGAACTTGCTAAACTTTTAGTGCCAACACCATATTCATTTGTTAGTTCAAATCCTGTAGATCTTAACGGAGATGGGACTATTGATAGTAATGAAACAACTCAGGCAAATGACCTTGCAGATACGGCAAATCAGGAAAACAGAAAAAAATACAATGATATAAACTGGGTGTCAGGTATCTTTAAATCTTTCGGTGATGCACCGGGCGGATTTAGCGAAGAGCTTAAAGAAATTACCTACTCGTTAGGTGCCGAGTATTCTTACCAGGATGCATTCATGTTCAGGTTAGGTTACTTTAATGAAGACAAAACTAAAGGAGCACGTAAATTCTTTTCACTTGGTGCCGGTTTCAGGTATACAGTAGTTAAGATAGATGTGTCTTACCTATTCTCAGCATCACAGGTTAGAAATCCGCTTGAAAATACACTTCGTTTTTCTCTTACCTTCAACTTTGGAGACGATTACGACGAATATTAGTAGATAATATAATGATAAGGGACCCGAAAAGGTCCCTTATTTTTTGGTATAATAACAAATGCAGGTGTAGTGACCTAAAAAATAACAAAATACTTCCCTTAATTTTTTTTGTTATTAAAGGGAAGTCTTATTTTTGCATTTCGCAAATTCGTGTGAGGAAACTTTTTGCGTTCCTAAAAAACATTTTTTAAAAATTACATCAGCAACAATAATTCAGCAAATGAAAGAAATAACAAAAGAGGTTTATCTGAAGTGGTACGAGGATATGCAGTTTTGGAGGAAGTTTGAAGACAAACTGGCAGCTTTGTACATTCAGCAAAAAGTTAGAGGTTTCCTTCACTTATATAACGGACAGGAAGCAGTTCTTGCCGGAGCATTGCATGCAATGGATCTTTCTAAAGATAAAATGATTACAGCTTACCGTAACCACGTTCAGCCAATAGGTATGGGCGTAGATCCAAAAAGGATTATGGCTGAGCTTTTAGGTAAGGCTACAGGTACTTCTAAAGGTCTTGGAGGTTCTATGCACATCTTCTCTAAAGAAAAAGGATTTTTTGGAGGTCATGGTATCGTAGGGGCACAAATTCCGGTAGGTGCAGGTATGGCTTTTGCAGATAAATATTTTAATACAGGCGGCGTAACACTTACTTATTTTGGTGATGGTGCTGCGCGTCAGGGATCACTTCATGAAGCATTTAACATGGCTATGCTATGGAAACTTCCTGTAGTGTTTATTGTTGAGAATAACGGTTATGCAATGGGTACCTCTGTAGAGCGTACTGCTAACCATACAGATATCTGGAAACTTGGTCTTGGTTATGAAATGCCATGTGGCCCTGTAGACGGAATGAACCCTATTAAGGTGGCTGAAGCAATGCACGAAGCTATCGAAAGAGCAAGAAGAGGCGACGGTCCTACTTTCCTTGAAATGAAAACATACCGTTACCGTGGTCACTCAATGAGTGATGCGCAACATTACAGAACTAAGGAAGAGGTTGAAGAATACAGAAAAATTGACCCTATTATCCAGGTTCTTGATATTATTAATGAAAACAACTATGCTACCGAAGCAGAAATTGAAGCAATGGATCAAAGGGTAAAAGACCTTGTTGACGAATGCGAAAAATTTGCTGAAGAGTCTCCATATCCGGACTTAAGCGTTATGTATGACGTTGTTTACGACCAGAAAGATTATCCATTCCTACCTCATAAACTACAATAACATGGCAAAGATTATAAATATGCCGCGTCTTAGCGACACTATGACAGAAGGTACTGTAGCTACGTGGCTTAAAAAAGTGGGTGATACTATTAAAGAAGGTGATATCCTTGCAGAAATAGAAACAGATAAAGCAACAATGGAATTTGAAGCTTTTGATGCAGGTACATTGTTGTATATAGGTATTCAGGAAGGCGATACTGCTCCGGTAGATTCAGTTCTTGCAATCATCGGTAAAGAAGGTGAAGATATTTCGGCACTCCTTGATGGTAAAGCGGCTCCTGCTGCCGAAGCTGACAAAAAAGAAGAGCCTAAAGCTGAAGCTGCTCCTGAAACTAAAACAGAAGAAAAATTATCTGAAGCACCTAAAGCTGCTGCACCGGCAGGATTACCTAAAGGTGTTGTTGTGGTTAACATGCCACGCCTTAGCGATACTATGACCGAAGGTACTGTAGCAACATGGCTTAAGAAAGAAGGTGATACTGTTAAAGAAGGCGATATACTTGCAGAAATTGAAACAGATAAAGCTACAATGGAGTTTGAATCGTTCAATGCAGGTGTACTTCTTAAAATAGGTATCCAGGAAGGGCAGACAGCTCCGGTTGATAGTCTTCTTGCTATAATAGGCCCTGCAGGTACAGATGTATCTGGTATTACAGGCAAAGAAGGGAGCGCTCCAGCTGCTGAAACAAAAGAGGATGCTCCTAAAGAAGATAAAAAAGAAGAAGCTGCAGCTGCTCCAAAAGCAGAAGAAACTGCTCCTGCTGCTAACGATGGCGGAAGAATATTTGTTTCTCCGTTAGCACGTAAAATTGCTGAAGAAAAAGGTGTTAACATCAGTCAGGTTAAAGGGTCTGGTGAAAACGGCCGTATTGTTAAGAAGGATATAGAAAATTATACGCCACAGGCTGCACAGCCGGCACAACAGGCTGCTGCTCCGCAAGGCGCTGCTAAAGCTGAAGTTAAGCCGTTTGTTCCTGCAGGTGAAGTAAGTACTGAAGAAGTGAAAAACTCGCAGATGCGTAAAACTATTGCGCGTCGTCTTGCCGAATCTAAATTCACTGCTCCGGAATATAGCCTTACTATAGAGCTTGATATGGATAACGCTATCGCTTCAAGAGGTGTTATAAATGCAGTTCCTGATACTAAAGTGTCGTTTAACGACCTTGTAGTTAAAGCATGTGCTATGGCGCTAAGAAAACATCCACAGGTTAATACCCATTGGAAAGATGATGTAACTGTTTACAACAAACATATTAGCATAGGTGTTGCTGTTGCTGTTGAAGATGGTCTTCTTGTACCGGTACTTAAATTTACCGATAACATGAGCCTTTCTCAAATTGGTGCTGCAGTAAAAGACCTTGCCGGTAAAGCTAAGAGCAAAAAACTAACCCCTGCAGAAATGGACGGAAGTACGTTTACTGTTTCTAACCTTGGTATGTTTGGTATTGAAGAGTTTACATCTATCATCAACCAGCCTAACTCGGCAATCCTTTCAGTAGGTGCTATTGTTCAGAAGCCGGTTGTTAAGAATGGCCAGATAGTTGTAGGTAACGTAATGAAAGTTACACTTACCAGTGACCACAGGACAGTAGATGGCGCTACAGGAGCTCAGTTCCTGCAAACCCTTAAACAATATATTGAAAACCCGGTTACTATGCTGGCGTAAGCCTTTAGTAATATTTTTAAATATAGATACCCGTCCTGAAATTTCAGGGCGGGTATTTTTCTTTAAAACAAGTCGTTTAATTAATGAAGTGAGATTATGAACCTGTTTAACGATACTGATATTTTTACATCAAATACACCTAAGAAAACAGTATTTAATGTACCTGATGCAGACCTGATGCTTTATGAGGGCTTTTTTACTAAGGAAGAGTCGGATGCATACTACAATTTTCTGCTTGCAAATACGAGATGGAAGGAAGCTGACCTTACCGTTTATGATAAGACACACATAATACCCAGAATGATATCGTGGTATGAGGATAAAACCAATCCCGGTGCCGACCAAAATGGTCCTGATTGGACACCTGAATTATTGACAATCAAAAAGAGGGTAGAGGCAGAGACCAACTTCACCTTCAATAGCGTTTTACTCAATTTGTACCGAAATGGTAAAGACGGGGTAGGGTGGCATAGCGACCGCACGGAGAATTTTGGACAAAATCAAATCATTGCCTCGGTTAGTTTTGGGGAGACAAGACCTTTCAGATTACGTCATAGAACACGAAAAGACCTGCCGATGCTGGAGATTCCGCTTACGCATGGTACGCTCTTACTTATGGCAGGAACTACACAAACGCATTGGGAACATCATATCCCAAAGACAGCAAAAGACATTTTACCAAGGATAAATCTTACTTTCAGGCAGGTAAAAAGGCAATTGTAATGTTACGCTTTACGTTCTCAAAACGTTGTTTTCGTGCGTAAAATTAAAATAGGGTAAAGTGTTGTTGTTTAGAGGGTTGAAAAATAATGTTACGCTTTTGGTATTTTGGTTGCAGTAGCGTTTTCAGAGGCTGTAAATAGCATGTTTTAGATGCGGAAATCAACTGATATTTTTTTCTTATTTTAGCTGAAACAAAAATCAAAAAATGAAAAAAAGTACATACGTTTTACTTTTAGCTTTGGGATGCATTACTATAGTATCTGCCCAAAAAAAGAAAGCAGCAGGAGCTCCGTATAAAGTAGAAGAAAAGTCGGTGGCGGCAACGCTTAAATTTTTAGCGTCTGATGAACTTAAAGGGCGTATGTCTGGCAGTGAAGGTCTTCAAAAGGCGGCTGTTTATCTGGAAGATATTTTTGTAAAAAATGGAGTAAAGCCATATTTTGCCACGTTTAAAGATACACTTACCAATTACAGTGAGGCTACTACTTATAATGTTGTGGGTTATCTTGAAGGTACTGACCCTTTGCTTAAAAAGGAGTTTGTGGTACTTGGTGCGCACTATGACCATATAGGTGTAGATAAAAATCCTAAGACGACAGATAGCATCTTTAATGGTGCTAACGATGATGCGTCGGGTACTACGGCCGTTGCCGAAATGGTAAACTATTTTGGTAAGATGAAAAACAACAAGCGTAGTATACTCTTTTGCTTTTTTTCGGGTGAAGAAGAAGGACTACTGGGTTCGCAATCATTGGCTGCAAAGCTAAAAAGCCAGAATTTTAACCTCTATACTATGCTTGAGTTTGAAATGGTGGGTGTACCGATGAAACGTGATATCCTGGCTTATGTTACCGGATGGGGCACAAGCAACATGGGAGATAAAATGAATGAATATGCAGGCAAAAAACTGGTAGGCTACCTTGATGTGGAAATGAAATATCAATTGTTTCGCCGCAGCGACAACTTCAGCTTTTATAATGAATTTCATAAACCGTCGCAAACGGTGTGTACCTTCGATTTTGAAAATTTTGAGTATTATCATCACGTAGATGATGAATATGAAAATATGGATATTGCGGCCATGACCAATTTTATACAGGAAATGGTGCCGGTAATTGATAAAATGGTGAACGCGCCCGCAGGCGATATTGTAACAAAAAAATAATGAGTAAAAATATTATAATTACCGGTACGAGCAGGGGTATAGGCTATGAGCTCGCCCTTCAGTTTGCCAATGCCGGACATAACGTACTGGCAATATCCAGAAAAATACCGCAGGCCTTTATAGAAAATCAAAATATTGCCTGCCTGGGTATCGACCTTGCATCGGGCGAAGGCATGGAAAATGTAAAAGATTTTATTGATGCTACCTGGAAACATGTTGATATTGTTATACACAATGCAGGAGCTTTGTTGCTTAAGCCTTTTGCTGAAATTACAGCAAGCGAGTTTGAATACATTTATAAAGTAAATGTATTTGGCGTGGCTGCCCTTAACAGGGTTGTGCTGCCATATATGCAAAAAGGCGGCCATGTGGTAACGATAAGCAGTATGGGTGGCGTTCAGGGCACTATGAAGTTTGCGGGCCTTGCAGCTTACAGTTCGAGCAAAGGAGCCGTGATAACCCTTAGTGAACTTCTTGCCGAAGAATACCGTGAACAGGGAATTGCATTTAATGTGCTGGCACTTGGCGCTGTTAATACCGAAATGCTTCAGGAAGCGTTTCCGGGTTATGAAGCTTCACTATCGCCCAAGGAGATGAGTGATTATATATACAACTTTGCGTTAACGGGCAATACTTATTTTAATGGTAAGGTACTTCAGGTATCAAGTACAACACCATAGTTAGAGAGAAATAGTGAAACATATACTGGCTCCATATTTACCGGAACATGCTACAGATACAGTTTTTGAACTGATAAAAATGTATGGGGTAAACCTTAAGATCGTTAATGAACGTGTAACCCGTCATGGTGATTATCATCGTGACCAGAACGGTATGCACCAGATTACAGTAAATTCTAACCTGAATAAATACCGCTTTCTTATCACACTTGTGCATGAAATTGCCCATTTGGCAGCGTTTGAAAAATATGGGAGAAATATCAAACCTCATGGAGATGAATGGAAAAGTACATTTCAGCGGCTTATGGTGCCTTTTATACGTCCGGAGATATTTCCTTTTCAGCTATTGCCTTTGCTGGCAAGACATTTCAGGAACCCCAAAGCGAGCAGTGATACGGATGCAACACTGTCACTTGCGTTGAAACAATTTGACGAAAGGTCGGAAAAGAATTATATATTTGAACTTCCGTACGGTAGCCATTTCAGGATACACAACGGGAAAGTGTTTAAAAAAGGGGCACAACGCATTAAACGTTTTGAATGCCTTGAAGTTAGTACAGGAAGGGTATATCTCTTTAATCCTAATGCCGAAGTAGAACTCTTGCCGTAAGTGTGTTAAATGAAAACTAAACGGCTTTGATTTTCGCCTAATAAGTGAAATCTTTACTTAAGCAAATAAAATTAAGACGATGAACAAAAATTATTATGCGGTATTAATGGCGGGTGGTGTAGGCTCGCGCTTCTGGCCTGTAAGTACAACACAATTTCCTAAGCAATTTCACGATATGCTGGGAACCGGTGAAACACTTATTCAAAAAACATTTAGCAGGCTTACCAAGCTTGTGCCGCAGGAAAATATACTTGTACTAACAAACGAAATATATAATGATATTGTACTGGAGCAGCTCCCTGAACTAACTGCAGATCAGATAGTGCTTGAGCCTGCAATGCGCAATACCGCTCCATGTATACTTTATGCTACATTAAAAATTCAGAAACTTAATCCTGATGCCTTAATGGTAGTGGCACCTACAGATCACTGGATTGAAGATGAAGATGCTTTTTTAGATAATCTTCAGCGTGCTTTTGACTGTGCAGGAAAAGAAGAAGTGCTTATGACCCTGGGTATAAAGCCAACTTTTCCTAATACAGGTTATGGCTATATAGAGTACGATACAAAAACCGACAGGCAGATAAAAAAAGTTGAACAGTTTAGGGAAAAGCCTGATTATGCTACTGCAAAGACATTCTTAGCACAGGGCAACTTTTTATGGAACGCCGGTATTTTTATTTGGGGCGTAAAAGCTGTTCTCAGCGCTTTCTTAAAATTTCAGCCGGATATGTATGAGATGTTTATGGAAGGTTATGACACTTACAATACACCCGAAGAAAAAGATTTTATTGAAGACAACTACAGTAAGAGTAGTAATATTTCTATAGATTATGCAGTTATGGAAAAAGCATCAAACGTATATGTACTTCCTGCTGCTTTTGATTGGAATGATCTTGGAACATGGGGATCATTGCACGATAAACTCGATAAAGATGAAAATAACAATGCTGTTGTAAATGCAAAATTATTTATAGAAAACTCTACCAACAATATTATAAGGACAGACAAAGGTAAAACAGTAATTGTAGACGGCCTTAATAATTATATTGTTGTAGATAAGGAAGATATACTTCTTATTTATCCTAAGGAAAAAGAGCAGGAAATCAAAAAAATCACGGAGTTGGTTACAAATGCCGCAAAAAAAGTATAAATCCTGTAAGTATTTATGTTAAATTTTGTAGGTTTTTGATTGTGTGTTATAAGAATCAATATCTTTATTGATACTTAAACTAACAGGCATGAACCAATTATTACCTTTCAGGAGGGTGTTATTATTTATAATAGCCCTCTTTTGCTCATTAAATGCATTTGCGCAGCTTCCTCCTTTTACTTTTACAGTAACATCTACAAATGAAACCTGTTTAAATAACGGAAGTCTTACTTTCTCAGTTTCGGGAACTACACCCGGGGCTACAATGAGCTATGCAGTATACCTGCTGCCCAATACAACTACTCCGGTTACTAATACCACCAGTACAACAGTTTCAGGTTTGGGGTCAGGCAGCTATACCATAACAGCGACACAAACTTTAAACGGTCAGGTTAGTGCCAGTACACAACAGGCTCAGATAAATAATGCTATAGAATCGCTTAGCTTTACGCTTGAACGCAAAGATGAGAGATGTGGTAATGATGGAAAAATTACTGTTAATGTAACGTCAGGAACTGCTGTTACATATGAAATAATAGCGGGACCCGTTTTAAAACCGGCTCAGGCATCAAACATTTTTACAGGCTTACCTGCGGGGTTATATTCAGTAAGGGCTACTGATGCCTGCGGAGAAGCACAGGTAATAAGTATTACTGTTTTTTTAGCTACTACAGGTATTACAATTGCAGCTCCGCAATATTTCGGGGCACTTACATCCTGCGATGAAGTAACTATAAAACAGCCTATAAGTGTGCCGCAGGGGAGTATTATTTTTGGGCCAATTACTATCGAATTTACTGTTTTTCCTCCGGGTGGCGGTGCGCCAATAATTATAACACAGGTACTTGATATTGAAGGAGCGGGGACCGAAATATTAGAAGACCTTCCGTATTATGATGGTGAAGAATACAGTTATAATATTAAAGTAACAGATGCCTGCGGTAATGTTTTTACCAGAAACAATAACCAGCTCTACAGAAAATTTGAAGCGGGTGCGAATGGCGCTACTAAGGGTTGCGGTAATAATTATTTTTCGGTTGATGTATCAAGTTATGTTCCTCCGTTCACTGTAACTTTTCTTACTGCACCTGTAGATTTTAATCCGTTTGAAGCAAATCCGGGTCATCCTACATTTTCGGGTGGCGAGGTGTTATATGGGGGTTTAGACGATATTTATGTGCCTGAAGGTAGTTATACTATACAGGTTACAGATATGTGTAATCATACAGAAATTATTGATCTTGAAGTGGAAGACCTTCCGGTGATTGCACAAATACTTGGTGAACCGGGAAACTGTGCAGGAGGCGGAAAAATAAGTATACTTTCTGATGGCAGGAATATTGTTGATGTAATTATGACATCCGGTCCGGCAGCCTATTCGGCTACTTATCCGTTAAATATGAATATTTACATTTCTCAGGGACAGCTGGTATTAACGGCTTTACCGGCGGGTATATATACTTTTACAGTAACCGATGAATGCGGGGAAATAACGGAAGATTTGTCTTATGAAGTTATATATGATGATGTTACACAGATTTTAACAGCGGCACAGCGCCCGGGATGCGAGCTTGGTTTTGGCTCTGTAAGAATAGAAAATTCGTCAGTCCCTCTAACTAATCTTGTTATAACTGTAGCCCCCGATACTTTTACAGAATCCCTTCCTTTTGACGTTTCCTCTTTTATAGCCGGAGACGGCAGGGTCTATCTAAATTCGCTGCCGGGAGGAACTTATACCTTTACGTCGACGAATCAATGTGGGGATCAAATTTCACGCACCCTGTCACTTTCAGGTTATGCGGTAACTTTAAACGATTTTGATATTATTAGGAATTGCGGATCTTTTGATATTGATTTTCAGCACATCAGTAATGGTAATTATACCCAAAATTTTTATCTTCAAAAATATAATCCTGTACAGGGAATCTGGGAGCATCCACAAACCGGTGTTGATTATACTGAAGGGACACAAGCCAATTCACTAAATTCTATTTTGCTTATTAATAATGGAATTAACGTTAGTTATGCCTATACAGGTCAGTTTAGGGTACTTAAAACATTCTTTATATACGATAACGGGACTAATGCAAACATTCGTTGTTATCATGTATTGCATACGTTCACTGTTGACGATGGCCCCGTAATTATAGATGCTTACAGTTTTCCTTGTGAAGAACTTACAGAAGTAGCAGTAATTGCCGAAGGTGTTCCGCCACTTACTTATAGTATAACTACAAAAGATGGGCTGCCGTTTGTTGTAAACAATGGTGAGTCTAATCTTTTTAGCGGTCTAGAAGGCGCAATATATAATTTTAGGGTAAGTGATATTTGTGGCAACATAAGGAATATACAGTATGATATTGATGAATTAGAACCACTCTCTATACATGCAGAAGGCTTTTGCGAGGGTGAGGCAAGTTCCCTTTCTGTACCGGAGTTTGAGTTTTTAGATTATAAATGGTATAAAGATGGTGTGCCTAACACGGTATTAAGTTCAACGGCGCAGCTTGATTTTGCATCATATAACTCTGCTACACAATCGGGTATTTACCATGTGGCCATTACAACTGATAATCCTTTATCCTGTATGAACCAGGATATTAGTTTTACAATTGCGGCAAACTCGCTGCCTGATGCCGGTTTAGATGTAACGGTACCTTTTTGTAACGATGGTATAGCAATTAACCTAAGCAATTATCTTGATGAAGGTATTGTAACAACAGGAGAATGGGAAGATCTTGATCTTACCGGATTGCTTACAAACAGCACACTAACAACTACAGGTCTTCCTGAAGGTACCTACCAGTTTAAATACACTGTAACAGGATTTTGTAACCTTGAAGATGACACTATAATCACACTTCAGGTAAAAAACAAACCGCAACTGCCGGTAATAAGTAGCAATACCCCTGTTTGCGAGAATAGCACTATTGCATTATCTGCAGCAAATATTCCGGGAGCGGTATATTCATGGACAGGACCAAACGGATTTATGTCGTCCCTAATAAATCCTGTACTTTCAAATGTTACAACGAATGCATCCGGAGTTTACTCGCTTACAGTAACTGTTAACGATTGTGTATCTCCTGTAGCATCATTAGATATTGTTGTTAATGCGGCTCCTAAAGCAGGAAACGATGCAAACGCATTTTTATGTAATTCGGGTGAGGCAGTAGATCTTTCAGATTATTTGTCGGATCTGGCAGATAGTGGCGGTGTTTGGCAGGATGTAGACGGAGCAGGGACCCTTAACGGAAATATATTTGATATAGGAGGTGTTCCGCAGGGAACTTATCATTTTAAATATACAGTAAATAATATTTGTAATATAACTGATGAAGCGATCGTAACGGTTGAGCTTACAGATATTCCCGGAGCACCTGTAATAAGTGCTTTACCGCCTGTTTGCGAAGGAAATGATATTCAGTTTACTGTTACTAATGTAATTGGCGGCAGTTATTTCTGGACCGGGCCAAACGGATTTACTTCTGAAGAAATAAATCCTTTGCTTTCAAATGTAACAACGGCTGCATCTGGTGTTTATTCGCTTATTGTATCGGTTAACGATTGTTCCTCTCCCGGGGCAAGTGTAACTATAACTGTGAACCCTGCTGCAAAGGCGGGAGATGACGCCGCAATACAGTTATGTAATGAAGGAACTTTATTAAACCTGTCTGATTATCTGAGCACCTTAGCCAATAATGGAGGTACATGGGAAGACGTAGATACAGCAGGAACTCTAAATGGAAACGTGCTTGCTACAGCAGGAGTTGCTCAGGGTACATATCATTTTAAATACACTGTAAGTAATGTATGTAATGAAACCGATGAAGCTATTGTTACGCTTCAGCTTACAGATATTCCTCAGCCGCCAACAGTAAGTGCGATTACACCTGTTTGTGAAGGCACCGATATTCAGTTTGCTGCTGCGGCGGTTACAAACGCTGTTTACAACTGGTCCGGACCAAATGGCTTTACGTCTAACGAGCAAAATCCGTTGTTATCAGCCGCAGGCATGGCTGCTAATGGTAATTATGTACTTAGTGTTACCGTAAACAATTGTACGTCTGACACTGCAACTGTTCCTGTAACAATTTTTGCATTGCCACAATTTGATGTTGAAGGAAATACCGTATTGTGCGAAGGGCAGACTACCGAACTGAATGTAGTACCTGCCAATTTTAATGATGCTGATGTTGATTACGTTTGGTCTCTTGATGGTTTCCAACTAAATGAAACATCGGGAAACATTCAGATTTCCCAAGTAGGCGAGTATGAGGTTACAGTTACTAACAATAATTGTAGCACCAGTAGCCAGATTGCAGTTGTAATTAATGAAAATGCTTTTGACCTTGTTTTAGATTCAGGGTGTGTAAATTATGAGTACAGGCTTTGGGTTGCCAACTTTGCAGATATAGACGGAGCAACAGTTGTCTGGACCGGGCCTAACAATTTTTCTTTTACAGGAACCGAAGCTAACATAACAAATTTACCTGCGGGGGACTACATTGCAACAGTAACAAACAAAGAAGGTTGTACTGCCGACGCAACCATTAACATAGATAATACATCTTGTATAATACCAAGGGGTATCTCGCCAAATGGAGATGGTATGAATGATAGTTTTGATCTGTCTAATCTTGATGTAAGAGAGATAAAAATATTCAACAGGTATGGATTGAAGGTGTATGAAGCTCAAAATTATAAATCAGAATGGCATGGACAATCTGATAAAGGTACTTTGCCAACAGGTACTTATTATTATGTTATAACACTTTCTGCAGGTAAACAGGTAACCGGATGGGTTTACATTAACAGGCAGGAATAAAAAATAAAGCTATGAAAATCACCACCAACTATGAAAAAAGAAAAGAGTTCAAACCTAATGGCATTGCTGTGCCTCTTTCTAACACTATTATGCCATAATCTCTATGCCCAGTTGCCGGCATTTAATGTAACAGTAACAGCCATACCCCAAACCTGTTTAGGTAATGGAGGGCTTACTTTTACAACAAGCGGTACGACAACGGGTGCATCGCTTGATTATGCAGTATATCTATTACCTAATACTACAACTCCTGTAACTACAGTTACAACTCCGTCCGCAAATGGGCTTGTTGCCGGAACATATCAGGTGGTGGCTACGCAAATATTAGGAAATCAATCTAACACAGTTACAGCGACGGCGACTATCGCAGATAATGTTGTGCCTTTATCATACACACTTAAAACTGCTCCATGTGGAGATAACGGTGATATTACAGTTCAGGTGACATCTGGAACTGCCCAGTCTTATGAAATAATTTCAGGACCTGAAACCAGGCCACTTCAGGATTCAAACATATTTACGGGTCTTCCTTTAGGATTATACTCAGTAAGGGTACATGATGTTTGTGGTGATGCTGTTGTAGTTGATGTAAACCTGCAGGCTCTTCCTGTGTATTTGTTTATGTCTGACAAAATCTTACCTGATGTACCATTGCCTATTTGCAACAAAATAACTGTTGGGCATAGTATCGGAAATAATTACCCAATGTTATTTCCTGTAACGCTCACATTTACGGTATATCCGCCTAATGGTGGAACACCTGTAGTTGTAACAAAAACAGTAAATAATTATTCTGGCGATCAGATAGAGTATGTAGATATCCCTTATTACTCCGGCTACTATTCCTATGATGTTAAAATGGCAGATGCCTGCGGTAATGAACTAATAATAAACAGTTTTATAGATAAGCAGTTTGATTTTGAGTTATCCCCGAAAACGGTTAGTTGTAATAATTTCATGTTAAATATAGATATGTCTGTTTACAAGCTACCATGTACGGTATCTTTTTTATCGGCGCCGGTTGGATTTAATCCTTCATTATTTAATGCATCTCACCCTGTTTTTGATTATGATAATATAGTATATGGTACAGATAATAACCCTATACCATTAGGCGATTATACAGTAAAAATTACTGATGCTTGCGGGCACACTGCAACTCATAATATTACGATAACAGATGAGGGAATTCCTTTAGTTGATGCAGGTATCGGAAACTTATCCTCTTGTTATGGGTATTATACTATAACCATGCCGTTTAACAGAAATATAGCATCGGCAGTAATAACCGTTGCTCCTGATAAATATGATGTTGATTTGCCACAGAACGTTATGCAGTTTGTAAATGGTGGAACACTTACAATAAACGATATCCCTGCCGGTAGTTATACAGTTGTGCTTACAGATATTTGCGGTGTTGAGTATACTGTACCAATAGAGATTATAGAAACGTCTGGAAATCCTTTTTTAAGCAGTAATATGCTTCCGGGTTGCTCTGGAGATGAAGGTTCAATATATCTATACTCTTATGATTATAGGTTAACATCATTAATAATCACTTCAGCGCCATCTGCTTATACAAATCCATTGCCTTATGATGCAAGTATGGATATTGATAATCAGGGTGCATTCATGACAAATTCACTACCTGTAGGTACTTATACCGTTCAGGGCATAGATGATTGCGATAATGAAACCGTATATCAGTTTAATATTGAGGGTTATGAAGTGCTTAATGATCATATAGAAATAGTGCCGGGCTGTGGTTCATTTGATATTATCTTAGAATATTTAAGCAGTAATACCTTTGCATTTGCTGAATCATTTTGGTTGCAGCAATATGATGAAGTAACCGGTAAATGGAAAGATCCTCTGTATGGCTATACATACCAGGAAGGTGACCCGCTGGTTGCCGGAAACGCTTTACAGCTTAATAATAATGCGACAAATTATACATTGCCTTATTCAGGCAAATTCAGGGTTATGAGATATTTCTATATATATGCAGACCAGCAAACAAATGATGAGTTTTACGAAGATTGTATTACTCCTATATATGAGTTTACCTATTATGATAATCCGCACATAAATGGAGCTTACGGGTTTACTTGTGGCGATGGCACGTCTGACGTTATACTCGATGCGCAGGGACTGGCTCCGCTTACCTATGAAATAACAACTAAAAACGGTGAACCATTTGCCCTTAACAATGGTACGCTTAACTTTTTTCAGGGGTTAGAAAACGGAACATATACCTTCAGGGTAACAGATAGTTGTAATAATTTTTTAAATATTCAATATGATATTAGTGTGTTGCAGCCTTTTGATATTCAGTCTTCCGGACTTTGTGATGGTCAGGCAGGTAGTTTAAATGTTCAGGGTTTTTCATTCCTTACCTATGAATGGTGGAAAAATACAGATCCTGCTACAATCTTATCTACTGCCAATACACTTGATTTTGAAACGTTTGATAGTGTTGATCAGGGGACTTATTCCTTGCACATTACCACAACATTACCCGGATCTTGTATTGACGAAACATTAACTATTGAAGCAGTAGCGCAATCGGCTCCTTTAGCAGGTATAGATACTACGATTTCAATTTGTAATGATGGTCTGCCTTTAGATCTTAATCAATATTTACAGCAACCTTTTGATGACGGAGGTGTATGGACAGATAGTAATGCTACAGGAAAACTTCAGCAGAATATGCTTTATACAAATGGTCTTGTTGCCGGAACTTATAATTTTAAATATACTGTGACTAATAGTTGCAATAGTAGCGATGAAGCTATTATAACACTTACTTTCAAGCCTTCTCCGGAAGTTCCATTGGTTGCTGTTGATGGAGTTGTTTGTGAAGGAGGTACTTTACTGCTGTTGGCTAGCTCCATAGATAATGCATCGTACAACTGGACGGGGCCAAATGGATTTACTTCTAACGAGCAAAATCCGGTAGTACAAAATGTTTCTGCTTCATATGCGGGTATTTATACATTAAATATAACTGTTGAAGGTATTGATTGTCCTTCTGTGCCGGTTGCAGTTACGGCAGTTGTGAATAACATGCCTGAATTTGAAATAGGAGGTAGTACAAACATATGCCAGGGAAAAGAAGCAGTATTGTTAATTGTACCACAGAATTTTGAAAGTAGTTCGGTTATATATACATGGTATTATAACGGAGAGCTTTCTGAACTTACAGGTCAAAATGTTCATCTGGACCAACCGGGCGTGTATAAGGTTACCGTAGATAATAATGGCTGTATTGCCGAAAAAGAGATTACAATTACAGAGAGTAATTTTACTATGAACTTAGAATCGGGATGTGTTGAAGGGGCTTATATCATAAATATGATAAGCGATACAGATTTATCTGATGCTGAAATTATATGGACAGGACCGGATGATTATAGGTACACAGGCGCTAGAGCAAATATAACCAATCTTAAAGCGGGGGAGTATAAAGTTGCTATTGCATCTCCTGATGGATGCTCCGCTAGTCAATCTATAGAAATAGAAAGTACTAATTGTGGCGATATCCCAAAAGGTATTTCACCAAACGGGGATAACCTAAATGATACTTTTGATCTTTCTAATTTTGATGTAAAAGAGTTAAAAATATTTAACCGTTACGGGCTTGTGATTTATAAATCAGGTAATTATAAAAAAGAATGGCATGGACAGACAGATAATGGTAATGAAGCACCTACCGGAGTTTATTACTATGTAGTTACTCAGGGTACGGGAGAACAGCGTACAGGCTGGGTTTACCTGCAAAAACCAGAATAAAATATAGTTGTAAATAAATGAAAAAGGCTTAGAGAAATCTAAGCCTTTTTATTTATGATTTTTTATCGTGTCCTAAATGTGGATGATGATTCGGTTCTTCTTCAGCTTCAGCTAAAAGGCTTTCACGCACTTTCTTAAATAATTCTGATGAGTAAACAAACTCAACGATAGATTTGTTTCTTGTCTCAAGTATCTGTTCGTTGTCGCCTTCCCATTCTTTGATACCATTTTTAAGAAAGACGATCTTTTCGCCTATCTGCAAAACAGAGTTCATATCGTGAGTATTGATAACGGTAGTTATATTGTATTCTTTTGTGATTTCCTGGATCAGTTCGTCAATAACGATAGATGTTTCAGGGTCAAGACCAGAGTTAGGTTCGTCACAAAAAAGGTATTTTGGGTTGTTTACAATTGCTCTTGCAATAGCCACCCTTTTTTGCATACCACCGGAAATTTCATTAGGGAATTTCTTGTTGGCGTCTTTAAGGTTTACCCTTTCCAATACCTCATTCACCCTTATTTTTATCTCGCTGCCTCTTTTTTTGGTAAACATCTTTAGCGGAAAAGCTACGTTGTCTTCTACTGTCATTGAGTCAAACAGTGCGCTGCCCTGAAATACCATTCCAATTTCAGTACGAAGTGCTCTTTTTTCGTCAGGTGTAAGTTCAGAATAAATCCTTCCGTCAAAAGCAATAGTTCCTGAATCAGGCGTATGAATTCCTAAAAGCGTTTTAAGCATAACCGTTTTACCCGATCCGCTTCGCCCTATGATAAGATTGGTTTTACCGGTTTCAAATGTAGTAGAGATACCCTTTAATACTTCAGCTTCTCCAAACGATTTTTTTATGTCTTTAACCTCTATCATTAGCTTAATAGTAATTGGGTTATAATATAATTTACCAAAATAATAGCAACACTGGTCCAAACGAACGATGTTGTACTTGCTTTACCTACCTCAAGTGCCCCGCCTTTCATATAATAACCGTGGAATGATGGCACTGTTGCCAACAGGAATCCAAAGATGAACGTTTTAAAGAACGCATAAAACACGTGAAACGGTTTAAAGTCGGTTTGTAAGCCCTGTAAAAATTCGTCGCTGCCTACAAAACCTCCGTACACGCCTGCAAGCCATCCGCCTAAGATGCCTAAGAACATGGATACAGATATTACAAACGGATATAAAAGAAATGCGGTAATTTTAGGGAACACAAGGTAGTTAAGCGAGTTAACCCCCATAACTTCTAATGCGTCTATCTGTTCTGTAACGCGCATCGTACCTATACTCGATGTAATGTAAGAGCCTGCACGGCCTGCCATAATGATTGATATGAACGTAGGTGCAAATTCCAGGATTACAGACTGCCTTGTTGCAAACGCAATAAGCGATTTTGGAATAATAGGGTTAGTTAGGTTAAGAGCAGTTTGTATGGCAACAACCCCGCCAATGAAGAACGAGATGAATGCTACAATACCCATAGAGCCTATAATAAGGTCGTCTATTTCTTTAAGGATCAGTGGCTTCATTACCTTCCACTTTGTCGGTTTATTAAAAACCTCCTTTAGCATAAGGAAATAACGGCCTATCTGGTGTAATGCTTTTATCATTTATTAAGTTGAAAATAATGGCTAAAGTACCGAATTGTAGCCAGTAATTAATATTAGTTAATAGTTTTTTAATAGTAATCTGATTAAAAGAGTTTCTCTTTCATCTTCTTCCAGCGATAGGCTTTTATAAATTTTGCCTGCTCGGCACTTACAAGTAGCGGCCTATTTTCTTTTTTTGCTTTAAGGAATCCGTTTATGTAATCAATAAACAGCAAGGGCTTCTTTTTACGCATTGCCAGTTTAGCTCCTGCAATGGCAGTAATGGTAAAGCCGTAGCCTAAAGTATAAAATGCCTCGCCCTGTTTATAACGTGCGGCCTTATTATAATTTGCACCTGTAGGCTTAAGGTGTTTTACTTTAAGTCGTTCAATGGTTACAACCTTCCATCCAAAGAATTTTGCAATAAGTTCATCGGCGGTATCCCAGCCCATAGCAGGCCTAAGGCCACCCATTTGTAAAAATAACTCTTTCCGGTAGGCTTTAAAAGCCCCACGGATGTGATCTTTATCAGTAAGGTTCTCCAATATCCATTCACCATTTTTTTCAATGTAAGCAAACCCACCGGCCATACCCACTTTATCGTCGGCTTTAAAAGCATCGAGTATTGTTTCAAAATAATCGGGTGGAAGTATAAGATCGGCATCCAGTTTTACGATGATATCATAAGCATCGTCTACAACTGCATAACCTGCCTGAAAAGCCTGTATTACTTTACTCCCCGGCATGTGTACTGCGTCGCTTTTTTTGTTTACCAGTGATATCCACGGATGTTTTTCGGCAAATGCCGATACAATGCCGGCAGTGCCATCAGTAGAGTTATCGTTAACCACTACAACTTTTGCAGGTAGTATTGTCTGTTCTGCAAGCGATTGAAGCGTAAGAGCCATAAAAGCTTCTTCGTTGTGTGCAGGTATAATGGCGTAGTATTTCATGTTTGTGAAGAAAATGAATGCAAATATCTCTATTTTTGTGCTATTAGAAAAGCAGAACCCTTGAATAAGAAAGTTTTTGTTGTATTGGTTACCTATAATGGTGCACATTGGATAGATAAAAATATACAATCGCTATTGCAATCGCAGTATCCGGTTCATATTATCGCTATAGATAATAACTCTACAGACGATTCTGCGGCACTTCTGGCTAAATACCCACAGGTAGGCCT